>Ga0302196_10000063_pt1 | contig 100242 bp, 88 predicted proteins | sample II_Bog_N1_3_FD_198794 | JGI IMG/M metagenome (GOLD analysis project Ga0302196, IMG submission 198794) | Peat permafrost microbial communities from Stordalen Mire near Abisko, Sweden - II_Bog_N1_3 | ecosystem: Environmental > Terrestrial > Soil > Wetlands > Peat | place: Sweden: Abisko... | reverse complement strand
GTGTCCTGGACCACAAGCTCCCCCCCGTCATACTCCTCCGGTCCGGAGAAAAAAAGCGTGGCGGAGAGGTCGGTGCGGATGCGGTGGGGAGTTCCCGGCACCTGGCGGATCGCATTGTCCACATGGGTGCCAAACGCCTGCCCCCCGGAGTACCGGTTGAAAAGCGGCGGGAACACACGCAGCGGGAGCGCCGCGGAAAGGAAAAGGGGGTTGCGCCCGAGGACGTCAAGGATCAGGGCACCCACCTCGCGTGCGGCCGGGTGGCCCTCGGCGATCTGGGAATTTTTCTTGGCCTGTGCCGACTGGGGACCCGCCGTGAGCCGGCCGTCGACCCATTCGGCGGCATCGAGGGTTGTCCGGGCACTGGCGACCTGGTCGGGATTTAGGAGATCGGGAATGGTGACCAACATCGGATGGGGGAAGGTGTGCTCGCCACTCAAGCCCCACCCATTCCAAAATCAAGAAATTAATGAAATCCGATCTCAATCTCATTAAGAAAATACTGCCGAGAGTTCCAATGAATGTATCTTATTTAATTATTCTAAAGATACTTATGACGCCTAGGTGTGCTGCCGAGGAGGGAGCTGTAGCACCTCCTTGCACCTCAAGTTCGCAAATCAGCGCCCAACGACGATGCCCGCATGAGCGAATTCCCTGCGGATCCTCCGCGCGAAGGCGGCCGAACCGGGCTTGTCGCCGTGGATGCAGAGCGTCCCCGCATCGACCCGTACCTCCACGCCTTCCCGAGTCCTCACAATGCCCTCGCGGGCGATCCGCAGGGCCTGGCTCGCAGCCACAGTCTCATCCTCGATGACCGCGCCCTCCTCCGACCTCGGGAGCAGCGACCCGTCGCTCCTGTACGACCGGTCAGCGAAGGCCTCCCCGATGACGCTTAGGCCCGCTTCCCTGCCGGCCCTTTGAACCGCGCTGCCCGCCAGCGCGAAAAGGACCAGGGCACCGTTTTGGCGAGCGTCCGCGGCGAGCGCGGCGACGATCGCAGACGCGAGCCCGGGATCCCGGGATGCCATGTTGTAGAGGGCGCCGTGGAGCTTCACGTGCCCCACCCGGGCGCCGAGGCCCTTCGCCACGCGGCGCAGCCGGTCGATCTGGGAAAGCACCAACCTGCCCGCATCGTGAGGAGCGATCGCGATTTCCCTCCTCCCGAAGTTCTCCGGGTCCGCAAACCCGGGGTGAGCGCCGATTGCCGCCCCCGAGCGAAGCGCGAGTCCAAGCGCCTCCCTCATCGTCGCCTCATCGCCCGCGTGCGCCCCGCAGGCGATGTTCACCGAGGAGACGAGCGGGATCAGTTCCCCGTCGAACCCGCACCCCTCCCCCACGTCCGCGTTCAGGTCGATGGTCGCGCCGCGACTCATGCCGAACGGATCTTCTCGGCCAGCCCCTGGCGGAGCAGCGCCAGGCGGTGCTCCTCGGCCCGGGCCAGGGCGTGCGCCTCGGCAACCGTGATCTTCTTGAACCGGACGCCGTCGCCCGGGGCCAGCTGGGCCAGGAGGGGAATGTCGGCCATGGCCACGTGTGCGATGCGCGGGTAGCCCCCGAGCGTCTGGGCGTCCGCCATGAGAACGATCGGGTTGCCGTCGGGCGGAACCTGGACGGTTCCGGGCGCCACGGCCGAGGAGATGAGCTCCGTGCCCGAGGTCCGCGTCAGGGTCGGGCCCTCAAGGCGTATCCCCATGCGATTCGAGCGTGCCGTGACCGCGAAGCGCTCCGTGTAGAAGGCGTCGCCGAACTCGTCGGCCTGGGAGCCCGCGATCACGGAGACCGTGGGCTCGCGCGAGTACTGCGGCAGCACCCGCGCGTCGATGCTCCAGTGCCCCGTGAGGACGCGCTCCGAGGGCACGGAGCGGATCAGGTCGCCGTCGCGCAGGGCCCGACCCTCGAATCCCCCGAAGGCTGCGGGCAGGAACGTGCCGCGGCCCCCCATGATCGGCTCGACCTCAAAACCCCCGCAGATGGAGAGGTACGCGCGGCAGCCCTGGATGCGGCTCCCGAACTTGAGCCGGTCGCCCTCGTACACCCGGATCGGCCTCCATGAGGATATGCCCTCGAAGCGGGCGCCGCAGACGGCGATCCAACCGTCCTTCTCGAACTCGAGCTCGGGCGCGGTGAGGGTGATCTCGAGCGCGGGAAGGTCCTCGGCGTTTCCGACCAGGAGGTTTGCGAGCCTGAGGGCGATCGGGTCGACCGCCCCACCGATCGGGACGCCCTGGGCAAAGTGCCCCCGGCGGCCCAGGTCCTGGACCGTCGTCTGCATGCCGGCGTGGATGACCCTTATCTCCATAGTTCGAAATCCCCCGGAGACATGGGCTTGAACCGGACGCGGTCCCCGGGCCTTAGGAGCGAAGCGGGCTCGAGGTGGGGCCTGAAAAGGTGCACCGGGGTCCTGCCGATGATGTGCCAGCCGCCCGGGGAGGCCACGGGGTAGACGCCCGTCTGGGAGCCGCCAATGGCCACGGAACCCGCGGGGACGCGCGCGCGCGGCGAGTCCCGCCTCGGGATCCTGAGCGCCTCGGGAAGTCCGCCCAGGTAGGGGAAGCCGGGCGTGAAGCCGATCGCGTGGACCAGGTAGTCCCCGCCCGAGTGCAGCGACACCACGTCGTCAACGCCTATCCGGCAGTGCTCGGCGACGAGCTCGATGTCCGGGCCGTAGTCGTCCCCGTAGCAGACCGGGATCTCCACCACCTTGGTGCCCAGAACCCCGGGCGAGGCCTTTGCCTTCAGGGCGCACGCATCCATCAGGCGGCACACGCTCTCATAGGCCCCCTCGGCACCGTCGGAAAGCTGGGAGGAATCGTAGAAAACGGTGACCGAGACGTAGGCGGGCACGATGTCGGTGACGCCCTTCGCCTTGGCCGCCGCCACAGCCTCCGCGAAGTTCAGGACCGCGACGAGCGTGGCCGGGTCGATGGCCTCGCCGAGCGTTGCCACCACCGCCGCGTCACCCAGGGGCTCGAGTTTCATGGCGGGGTGCTAGCCGGCTCTCAGGAGCTTCTCCGCGTGCGCGAGCGCACTCTTCGCGTTGCGGTCGCCAAGCATCCGCGCGAGCTCCGCCACGCGCGCCCTCCGGTCCCCGTGGATGGGCTCGATCGTGACGATCGCCCGCTCGCCGGTCTGGTCCTTTTGGACCACGAAGTGGCTTGCCGCCTGGGCCGCGACCTGGGGCAGGTGGGTCACGCAGAGCACCTGGTGGCGCCGGGCGACCTCCGCCATGCGCTCGCCCACCACGCTCCCGATCTCCCCGCCCACGTTGGCGTCGACCTCGTCAAACACGAGCACCGGGACCGAGTCCAGGTCCGCAAGGACGGCCTTCAGGGCGAGCATGACCCGCGCAAGCTCGCCGCTGGAGGCAATCTTCCCGAGCGGCAGCGGGGCCTCCCCCACGTTTGGCGAGAAAAGGAACTCGCAGCCGCAGTCCCCGGTGGGGCCAAGGCCAGGGCCGTCGGTGATCGAGATCCTGAACTCGGCCTTTGCAAACCCGAGTTCGGCGATGCCCGCCGCGGCCACCTTGGCCAGGCTCTTGGCCGCCTTCTCGCGCACCAGGCGGAGCGCCGCGGCCGACTTCCTAGCCTCTCTCGCCGCGGCCTCGATCTGCCGGTCGAGGCGCGCTAGGGTCCCCTCGATGTCGCCCTGCACCAGGACGCGCCTCCGCATGGCCTCGCGGGCGGCTGCAACCGAGCGCACGTCGGGCCCGTGGCGCCTGCGCGCCTCCAGCCAGGCGTTCATGCGCTCCTCGAGCGGGCCCAGGCCCTCGGGGTCGGCCTGGAGCTCGTGCGCCAGGTTCGCGAATTCCGAGGCGAGGTCGCCCAACTCCGCCGAGACGCTCGTCATGCGGTCGGCAAGCTCCTTGCTCGCGGGGTCGACCGCCTCCAGGCGGCGCGCCTCGCGCACCAGGGAGGCGACCTGGGCGCCGGCGCCCTCGTCGCCCGCCAGGCCCGCCTCAAGCGACGAGGCGATGGCAGCGATCTCCTGCGCCCGGCTCATCCGCTGGAAATCCCTCTCGAGCGCCGCGATCGCCTCCTCGGTGAGCTCCAGCCGGTCGAGTTTCGCCAGCTGCGCCTCGGTGAAGGCGAGCTCGTCCGGCGAGAGCCTTGCCTCGGAGGCCATCCGCTCGCTCTCGGCCTGGAGCTCGCACCACGCGCGGTAGTTCGCCCCATACGCCTCCAGGGCGGGCCCGGCGCGGCCGTAGAGGTCCAGGAGCTCCAGCTGGCAGGCGTCCTTTAGGAGGCGCCTCGGCTCGCTCGGCCCGTGAAAATCTATCCAGAGTTCCCCGAGGCGCTGCAGCGCCGCGAGCGTGGCCAGGCCCCCGTTCACCGTTATCTTCGGCGCCCGCTCGCGCGGCACGCTTCGCTTGAGCAGGAGGAGACCCTCCTCGCAGGCGGGCAGGTCGAGCTCCGCAAGGAGCGCGTCCACCCGGCTTGGATCCCTGAAGTGGAGCGAGGCCTCGACCTCGCAGGCCGGGGCGCCCTGGCGGATGACGGCCTTGTCGGCGCGCTCCCCCGCCAGGAGCGAGAGGGCGCCGATCAGGATGCTTTTCCCAGCGCCCGTCTCCCCTGTGACGGCGGCAAATCCGGGGTCAAAGTCGACGGAGACGTACTCCAGGAGCGCCAGGTTTCGGATGCGGAGCGACTGTAGCATGGGGGTTAGGCCTCGGCCGCTGGGAGTCCTAGACTGAGTCCCTGGGGATGAGCGGCAACAGGCTCTTGATATCCTGGACGGAATCCTTGTGGCAGACGAGCACGGCGTCGGCCGTCTCGACCACCACGATGTCCTTGAGCCCGCAGAGGGCCACCAGCCGGCCGGAGCTCACGGCGATCGTGTTGCTGGAGCCCACCGACACGACCTGGCCCTTGGCGACGTTGCCCGAGGCGTCCGAGGGAAGGTGCTTCGGGAGCGCGGACCACGAGCCCACGTCGTCCCAGTCGAACTCCGCCACGACGGTCGACACGGATGCGGCCTTCTCGAGGACGGCAAAGTCCACGGATATTTTGGGAAGCGACGGGAAGCGCGCGGCAAGGTAAGAGGCGGGGTCGCCGCCGGGGAAATCCTTAACAAAGGCGGCCAGCTCGGGCGCGTTGCGCTCGACCTCGGCCAGGAAGCTTCCGACCGACCAGATGAACATCCCGGCATTCCACATGTAGCGGCCGCTCTCCAGGTAATCCCGGGCCTTCTCGATGTCGGGCTTCTCGACGAAGCGGCGCACGCGCAGGAGCCGGCTGCCGTCGGCGCTCTTGGCCAAGGGCTCCCCGAGCTCGAGGTACCCGAACCCTGTCGCCGGGTAGGTCGGCGGGACGGCGAAGGTGAACAGGTCCCTGGAGGGTTTCCCCGAGGGGTCCCCTGCGGCCCACCGGAGGGCCGCCGAGAGCTGCTCCCCCAGGCGCTTTGTGTCCTTGATCAGGGCGTCGGCCGGCAGGAGCGCCAGGACGCCGTCCGGGTCGCGCGCCCTCACTAGGCCCGTGGCAAGCGCCGCCGCCGGCGCCGTGTCCCGCTTCGCCGGCTCGCCGATGATCTGGGCGGCGGGGAAGTCCGGGAGCGCCTCGCGGATAAGCGGCACCTGGAGTTGGTTGGTGAGGATCCAGATGTTTGATGGAAGGACCACGCCGTCGAGCCTGCGGACCGTCTCCTCAAGGAGCGTCCGCTCGGAGAAGAGCCGCAGCAGGTGCTTCGGGCAGCCCGCGCGGCTCATGGGCCAGAAACGCTCGCCGCTTCCCCCGGCGATGATGCACGCGTGGAACCTGGGATCTGGTTTCATCAGGATTTACCGAAAGAATCGCGGGCGAACGGGCCCGCGCCAAGCCGGAAGAGTGCGCGCCAAGGGATTTCCCCGGGGGCCGCCCTAGAGGCGCAACACAATCTTCCCGAACTGGCCGCCCTTCTCCATGAGGGAGAAGGCCTCGGGCCCCCGGGCAATGGGGAAGACGTCGCTCACGACGGGCCGCACCGCGTGGCGGCCCACGAACTCCGTCATGGCCGCCCAGTCGGACGGGCTGCCCATGGTCGACCCGAGCAGCGAGAGCTGCTTCCAGAAGACCTTCCTCAGGGCAACGTCGGGGGCGTTGCCCCGGGTGGCGCCGAAGAAGACGATGCGGCCGCCGGGTGCGGCCACGTCGAGCAGGTCCCCAAATCCCGGCCCTCCCGCGCTGTCCACGATCACGTCGAAGGGTCCGGGCGCCTTCGCGGCGGAGGCCGCCCACCCCTGGAGGTCGTACCTGAACCCCCCCTTGGCACCCAAGGCCACGGCGCGGGTCACCTTCTCATCCGAACTTGAGGTGACCCAGACCTCGTTCCCCGACGCGACCGCGAACTGGAGCGCAAAAAGCGCCACGCCTCCGCCGATCCCGGTGACAAGGACCCGCTCGCCCGCGGCGAGGCGCGCACGGCCCATGAGGGCCCTCCAACCCGTGAGGCCCGCAAGGGGGAGCGCCGCGGCCTCCTCCCACGAGAGGTGGGCCGGCTTGGGCGCCAGCTGCGCGACCGGGACCGCGATCCGCTCGGCCAGCGTCCCGTCCCGGGGGAGCCCGAGGATTGAAAACTCGCGCCCCTGTGCGGACCCGCTCGGCCCCCAGTTGAACGCGGGATTGATGATCACCTCGCGGCCCACCCACGACGCATCGGCGCCCGGACCCACCGAGACGACGACGCCGGCCCCGTCGGAACCCGGGATGCACGGGTACTTCAGGCCCGCGTACTGGCCCTTCAAGATCCACACGTCTCGGTGGTTCAGGGCGGCGGCGCGCAGCCCGACAACGGCCTCGCCTGCCCCGGCGACGGGATCCGGCGCCTCCATGAGCGCCACCTTGCCGATCCCTTCGATCGTCAGGGCCTTCATCGTGCCCGCCCTTGGAATGGGGGCTTCAAATGTGGACAAGGACCTCGGAGTCCTTGAAGCGGACCTTGGGCTCCGAGGCGTACCTGTCGTCGCTCGCGCGGTAGCCCGCGGCGCACGCGCACAGCGTGCCGTAGCCCTGCGAGCCCAGGCCCAGGATCTCGTCGTACTTGGCCGGGTCCAGGCCCTCCATCGGGCACGTGTCCACGCGCAGGAGCGCGGCCGCGGTCATGAATTCGCCGAGGGCTATGTACACCTGGCGGCCCATCCAGCTGTCGAGGGCGCCGCCGCTGCGGGCGCGCTCAAGGCTGCCGGAAATGACCTTGGCGTAGCCCTTCAGGCTCTCATGGGACACCCTGCGAACCTCGGCGCTGCGGTTGATGAAGCGCTCCAGGTCGGCGCCGTCATAGTTCTTGCGGGCCGTGAAGACCACGAAATGGGAGCAGTCGACCGGCTGGCGCTGGCCCCAGGACGCCGCGGAGAGCCGCTCCCGGGTGGCGGGGTCGTCGACGACGAAGAACTTCCAGGGCTGCAGCCCGTAGGAGGACGGGGCGAGGACGAGCGACTGCTCGAGGGCCGCCCAGGTTTCCTTGGCGATCCTCTTAGACGGGTCGAATTTCTTTGTGGCGTAGCGCCAATTGAGGGCCTCGGTGACAGCGGCTGCGGGTACGGATGGCATGGGTACGGAATCTGAACGAGTGGCAGTCGGGAGATTTGTCAAAGCTTGGGCCTCAAAAATCCACCCAAAACGGGCACCCGCGCGAGGATGGCCTCAAGGTCGTCCCTTCCCTCGATGCGCAGGAGCCAAAGGGCCAGGGCGTAGGCGCCTATCCCCACGGGAACGAAGACCGCCACGGCCGCGACGTCGGAGCCCCGGGAGCCGACCCCGAGGGCCGGGAGCGCGTGCAGGCCGCCCCCGACGACCACGGCCATGGCTAGCGTGCCCGCGCACACCTTCAGGAGGCTCGGCACGAGCGGCGCAAGGTGCATCTCGGGCAGGCGCCTGACGAGCGCCCGCCCCAGCAGCAGCGTCTGGGCGATAATCGATGTCGTGCTCGCGAGGACAATGCCGACAACGCCGAACCATTGGATGAGGATCAGGGTGAGCCCGACGTTGATCCCGAAGTCGACCAGGGCCACGCGGACCGGCGTCCGGGTGTCCTTGACGGCGTAGAAGGCCCTGACCGTCAGGCTCACGACCGAGAAGAAGGGCAGGCCGATCACCATGAGCGAGAGCAGGAACGCCATGCGGTGGATGTCCGCGCCCGTCGCATGGCCGTGCTGGTAGATGAGGCGGACCAGGGGCTCGCTTATGAGCGCCATGCCCGCGGCCGCGGGGACGTTGATGATCAGGATCAGGCGGATGCCCTTCTGGAAGTCGGTGGCCATCGAGCGGAAGTCGCCCCTGACGGCGTGGGCCGCGATCAGCGGATAGACGACGGTGGAGACCGCGACGGCGAAGACCCCTATCGGAAACTCCATCAGCCGGTTCACGTTGAACAGATAGGTAGCCGAGGAGTCGTCGAGCGAGAATGCGATGAAGCGCGAGACCGAGAAGTTGATCTGGTAGATCGCCGTGCCGAAGATCCCAGGCGTCATCAGGAGCGCGATTTCGCGCACTCGCGGCGAGAGCCCCAGGTCGAACCGGGGACGCCATCCCATCGATATGAGGACCGCCGCAGGGACCGCCATCTGCAGGAACCCGCCCGCAAGGACGCCCGCGCAGAGCCAGTGGACCTCGCCAAGCGGCGTGTGCGCGAAATGCAGGCCCGCGCCCGCCAGGGTCGCGATCATCGCCAGGTTCAGCCAGATCGGGGAGAGCGCCGGCTCGACGAAGTGCTGGTGCACGTTGAGCGCGGCGCTGCACGCCGCGGCGAGGCTTATGAGCGAAAGGTACGGGAAGAGGACAACCGCCAGGTCCGCGGCCACGTACCACTTCTCCTCGTGGCCGGCGATGAGCCGGGAGTGGCTAAAGACCGCTGCCGCCAGGAGGACCAGAAGGCCCGTCGCCACAAGGAGCCACGAGGCCACCTTCGAGAGGAGCTGGAACGTCCCCTGCCTTCCGTTGGCGTGGAGCTCCTCCTGGAGCGTCGGCACGAAGGCCGCGGTCATCGAGCCCTCCGCCAGGAGGCGCCGGAAGAGGTTCGGGAGGATGAACGCCGTGAGGAAGGCCGAGTAGAGCCACCCCGAGCCGAAGATCGCGAACGCGAGCGAATCGCGCACCAGCGCGAGCACGCGGGAAACGACCGTTAGGAACGAGATGACACCGATGCTCTTGAGGCTCTTCGACACGAAGGCTTAGGCCTTTTCTTTGGCCTAGGGCATCTTCACCTGCAGCGTGTTGCCCACCACGGTGACGTCGGAGGCCTTGGCCCAGGCGGCCGCAAGGTCGTCGGGGACCTGCTGCGTGAAAAGGAGCTTCTTCAGGACGAAGCTGCGCACGAACAGGAAGTGCTGGATCGGGCATCCCCCGACGAAGATGGACTCCGGGTCGAATTCAAAGCCTCCGCCGTGGCGGGAAAAGGTCCCTGTGGCCTGCACGATGATCGAACCGGCGAAGCCATAGATGTTGTAGGCGACGGGGTTGGCGAACTGGATCGACCCGCTGCGGATCCTCACGTTGAGGGTGCCCGGCGTGAGCATCTTCTGGTCGGCGGGCGGGGCGTTCTTGTCGCCCGGTTTGCCCGAGGCCGCCGGCTTCGCCACGCTCCCAATGAAGGCGTTCAGCTCGCCCTCCTGGACCGAGATCGACTCGCCATCGGTGAAGCTCTTTCGCTTTTCCTCGATCACGGACGCCTTGTTGAAGTCGCGCGACCCCTCGATGTAGTAGACCGCTCCCGAGGGCGCGTCCTTCGGGATGTCCTTGACGGACTGCACGGGCTTGGTGACCAGGTAAACGGCGCCCAGGATCACGCCGAGGACGACGCTCAGGGCCGCTCCGAGCCCAACCTCAACCCAGCTCGGGCCCTTCTGCGCTTTTTTGACTTTGGAGATCATGGGGTCGTTATTTCGGAGAGGGGGTGGCCACCTTGGGAGCGGGCTTGGCCGCGGTCTCGGCGGGCTTGGCCGCCGGACCCTTCGACTCGGCCGCAGCCGCCGATGCCATGCCCTTGTTCTTGTAGTCGGTGATGTAAAACCCGCTGCCCTTGAAGATAAGGCCCGCCCCGCCCCCGATCAGGCGCTTCAGGGCAAGCTTTTTGCACTTCGGGCATTTCCTAAGCGGCTCGTCGCGCATGGACTGGAACTGCTCAAACTGGTGACCGCACTTAGAACAAGCGTACTCGTAGGTGGGCATCGGGTGGACCGCGCCTATATGTGCTAAGCCCACGGGTTTGGCGAGTTTGTTCTCGGCAGACGGACCGCAAATCCGCTCACTTTACCCATGGATCACGGAGAGGAACTCAAGGGCCTGGCGGCGAGCGTGGAGGTGGCGATTGACCGGCTCCTGCCCGGGGCCCGGGAACCGTCGGCCCGGCTCCACGAGGCCATGCGCTACTCGATGATGGCCGGAGGAAAGCGCCTGAGGCCGGTCCTCGTGCTGGCGGCGTGGAGGCTCTTCGACACCCCCGGAAAGGCCGACCCGTTCGGGGCCGCCGTGGCCGTCGAGTGCGTGCACACCTATTCCCTGGTCCACGACGACCTGCCTTGCATGGACAACGACGACCTTAGGCGGGGCAGGCCCACGGCGCACCGCGCCTTTGACGAGGCGACCGCGCTCCTGGCGGGCGACGCGCTCCTCACGCGGGCGTTCGCAATCCTGGGTGAGGCCTACGCGGGCACGCCCGCGCTGGCCGCCGGCCTTGTCAGGGAGCTCGCGGACGCCGCGGGAAGCAGGCGCCTGGTCGGGGGCCAGATGGAGGACCTCCTCGCCGAGCATACGCCGGGAACCGGGCCGGACCTCCTCCAGTTCATCCATCTCAACAAGACGGCCGCGATGATCGAGGCCTCGCTCGTCATGGGAGGGTTGTGCGCCGGGGCCCCCGGGGGCTCGGTCGAGACGCTGCGCGCGGCGGGCCGGGATCTCGGCCTCGCGTTCCAGATCGTGGACGACATCCTGGACGCCACCTCGGACACCTCGACCCTCGGCAAGACCGCGGGGAAGGACGCGAAGGCGGGCAAGGCCACCTACGTCTCGGTACACGGGCTTGACGCGGCTCGCCGCATCGCGCGCGAGCGCTCGGACTCGGCCGTTTCCACGCTTCACGGGCTCCCGGGGGACACGGGATTCCTCAGGCGCCTGACGTCCGACCTGACGGCGCGCACCCACTAATCGTTGCAATATTCGCAACGATTGGGTGACGTGTCGTCCGGCCTACCCCGAAATGCCCCGACTCACCCCTCGCGTCCTCGCGCTGCTCCTCGCGTCCGCCCTGCCCCTTGCCGCGGCGGAGTCCGTCACGCGCAGCCAGGTCCTTGAGTCCATCCGTGTGTTCGAGGCGAACGCCTCCGGGGACATGGCCGGGGCGAAGCCCGAGACCCTCAAGAACGACGCCGTGGCACGCGCCGCCAACACGATCCTAAAATACTCCCTGGAAAGCGACGACGTCGTGGTCGACCTGGGGCCCGACGCCGTGCCGTGGTGCGACGTGAAGAAGGGCATCGCGGAGCTTTCCAACTCGGGAGAGCGGGGCCTTCTGCTTGCGGCCTACCTGGCGGGATGCGTGAAGGCGCAGCTTTCCTCCGGCAAGCAGGACCCGAACCCGTTCGCCGGGTGGACGGCGATGCTCAAGATCTACCGCGCGATGAAGATCAGGGAGGGCGTGTCGATCCCCGAGGCCGAGCTGCTCCTTTCGCACCAGAACGACGGCAGCCTCGAGGCGTACTCGGTGGAGGCGTCGCAGCGCTCCTCGGAGAGGCTTCGGAAGGCCTATGGCACGCCCGCCGGTCAGCCCGCGGGCGACTCCGGCTCCCCGGGCAAGTAAGCTCGCTAGGCGGCGCCGGCGGCGGCCTTTACGAGCTCCGTGAAGCTCCTGGCCTCGAGGCTCGCGCCGCCGATCAGGCCGCCGTCAATGTCCTTCTGCGCGAGGAGCTCGGGGGCGTTGGCGGGCTTCATCGAGCCGCCGTAGAGGATGCGGACCTTCTGGGCAACGGCCTCCCCGTAGTGCTTGGTGAGGAGGCCCCGGATGAACGCGTGCACCTCCTGCGCCTGCTCGGTCGTCGCGACCTTTCCCGTCCCGATCGCCCACACGGGCTCGTAGGCCACGACGAGGGTGACGGCCTGCTCCTTGCTGACGCCCTCAAGGCCGCGCTCGGTCTGGGTCTGCACCACCTTGAGCGTCGCCCCGGCCTCCCGCTCCGCGAGGCTCTCGCCGACGCAGAGGATGGGCTTAAGCTGGTTCTTGAACGCGGCCAGGACCTTCTTGTTGACGAACTCGTCGGTCTCGCCGAAGAGGGTCCTTCGCTCGCTGTGGCCCAGGATCACGTGGGTGGCGAAGATGGCGCGCAGCATCGGCGCCGACACCTCGCCGGTGAACGCACCCGACGCCTCAAAGTGCATGTTCTGGGCCCCGAGCTTGATGAGCGATCCGTCGATCGCCTTCGCGACGCCCTCGAGGGCGGTGAACGGGGGGCAGATCACGACCTCGACGTCCGGCTGCGAGCCCACCGCTGTGACCAGCTCGTGCGCCAGCGACACGGCGTCGGCCGAGGTCTTGTTCATCTTCCAGTTGCCGGCGATCAGTTTCTTTCGGATCATGGGGGGGGCCGCCCAGGGGCGGGTTGCTTAGGATTCCAGGAATGCGACCCCGGGCAGGACCTTGCCCTCGAGGTACTCGAGGCTGGCGCCGCCGCCCGTGGAGCAGTGTGTGACCTTGTCGGCCACCTTGAACTTTTTGGCGGCTGTCGCAGTGTCGCCGCCGCCGACCACCGTCGTGGCTCCGTGGGCGGTCGCCTCCGCGATCGCCTCGGCCATCGCCCGCGTCGATCCGGCGAACTTCTCAAACTCGAATACGCCGCTCGGCCCGTTCCAGATGATCGTCTTGGCGCGAAGGATCGCCTCGCGGTAGAGCGCGATCGACTTGGGACCCGCGTCGAGGCCCATCCAGTCCTTGGGGATCCCTGTCGAGTCGTCGGCGGGGCGGGTGGCCGCGTCCGGAGCAAACCTGTCGGCGCAGACGTAGTCCACGGGGAGGATGATGGACACGCCGCGAGCCTTGGCCTTCTCGACCAGCTCGGCCACGATCTTCGCGCCCTCCGGGTCAAAGAGGCTGCTGCCGATCTCCATCCCGTTTAGGACCTTCTTGAAGGTGTAGGCCATGCCGCCACCGATGATGATCTCGTCGGCCTTGTCTATCAGGTTGCGGATGAGCGGGATCTTGTCGGCGATCTTCGCGCCGCCGAGGATTGCCAGGAGGGGACGCCGCGGGGAGCTGATCACCGCCGCAAAGGCCTTGAGCTCGGCCTCCATGAGGAAGCCCGCGGCCTTCTGCGGGAGGTTTACCCCCACCATGGACGAGTGCGCCCGGTGGGCCGTGCCGAAGGCGTCGTTCACGTACACGTCGCCCAGCTTGGAGAGGCTCGCGCGGAACGCCGCGACGGCGGCCGGGTCGGCCTTCTTGGAGGTCCCGTCCTCGAGCTTCACCTTGCCCTCCTCCTCGATGTGGAAGCGCAGGTTCTCAAGGAGGATGACCGAGCCCGGCGCCGGATGGGCGCAGGCGGCCTCGACCTCGGGCCCGACGCAGTCGGGCAGGAACGTGACCGGCTTCCCAAGGAGCTTCTCAAGCTCCGCGGCCACCGGCTTAAGCGAGAACTTGGCGATCTTCTGCCCGTCGGGCCGCCCGAGGTGGCTCATCAGGACGACCGTCGCGCCCTGGTCGAGCGCGTAGCGGATCGTCGGCAGCGCAGCCACGATCCGCTGGTTGTTCGTGATGGCGCCCGTGGCCTTGTCCTGCGGGACGTTGAAGTCCACGCGGACAAGGACGCGCTTTCCCGAGAGCTGGAGGTCGCGGATGCTTTTGAAGCTCATAGAGCCGCGGCGACCTTGTTGAGCAGGTCTATGCAGCGGTTGCTGTAGCCCCACTCATTGTCGTACCAGCTCACGAGCTTGAAGAAGCGGCTGTTGAGCTCCATGCCCGAGCCGGCGTCAAAGATTGACGAGCTCTTGTCGTGGATGAAGTCGGAGGAGGCGACCTCGTCGGTCGTGTACGCGAGGATGCCCTTAAGGTACGTCTCGCTGGCGTTCTTCATGGCCTCGCAGATGGCCTTGTAGGAGGTTTCCTTGACTGTGCGGACCGTCAGGTCGACCACGGAGACCGTGGGCGTCGGGACGCGGAAGGACATGCCGGTGAGCTTGCCCTTGACCTCGGGCAGCACCAGCCCGACCGCGCGGGCCGCGCCCGTCGTCGAGGGGATGATGTTGATCGCGGCCGAGCGCCCGCCCTTCCAGTCCTTCTTCGAGGGGCCGTCCACGGTCTTCTGCGTGGCGGTGTAGGAATGGATCGTCGTCATCAGGCCCTCCTCGACCCCGAAGCCCTCCTTAAGGAGCACGTAGACCACGGGGGCCAGGCAGTTCGTCGTGCAGGAGGCGTTGGAGATGATGTTGTGCTTGGCCGGGTCGTACTTGTTGTCGTTCACGCCGAGGACCACGGTCACATCCTCGCCCTTGGCGGGCGCCGAGATGATGACCTTCTTGGCACCGGCCGCCAGATGGCCCTTGGCCTTCTCGGCGTCGGTGAAGAGGCCCGTCGACTCGATCACGACCTGCACGCCCAGGGATCCCCAGGGCAGCTCCGCCGGAGTCTTCGCGCTCACGACCTTGATCTCGTGGCCGTTCACGACGAGCACGTCGTCCTCGGTCTTCTCCGGGGCGGACTTCTTTGAGGACACCGTCCCGTGGAAACGGCCCTGCGTGGAGTCGTACTTGAGTAGGTAGGCCAGGTTGTCTGCCGGCACAATGTCGCCGACGGCGACCACGTCGAACTTCGAGCCCAGCAGGCCCTGTTCAACGAGAGCGCGGAATACCAGCCGGCCGATGCGGCCGAAACCATTGATAGCAATTTTGACAGCCATGGGAGTGTCTTAGGTGTGTGTGTTGTAGGTGATGCCCCGATCTGCGGGTCCAGCGTTAGCGCAGGAGCGTATACATTGAGGAAACCGAGCCGGCGAAGGCAAGGAGGTTCCTGATCCATCGCGCCGGTATGACAGGGAAGAGGCCCCCGAATCACCCGGACTTATTAATTCTTGCAAACTCGCGGCGAATGGCCCCGAGCGTCCGCTCGACGCCGCCCCCGGTGTCCCGCCTCCATGCCGCTGCAGCCGTTGTCATCGCCACCCTGCGCGACCGGTCGGCTAGGAGCACCATGACCTCCCTTTCAAGCCCCGGTGAGTCCGCCACCTGGAGCGCCGCGCCGCGGGCGAGCAGGTCCTGCGCAATCGCCCTGAAATTCGCCATGCCCGGGCCGAGGAGGATGGGCTTGCCCAGGGCGGCCGCCTCGACGGGCGTCTGCCCGTCGGTGTGGGGGGGTAGGCTCTTGCCGACAAACACCAGGTCCGCCAGCTGGGTGAGCGCCCGCAGTTCCCCCGTGGTGTCGGCCACGGCCACGTCGACCCCGCCTGGGGCGCCGCCCCGGGACCGGAAATGGGACTGGAGGCCCGTGCCCCTAAGCAGCTTCTCGAGCTCAAAGCGGCGCTCGGCGTGCCGTGGGACAAGCAGGAGGGACACCGGGATGCCCCTGGCGCGGGCCGCCACGAGAGCGTCCAAGAGGGCCTCCTCCTCGCCCGGCCAGGTTGACGAGCCGAGGAGCACCATCCGGTCGCCGCCGAGCCCAAGCTCGCGCCTGAGGGCGGCGCGGGCCGCCTCATCCAGGATCGGGATCTGGACGTCCAGCTTGATGTTGCCGGTCGTCTCGACCCGCTCGGGCGCGATCCCGAGCGAGCGGAAGCGCTCGGCGTCCTGGGCCGAGGCGGCCAGGAGGCGCGTGATCCCCGCCGTCACGAAGCGCCCGGCCATCGGGAAGCGCGCCAGGCGCGAGAAGCTCCGGTCCGAGATCCGCGCGTTTATGCACAGGACCGGGACGCCGCGCCTGGAGGCCTGGCGCAGGTGCTCGGGCCAGCGCTCCCCCTCGGTGATGATGGCCAGGTCGGGGCGGATCGCCTCCCAGGCGCGCGCCGAGAAGGGCGCCCAGTCGAGCGGAAAGTACGCGGCGGCAGCCACGAGCCTGGGATACCGGTCGACCGCGACCCGGTAGCCGGTGCTCGTCGTGGTCGTCAGGACCACCTCGGTCCCGTCGGCGCTGAGGGCGCGCAGCAGGGGCTCGATCGCCAGCATCTCGCCCACGCTCACGGCCTGGAGCCACACCCGGCGGACCCCCGGCCTCCTCTCGGGCAGGCTCGGCACGGAACCGAACCGGTGCGCGAAGCCGCGCGCATAGCCGCCCCTCCTGCGCATCCTGAGCAGGTAGTAGGGCGCCATGGCCAGCAGCACGACCGGGAACAGCAGCCGGTATAACCAGATCATGGTGTTGCGCGTTTCCTCACAGGGTCCAAGCACAGCCAAACCGAACCACAATGCCACAACAAGTTTTCCGGTCGGCTTTTTTGCTGTCGCCGGGGCCCGGGCCGATGTAACGATTCCAGCCTCAACATGCGCCGCACCACCCTCCTCACCGCGCTGGCGGCCTCTTTGGCCCTCGCGCTTTCGCTCCGGGCCGCCCTCCCCTTCCCGCAGGCCGAGAGCGACCTGAAGGCCGACCCGGCGGCGCACTTCGGGACGCTCCCGAACGGTCTCCGCTACGTCGTGATGCCCAACCACGAGCCCAAGGCGCGCGCCTCGCTGCGCCTCCTGGTCCTCGCAGGGTCGTTTGACGAGACCGAGGCGCAACGCGGCCTCGCGCACTACCTCGAACACATGGCCTTCAACGGGAGCACCCACTACCCGCCGGGCACCCTGGTCGAGAAGCTTCAGCGCCTGGGCATGGGCTTCGGGGCCGACACCAACGCCTCCACCTCCTTCGACCACACCCTCTACCAGCTGGAGCTGCCCGACACCGCGCCGGCGACCCTCTCCGAGGGCCTCCAGATCCTCTCCGACTACTGCGGCGGCCTCCTCCTCGAGCAGAAGATGGTCGAGAAGGAGCGCGGCATCATCCTGAGCGAGAAGCGCAGCCGCGACTCGGTCGGTTACCGCACGTTCGTCGCGCAGCTCGACTTCATGCTGAAGGGAACCCGCGTGCCGGAGCGCCTGCCGATCGGGCTTGAGGACGTGATCGAGAAGTCCAACCGCGACCCGTTCGTCGAGTTTTACAACACCTGGTACCGCCCGGAAAAGATGGTCGTGATCGTGGTGGGCGACATCGACGCCGCATCCATCGAGAAGCAGATCGTGGAGGGGTTCTCCGGGATCGCGCCGAGGAGCCCCGAGCCGCCCGCGGTGGACCTGGGAAAGGTTCCGGTCTTCACGGGCCTAAAGGTGCTCTACCACGGCGAGCCGGAGGCGCCCAATACCAATGTCGTCATCGCCACCGCGGTGCCCTACGTGGAGGAGCCCGACACGGCGGCGATCCGGATGAAGTACCTTCCGCGGATGCTCGCCTTCGACATCCTCAATCTTCGCCTTGAGATCCTTTCCAAGCAGGAGAACGCGCCGTTTATCCGCGCGGACGCCTCGGTGGAGGATTCCTTCCACCTCTACCGGCAGACCGAGATCAACGTCGCGTGCAAGGCCGAGCAGTGGGCGGACGCCCTCGGCGTCGCCGACCGGGAGATGCGCCGGGCCTACGAGTACGGTTTCACCGCCGACGAGCTCAAGCAGGTCGTGTCCAACTTCCGGAACGCCCTGGAGCAGGCCGACAAGACGGCCTCGACCCGGAGGTCCGACGAGCTCGCCGGGGACCTCGCCCAGAGCCTGGTCGACCGCGAGGTGTTCACCTCCCCCGCCGACGACCTGTCCCTCTACGGGCCGGCCCTCGCAAAGGTGACGCTCGAGGACTGCGTCGCGGCCTACAGGCAGGCCTGGTCGAGCCCCGGCCGCTTCGTGTTCGTCTCCGGAAACGCCAAGATTGTCGGCGTGGCGAACGCCGCGAACGCGGTCGTCGCCGCGACCTACAACCGGGCGAGGGCCGTTCCGATAAAGGCCCCCGACGCGCGGGCGTCGGTCACCTGGGGCTACTCCGACTTCGGGCCCGCGGGCAAGGTCGCCAGCCGCACCCACGTCGACGACCTCGACTTCACCGAGGTCGTCTTTGAGAACGGCGTGCGCCTGAACGTGAAGAAGACCGATTTCGAGGCCAACACGATCCACGTGGGGGCCCGCCTGGGTACGGGCATGCTGACCGAGCCGGCATCGACCAAGCCCGGCCTCTCCCGCTTCTCGGCCCTCACCTTCTCCGCAGGCGGCCTCGGCAAGCACGGCGAGGACGACCTGCAGCAGGTGCTCGCCGGCAAGACCGTCGGCGTCCTGTTCTCCTCCACCACCGACGCCTTCCTCTTCGAGGGCGGGACGAACAAGGACGACCTCGCCCTTGAGTTCCAGCTGCTGACCGCGTCGATCACCGATCCGGGCTACAGGCCGGAGGCGCTGCGCCAGGCGAGGAAGCGCATCGACGCGGCCTACATCTCCTTCGCCCACACCGAGCGGGGGCCGATGAACCTTAAGGTGCCGCGGCTGCTGGCCAGCGGCGACCCGCGCTTCGGGCTCCCGTCGCGCGACCAGATGATGGCGCGCAACATGGACGAGGTGAAGGCGTGGCTCGCCCCGCAGCTGGCGAGCGGCCCGCTCGAGGTCTCCGTCATCGGGGACCTGGACATCGACACCGTGATAGCGGATGCCTCGCGCACGTTGGGGACCCTCCCCAAGCGCGATCCCAAGCCCTCCCTCGACGACCTGAAGAAGGTCTCCTACCCGAGCAAGCCCTTCACGTGGGACTACTCGATAGACTCCGAGATACCGAAGGGGCTCGTGGCCGTGTACTGGCCGACATCCGACGGCACCGACGTGCACCGGGCCCGCCGCCTCAACATCCTGGGCGACGTCCTCGGCGACCGCCTCCGGGTGAAGATCCGCGAGCAGCTCGGCAGCACCTACTCCCCCAACGTCGGGAGCTTCGCGAGCGACATCTTCCCGGGATACGGCTACCTGGAGGCAGCGGTCATCGTCGACCCCGCCAAGGTGAAGCAGATCCAGGACGTGGTGATTGCCGTGGCCGGCGACATGAACGCGAACGGCGTCACCCAGGACGAGCTCGACCGCGCCAAGAACCCGAAGCTCACGGCACTGCGCGAGTCGGAGCGAACGAACACCTACTGGATGACGGTGCTCCTCCGCGCCCAGGAGCGCCCCGAGGTCCTGGACTGGGCAAGGTCCCGCAAGGCCGACTTTGAATCCGTCTCGAAGGCCGAGATCGACGCGCTCGCCAGGGCGTTCCTCGCCCCGGACCGGGCGTCGCGCGTGATCGTGCGGCCCTACACGGCGCCCGCGGGCACGGGCCCGCTCAAGGTGGCCCCTGCGGCTCCGCCGCCGGACGGCTCGTGACCTCGCCTAAACCCTGGCGAAGACGAGGGAGGCGTTCGTCCCGCCGAACCCGAAGCTGTTCGCCAGGGCCGCGTCCACCCGCTTTTCGACGGCCGTGTTGGCCGTGAAATTGAGGCCGAGCGCGGCGCAGGCCGGGTCCAGGTTGTCCAGGTTGATGGTCGGGGGGATCGCCCCCTTGTCGATCGCAAGGACCGCGGCCAGGGCCCCCAGGGCGCCGGCTGCGCCGAGCAGGTGGCCGGTCATCGACTTGACGGCGCTCACGTGGAGGCTCCCCTTGCCGGCCGAAAAGACCGAGGCGATCGCCGCGGCCTCCTCCCCGTCTCCGCCGGGTGTCGACGTGGCGTGGGCCGAGACGTACCCCACCCGCTCCGCCGGCACGCCCGCGTCATCCAGGGCCAGCTGCATCGACCTGCGGGAGCCCTCGGCCTCGGGCGCCAGCGACGAGAGGTGGTAGGCGTCGGCCGTGGCGGCGTAGCCCAGGAGCTCGGCGTAGATGCGCGCGCCGCGCCGCTTCGCGAACTCCATCTCCTCCAGGATAAAAACGACCGCGCCCTCGCCGATCACGAAGCCGTCGCGGTCGGCGTCATAGGGCCGCGACGCCTTCTGCGGGGCGTCGTTGCGGGTCGAGAGCGCCTTCATCTGGGCGAACGCGCCCACGGCAACCTGGGTGATCACGGCCTCGGCGCCGCCGGCGACCATGACGTCGGCGTCCCCGCGGTGGATCGCGCGCGCCGACTCGCCGAGCGCGTGGCCGCTCGTCGCGCAGGCCGAGGCGATGCTCATGTTCGGGCCGCGACAGTTGAGCAGGATCGCCATCTGGCCGGCCAGAATGTTCGGGGCCGACTGCAGGATGAAGAAGGGTGAGATCTTCCTGAAGCCCCCCAGCCTCCAGACCTCGTGCGTTGCGACGATCTCAGGGAGGCCCCCGAGGCCGACGCCTAGGTTCACGCCGATTCGCTCGGGCGGCAGGGAGGACCGATGGGAATCGAGCCCGGAGTCGATGTAGGCCTCGAGACCTGCGCCAAGACCTAAGTGCGTGAAACGCCCTAACTTACGCACCTCCTTTGGCGACATCGGGGAGAGCACGGCCTCCGTCCCGGCACCCCTGGGATGCACCGGCACACCCGTGCCGGCGGTCGGGTCGTATCCGATCACTTCGCCGGCAATTCTAGCATTACAACCCGTTGGATCAAAGTGGGTTATATGTCCAATGCCGCTTTTCCCGGCAAGGAGGGATGACCAGGTGGAAGGGGCGTTTGCGCCTATCGGAGTGACCGCTCCAAGTCCCGTTATAGCCACCCTTCTTGTGAGTTGAGATGCCCGCATGGTGCCTAAATGACACGAGCTTGTGGCCTGCTGGCAAGTCTTTGACTTTACCCCCCCTTTATGTTCAGGTGGAGGGCCCTTCACGATGCAGCAGCTTCACGCCTATTGGCGCATGGAATACATTGAGGCGCCGCGCTATCCGGCAAAGATGAAGCGCCCGTTCACGGAGCTGCCACTGATGGGCGACGACCGTGCGGCCCTCATTGTCCACCGCTCAAGGCTTTCTTACCTGGTGCTCAACCGCTACCCCTACAACCCCGGCCACCTCCTGGCCGTGCCGTTTCGCGAGGTGGTGGAGCTCGAGGAGCTCAAGTTGGAGGAGCGCACCGACCTGATGGAGGAGATGGTCTTCGGTAGGAGGCTCCTGACGGCGGCCATGAAGCCCGACGGCGTTAACCTGGGGTTCAACCTCGGGGCGGCCGCAGGCGGCAGCATCGCCCACCTGCACGGGCACATCGTTCCGCGGTGGAACGGCGACAACAACTTCATGCCTGTGCTGACGCAGACGCGGGTGCTGCCCCAGGCGCTCGAGGCAACCTGGGAGAGGCTAGCCGCCGCCGTCGCGGTGCTGGCCGCCAATCCCTGATCGCGGAAAATCGTGCCCGCCAAGACGCTCCATTTCCCGAGCCCCCGGCACCTGAGCCAGCTCTACGCGGGCAAGACGGAGAACCTCGCGCACGCCGAGCGGGCGCTCGGCGTGAAGCTGGTGACGCGCGAGGATTGGCTGAAGATCGAGGCCCCCCAGGAGCCGTTGGCCCTGGCCGAGGAGTTCTTCGCGTTCCTCAACGCCGCCCGGGGCCAGGGGATGAACATCCGCACCCCCGACTTCGCCCGGCTCGTGGACTCCTTCGCGAAGGGAGAGGCCCGCAGGTGGCGGGCATTCCTCGACGAGCCCCTGGTGATCGCCACCAACCGCAAGAGCGTGGTCCCGAAGACCATCGGCCAGAAGGAGTACCTCCAGTCCGTCCTCAAGCAGCCCATCGTTTTCGGGATCGGGCCGGCCGGCACAGGGAAAACCTACCTGGCGATGGCAGCCGCCGTCTCGGCGCTCCTTAACCATGAGGTGGAACGGATTGTGCTCACCCGTCCCGCGGTCGAGGCGGGGGAGGCCCTGGGCTTCCTCCCCGGCGACCTCCGAGAGAAGATCCTCCCCTATCTCAGGCCGCTCTACGATGCGCTCCATGACATGCTCGACCCCGAGGAGGTGGTTAAGCTCACCGAGAAGGGCATCATCGAGATCGCGCCCCTGGCCTACATGCGGGGGCGGACCCTCTCGCGGGCCTTCATCGTCCTGGACGAGGCCCAGAACACGACCCCCGAGCAGATGATGATGTTTCTGACGCGCCTCGGCGAGGATTCGAGGATGGTCGTGACCGGCGACGTCACGCAGGTCGACCTGCCGCGCTCCAAGGTGTCGGGGCTCCTCGAGGTGCGCCGGATCCTCGAGCACGTCCCCGGGATCGTGTTCCACACCTTCGGCAGCGAGGACGTCGTGCGGCACCCGCTCGTGCAGCGGATCATCGAGGCCTACGACCACTACAAGAACCCCCTGGGCGACGGGAACCCCGTCGACGGCCGCTAGCCATGAGCGTCCGCAACCAGCTGAAGCTCCTGATGGGAGGGCTCAACGCCCGTCGGGGCGACGCCGGGTCCACCTCGGGGTCGAGCTTCCGCGAGTTCCTGGACCAGAGCCGCCTCATTGCCGGCCTGATCTTCGTCGTCACGGTGGCCGCGATCGTGATCGTGAGCTCGGCGGGCATGCGGGTACTCGACCTGCCCGTCCTGCCCAACCAGATCGCCCCCGTGCGCATCGTGGCCGGGTTCCCTTTCAGCTACGTGAGCACCGAGAGGACGCGGGCCGAGAGGGAGCAGAGCCTGTCGCGCCTGCCCCCGATCTACCGGCTCGACACGGAGGCCCTGGACAAGTTCGAGGGCGCGGCGCGGGACCTGCTCGGCAAGCTCGCCGCCTTCGAGACCGCGCACCCCGACCCCTCAGCGCTCTTCTTTGACCGCCGCAAGGCGCTGGCGGCGCTGGCCGACGAGTTCAACGCCCGCGGGCCCTACGAGACGAACGCGGACGACCTGGCGGCGCTGCTCACGGCCGGGGACGCCATGGCGCGCGCCGCGCTCTTCGAAAACGGGTTCGCCGCGCTGCGGCAGATCTACAGCGAGGGCGTCCACGAGAACCTGGCCTCCGGGACGGAGCCCGACTCCGTCATGATGTTCGAGATCGAGCGGCCCTCGGGCGGGGTCGCCGCGCGCTCCGTCCAGTCGATGGAGGACGCGCTCACGTTCCTTAGGGTGAGCCTGGCCTCCGAGGGCGTGCCGAGGCCCGCGGCGCACGCGCTCTTCAGGCTGTTCCGGACCGGCGTCCGGCCAAACCTGGTCTTCGACACGGCCGCGGCCGCGACCCGCGAGGCGGAGGTCCTCTCCCGGCTTAAGCCCATCTCGGTCCGCGTGGCACCCGGCAAGACGATCGTAGACGCCGGCGACCGCGTCACGCAGGACCAGTACGAGATGGCGACCGCCTACCGCCGGGCGGCGCTCGAGGGGGGCGCCGCCGAGCTGGACGACGGGCTTGAGCTCTTCGGCAGGGTGCTGCTGGTGCTCGCGATGGTGGTCGCCTCAATTCTGTACGTCCGCCTTGAGGACCCGGAGACCCTCGCCAGCAACGTCAGGCTCGGCCTCTTGGCCCTGGTCGTCATCTTCAACCTGGCGCTCGTGCGCGCCGTCTACTCGATCGGAGGCGCCGAGCTCTTTGTGAAAGACGCCACCTGGGCCTCCGCCCTGCCCTACGTGGCGCCGACCGCCCTCGCGCCCCTTATCGTCGCCATCCTGATCGACGCCGGCAGCGCGATCTTCATGGCGCTCCTGATCTCGATCTTCACCGGCGTGATCTACGGCAACCGGCTGGACCTGCTCGTCCTCACCTTCCTGGCCTCCATGGTCGCCATCTTCGGCTGCCGCGACGCCCGGAGGCGCGGCCGCGTGGTGCGGGCCGCCGGGATGGGAGGCCTGACCGTCGCGGCCTTCGCCGCCCTGATCGGCGTGGCCCAGCAGACCCCCTACGAGACCCTCGGATGGCAGATGGCGGCCGGCCTCCTCACCGGCCTGCTCACGGGTGTCGCCGTGGTCGGCCTGCTGCCGGTCCTCGAGTCCCTCTTCAAGCGGACGACCGACATCACGCTGCTTGAGCTCACGGACTTCAACCACCCGCTCCTCAGGAGGATGCAGCTGGAGGCACCCGGCACCTACCACCACTCGCTGATCGTCGCCCAGCTTTCCGAGAACGCGTGCAACGCGATCGGCGCCAACCCGCTCCTGGCGCGGGCCTGTGCGCTGTTCCACGACATCGGCAAGGCCGCCAACCCCGCGTACTTCACGGAGAACCAGCGCAACATAGGAAACCCCCACAACGAGAAGGACCCGGTGGCCTCGGCGGCGATCATCCGCCAGCACGTGGCCGACGGAGTCGATCTGGCGGCGCGCCACCACCTGCCCCGCGCCGTGGTCGACGTGATCCGCCAGCACCACGGCACGACGCTCGTGAAGTTCTTCTACGAGCGCGCGCTCGCGCTCTCGCAGTCGCCGTTCCCGGGCGTAGAGCCCCCGGCCGTGCCCGACGGCCCCTTCCGGTACGAGGGGCCCAAGCCGCAGTTCAAGGAGAGCGCCGTCGTGTCCCTTGCCGACGGCGTGGAGGCGATCACGCGCTCGGTGCGGACGATCAGCGCCGAGAAGCTCGGGGCCATCATCGACCGCCTTGTCTCGGAGCGGGTCTCCGACGGCCAGCTCGACGAGGCGCCGCTCACGTTCGAGGACCTAGCGAAGATTAAGAACAGCTTCACCTTCACCCTTCTGAACATGCTCCACGCTCGGGTGGCCTACCAGGCCTCGGGGGATGCTCCGAACGAGGCGAAGGCGTGAAGGGCCCCGGGCGCATCCTCGAGGTGGCGGTCCGGCATCCCCGGCTGGAGGCCGACCGCCGGGCCCTGAAGGCGGCCGTGGCGGTCCTCGACTCCCATCCCGCCTCCTTCAGGGGGGGGTGCCCCCCGGGCGAGCTCTCGGTGGCCCTCCTGACGGACCAGGCCCTGGCGGAGCTCCACGGGCGCTACCTCAAGGACGCTTCGCGAACCGATGTGATCACATTTGAGGGGGACCCGGCGTACGGGCAGGCGGGCGAGATCTGCGTCTCTGTGGACGCCGCCGTCCGGCACGTGGGGCGCTCGGGGGCGAGGGTTTCCAGGGAGGTGACCCTCTACGTCGTCCACGGCTGGCTCCACCTGGCGGGCTACGACGACCTCAGGCCCGCGGCCAAGCGGGCGATGAGGCGCGCCGAGCGGCGCGCCCTCGCGCTGCTCGAGAGGGAGGGCGCCCTTCCCCGGTTCAAGCTGGCGTAGCCCGCCCGCGGTTGGTACGACACATCCACCCATCCATGGCCGACCAAGAACCGACAATCTCCCGCTACGTCGCGATCAGGAACGCCTTCTTCTCCGGGTTGATCCTGGTGGCGCCCCTCTGCCTGACGATCTGGGTCTTCAGCAAGATCATCGACTTCGTGGGTGGCACCTTCAAGCCGCTCTTCCTTGTCTTCGTGCCTTTGGGGCTGCGGGACAGGCAGGGGCTGGACGCGGTGTGGTCGATCGTGGCGACCCTGATCGTCATGGCCCTGGTGACGCTCCTTGGCTACGTCTCCCGCTACGTCTTCGGGAAGTTCTTCTTCAGCATCGGGGACCGTTTCATCCAGTCCATCCCGGGCGTGAACGCCGTCTACAACACGGTCAGGCAGATCGTGAACACCTTCAGCTCCCAGAGCCGGCACATGTTCAACAAGGTCGTTCTGGTAGAGTTCCCGAGGAAGGGGTGCTGGACGATCGGATTCCTCACGAACACGGTCCAGGGCGAGGCCCAGGGCAAGGCCGGCCTTGAGGTGTGGACGATCTTCGTGCCGACGACCCCGAACCCGACGAGCGGCTTCCTCCTGATGATCCCGAGGGCGGACGTCATCGAGCTCGACATGGCCGTCGGCGACGGGATGAAGATGATCATTTCCGGCGGGGCTGTGACCCCGCAGTGGCCCGCCCCCGAACCCGCAAAGCCCCGCGAGGCGAAGTAGCCCGCGAGACTCTCCCTGGTGCCCGGCCAGACGCTCACCGCCGATGCGTTCGTGATCGAGAAGCGCCCCCCGACGGACGCGTTCCAGGGCTTCGGGCTCTTCTCGGCCGAGCACGGCAACCTCCTCGCCCTGCAGCGCATCCCGAAGCGGGCGTCCTCTCCCCACGTCGTCCCCGACCTCTTCGACGAGGTCTCGGCCCTCCTGGAAAGCTCCAACCAGGGCAGGACGTGGTTCGTGAAGGACCTGCGCATCTCGACCCGGCGCGCCTCGATCGGCCGAAGCTACGACGCCCTTCGCTTCGCCTCGGCGCTCGCGGCGGTCATAGGCCGCAATCCCGTCCATGAGGAGAGCCGCGAGAACGTGGCGCTCCTGCTAAGGACCGCGTTTGACGCCTTCGGCTCGTCGGAGAGGCCCGACGTGGTCCACCTGAAGAGCCTCTACGTCTTTGCCCGCGACGAGGGCTACCCCGTCAAGCAGGAATGGGTCCCGTCGCTGCGCGACGGGGACCAGGCCCTGGCGACGGCGCTGATCAACCGCCCGGTCGCCGGGCAGCACGCGGCGCCCGCCGAGGTCGCCCGCCTCAGGCGGAGCCTCGAGGACTACCTCGGGGCCAACACCGAGATCGTGATCCCGTGAGGTTTGACCTGGACAAGCGGCGGGTGGAGCTGGGCGTCGGCGACCTGTCGGATTTCTCAATCGGTCCCCAGGGCTCGGGCGGGGGGGGCGGCGGCATCTGGCGCGCGCAGCTGGGGACCCGCTGGCACAACGAGCTCCGCGCGCAGGCGGTGGCCGACGGCGCGGACGCGCTCTTTGAGGTCTCGGTGAGCGGCGAGCTCGCGCGGCGCGGCTGGGTGATCGCCCTCTCGGGCCGGATAGACCAGGTCGTGCGCGAGGGGAAGGGGTCCCGGCTTCGCGAGATAAAGACCGTGACCAGGCCCCTGCCGGCCGGGGAGGCAGAGCTGCGCGCCGACTACCCGGGCTACTTCGTGCAGCTGGCAACCTATACCGCGCTTCGCGGCGCCCGCGAGGCGTGCGAGCTCGTGTTCGTCGAGGCGGACTCCGGGCTCGCGCAGACCGTCGTCCTGAACGCCTCCGACAACCTGCTCCTCGAGGAGAGGCTCTCCCGGGTGACCGAGTTCCTGGACCTGAGGCTGCGGGCGCGAGAGCGCCTGAGGGGCCTTAGGTTCCGCCCCGCCTTCGCCGTGCCCCGCGACGGCCAGGCGGGCGCCCTTTTGGGGCTTGGGGAAGCGATCCGGGGCGGCCAGTCCGCGGTCCTCCTCGAGGCGCCGACCGGGTTCGGAAAGACGGGCGTCTTGCTCGAGTGCGCGCTCGGGGAGCTCAGGCAGGGCTCCTTCGAGCGCGTCCTTTACCTGACCGGCAAGTCCACGGGCCAGCTCCAGGTGGCCGAGACGCTTCGCTCGATGACAGCGGCCGGCGACGACCTCGCAACGGGGGCGCCGGTGGCCGTGTGGCACGTGCGCAACAAGGCCGAGCACTGCGTCAACAGCGTCTTCCAGTGCGTGCGCGAGGCCTGCGCCTACCTGGACGGGGCCGAGCGGCGCTGGCCCTCGAGCGGGCTCTCCCGGTTCTACCTGCTCGAGGACCAGCCGCGCGACTTGGCAACCTTGAGGACCGCGGGCATCGGCGCAAGGATCTGCCCGTATGAGATCAGCCGCGCCGCCCTTGCCTTCAACGACGTGTGGATCGGGGACTACAACTATGTCTTCTCGCCGGACAGCCGCGGGCTTTTCTACGAGAGGCCGGGCTTCGACCCGGCGAGGACGCTCCTTTTGGTCGACGAGGCGCACAACCTGCCGTCGCGGGCCGCGGACGCCCACTCGCACGCGTTCTCGGCTCCCGACGGGCGCCTGGTGTGCGACGCCCTGCGCCACGCCGACGCCCCCTCCCGGTGGATCGCCCAATGGGACGAGTGGGCCCGGTTCCTGGAGGGCCGGCCCAAGGCGCCGCTCCTCTCGGACGCCGACCGGGAGGACGCCACGGACCAGATCACGCGGCTGGCGGAGGGCGCGGGGGAGTTCCCCGTCGACTACGCGGCCCTGGGGCCCCAGGTCTCCGGCCTGATCTGGCGGATGCCGTCCGCGGCGGCCGAGCTCTCGGCCCTTGAGCTCCCTCGGCTCTGGTGGAGCCCCGGGGACGGCGTCCTCTCGGTCACGTGCCTCGACGCGGCCCAGGCCATCGGCGCAACGCTCGCCGAGTTCGGCGGGGTGGTCCTTGCCACGGCGACCCCGGGGCCCCCCGAGCGCTTCGCCGAGTGCTGCGGCACCGGCCCCCTCTCCCGGGTGAGGGCGTCGACCCCGTGGCGCGACCACGCGTACGACGTGGCCGTCGACCTCCGCGTCGACACCACCTTCCAGCACCGCCACCGGCACTTCGCCGCGACGGCCGCGACGGTGGAGGCCCTCCACCGCTCGGCGGGGCCCGGCGCGCCGATCGCCGTGTTCTTCCCGAGCTATGCCTATGCCGAGGCCGTCATTGGGGGGGTGCCGGATGCGGCGCTCCAGCCGAGAAGGAGCGACCTGTCGGCCCAGTCCTCGTGGGTCAACGGGGCGCTCGACCGGGGGCAGGCCCTATTCCTGGTGCTCGGGTCGGGCTTCGCCGAGGGGATTGACCTCCTCGGGGGCCGGGTCGAGCACGCCATGGTGGTCGGCCCGGCGCTCCCGGAGGTTAACCCCGTGCAGCGGGCCAGGCTCGCCGCGCTCTCCGAGCTCGGCAGGGACGGCGCGTTCGACCGGGTGTACCGGATCCCGGGGATGGTGAAGGTGAACCAGGCGCTGGGCCGCCTCGTCCGCTCCCCGGGGCAGGCGGCCCGCGTGCTCCTGCACTGCAGGCGCTTTTCCGAGCCCGGCTACGAGCGCCTCCTTGCCGAGGAGTACCGCTCGGGGCGCCGGATCCTCGAGGACGACGACCTCTCGGGCTGGCTCGCGTCGGGCGGCTGAACCAATTTCGCTTTACCGAACGACCGCCGCCCGGCAGTACTTGGCTCGGTGCCTTCGCCCAAGACCATCGGCTCGCGAGAGGTTCACGCCGCAATTGAGCGGCTCGCCGCCGCCATTCAGGCCCGCCACGGGCACACCCGGAACCTCCTGGTGCTCGGGATCGCCAACGGGGGCATCACCCTCGCCCGCAGGCTCAGCACCCGGCTCGGCCTAACCCGGGTCGGCGACCTGGACATCTCCTTCCACCGGGACGACATCGGGCACCACCCCGTGCCGAAGGAATTCACCCCCACGCTCCTGCCGGGGGACGTCAACGGCGCCTTGGTCCTCCTGGTGGACGACGTGCTCTTTAGCGGCCGGACCGTGAAGGCCGCGCTCGACGAGCTCTTCGACCACGGGAGGCCGGCCACGGTGGAGCTCGCGGTCCTGGTGGACCGCGGCAGCCGCAAGCTCCCGATCACCGCCGATTTCTCAGGGACAAGCATCGAGGCCCGGGAGGACGAGGACGTCGTCGTCTCCCTCAGCGACAACCCCTCGCACGACAGGATAGAGATCCTGCCGCGCGCGTCCAAGGCCAAGAGGGCCGCAACTACCCAATGACCTGGACGCGCCGACACCTGATCACGATCGAGGAGCTTAGCCTGGCGGAGATCGAGCAGATCCACGCCACGGCCTCGGCGTTCAAGAAGATCCTCCAGAGGAACGTGAAGAAGGTGCCGGCCCTCCGCGGGAAGACCATCGTCAACCTCTTCCTCGAGCCGAGCACCCGGACGCGCATGGCCTTCGACATGGCGGCAAAGCGCCTGAGCGCCGACGTGATCGCGTTCGACGCCGCGAGCAGCTCGACGCAGAAGGGGGAGACGCTCCGCGACACGGCCGAAAACATCCAGGCGCTAAACGCCGACATGATCGTGATCCGCCACGCCGCGGCGGGCTCGCCCCTCTACCTCAGCAAGATCCTGGATATTCCCGTGATCAACGCCGGTGACGGGTCGCACGAGCACCCGACCCAGGGGCTGCTCGACACGTTCACGATGAAGGAGCACCTGGGGCCGCTGAAGGGCCGCAAGGTCGTGATCCTGGGGGACATCCTGTTTAGCCGCGTGGCGCGCTCGAACATCCATGCGCTCACCAAGATGGGTGCCAAGGTGACGCTCGTCGGCCCCTCGACCCTGGTGCCCCACGGGTTCACGACCCTGGGCGCCGAGGTCTCGCACGACCTCAAGTCCGCGCTGGCGGACGCGGACGTCGTCATGCTCCTTCGCATCCAGCACGAGCGGCAGGGCCACCGTCATTTCCCGTCGCTCGGCGAGTACACGAGCATGTTCGGCCTCAACAAGACGCGGGCGACGTGGCTCAAGCCCCATGCGATCATCATGCACCCGGGCCCGATCAACCGCGGCGTCGAGATCGACAGCGAGCTGGCCGACGGCGAGCGCAGCGTGATCCTCGAGCAGGTGACCAACGGCATAGCCATCCGCATGGCCGTCCTCTACCTTTGCGCCGGGCACCAGCCCGAGCACGTGATCGCGTCCACCGAATAACCCGCGCCCCATGCCCGCACTCTGGATAAGGAACGCACGCATCGTCGACCCCGCCTCCAAAAGGGACGGGGTCGGCGACCTCTTCGCCGAGGACGGGAGGATGGTCGCCTCGCTCTCGGCGGCGGGTCGAAGGCGGGCCAGGAAGATGGACGCCAAGGGACTGGTGGCGGCGCCCGGGTTGGTCGACATCCACGTCCATTTCAGGGAGCCGGGCCAGACGCACAAGGAGACCATTGCCACCGGGTCCCGTGCGGCGGCGGCCGGCGGGTTCACTACGGTGGTGTGCATGCCGAACACGACCCCGACCGCCGACAACGCGGGCACGATCCAGTACATCCTGGACGCCGTGAGGCGGGACGCCGTCGTCAAGGTGCTGCCCACCGGATGCATCACGATCGGGGCCAAGGGCGACACCCTGGCGCCGATCGGCTCCTTGAAGCGCGCCGGGGTCGTCGCCATCACCGACGACGGCGATTGCGTCCAGTCGAACGAGCTGATGCGGCGCGCCATCGAGTACGCCCGGATGTTCGGCCTGCCCGTCATGGACCACTGCCAGGACACGTCGATGACCGAGGGGGCGGTGATGAACGAGGGCGACGTCTCGATCAGGCTCGGCCTGCGGGGCTGGCCGAACGCGGCCGAGGACGTGATCGTGTCGCGAAACGTGATCCTCTCCTCCTACACCGGCGCCCACATCCACATGCAGCACATCTCCTCCGCGAGGTCGGTGGACATCCTGCGCCGGGCGAAGTCCGACGGGGTCCGCGTGACGGCGGAGGCGACCCCCCACCACATCGCCTTCACCGACGAGGCCCTCGCGACCTACGACCCCAACTTCAAGATGAATCCCCCGCTGCGGACGGAGGCCGACCGAAAGGCGATCATCGCCGGCCTGAGGGACGGGACGCTCGACTGCATCTCGACCGACCATGCCCCGCACACCGACTACGAGAAGGACAAGGAGTTCGACTTCGCGCCGAACGGGATCCTGGGCCTTGAGACCGCCCTGGCCGTGGTCCTCGATGTCCTCGTGCGCAGGAGCAGGTTCAAGCTCTCCCACGCGGTCGACCTGATGACGCGCAGGCCCGCGCGCGTCCTGGGACTGCCGGCCGGCACCCTCCTTCCCGGCGCCGCCGCCGACATCTGCCTCTTCGACCCGGACGAGTCCTGGGTCTACGACGCCAAGGCCGGCCAGAGCAAGTCGAGCAACTCGCCGTGGAGCGGCCGGACGCTTGTCGGCCGCGTAAAGACGACGATCGTCGACGGCAGGGTCGTCTTCCCGTTCGCGGCGTCGTGACCGATTCCGACGCAATCACGCCGGCCTCGGGCGCGGCGATAGCGGCCGAGGCCGCGATGATCCTGGCGGGCCTCTGGCTGATCTGGAGATTTGTCGCAAGCCGGCGCGGGCGCGAGAGCCGCTACCTCCGGCTGCCCGAGTGGCGCCTGCCGCCGATCGACTTCGCGTGCTTCATCGCGCTCGCCTTCGTGGGGGCGGCGGCGCTCAGCTCCGCGGCGGGCCCCCTGCTGCGCCCCCTGCACCTTGACGGCGACGCTGCGGTCGTGGCGGGCGGGGCGGTCATGCACCTGGGGATACTTCTTGGCCTCGCCTCGTTCTTCCTCTTCTACGGGGCCAAGGCCCGCAGGGGAGGCGCCGCGCCCGGCCCCTATCCCGTCCTCGCGAGCGGCGTCATCACCTTCCTCATTGCCCTGCCGGTCGTGTTCGCGGCCAGCAGCGCCTGGGAGTTCGTCCTCCAGAGGATGGGGCTGCCCGATGAAAAGCAGGACATGGTGGACATTCTCCAGAACAGCCACTCGTGGATGCTCAAGGGCTCCCTGGTCGCCGTGGCAACGATCCTCGTGCCGATCACCGAGGAGACGATTTTCCGGGCGGGCCTTTTCCGGTACTTCCGCACCCGGGTCCCCCGGTGGATGACGATCCTCCTGACCTCCGCGCTCTTCGGGGCCCTCCACGTGTCCTGGTCCGACAACCTTTCGGGCCTGCCGAGCCTGGCCCCCTTGTTCGCGCTGGCGGTCGTGTTCTGCCTGGCCTATGAACGCACAGGCAGGATCGGAACGACCATGGTCGCCCACGCGCTTTTCAACCTGAACACCTTTGTCCTGGTGGTCGCCGGGATCGGCTCGTGAAGGCGACGCCCCTGTTCTCGAGGACGCGAAGGGGGTCGGTCTCCTCCATCGGGGAGGACGCCCTTATCGCGAGGATACGCCGGTGGCTTGGAGCCGCCTCGCCCGCCTCCCCCGCCGGCATCGGCGACGATTGCGCGGTCCTAAGGCCCGCGCGCGGGCGGGAGCTCCTGACCGTGGACCCCCTGGTCTACGGGGTGCACTTCGGCAAGGGGGTCGCCCCCCGGGCGGCGGGGGCAAAGCTCTTCAAGCGCAACCTGAGCGACGTCGCGGCCATGGGGGGGAGCCCCCGAGCCGCGGTCGTCGCTCTGGCGCTCGACGGGCGCGTCTCCCTGGCCTGGCTCCGCGAGTTCTACAAGGGGATGGCCCACCAGAGCCGCAGGCACAAGGTGCCGGTCGTCGGCGGCGACGTGACAAGCCTGCCGGGCTCCTTCGTCGCGACGCTGGCCCTTGCGGGCGAGTCCCGGGGACGGATCCTCACGCGCTCGGGCGCGCGGAGGGGCGACTGGATCTACGTGACGGGCTCGCTCGGGCGCAGCCTCGCCACCGGCCACCACCTTTCCTTTGAGCCGCGCCTGGCCGAGGGGCGCTGGCTGAGCAGGAGGTCCGAGGTGAGGGCCATGATGGACGTGAGCGACGGGCTAGCCAAGGACCTCGCCTGCCTCTGCCCGCGCGGCGCCGAGCCCGCGCTCTTTGAGGCGATGCTCCCGAGGCGCGACGGCGCCGGCACGCGGGAGGCCCTCTGCGACGGGGAGGACTACGAGCTTGTGTTCGCCGTCACGGGCAGGCGCAGCCGGGCCCGGATCGAGGCGCGCTGGAAGCGCGCCTTCCCCAAGACCCGCCTTTCGTGCATCGGGCGCTTTGTCGGCGCCGGCGACCGCCCGCCGGACGCCTTGAACCTCCAGGAGTACCGTGGCTACGAGCACCTGCGATAGGCTCAGGCGCGGGATCGCCACCGCCTCGGCCGAAGAGACCCGCGCGCTTGCGGCAGCCTTCGCGGCGGGATTGCCGGCCGACTCAACCGTGGCCCTCCACGGGGACCTGGGGGCCGGAAAAACGACGTGGGTCCAGGGGATGGCGGCCGGACTCGGGATCGTGGAGCCGGTCACCAGCCCGACGTTCACGATCTACAACCTCCACAGAGGCGCGGGCCGGATGCTCGCGCACCTGGACGCCTACCGCCTGGGCTCGCCGGGCGAGGCCGACGCGCTCCTCCTGGAGGAGTTCCTTGTCAGCCCCTGGTGCCTGGCAATCGAGTGGCCCGACCGCATACCCTCGTGGGTGCCGGACGACGCCTGGCACCTGGACCTGGAGGTCGCGGGGGACGGGCGGCACCACGTGCGCCTGCGCTGACCTTGGGTCAGCTGGCCGCCGCGGGCGGCACCTCGGGGGGAGCGCTCTCGGGAGGGACGGGCTCGGCGGGCACCACCACAGGGACCGGCGCCTCGGCTGCGGGCGCCTCATTGGCGGGCGCCCCAGAAGGCGTCGACACGGCGGGAGGGGCCTCGCTGGCGGGCGCTGACGCGGCGGCGGGAGCCTCGTGAACGCGGGGCGCCTCGGGGAAATTCTCCGGGTCAACCTCCTCGGCCTCGACCTCCTTCTTGCGCGCCTCGACCATCGCCGGGGGCGCATACAGGCCGCCGTCGATAAATTCCGTCACGTAGCCCTCGCGGACCAGCCAGATCAGGTCGCCCTGGGTGCGCATGAGCTTATCGCGCTGCTCGGGCGTGTAGGAGGCGCCCTCCGCCGGCGGGGTGATGCCGAGCATCTTCGTCCCCAGCTCCCCGGCCTTGACGAGCGGGTGCTCCTCGATGAAGGCGATCAGCCTGCCGATGCTCTCGCCGAAGACCTGCCCGGGAACGCGGAACTTGCGCTTCACCGCGCACACATAGGAGACGCCCTTTGAACCCTTCTTAAAGATCGTGAAGTGCTCCCGGCGAAGCCTGCCGCGGAGCTGGTTGGCCGTGTCCAGGGGGAAGCGCAGCTGGCGCTCGTAGGCCCCCTCGATCGCCATGAGGATCTCGCCGCGGGGCATGGTCTCGAGGGTCTTTCCGTGAAAGCGGGCGTGGTCGACGGCCTTCACGACCCCATCGCGGGAGTTAGCAAGAAGGTGGGCCCGGGCGTCCTCAAGGCTGTCAAACGAAAGGGCGTTCTGTCCCTCGACCACCGGGCCCTTGAGGGTGAAGCGGGTGACCTTCTTCATCTTCGCAAGCCACTGGTTCACGACCTCGGGATCGCGAACCGTCTCGATCCGGGCGCGGTAGGCCTCGAAGGACATGCGGTTCACCTTGGAGGCGAAGTGCTGCTGGACGAGCTGGTTGTAGCGGTGGTAGTTCGGCGGCCCGAGGAGCTCGCCGGTGACGCCGCAGCGGTTGATCACCAGGTAGTTGCCCTTGGGGGCGTCGACCTCGACATCGGCGCGGTCGAAGAAGAGGTCGAGGTGCGTCGCCATCACATGGGCCACGGCCGCGTCCTCGGTCTCAAAGGGGATGCCGTCGGGGACGGAAACGTAGATCGGCAGCGGGGCCACCTCGGGGGAGCCGGGAGGGCGCGGCTTGCGCGCCACCACCACCACGAAGCGCTCGGGTTTGCCCAGGACCGTCCTGGCGATCTCAAAGAGCTCGATCGTGCGGGCCGAGGTGCGGATGGTCTTGACCAGCGCGTTGAAGCTCGTGTCCTCCGGGAAAAATGCCGCGGCAAAATAGGGGCTGTCATAGGGACCCCGGTCCTGGCGATCCTGCCGATCGGGGCCCGGAGCGCCGCGCCTGGTGTTTCCGGCATACTCGCCCGGCTCCCTGCGGGGTCCGCGGTCCCCCTGCTGGGGGTCCCGGTACGGGGCCGCCGGCGCGTCGCCGGAGGGCTTCCTGAAGGCCCTGCGATCCCTTCGGTCGGGACCGCCTCCGGGCCCTCCCATGCGATCCTCGCGGTGCGGGCGCGCGGAATGGTCCCCGGATTGGGACGGCGAGTCCTTGTCCTTGGCCCATTGGGTGCCAAAGCTGAAGCCCTGCAGTTGGCTTAAGTCGATTTTATTGAAATCCGCTGTCGGATTAGCCTTGGATGCGTCGTCGTCCATGTAGTCAGAGGTGCACGGTTCGCGTCCGGTGACAGACGCCCTGCAGTGTCCTCTACGCCGGGGGGCCGACGCAAGCGATTTTCAAGCAGGGCGTGTAGTGGTTTCAACTCGAGTGTGGCGTTTGAGTGACGATGGGCGCCCGACCCCCGTTTTGGGCATCCCTGGCGGACCCAGGGGCCCGCAGGTACGGGGCATCCCCAGGGATGCGCTCGGCCAAGGGTAATCGCGCCACACCATGGTCGCCCGATGAGCAGAGCCTGTGCCATCGCCATTGGAGCGGAGCGAGTTGCATTGCGGGATGCGAGCGGTTCATCTCTTGCCATCCGCATGAGCACCCCGTTGCCCCTGGAATCCGCCAAGAGGCTGCTCCCGTGGCTGGTGGCCGTGGCCTTCTTCATGGAGTCGCTCGACACGACGATCCTGAACACGGCGGTGCCCACGATCGCCGATGCGCTCGGGATCGCCCCCCTGAGCATGAAGGCGGCGCTCACCAGCTATACGCTCAGCCTTGCCGTGTTCATCCCTATAAGCGGCTGGATCGCCGACCGATATGGCACGCGCTGGGTGTTCTTCACGGCGATCGGGGTCTTCTCAGTCGGGTCCCTTCTCTGCGGGCTTTCGGTCAACATGCCGATGCTGGTGGCGGCCAGGATCCTGCAGGGATGCGGCGGCGCACTGATGATGCCGGTCGGGCGAATCACGATGGTGAGGACCTTCCCGAGGTCCGAGCTCGTGCGCGCCATGAGTTTTGTCGCCATCCCGGGCCTGATCGGGCCGCTGATCGGGCCCCTGGCCGGGGGGCTCATCGTAGGCTACCTGCACTGGCGGATGATCTTCTTTGTGAACCTGCCGATGGGCCTTTTCGGGATGTACCTGGTTTTTCGCCACATGCCCGACTACAAGTCCGACCGGCGGGACCCCCTGGACTGGGTTGGGCTTGCGCTCTTCGGCTCGGGCATTGCCCTGCTCTCCTATGTGCTTGAGATCTTTGGCGAGCATACCCTCGACACCAAGAGCGTCATCTTCCTGCTCGCGGTCTCGGTGGCCCTCCTCCTGGCCTACGGCAGCCACGCGCTGCACGCCGAGTTTCCGCTCCTAAAGCTCTGGCTCTTCCGCGTGCGCACGTTCCGGATCTCGGTGGTGGGCAGCTTCGCGACCCGTCTGGGGGTCGGCGGCCTGCCCTTTCTCCTGCCCCTGCTCTACCAGATCGGACTAGGCTACACGCCGGTCCAGTCGGGCCTGCTGATCGTCCCCCAGCCCCTGGCGGCCATGGGCCTGAAGGTGTTCATGCCTGGCATCCTGAACCGCCTGGGCTACCGCCGGGTCCTCATCTTCAACACGGTGGCCATGGGGATCACGATCATCGCCTTCATGAGCGTGCGCCCCGGCTCGCCGCTTGCCCTCATCATCGCGCTCGCGTTCGTTCTGGGCTTCATCTCGTCGATGCAGTTCACGGCCATAAACACGCTCGTCTTCGCGGACCTCTCCGATCCCGACGCGAGCCCGGGCAGCAGCATCTCAAGCACGGTGCAGCAGATGTCGATGAGCTTCGGCGTCGCGGTCGCCTCTCTCCTTGCGGCCCTCTACCTCGGGGGAGAGCACCGGCCCGGGCCCGCGGAGATGGTCACGGGAATCCATTGGACCTTTCTGACGATCGGGTTGATGACCATTGCCACGTCGCTTCTCTTCGCCCGCCTTAAGCCCAGCGACGGGGCCGCCATGGCGCCGGCAAGCCAGCAAAAGGAATGACGCAGCCCCCAGAGAACACCCCCTTCTTCGCCTGCAGCCGGGCGCTCAGGCTGGCGTGGCTTAGCGCCGTCCTGCTGGTCGTGGCGGCGCTGGCCCTGAACCTGAAGGTCGTCGACTTCGGCTTCCTTTACCTGCGCGACGACGACGTGAACGTGGCCTTGAACCCCCACATGGGCGGGCTAAGCGCCGACCGGCTTGCGTGGATGTTCACGGACACGAGCTATGTCCGGAGGTACATCCCCCTCGGGTGGCTGAACTTCGCGGCGACCTATCAAATCGCGGGCCTGGACCCCAAGCCGTACCATGCCGTGGCCCTCCTTCTTTTCCTGGCCAACACGGCGCTCGTGTTTGCGATCCTCCTCGAGGTGCTGCGCAGCTTCGCACCGGCGGCGCGCGCGGGTGGCCTCACGGCCTGGGGGGTCGGGGCCGCGGCCCTCGCCGCGGCGGGGTGGGCCTTCCACCCCTTCCGGGTCGAGACCACGGCCTGGGTGTCGGGCAACCTCTACGGACAGGCGATGGCGCTCCTCTTCGTCAGCCTGCTTGCCTACCTCGGGACCTACCGCGCCCGGGGGCGCAGGCGCATGGCGCTCCTCGTTGGGTCGGCCCTGGCCTACGCGGGCTCGCTCCTCACCTACCCCCTGGCGCTCGGGGTCCCCGTGCTCCTGGTCGGAATGGACTACCTGCGGTGGCGCGCCTCGCCCGGGATCTCCTTTCGCCGCCTCCTCGCCGAGAAGATTGCATTCGGGGTGCCGCTGGCCGCGGTCCTTGCCGTGACGGTTGCGGCCCGGTTTGGAAACACCGAGGTGTTCGGCGCGGTGCCCGGGATCAGGGAATTGCCGATCCTAGACCGCATCGCCCAGTCGGCCTACGTGGCCGCCTACTACCTCTGGAAGCCGTGGTGGCCGGTGAACCTCTCGCCGCTCTACGACCAGCTTGTCGAGTTCAACCCGCTTGGCGCGCCCTTCCTCCTTTCGATCGCCGCCGTCGCCGCGATCTCGGCGGCGGCGATCGCAGCCGTTAGGAAGTGGCCCGCTTTGGCCGTCCTGTGGTTTGGCTACCTGGCGTGCGCCGCGCCCTTCTTCGGGCTCACAGAGAAGCCGCACATGCCGAGCGACCGCTACGCCTATTTCCTGGCGGTGATCATCGCCGCGGCGGTCGCGGCCCTGGTCGCGCGCGTGGAGGGCAGGCGCGCCAGGGCCATGGTCGCGGTCGGGTGCCTGGGGGTCGCGGCGGCGTTTGCTCTCGTGAGCCGCCGGCAGCTGCGGATCTGGTCCGACGACCGGGTCCAGCACGCCTATGTGGCCCGTCACCTCACCAATCCGATCCTGCTGGAAGACTTCACGAGCCGCCTTTTGATCCTCGAGTTCCTTCGCGGCAACGAGCAGATGGCCTCGGAGGAGGTCGCCTCGCGCCTGGCGCGGGATCCCCAGAGCGCGCCGATGCAGAAGGCGGCGAGGATCTTCGCGGACAAGCGCCGGATCAGCGGCTACTACGGGAGGGCGAGCTACCTGGCGATCGTGCACGAGCAGATGGGGCTGGATTTTGCGCGGGCCGGGGAGTTTCGGGAGGCTAACGACCACTTTGAGGACGCGCTCCGCATGGATGACCGCTTCTATCAGGCCGCCTTTGACAGGGCCCTGGTGCTCCTGCGGCTGGGTCGCGCGGACGACGCCCTGCACAGCTACCTCCTGGCCGCGCGCTGGGCAAATCCCGCGCTGCCCGAGATTCAGCGGAGGGTGTTCCTGGACAGGCTTGCGGACCTCGCCGAGGGGCTCGGGAAGCCCGGCCTAGCCCGGGCGGCAAGGGGCCCGCTCCGGCGCTGACCTTTTTCGGATTTGCCCCGCGGCCCCGGCTGCCCACGATCGCGCGCGATGGAACACGACGCAGTCCCCTCTGGCGAGCCGGTCTACGACTCTGGCGGGCTGGGCGGGCACCCGAGGGGCCTGATGACGCTCTACTTCACCGAGATGTGGGAGCGCTTCAGCTACTATGGGATGCGCGCCATCCTGATCTACTTCATGGTGGCCAGGACCGTCGACGGGGGGCTCGGGTTCGACGTGAGGAAGAGCGGCCTGATCTACGGCACCTACACGATGTCGGTCTACCTGCTCTCGATCCCCGGCGGGTTCATCGCCGACAATTTCCTGGGCGCCCGCCGCTCGGTCCTCCTCGGCGGGATCGTGATCGCGCTCGGCCATTTCGTCCTGGCTCTCCCCTTCCAGCCGACCTTCTTCGCCGGGCTCGTCCTGATCGTGCTCGGGACCGGGATGCTCAAGCCAAGCATCAGCGCGATCGTGGGCGGCCTCTACGTGCCCGGGGACGAGCGCAGGGACGCGGGGTTCTCCATCTTCTACATGGGCATCAACGTGGGGGGCTTCATCGCCCCGTTTGTGTGCGGCTACCTTGCGCAGAGCGTCGCCTTCAAGGCCTGGCTGGGCGAGAACGGCTTCAATCCCGCGCACTGCTGGCATTGGGGCTTTGCCGCGGCCGGGGTCGGGATGACCCTGGGCCTGGTGCAGTACGTCTGGGGCGGGCGCAGGCTGGCGCGCGTCGGCGGGCCGCCCAAGGGCGGAGCGAGGCCCTGGAGGATCGTCATTCTCATCCTTTCCGGCACGGCGGGGCTCCTCACCCTTGTCGTTCTCTCGGACCAGGTCGAAAGCCTCGCCTGGATCCGCTATGCCTACCTTGGGGCGCCCCTCGCCGCGATCGTCTGGTGCGGCCTGCGCAAGGACGTGACGAGCAAGCGGGTGACGGCGATCCTTCTCTTCTTCATAGCGGCCACCGTCTTCTGGGCCATCTTTGAGCAGGCCGGATCCACGATCGCGCTCTTTGGCGACAGGCTCACGGACCGGACGTTGCCCAACGGCGGGAGCTTCACGGCCTTCGGGCACCGCTTCTCCGTGGGGAGCCCCTTTCCCTCGTCCTGGTTCCAGGGCGTCAACTCGGCGTTCGTGATGGTCATGGCCCCCGTCTTCGGTTGGCTCTGGGTGCGCATGGGAAACCGCCAGCCGTCGAGCCCGTTTAAGTTCGTGATCGGGCTCTTCCTGGTGTCGCTCTCATTCGTGATCATGGTGCCCGCGGCCCGCCTCTCAGCCCAGGGGCTGGTGAGCCCGTGGTGGATCGTCTCGCTCTTCTTCCTGCAGACCCTGGGGGAGCTCTGCCTTAGCCCCGTCGGACTAAGCCTCATGACCAAGCTCGCCCCCGACAACCTGGTGGGACTCTCCCTCGGGATCTGGTTCCTCGCCTCCTCCTTCGGCAACAAGCTGGCGGGGATCCTGGCCGGCAACTTCACGGCGACGGACTCGGCGGCCCTCGCCCACTCCTTCATGACCCAGGCCGCCTGGGCCGCCGTGACGGCGGCGGTCATCCTGTCCCTCTCGCCCTGGATGAAGCGCCTGATGGGGGGTATACGATGACCCGCGCCTGGTTCCCCACCCTGATCTACAGCGAGCCCCTGGCCAGGTCGGGCCTCGAGAAGTTCAACGCCGGCCTGGCCCAGGAATGCCGCGCGCTGCGCAGCTTCGACAAGGCGGGCCGCGCCTGGTCGGTCAAAAACTATCCGGGGGGGTACACGAGCTACGCGTCGCTGAACGAGCTCCACCGCTTCTCCAGCACCTTCGCGCTCCTCGAGCGCCGGATCACGCGGCACGTGCGCGCCTTCGCGCGCGCGCTTGAGCTCGACCTGCGCGGGCGCGAGATCCGGATGACAGACTTCTGGGTGAACATCATGCCGCCCTCGGCCGCGCACTCCCTGCACCTGCACCCCCTCTCCTTCGTGAGCGGCACCTACTACGTGGCGACGCCGAGGGGCTGCCCGGGCATCAAGTTCGAGGACCCGAGGCTCGACCGCTTCATGGCCGCGCCGCCGAGGCTGCCAAAAGCGGGACGGCAGAACAGGGCGCACGTCACGTATCCGGCCGAGGCCGGCAACCTGATCCTCTTTGAAAGCTGGCTCAGGCACGAGGTGGCGCAGAACCGGGTCGAGGCCGAGAGGATCAGCGTGAGCTTCAACTACAACTGGAGCTAACCGGTGAACACGCGAGGCGGCTACACGATCAGCGCGGAGACCCGGGCCCAGCAGGTCGACCGGATCCACGCCTACCTCTCGCGGTCGTACTGGGCGAAGGACATCCCGCTCGCCACGGTCGCCCGGTCCGTCGCGAACTCGCTGTGCGTGGGGGTGTTCCATGCGGGCGAGCAGGTGGGCTTCGCCCGCGTCGTGACGGACAGGTCCACCTTCGCCTACCTCTGCGACGTCTACGTCCTCGAGGACCACCGGGGAAAGGGGCTGGCTTCGTGGATGCTCGAGCTGATCGCGGCCCATCCCGACCTCCAGGGGCTTCGCAGGTTCATGCTGGCGACCCGGGACGCGCACGCGCTCTACAAGCGCCACGGGTTCACCCCCGTGAAGCGCCCCGAGTCCCTGATGGAGATCCTTAACCCCGCCTTTTTCCAGAGGCCCACGGAATGAGCCGCCGCCCATGAAGCCGCTTGTCGTGGCCCTGGTTCGGGTCCAGGGGCTTGTCATCCTCCTTTATGGCGCCGTGAGCGCCACCTACCTGCCCGCGTACCTGCGCGATTTCCGGGTGACGCTCCCCAACCCCGATGCCCACGAGGGAGCCCATATCGCCCTGGTCGCGAGCCTTCTCCGGCTGGCCCTCTACCTTGCGGGGGGACTCGTCCTCTTCACGCGGGCCGGGGCCATCGTGACCCGGCTCTCCGCCGAGCCGCCAAGTGAGCCCTCGCCGGACACGACCGCCGGTCCGGCCGGGGGGCCGGAGCATCACCTGCCGGAGTGAGGCTCCCCGGCCGAACGACCCCCTAGGTTTGCATCCGGCGCGCGACCTTCTGCGCCCGGAGCGCCAATTCCGCGGCCTTGAACGCGTGCTCCTGGGTCATGGCCGTCTCGGTCCTCGCCAGGCAGTCCAGGATCAGCTCGCCAAAGAACCGGAAGCCCACCTTGCCGGCGACGTCGATCCTGCGCTCGCCGGCGCGGTCAGCGATGTAGACATGGTCACCGGTCTTCTCCCGGGCCAAGTCCACGTACTTCCTAAGCTCGATGAAGCCCTCCGTTCCCAGGATGAAGGTTCTCCCGTCCCCCCAGGTGCTAAGGCCATCCGGGGTGAACCAGTCCACCCGCACGTAATTGGAGGTCCCGTTGTCCCCGAGCAGGGACGCCTCGCCGTAGTCCTCGAACTCGGGATGGTCCGGGTTGGCCACATTGGCCACGAGCGCCTGGGTGATCTCCGCGTCCCGGGCCCCCGTGTAGGCCAGGAACTGCTCGAACTGGTGGCTGCCGATATCGCAGAGGACCCCGCCGTACTTGGCGCGCTCAAAGAACCACGCGGGCCGCGAGGCCTTGCTGAGGCGATGCGGGGCCAGGCACGTCACCTGGACGACCCGGCCGACGGCCCCCTGCTGCACCAGGTCCAGGGCGTACATCGCCGACTCGTTGTGGAGCCGCTCGCCGTAGTAGACCATGTACTTGCGGCCCGTGCGGGCCACCACCTGCCTGGCCTGCGCAAGCTGCTCGAGCGTCGTGAAGGGGGCCTTGTCCGTGAAGTAGTCCTTGCCGCCCTCCATGACGGCGCAGCCAAGCGGGCCGCGCTCCGAGGTGACCGCCGCGGCGGCGACAAGCCGGACCTCCGGGTCCCCCATGATCTCGTCAAAGGAGCGTGCAATCTTGGCCTGGGGGAACTTCTCGACAAAGGCCCGCGTCTTTTCCGGATCGGGATCGAACACCCACTTGAGGGTGGCACCCGCCTCGGTCAGGCCGTTGCACATGCCGTAGATGTGGCCATGGTCGAGCCGCGCCGCCGCGATCGCGAACTCCCCCGGCTTCACGACCGGCCTGGAGATGCCCCTCGGGGCGTAGGTCATCCCGCTCACCGGGGTTGGCGCCGGACCCGCGTCCGCGCCGCGGAGCGACCTCGGGAGCACGGAGCCTGCGGCCACGATCGCGGCCGCCTGGGAGAGGAAATTGCGTCGGTTCATGGATGGGGAATCGGGCGCGTCAGGCCCGCTGGAGGTTGACGACACCAAAGGGTGCGCGCTCCGGGCGCGACAGCAGGGCGTCCGCCTCGGCGTCGTTCACGAAGCGTTCGGCCGCCGGGTTCCATTCGACCGGCCGGCCAAGCTTCATCGCGATCCAGCTCACGATGCAGGCGGTGTTGCTGCGGTGCGCTACCGGGGCCGGGCTAATCGTCGCGGCCCGCGAGCGCACGCATTCCAGGAAGTTCAGGTGTTGCTCGCTGCTATGGGGCAGGTGAACGCTCAGGTCCCTCCGGTCGAGGAGCCTGAGGCTGCTGGCATCGAGCGCCTTGGATCGGTGCAGGCCTTGCGGGTCGCCCGCCGTGGCCATGGCCTCGCCCCGCGAGACAAAGATCCAGCCTTCCTCACCGAGGAACCGGATCCCGTTCTCAAGCTCGTTGGAGACCGTCACCTTCACGTTGCCGGGGTAGAGCAGCTCCACGTGGTAGGCTCCGTGGACGTTCCAGATCTTGTTCGAAGGGAAGACGGCCCTTGCCTCGACCCGCGTCGGCCCCCCGAGCTCCACGTTCATGCCCCAATGGGCGATGTCAAAATGGTGGGCGCCCCAGTTTGAGATCATGCCGAGGCTGCAGGATTCGTTCTTCATCCAGCCGGGTCTGTCGTAGTCGGCCTGGGGATGAACGCGCTGCTCGGTGTAGTAGACCATCGGGTTCGGGCCGAGCCAGCGGTCGTAGTCCAGGTTTTCTGGCACCGGCTCCTCGGGCTGGTCGGGGGCCGTCGAGTCCAGGGGCAGGCCAATCTCGACACGGGTGAGGCGGCCGACGCGGCCGCTCCTCACGAGCTCGCAGGCCAGGCGGAACTGCGAGGTCGAGCGCTGCTGGCTTCCAAGCTGGAAGACGCGGCCGTAGCGCGTGACCGCTTCGCGCAGGAGGATCCCCTCCGCCAACGTGAGGGTCATCGGCTTCTGCAGGTAGACGTCCTTTCCGGAACGGATCGCCGCGAAAGCCAGCTCCGCGTGTGAGAAGTCGGGCGTGCTGATGACCATGGCATCGATGTCGCTGCGCGCGACAAGTTCCCGGTAATCGACGTGGGCGCTCAGCTGGGGGGCCGCGCCCGCAGAATCCCGCGGCGTCTGCTCGATCAGCCTCTTGCCCGCGGCAAGCCGCCTTGAGTCCACATCGCAGATCGCAACATAGTCGCCCAGATTCGCGGCGATCACTGCGGGAATGTCATGGCCCCGCGCAATCCTTCCGGCGCCGATCTGACCAATGCGCAAGCGGTTGCTCGGCGCATCCTCACCCCGAAGGCGCGACGGGAGAACCAGCGGGGCTGAGACCAGGGCCGCCGCGCCGGCCGCCGTGCGCAGGAAGCCTCGCCGGGATATCAACTTAGGAGGCGGGCTTGGTTTCATGGGTTTCGGGGGCGGGCTCGCGGAACGGATCTCCCTGTTCAACGTCCGGCACCCGTTCTAACGCCGCAGGCCCCGGATCCTCAAGGTGTTTTGTTCACCTGAGGCCGGGTGGTGGCGGCGGCCCACGGGCCAAGGACTTAGGCCAGAATCCTGGCGATCGGTTTCGAGTGGGGTCCCGTTGCGCGAGGCATTATTAGCCTGTAGACTTCAGGGGCCAGGTTCGGGGCTCTCGCTTCGAACGCTTGTATGCAACCTATATAATATCTGGCGTCCGCGCATTAGGGCCCCTTCTCCTTCGCCGGGTACCCGAGAGGCCGGGAACCTCCCCGCGGCGGGCCGCGCCGCGAAACGGCATGCCAAGTTTTATAAAACAGATCTAAACATCGATAGGCCCGAGGCATCTGGGAGAAATTTTACGATGCACCGTGCGGCACTAAATGACCCGTATAGTCATCATATTTTCATTTCCCTTTTCGCGCGTGGGATCATTTTCATGGTGTGCCTACAAAGCTTGCACGATTCACTGTAAACATTCCCGAAGAGCTGGCCAAGTCCGTGGAGGACTTGGCCCGACAGGACCAAAGGTCTGTATCAAAATATCTCGCCCTCATCATCCAGCAGCACGTCGACCAGGTTTCTTCTGTATCAACCCCAGCCCCTCAGCGCTCGGCGACCGATGACAAATGAGCGCTGAGGTGGTGGCGCCATGACCGGGGCGCGGCGCGCTCCTATAAATATGTGCCGCGGGGAAATTCAGGGCCCGTGACCAAGGGAGTTTACAGGGAAATTATTGGTTCCGCCCGGCGATGCCCACCGATTTTCTCCTGATCGCCAGCGAGGTTTTTGCAACGCTCTCGGCGCCGGACTTAGCAGTGACCACGGAGCGCGGGGTCAGGGTCGATTATATTTTACTTCGGACACCGATGCGCATGGTCGAGATCGGCTACGAGCCCTTTGGGCGGCCGTTCTGCTTCGTGAGCCTTGATGAGAGAAGATTTGGAAGGATAGGAGAAGAGATCGCGTTCCCTGCGGGCGAGCGCCTTGCGCGCGGCGAGCTCTCCGACGCGCTGTTTGCGGCGCACGAGCTGGAGCTGCGCTCCTACCTGGATGCGCTTCTGAAGATGCTCCGTGCCCATCTCTCGGCCTGACCCGCGCCCCCGCGGAATCGGCGTGACGCGGCCGGCCGCCAGGTCCACAAAGGCCGGCGTAAAACCCGGCACCCCCTGGCCCGCATTTGCCGGGCATCCTCACCCCCAACCCATGCCACGGAAAAAGAAAGTACTCTGCGCCCTGGTGACCGGAGCGTCCCGCGGCATCGGCAGGCAGATCGCCCTCCACCTGGCGGCCCGCGGCGTCCGTGTCGGCGTGCACTACCACACGAAGACGGCCGCGGCCAAGGCCGTCGTCGCGGCGATGCCCGGAAAAGGCCACGCAACATTCAAGGCCGACATGTCGGACCCCGCCGCGGTGGAACGCCTTTGGGCCAGGGCCAACCGCCGCCTGGGGCCGGTGTCGATCGTCGTGAACAACGCCGCCGTGCACGCCGATCACCCTCCCCTTTCCACCGACTTAAGGCAGTGGCGCCTGTGCTGGGACAGGATCATCGCGGCAAACCTGATTGGCCCCGCCAATCTGTGCTACCTTGCGGCCCGCGCGATGGCGGCCTCGGGCGGGGGCAGGATCGTGAACATCTCCTCGCGCGGCGCGTTCCGAGGCGAGCCTGAGTCCCCGGCCTACGGCGCCAGCAAAGCCGGCCTCAACAGCCTGAGCCAGTCGCTTGCGAGGGCCCTGGCCCCCAAGGGCGTCCTGGTGTTCTGCATCGCCCCCGGCTGGGTGGAGACCGAGATGGCCTCCGCGATCCTGGCCGGGCCCAGGGGCGACGAGATCAGGTCCCAGCACCCGCTTGGCCGCGTGAACCACGCGGGCGAGGTCGCGCTTGCCGCGGTGTTCTGCGCGCTGGACGCGCCGGCAGCCATGACCGGAGGGGTGATCGACGTGAACGGGGCCTCGTACCTGAGGACCTGACACCGGGGGGCCCTAGCGAAGCCTCCAGAAGAGAACGACGGCAAGGCCCGTCATACCGATGTTGGGCAGCCAGGCCGCGAGGCCGGGATCGATGATCTGCTTGGTCGCGAGGGAGGCGGCGAGGTTCTGCAGGGCGAGGTAAAGGAAGAAGAGCCCGATCGCCTTGGAGACCCCCACGGCGGGGTTCACGCGGACGCCCGACACGGCGAAGGGAATGGCGATCGCGATCACGATCAGGGGTCCGAGGATGTCGGCGATCAGGCCGTAGTAGCGGACGGCATAGGGGACGCTCTTCGGGTTGTTCTCGCTCGCCAGGTAGTCGATCAGCTCCTTGAGCTCGGTCGACGAAAGGTCGATCGGCCTGCGGTCGATCAGCATCATCAGCTTCGGGTCCTCCTGAAAGCGCGCGTAGAGCCGCTCCGTGAAGGGCGTCGATGAGGTGTTGACGCCGCTCTCCGGGTCGAAGCCCATCTCGCGCCCGTCCTTGAAGACCCAGCCGCGCTGGGCGGGATCGTACCAGGCCTCCGTTGCGACAATGCGGTTGGTCTCTCGGCCCCGCACGTCCATCTCGGTCACGTCCGCCCCGTAGGCCCTCCGGGTGAACTTGCTGTAGCGGTTGAAGAACCACACGCGCCGGGGGTACGGATTGTCGAAGCCCACGCTGTAGATGGCCCCGATCCGGTCCTGGGGCAGCGACTGGGCCTGCTTCTTGAATTGGAAGCCCTCCTTCATGACCCGCGCCTTCTCGACCGACCAGGGGACCACCGAGGAGTTGAGCCAGTACGAGAGGGCGCAGCACAGGAGGCCCGCGAGCCAGATCGGGGCCATCAGCCGCAGGAAGCCGACCCCAGCGGCCCGCATCGCCGTCAGCTCGTTTGCCTTGTGGAGCTTGCTAAGGACAAAGAGGGTCGAGAGGAGGAGGACTATCGGCAGCGTGAAGGCCAGGAACCCCGGGATCGCCACCAGGATGTAGACCGCCAGCTCGGCCCCGCGGGCCCCCGCCTCGTGGAGGTCCCGAAAGTCGTCAAACATCACCTGCACCAGGAGCAGGCCGCAGGCGAGCACCATCACCAGGACGAGGATCGATAGCCATTCGCGCAGGAGGTGCCGGTCGAACGTGTTCAACGGGAACACCCTAGCAGCCCGGGTTTGCATAATCAAATATTAAGGCAATTCGGTTGAAACCGGCCCCCTCCTGCCATTGGCTGCGGCCACGCAAATTCCCATGACACTATCTTTCCGCCCCCTATTGGCGCTCCTGGTTGCCGCGGCCCTGGCGGGCGGCGTATCGGCGCAGGAGACGATAAAGATCGGCGAATACGCCTCGCTTACCGGCAAGGAGGCGGCCTTCGGGCAGTCCTCCCACAAGGGGACCCTCCTCGCGGTCGAGGAGCTCAATGCCGCGGGCGGCGTGCTCGGGCGCCAGATCGAGCTCATCACCGATGACAACCAGTCGAAACAGGGCGAGTCGGCCACGATCGTTAAGAAGCTCATATTCCGCGAGAAGGTGGTCGGGATTCTCGGAGAGGTGGCCTCGATGCGCTCCCTGGAGGCGGCACCCCTCTGCCAGGCGTACAAGGTGCCGATGATCTCGCCCTCGTCCACCAACCCCAAGGTGACCGAGATCGGCAACTACATATTCCGCGTGTGCTTCATCGACCCCTTCCAAGGCACCGTGATGGCCAAGTTCGCGAAGGACACCCTGAAGATCCACAGGGTCGCGGTCCTCACTTCGGTCTCATCGGCCTACAGCGTCGGCCTGGCCAAATACTTCAAGCAGCGGTTCACCGACGACGGCGGCGAGGTCGTGATCGAGCAGAAGTTCACGGAGGGCGACAAGGACTTCAACGCCCAGCTCACGGCCATCAAGGCGGCCGGCGTGGAGGGCATATTTGTCCCCGGCTACTACACCGAGGCGGCACTCATCTGCCGGCAGGCCCGCGAGCTCGACATGAAGATCCCGCTGTTTGGAGGCGATGGCTGGGAGGCCCCGGAGCTCGTAAAGATCGGGGGGGACGCGGTCGAGGGATGCTACTACTCGACGCACTACTCGCCCCAGGTGGACACCCCCGCCGTCAAGAACTTCGTCGCCCGTTTCAAGGCCCGTTTCGGGGGCGAGACTCCGGACGCCATGGCGGCCCTCGGCTACGACTCGGCCTTGGTGATGGTGGACGCGATCCGGCGTGCCGGCAACACGGAGGGACCCGCAGTCAGGGACGCGCTTGCCGCGACCAAGGGCTTCGAGGGCGTCACGGGAGCAACGACGATGGACAAGGATAGGAACGCCTCGAAGGCGGCCGTTGTCATCATGGTCAAGGATGGCCAGTTCAAGTTCGTCGAGAGTGTCGCCCCCTAGCCCACTGCGCTGACCGGCGGCATGACAGAGTTCCTCCAGCAAGTCCTGAACGGCCTCTCGCTCGGTGCCATCTACGCGCTCATCGCGCTCGGTTACACGATGGTGTACGGGGTCCTGCGCTTCATCAATTTTGCGCACTCGGACGTCTTCATGGTCGGCGCCTTCATCGGCTACTACGTGGGCGAGCACCTCCCGGGCGGCACCGTCTGGGGCGGGCTCGTGGTCCTGGCGGCCGCGATGGCCGGGTGCGCCGTCCTCGGCATCCTGATCGAGCGGCTCGTCTACCGGCCGCTCCGGGGTGGGCCGACGCTGAACGTGCTGATCACGGCCATCGGCATGTCCCTCTTCCTGGAATACACCGGCCAGCTCGTCTTCGGCGCCACGCCCAGGGCCTTTCCCGCGATCTTTCCCTCCAAGGTCATCTCGGTGCACGGCCTCATCATCTCGATGAACCAGGTGATCGTGATCCTGGTCGCCTCGGTCCTCATGGTCGCCCTGGAGTTCACGGTCTTCCGGACGAAGATCGGCACCGCGATGAGGGCCGTGGCGCTAAACCCCAAGGCCGCCCAGCTGGTGGGGATCAACATCGACGTTGTGATCTCGTTCACGTTCGGGCTCGGCTCGATGCTCGCGGCGGCGGGCGGCGTCCTCTACGCGCTGAACTACCCGTCGATCGACCCCCTGATGGGTGTGGTGCCGGGCCTTAAGGCCTTCGTTGCCGCCGTCCTGGGCGGCGTCGGTAACATCCCCGGGGCGGCCCTCGGAGCCCTCATCCTCGGAATGGTCGAGACCTTCGTGGACGGCTCGCGGTGGTCCACCTACAAGGACGCGATCGCGTTCGCCATCCTGATCGGGATCCTCCTGTTCCGCCCGGCCGGGCTCCTGGGGCGGTACACCGCCGAGAAGGTGTAGCCCCGCGACCATGCCCAAGCCCCTTCTAACCTTGATCGGCGCCGTGCTCCTGGCCTTCGGGGTCTCGCACTACTCCGACCACATCGACCCGTACTACCTCGATGTCATCACCGGCGTCGGAATCAACGTGATCCTGGCCGTTTCCCTCAACCTGGTGAACGGGTACACCGGGCAGTTTTCCCTGGGCCACGCCGGATTTATGTCGGTTGGGGCCTACCTTTCTGCGGCGATCACGCTCCTCCTGGGGCAGAAGCTCTTTGGCGACGCCGGGGGCACGGACTTCCAGCAGGGCCTGCTCTTCTTCGCCGCGCTGATTGTCGGCGGAATCGGAGCCGCCGTGGCGGGGCTGGCGGTCGGCATTCCCTCGCTGAGGCTAAAGGGCGACTACCTGGCACTGGTGACGCTTGGATTTGGCGAGATCATCAGGGTCATCTTCCAGAACGTGGAGAGCCTGGGAGGGGCCCTGGGCCTGAACGGGATCCCGAACTACACGACCGTCTTCTGGGTGTACTCGTTCGCCGCCCTCACGGTCTTCACGGTCGTGTGCCTGGTCCGTTCCACGTACGGCCGCGGATTCCTGGCGACCCACGACGACGAGATCGCCTCCGAGGCCGTGGGCCTGGACACGACCCGCTACAAGATCGTGGCCTTTGTCATCGGGGCGTTCTTCGCCGGCGTGGCCGGGGGCCTCTACGGGCACTTTAAGCTCACGATCACCCCGACCGGCTTCGATTTCACGAAGAGCATCGAGATCGTGGTCATGGTGATCCTCGGGGGCATGGGCAACACCCCGGGGGTCATAATGGCCGCAATCCTCCTCACCGTCCTTCCGGAGGTCCTGCGCTCGGTGGACGAGTACCGGATGGTCCTCTACTCCCTGCTCCTCATTGTCCTGATGCTCGTCCGGCCCAAGGGGCTCTTCAATTTCGACTACTCCCGAATCGCGGCCCGCCTGCGGGTGCGCCTTGGCGGCTCCGGGAACGAAGGAACGCGATGAAGGGGCCGATCCTCGAGCTGGACAAGGTGACGATACGCTTTGGCGGGCTGACCGCGGTGAGCGCCCTCGACCTGAAGGTCGAGGACGGCGACCTGGTGGGCCTGATCGGGCCCAACGGGGCCGGCAAGACGACGGTCTTCAACCTGGTCACCTGCGTGTATGCCCCCACCAGCGGGACCGTGAGGTCGGCGGGGGCGGACCTGGCGGGGCTGAAGGTGAACGAGGTGGTCGAGGCCGGCATCGCGCGCACCTTCCAGAACATCAGGCTCTTCAAGAGCCTGTCGGTCTTCGACAACGTGCGCGTCGCCTGCAACCTGCACCGGAACACTTCGGCCATGCAGGCGCTCGTGCGAATGCGATCCTACCATGAGGACGAGGAGGCGATCAGGCGCCGCGTGGACGAGCTCCTGGAGCTCTTCCACCTCGGCAAGTACCGGAACACGCCGGCCACGAGCCTGCCCTACGGCGAGCAACGCCGCCTCGAGATCGTCCGCTGCCTGGCGACCCAGCCCAAGCTCCTGCTCCTGGACGAGCCGGCTGCGGGCATGAACCCGACCGAGAAGGACGAGCTGATGGCCCTGATCAAGCGCATCCACAGGGAATTCAGCCTATCGATCCTCCTGGTCGAGCATTCCATGAGGGTCGTGATGGGCGTCTGCCAGCGCGTCGCCGTGCTCGACTACGGCGAAAAGATCGCCGAGGGGACCCCGGCGGAGATCCAGAGCGACCCCAAGGTGATCGAGGCCTACCTGGGCGAGCCCCACGAAAAGGGCTTCGCCCACCACTAGATGATATGATGCTCGAGGTCTCAGACATGGCGGTGTCGTACGGGGCGATAGCAGCCTTGCACGGCTTCTCGCTGAAGGTCGGCAAGGGCGACATCGTCACCCTGATCGGGGGAAACGGGGCCGGGAAGACGACGGCGCTGCGGACGATCTCCGGGCTCCTTAGGCCCACCTCCGGCAAGATTGCGTTCATGGGGGAGGACATCACGCGCCTGGCCGCGCACCGGATCGTTGCGCGGGGCCTGGGGCACGTCCCCGAGGGCCGCATGATCTTCTCAAACCTGACGGTGGACGAAAACCTCTCGATGGGGGCCTATCTGCAGAAGGACAAGGAGGTCATCGCGCGGAACCGCGAGTACGTCTTCAGCATCTTCTCAAGGCTCAAGGAGCGGCTACGGCAGACGGCCGGCACGCTCTCGGGCGGGGAGCAGCAGATGCTCGCGATCGGGCGGGCCCTCATGGGCGAGCCCAAGTTCCTGATGCTCGACGAGCCCTCGCTCGGCATCGCCCCCAGGCTGATCAGCACCATCTTCGAGCGGATCATCGAGATCAACCGGGACCGAGGAATCGCGGTCCTCCTGGTCGAGCAGAACGCGAACCTGGCGCTCGAGATCAGCAGCTACGCCTACGTGCTCGAGACCGGGCACGTGACGATGGAGGGGCCGAGCGCGGACCTGAGGGCCAACCCGCTGCTCAAGGCCGCCTACCTTGGCGGCTAGGCCCAGGCGCCTTCAGCCGGACCTGCGCTCGGAAAGGAGCGCGTCCAGGTCCAGGGCGTGCGTGACCATGGCGAGTTCGCCCTTCGGCCCCCTGGGCCACTGCTCCCGCGGCCGGTCCACATAGAGCTCCACGCCGTTCTGGTCGGGGTCCCTGAGGTAGAGCGCCTCGCTGACGCCGTGGTCGGCCGCGCCGTCCAGCGGGATCTTGGCTGCAACGAGCCTGGCGAGGGCATCCGCCAGCTCGGCCCGGTTCGGGTAAAGGACGGCAAGGTGGAAGAGGCCCGTGGAGCCGGGCGGAGGCGGCTTTCCGCCCAGGCTTTCCCAGGTGTTCAGGCCGATGTGGTGGTGGTAGCCCCCGGCAGAGATGAATGCGGCGCCGGTGCCGAAGCGCTGCTGGAGCTCGAAGCCCAAGACCCCGCAATAGAAGGCCAGCGAGCGCTCGATGTCGGCGACCTTCAGGTGGACGTGCCCGATACGGGTCTCGGGATGGATGGGTGTGCGTGGCGCGGCGTTGGGCATCGTGCGAAGGAGGGCAAGGATGACCACTATTGCCCAATGTACAACAGCAAGGACCCTGCCCGTCTCCCCCCGGTGGGTCCGGATAATTCCGGGTTCAACGCCGGTATTGCTCGTCACCCACGTGCTCCATCCATTCGACGACCTTGCCGTTTAGCCGCTCCTGGATCGCGATGTGTGTCATGCCCGTAGTCGGCGTAGCCCCGTGCCAGTGCTTTTCCCCCGGCGGGAACCACACCACGTCCCCGGGGCGGATTTCCTCCACCGCGCCGCCCTCCCGCTGGGCCCATCCGCAGCCCGCCGTGATGATCAGCGTCTGCCCGAGGGGATGGGTATGCCAGGCGGTGCGCGCTCCCGCCTCAAACGTGACGCTCGCACCGGCGACCAGGGCCGGGTCGGGTGCCTGGAAAAGCGGGTCGACACGGACCGAGCCCGTAAACCAGTCCGCAGGGCCCTTGCCCGAGGGTTGGGAGCCAGCGCGCTTGATTTCCATGGCCGCACCCTATCCCCAGCGGGCGGCTCGTGTCAAAACGGAGCCGCCGCCATCGCTCCTGTGGCGTTGATTTTTGCCGGGAGTGGAATAGGTTTACCCCCCCATTTTTTAAATTCATGCCCACAGCCACACCGCAGTCCTTCGAATTCCAAGCCGAGATCAAGCAGCTGCTTGATATCGTCATCCACTCCCTCTATACCGAGAAGGAGATCTTTGTGAGGGAGCTCGTGTCGAACGCCTCCGACGCGCTCGAGAAGCAGCGGCACCTGAGCCTAACCGAGAAGGCGATCTTCGACGACAAGCTTGAGCTCGAGATCAACATCACGACCGACGACAAGGCCAAGACCTTCACGATCCAGGACTTCGGCATAGGGATGACCCAGGCGGAGCTGGTCGAGAACCTGGGCACGATCGCCCACTCCGGGTCCAAGGCGTTCGTAAAGGCCCTCGGCGAGGGCGACCAGAAGGCGGCCGGGCTGATCGGCCAGTTTGGCGTCGGTTTCTACTCGGCGTTCATGGTGGCCAAGTCCGTGAGGGTCTACACGCACTCCTGGCGCGAGTCCGAGCCGGGCCTGCTGTGGAGCAGCGACGGCGCCGGCAGCTATGCGATCGAGGAGAGCCCGGGCGAGCGCCGCGGCACGAAGGTCGTGGTGGAGCTGAAGGACGAGTGCGCCGAGTTCAGCCAGGACTGGCGCGTGCGCGAGATCATCGAGAAGTACAGCGCCTTCGTCTCCTTTCCCATCAACCTGAACGGAAAGCGCATCAACACGGTCCAGGCCCTCTGGCTGCGCGGCAAGAACGAGATCAAGGACGAGGAGTACGACGAGTTCTACAAGTTCCAGGCCCACGACTCCGAGAAGCCGCGCCTGCGCCTTCATTTCAGCGCCGACGCCCCGCTCTCCATCAACGCGCTGCTTTTCGTCCCCAAGGACAACACCGAGAAGATGGGCCTCTCGAGGCTTGAGCCCGCCGTTGCCCTCTATTGCCGGAAGGTCCTGATCGACGCCCGCCCCAAGGACCTCCTGCCGGAGTGGCTCAGGTTCCTGAAGGGGGTCGTCGACAGCGAGGACCTCCCGCTCAACATCTCGCGCGAGACGATGCAGGACCGATCGCTGGTCGAGAAGCTGAACCGGGTCATCACCAAGCGCTTCATCAAGTTCCTGGACGAGGAGTCCCGGGACCGGCCCGAGTCGTACGGCGAGTTCTACAAGGAGTTCGGGGTCTTCCTGAAGGAGGGCGCCGCCCTCGACTTTGCCAACAAGGACGCGATAACGAAGCTCCTCCGGTTCGAGTCGAGCCTGACGGAGAAGGGAAAGACCACGTCCCTGGCCGACTATGTCTCGCGGATGGGGCCCGACCAGAAGGACATCTATTACCTCGTGGGCCCGAGCCGGGACTCCATCGAGGCGGGGCCCTACATTGAGGGGTTCAGGGCGCGCAACATCGAGGTCCTCTTCTGCTACGAGACGGTTGACGAGTACGTGATGAACAACGTGCGGGAGTTCGACGGGAAGAAGCTCACTGCGGCCGACCACGCGGACGTGAAGCTTTCGGAGCAACCCAAGGCCGAGGGGTCCCTCCCGGAGGACGAGGTGAAGGCGCTCGTCGGATGGCTCAAGGAGTCGCTCGGGGAACGCGTCTCCGAGGTCAGGGCCAGCGACCGCCTGGTCGACTCCCCCGCCCTGGCGCTCAACGCCGACAAGTTCTCGTCGCCCCATATGCGCAGGATCATGAAGGCCATGAACAAGGACGGCGAGCAGTCGCCGCTGCGCGTGAACCTGGAGATCAACCCGCACAACGCGGTCATCAAGCGCCTCGCCAGCCTCCGGACCGAGGCGCCCGAGAAGGCCAAGCTTGTGGCCGAGCAGATCCTGGACAACGCGCTCATTTCCGCGGGGCTCCTCGAGGACGCCTCGGGGATGGTGAAACGCCTCTACAAGATCCTGGAATCCGTGTGAGCCCTGCCCCCGGCGGGCCAGTCGGCCCGGCCGAGGTTTTCGGCCTTAGGGGATTGGCAATCACAGGAGTTTTGGCCTAGGGTCCCTGCAACACAAACCCCGCGCATCCCATCATGATGAAATTTCTTTTGCCCCTAGCGGGACTGGTGCTTCTTGCCAGTCCCCTCCGCTCCCAGACGCCAGAGGAGACCCGCCTCCTGCGCTTTCCCGCCACTAACGGCAGGCAGGTCGTCTTCTCCTACGCCGACCAGCTCTACACGGTGGCCCTGGACGGCGGCATCGCGCGCAGGCTCACGAACGGCCCGGGCTACGCGGTGTTCCCCAGGTTCTCGCCCGACGGCAGCCAGCTCGCGTTCACCGCCCAGTACGACGGGAACACGGAGGTCTACCTGATGCCGGCCGAGGGCGGGACGCCGAAGCGGCTCACCTACACGGCCACGATCGCCCGGGACGACCTCGGCGACCGCATGGGGCCCAACAACATCGTCATGGCCTGGAAGAACACCACCCAGGAGGTGGTGTTCCGCTCAAGGAAGGACTCCTTCAACTCCTTCAACGGGCAGCTGCTCACCGTCGGCACCGATGGGGACTTGCCCAAGGTGCTGCCGGTTCCGAGGGGGGGATTCGTGTCGATGTCGCCCGACGACACCAAGATGGCGTACAACCGCGTGTTCAGGGAGTTCCGCACCTGGAAGGACTACCGGGGAGGCATGGCCGACGACATCTGGGTCTTCGACCTGAAGACGGGGGCGATCGAGAACATCACCAACAACCCGGCGCAGGACATCATCCCGATGTGGGCGCCGAACAACCGGATCTACTTCCTCTCCGACCGGCTGTCGGAGGGCGCGAAGAGGTTGAACCTCTACAGCTACGACCTGGCCACCAAGGCCACCGCCCAGCACACCCACTTCAAGGACTTCGACATCAAGTTCCCCTCCCTGGGAGGCGGCGTCATTGTCTTCGAGCAGGCGGGCTACATCTGGTCGTTCGACACGAAGACGGGCATCTCCAGGAGGATCCCCATCGAGGTGAGGGACGACTTCGTGACCTCGCGGCCCGCCCTCGTCAATGTGGCCGACTTCGTGGCGGACGTGTCCCCGTCCCCGGACGGCAAACGGGCCATCGTGAACGCGCGCGGCGACACCTTCACGGTGCCCGCCAAGGACGGCGTGACGCGCAACCTTACGGGAAAGTCGGGCGTGCACGAGCGCGACTCGGCCTGGTCCCCTGACGGCAAGCTGATCGCCTACATCTCCGACGCGTCGGGCGAGAACGAGCTCTACGTGCGGCCCCAGGACGGCACCGGGACCCCGGTCCAGCTGACCAAGGGCGCCACCACCTACTACTTCGGGCCGATGTGGTCGCCCGACAGCAAAAAGCTCCTGTGGGCCGACCGGCTCCAGAGGCTCAGCTTTGTCAATGTCGACACCAAAGAGGTCACGCTCGTCGACACGGCGACCGCGCTCCAGATCCCCCAGTACGCCTGGTCGCCCGACAGCCAGTGGGTCACCTGGGCGCGCCCCGAGGACGAGGGCCTCATGAGGATATGGCTCTACTCGGTGAAGGACGCCCGCAAGTTCCCGGCCACCGACGGCTGGTTCGAGGCAAATTCCCCGAGCTTTAGCGACGACGGCAAGTTCCTCGTGTTTTCCTCCGGGCGCGACTTCAAGCCCACGATGAGCGACGTCGAGCTTGAGCACGTCTTCAAGGACCTGGAGCGCGTCTACCTCCTGGCCCTTTCAAAGGACACCGAGTCCCCCTTCAAGCCCAAGGACGACGAGGTGGAGATCGCGGCGCCGAAGGCCGACGAGAAGCCCGCGGAAGCGAAGGCGGCCGACTCGAAGACGGCAGACGCAAAGGCTGCCGATGCGAAGGACGAGAAGAAGGACGCGGCCGCGAAGGCCGTCGTCGTGAAGGTCGACGAGGAGGGCCTGGCGGACCGCGTCATCGGGCTGCCGGTCAAGGCCGCCAACTATGACACGATCACCGCCGTCGGCGACAAGGTTTTCTACCTGCGGAGCTACTCGGACCCCAACGGGGAGGTCGAGGACAACGGGCCGCCGAAGACGCTCGAGGTCTACAGCCTCAAGGACCAGAAGGAGACCGACCTGGGCACGGTTGGGGGGTACGAGATCTCCCATGACGGGAAGAAGATGCTGGTCAACGTGGACAAGGATTTCGCGATCATCGACCTGCCGACGTCCCGGATCGAGCTCAAGGAAAAGGACAAGCTGTCCTTCGCGCAGCTCGAGATGCCGCTGGACCGGCATGCGGAGTGGAGCCAGATCTACAACGAGTGCTGGCGCCAGATGCGCGACTTCTTCTTCTCGCCCACCATGAACGGCGTCGACTGGGCCGCGATGCGCGCGAAGTACGCGGCGCTCGTCCCGTACGTGCAGACCCGCTACGACCTGACCTACATCATCGGCGAGCTGATCGGCGAGATCCACAGCGGGCACACCTACGTGGGAGGAGGCGACCGCCCGCTCGCCCCCCGGGTGAAGCTCGGCCTCCTCGGAGCCCAGCTCTCGCGCGACCCCCAGAGCCGTGCCTACCGGATCGACCGGATCCTCCGCGGCCAGAATTGGTCCAAGACCGAGCGCTCGCCCCTCACCGAGATCGGGGTGAACGTGAGCGAGGGGGACTACATCCTCGCCGTCGACGGCACGGAGGTCCGCGACCTCTCGAACATCTACTCGGCGCTCGTCGGCAAGGCGGGCAAGGAGGTCATCCTCAAGGTCAATTCCAAGCCCCTCGACGAGGGGGCCCGCCAGGTGACCGTCGTCCCGACCGGGGACGAGGCCCCCCTGTTCTACTTCAACTGGGTACAGCACAACATCGACTATGTGACGAAGAAGACGGGCGGCCAGGTAGGATACCTCCATATCCCCGACATGGGATTTGAGGGCCTGGACGAGTTTGCGAAGCACTTCTACCCCCAGCTGAGCAAGAAGGCCTTAATCATCGACGACCGCGGCAACGGCGGCGGCTTTGTCTCCCCGACCGTGATCGAGCGCCTGACGCGCCAGCTTGTCTTCTTCGAGAAGCCAAGGAACGCGACGCCCCAGACCAATCCGCAGCACATGCAGCTCGGACCCAAGGTCCTCCTCATGGACGAGTTCTCGGCGTCCGACGGCGACATCTTCCCATACCGATTCCGTGCGAACGGCCTCGGGAAGCTGATCGGAAAGCGCAGCTGGGGCGGCGTTGTCGGTATCCATGGCACGCTCCCGATCGTCGACGGCGGCTTCCTCAACAAGCCGGAGTTTGCACCCTACTCCGCCGACGGAAAGGAATGGCCCATCGAGGGCCACGGCGTGGACCCCGACATCGTGGTCGACAACGACCCCTTCAAGGAGTTCTCGGGCACCGACCAGCAGCTTGACCGCGGCATCGAGGAGGTCCTCCTCGAGCTAAAGACCAACGCGAGGCCGATCCTGCCGCCCCCGCCCTATCCCGACAGGAGCTAGGGCGCCCCTAGAGGGCAACGGGCGTGCGGGCCACGGCGGCGCGCACGCCCCCGGCCGCGTCCAAGCAGAGGACGGACTCGCGCACGCCGGGGCAGAGCGCACCGCGCAGCTGGGCCTCGACGAGCGCGCTCCGGATGCGCCGCTCCACCACGTTTCGCATGGGCCGCGCCCCGAGCCTGCGGTGCCATCCCTCGCCCACGAAGCGGTGGCACAGGTCCTTGCCGGCCCGGACCCTGTGCGGGTGGCCGAACTTCCCGGAGAGCGCCGCCGCCTGGAAGGCGACCTCCTCCTCGACCATCTGCGTGCAGATTGCGACCTGGACCTCCCGCGGCAGGTGCCCGAACACGAGCACCGCCGTGAACCGGGCCAGGACTTCAGGCCTGAAATGGGCGGAGGCCTCCTGCTCGACGTAGCGCCTGACCGAGGCGCGCGGCAGCCCCTCCATCTCAGTGACGCCGGAGCTGCCGATGTTGGATGTGGCGACGATGTGGAGATCCGAGAGGTCCAGGGTCTCTCCGGACGCCGTCATGACGGCCGCCTCCTCGATCCCAAGCAGGTAGTCGGCGACCATGCCGTGCGCCTTCTCGATCTCGTCGAGGAGGAGGATCCGGCCCCCACAGCGCCTGAGGCCGGCTATCTTCCGAGCCAAGAGGCCCTCCTCGCCGGCGGCCCTTCCGAGCAGGAGCGGCACGCGCTCCTCCGAGGAGAACTCGGCCGCGTTGATCCGCGCCACCGCGCCCGTGCCGTAGAGGTACGCGCTCGCGGCCTGCACGGCCTTGGTCTTGCCCGTCCCGGTGGGCCCGAGCAGGAGCTGGATGCTCCGGGGCCTGCCCCTGGGGGTGTGCCCCATCTCGCCCGCGAGGAGCGCGTCGGCCATGAGGGCCACGGCCTCCTCCTGCCCGAGGACGGAGCGCTCGAGATGGCTTCGGAGCCCGCGCAGGTGCGCGAGGTCATTGGGGAGGGGCATTCCCCAGCTTGTTGGCCCACGCGGGCCGCCGCGTCAAGCGGCCGGAGTCTTGTCCTTCTCGTAGCCCGCGAAGGCCGAGCGGATGTTCGGCGCGATCGACACCACGAATTCCCCCCCGGGTCCCGGCGTCACCAGTACGGCGTTTCGCTGCCGCCTCCCGGCTAGGCCGTTGTCACGGATGAATTCCCTGAGCGAGCGGTGGAGGGCGACGGCCATGTCGCGCCCCTGGACCGAAAGCGACCCGCGCTGGAGCACGAGAAGTCCCAAGGCACGGTACCTGCCCCGGTCCGAGGCCGTCGGGTCCGCGGCGTCGATGGCCCCGGCGTTGCGCCCGCCCGCCTCCCGGATGCGCACGAGCCAGCTCGCGCCCTCGCCCGGGGCGCCCGAGCACCTGCGGCTCGCAAGCTTCACGCCGACGCGCGAGGCGGCCTTGAAAAGGCCCCCGCGGTCGCTCTCGCGGTGCACGCGCACGACGACCCCCTTCTTCTTCATCCCCTGCACGATCTTCTGCCAGCGGACGCAGTGCACCTGCACGCCCAGCAGCGGGTACACGGGAAGCGGCAGGAAATCCACCACATCGGGCTCCGCGAGGCCCCGGGACGCGGCCGCGGCTGCGGAGAGCCCCTTGAGCGGGGCGCCACTCAATTTGGTCTTGTCACTCATGACGTTTTAATGGGACTAATTACGTTATAAGATGGTTGAAAACGGCTGAAAACATACCTAGCTTGATTAGACACGTTTAGCAACCGCTTTCTCTTCGGCTTTTCCAGAATTCAATGACCCCCAACCAGCGCCAGGCCGCCTTTGAACGCTTCTTCTCGGCCCTCGCAAAATGGCGCGCCGATCGCCTCGGCATGGCCTACGTGGGCACCATCCGCAGGCTTGCCCCTCCGCCCCTTCCGGGCGAGGCGGCCGGGTCCACCCTCTACTACCTGAACGCCGTACCGGGCGCCGGGCGGGGCCCCACCCTCGTGGGGCTGGGTTCCACGGCCGAGGCGCAGCTTCGCAGGGCGGAGGCATGGGTCGCGACGGGCAAGGGGCCGGCGCCGGTTCCGCCCCAGGCTGGGAAGCGCCGGCCGCTAAAACGTAAAGTTTGACTTGTCTAACACTGGGCTGCGTGCTCTCCTGCACGCCGCATGAGCGAGGTCCCAGACGGCCTTAAGGAACCCGCGCGCCGACCGGCCGAGGCCGGCCCCCGCGGCGCGCCCGCCCCCTCGACGTTCACCCCGGCCGCCCGCTGGGTCGCAGAGCACCAGGTGAAGGTGCTCTGCATGGTCGTGGCCACGGCCTCCCCCCTTGCCTCCCTCTTTCTCCTGGAACGGGGCGCCGCAAGCCTGAGAGAGGGCGTCTGGGCGTACTCGGTGGACGGGGCCGGGACGATACACTACGGGCCCGTGAAGCCGGCCGAGGCCAGGAGCGCGCTCTACAGGGAGATCCTGCTCCAGGCCACCCAGGCGTGCTTCACGAGGAACCCGTCCGGGCTTTCCTACCCCGAGCTTGCGCGCCGGATGTTCGTCGGCGAGAGCTGGAGGACCCTGGAGGCGGACCTCCGGGCCGAGGCCCCGGAGCGCAGGAGACGCAACCTTTACGACCACCCTGAAGTCGAGGGAATCGACGTCCTAGACGACGGCGCGAACCCGCGCTACCGGGTCCGCGGCTTCCTCGTGCGCTCGGGGGCGGTCGAGGGGCTGCCGTACCAGCCCGCGGCGGCCGAATTCCACCTGATCATGGAACTGGCCCCTCAGGAGGACGCCCTGGAGCAGGGCCGCTACCCGTTCGTTGTCGTGCGGCACCGCTCCGCGGTCCGCTGGCCTGGCGAGAAGGAGGGGCCATGAGGGCTGCGCGCTGTATGGCCGTGGCCGCCGCGGCCACCCTGCCCTGCGGGCTCCCGCGCGGGAGCCCGGCACCGGACCCGGCGGTTCCGCCCTCCATCACCCGGGTCGTGCTCGCCCCCGAGGGCCAGGAGCGCCTCCCGGTCACCGTGCCCACCGAGCCCGAGAATACGGTCGAGCTGGACTTCCCCTGGCCGGTCGGGGACTGGGCGGGCCGGGGATTCACTCCCGACGCCGAGAAATTCGCGGGTGACTTCGTCATCGAGGCGGTCCGCGGGAGGGAGCGGGTGTTCGTAACCCCCGTTGTCGCGGGCGCCCACCGCGTGCTCCACGTTGTTCTCATGATCCCCGGGGGAGGATCCCGGGGCGTCCCCGTGGAATTCATCCCGGCACCGGCAGGCCTGGCGTGGAGGAAGGTGGTGTTCGCCGATGAGAAGCCCCCGCAGGAAGCAGCCCCCGAGGTTTCGCTCGAGCAGCGCGCCCCCGGTTCGCGCTACCGGGATCCCAGCCCGGAGTCGGAGCTGGGCCTCGTGGCAACGCTCCGCCTCCTGCTCAGCACGACCGCCGCCGGGGCGCGCGCCCTCGCGGCCGCCAATCCCGCGCTCGAGCTTGGCGTTCCATCGCGGGGGCCGCGGAGCTTCGGCAATTTCACGTTGACGACCCGTTTCGCGCTGAGGGATTCCACGACCGACTCGCTCGGGATCTGCGTGGCCGTGGCCAACACGACGCAAAAGCGCCTGGTCTTTGACCCCACCGGCTGGGTCGTCCGGGTGGGCCAACGCGCCTACCCGGTGCGGACCGTGGACTTTCCAGGCGAGCTTGAGCCCGGTGCCGAGGCCATCGCTTTCCTGGTGCTTGGAAGGTCTCCCGACGGCGGCCTCACGCTCCTGTTGCCCGAAAACGATTTCGAGGTGAGTGCGGTCCTCATGGCCTCGGTGAATCCCCGCCCGGTCAGGAGGATGCCGCTGCCGGGGTTTGACACCCCGTGAAGGCGACCCGTGCACCAGCCTTCAGGTCGGGGCGGATCTCGCTCAGGGCGATCCTCCTGCTCGCGGGCGCCGCATGCCTCGCCGTCGCCACCTGGAGGTGGTCCTCCCGCCCCGCCCCATCCCCGGCAGAAAGCCACTCGGCGGCCTTTCCCACCCGACTGGCGCCCGAGGAGATCAGCCCGTCGGAGGCCCTCAAGGAGGCGACGCCTGCCTCGGGCGGCTACAGGAGGGAGGTCGAGCGCCCGAAGCCCGTTCAGGATGTGGCGGCCTCCTCTACCCGAGAGACGCCATCCCCGGAGCAGGCGCCCGGGGGGCCGTCCAACCGCCGCAGGGACGAGAAAAAGACGCTTCCCGAGATCTTCCGCATGCCGGCGGATCCCGTGCAGCAGGCCCTCCAGGCGGCGATCCCCACGGCCCGCGAGCCCAGGGCCGAGGCAAGGGCGCCCGCGACCGGCCGGGAGTTCGCCCCCTTCGGCAGGCTGATCAAGTGCCAGCTGGTGGACACCGTGGACAGCATCACGGCGCGGTCCGAGCCGATCGTGGCGCTCGTGACGCAGGATCTAGACTGGAACGGCGATGTGATCATTCCTGCCGGGACCGAGGCTTTCGGCTATGCGAAGCCCGAGCCCGTGCTGGACGCCTCTGGAATGGGGCGCCTGGTCGACGAGGGCGAATGGACCCTCGTCCTGCCGGCGGCTGCCCGGGGCGTGAACGGCCGGGAGCTCGCCCTCAAGGCCAGGGCCCTCGACCGCAGGGAGGGTGCCCCCAGCGACCGCGGGACTCCCGTCACCTGGGAAATTGGCGATGGGGCGGACGGCCTGGAGGGCGCCACCCTCTCGACCCAGGACGACCGCGAGCTACGGCTCTTTGCCGCGGCGGCCCTGAGCGGCATGGCACAGGCCGCCACGGCCGTCGTCGAGCGCCAGCAGGCGGCCCTGGGGCTTCCGGGCGCCCTGGGGGCCACCCAGGTAGCCCCCACGCTCGGCAACGCAGCCATCGGCTCGGTGGGAAACGGGGCCACGGAGCTCATGAACCAGGTGGCCGGCAGGATCCGCGACGAGATCTCAAAGAGGGGGGTCTACGTGCGGGTACCCGCGGGCAAGGAGTTCTACCTTTTTGTGGAGCAGACCATCGACCCGGGAGCCGCGTCAGTGGGTCTGCGCCTGCCCCCGGCCGCGGGCTCAAGGAAATGAGGTCGCTCGCCCCAGCCCTCCTTGCCGGACTGGTGCTTGCCGGAGGCTGCGCAAGTCGCCCGGACACCGGGCCGGCTCGCGTCGGCAGGGACCGCCCGCCAGCGCCAGACGGGACCGGGACGGGCAAACCGGAGCACGATGCGGAGCCTGGCCTGCTGCCGGACAGGATCGTGATCCCCGCCGCCTATCGCCTCATGCTCCTGGACGGCCACCTCGCCCTCGTCCGGGTCGCCGACGAGCAGGCCCTCGCTCCCGCGCCCGCCTCCATGAGGATCGTCATGGGCGAGCTCTCCCGCGGGGAACTCGCGTACCAGCCGGCTCTCCTGCCCCAGGAGCTGGCCGCAGAGGTCGCCGCCAATCGCGAGAGCTCGGCACGGATGGACAACGCCCTGGAGACGGTGATGCGCCGCAGCCGGGAGCTTTCGGACCAGGCCCTTGAGCTTAAGGCCGAATCGGCCCGCCTGGCCGAACTTCTGGAGGCCGCCAGGGGACGCATCGCGGAGCTTGAGGCCGCCGCGGGAAAGCCCGGGTCGCAGAGGGGCACCCCCGTGGAGGCGCCCTCCGGGCCCAGCAACTAAGCGTCGCCTCACCGGGCCGCGCCCGGAGCCGGGTCGTTAAGACAGTAACTATTTGACATGTCCAATAATCATGTTTAACACGTGCTGCCATGCCCTACCTGAACCGCTATGCCTTCATTGGAAACCTGACCAAGGCGCCCGAGCTTCGCTTCCAGCCCGCGGGCGACAGGCAGGCCCTCTGCCTGCTCAACGTCGCCATCAACCGCAACACCCGCGACGAGAGCGGCGAAAAGATCACCCACACCACCTTCATCAACGACATCGAGGTCTGGGGCCCGCCCGGCGAGGCGTGCGCCCACTTCCTGACCCAGGGCTCCCTCGTGCTGGTGGAGGGCCGAATGGACGTCGACCAGTGGCAGGACAAGCAGAGCGGCGCGAAGCGCTCCCGCATGAAGGTCGTCGCCGAGAATGTCCAGTTCCTGCAGATCCGCAGGCCCGAGGAGGAGGCAAACCCCGCTCCTGCGGTTGCAGCGGGCCCGTTTGAGGAGCAGGCGGCGTTCAAGCCCCAGAGGAAGGGCCGACGCACCCGCGCCGAGGGATGAGGAAAAGGCGGATCCTAAGGGGTCTGTCCCGGGCGTGCGCCGTCGCAGGGGCCTGCGCCGCGCTCCCGTGGGTGCTCTCCGCCCTGGGGCTCCCGGCACCCGCGCTCGCCGCGGGCATGCTCGCCCTACCCTTGGCCCTGTTCGCCGTCCTCAGGAGGGAGGACAGGCGCCTCGGGGACGCTTTGGGCGGCAACGGGAGCGGTGACAGCGGGGACCGCGGGTTCGGACCAGCGCTCCGGCGTCTCCTGTTCGGGGGACGCCGTTAGCTGGACAAGGCTCTTCATCGACGAGAAGTGCTGGCTCAGGTCAAAGTCGCCGCCCAATCCCCCTACTAGCTTGTCGAAAAGGTCCCGCTTCGAGGCCTTCAGCGCCTGGATGCGCTCCTCGACCGTGCCTGCGGTCACCATCCGGTAGACGAACACCGTGTTGGTCTGACCGATCCTGTGGACGCGGTCCACGGCCTGCGCCTCGACCGCCGGGTTCCACCAGGGGTCCAGCAGGAAGACGTAATCGGCGGCGTGGAGGGTGATCCCGGTTCCGGCCGCCTTGAGTGACACGAGCATCGCGGCCGCCCCGGGGGCGCCCTGGAAGGCCTGCACCGGCTTAAGGCGGTCGAGCGTCATCCCCGTCAGCTCGTACCGCGGCAGGTCCGGGAAGTTCTCGATCAGCGCCGAGCGCACCCGGTCGAGCAGCATCACGAACTGGGAGAAGATCACGACCTTGTGGCCGCTGCCGACGATCTCCGCCAGCTTCTCCACAAGGAGGTTGATCTTTCCGGAATCGGAGAGCGGAGCCTTGAGCCAAGGCAGCATGTCGGGGTCGCAGCAGGTCTGCCTGAGGCGGGTGAGCAGGGCCAGGAAGCCGAACGACTTCTCGCGCATGGCCGAGCCCACGTCGTCGCCCAGCCTTTCCAGGCCCTCGGTGCAGATCCGCGCGTACTCCGCCCGCTGGACGTCGGTAAGCGGGCAGATCAGGTCCATCTCAACCTTGGGCGGAAGCTCCTGGGCTACCTCCCGCTTCGTCCGGCGGAGGATGAACGGCGCCAGCTGGGCCCTGAGGCGGTTGAGGGTGCCGTCGCGGTCCGCGCTGAGCGAGGCCTCGAAGGAGGATCGTGAGCCGAGGAGACCCGGGAGCAGGAACCGGAAGATGCTCCAGAGGTCGAGCTGGCGGTTCTCAAGGGGGGTGCCTGTCAGCACGATCCGGTGGCGCGCCCTGACGGCGAAGCAGGTCTGCGTGACCTTGGCGTCGGGGTTCTTTATGAACTGTCCCTCGTCCAGCACGGCGTAGGCAAACTCCAGACTGTCGAGGAGGGAGCGGTGCTTCCTGAGTTGCGTGTAGCTGCAGAGCCAGATCACGGGCTCCTTCTTCGCACCGAAGTCGTTGCCGGTCTTAAGGACGTCGACCGCCAGCTCTGGGAAGAACTTAGAGATCTCCTCGCGCCACACCGGGACGACGCTGGCCGGGCACACGATCAGGCTCGGCCTCTCCTTGAGGGGCCTGGCCGCCAGCAGGGAGAGGACCTGGAGCGTCTTCCCAAGCCCCATCTCGTCGGCAAGCAGGCCGTGGCAGTCGACCTCGCAGAGGTGGTGCATCCACTCGACTCCGCGGCGCTGGTAGGGCCTGAGGATCGCCGCCATCTGGGGTGGCGAGTCCGGCGCCGCCAGCACGCGCTGGCGCCATGCCTCCATCTCCTGGGAGAGCGTGAGCTTAAGGCGCGCGTCGTTAAAGAGAGAGAAGATCAGGTACTGGAGCTGGGCCGCCCCGCCCTCCTGCGTCTCCTCGATGTTGCGCCTCCACGAGCTAAACGACTCCCATTTCTCCGCCGACAGCGCCACGATGCCGAGATTCGGCAGAATGACCGGCTGGCCCCCGCGCTTGACGAGCGCCGAGACCTCGCTGTCGGTCAGCATGCGCTCGCCGGTCCGGAAGATCCACCTCAGGTTCAGCCCGGCGTCGCCCTGCGCCCGCTCAGCCACGGCCTCGATCTCGATGCTCCGGGTGCCCTTGAGCAGGTTTGCCGTCTTGTCGTCGAGCTCGATCGAGAACACGCGCTTCCAGAGGGGCAGCGTGACCTTCAGGAAGTTCGGTATCTCGACCAGTGACTCCATCAGGTAGGCGCCCGTCTCCTGGTTATACTGGAAGTGGGCCTTGCGGGCGTAGGCAGCCAGGCCGATCAGCTTGGCGCGCTCCCCGGAGGAGACGTGCCCGTTGCCGTTTGTGCCGGCGTGGGCGTCGGGCCCGAGGGCAGGATGCCGGGTCTTCTTGTCGCTATCCACCCAGCACGCCTGGAAGGAGAGCCCCGACGACTTGATCTTGAAGACGAGCATCAGCGGGCGCGAGGGGCCGTTGAGCCTCGGCACGGGCGCGGCCGCGGCGCGGGGCGCCTCCACCACCGACGGGGCCTTGCCGTTGCCCCCGACGGAGGTGTGCTGGGTCTCCGCCCCGACCTCCACCGGCAGGGGTGAAATCTCGTCGGCCACCAGCTCCTCGATCTCGTGAAGTCCCGCAACCGCAAGGGCATGGGCAATCTCGCGGTCCGTGGTCGATGAGCGGACCGAGAGCGTCCCGGCGGTCCACTCGATCACGGCGTACTCGTCCTTTTTCTCGATCCTGCGGTGGATGATCGCGTCTCGGTCCGTGAGCTCGAGCTCGCGCACCTCCCCGTTCCGGTAGATGCGCCGCCCCTCATCCAGTTGGCTCTCGGAGAACGTCTCGGACCAATCATCCGCAAGTATGTCGAACCAGTACTCGAGCGAATGTGGCGTGTAGACCCGTTTCGGACCGTGGGTTTGCATTTACCTAAAAGGTCGAACGTAGATACCTGCCACGGGGGCCTGCAACAGAATTTTAGCGCCCCTTCGGGCCGCCCCCGCGCCGGGTTGTGTGACCAACGGGTAAAATTGCCGGTCCCGGGGCTAAATTGCGGAAAAAAAAGGTCGCCCACCGCCATGAATCGAACCTCTCTTGTCTTGGTCGCCCGGTCCAGGCCTCGGCTGGCGACTGACACCTAAACTCTTTTCCCACCGTGCCAACAGACCCGAGCCTCTACACCGCGCCAGAACAGGATCTGCTCAGCCGCCTAGGGAGCTCCACCAACGGGCTCTCCGCGGAGCAGTCCGAAAGGATCCTCAAGGAGGTGGGACCCAACACGGTGGCCGCGGGCGGCAGGAAATCCATCGTGATGGACATCCTCCACCGCTGCAAGAACCCGCTCGTGATCCAGTTGCTGGTCATGTGCGCGCTCTTCTATTGGACCGACGATCCTGGCGACGCGTCGATCGTGGGCGCGATGGTGGTGCTCAGCGTGATTCTTTCCTATGTCCAGGAGACGCGGTCGTCGCGGGCGGTCGAAAAACTGCAGAAGATGGTGAAGACGACGGTGACCGTGGTGCGCGACGGGAAGGAGACCGACATCCAGCTCGAGGAGGTGGTGCCCGGGGACGTGGTGGTGCTGGCCGCGGGAAGCCTCATCCCGGCGGACCTCCGGATCCTCACCGCAAAGGACTTCTTTGTCTCACAGTCGGCGCTCACGGGCGAGTCGATGCCCGTGGAGAAGAGCGCCGACAACAACCAGCCCGCGGGCCGGGTCTCATTCGAGTACACGAACGCCTGCTTCATGGGGAGCAACGTGCTAAGCGGCTCATCGCGCGCGATCGTGCTGTCGACCGGGGCGAACACCTATTTCGGGTCCCTCGCGGAGAAGATGCTCTCCAAGCGCGACCCCACGAGCTTCGACAAGGGCATCACCCGGTTCACGTGGCTCATGATCCGGTTCATGATCGTGATGGTGTGCCTCTGCTTCGTGATCGTTGGGGTGCGGGACCACAACTGGCTCGAGGCCGTGCTCTACGGTCTGGGCATCGCGGCGGGCCTGACCCCGGAGATGCTGCCGATGATCATGACGGTGTGCCTCTCCAAGGGCGCCCTCATGATGTCACGCAAGAAGGTCATCGTGAAGCACCTCCACGCGATCCAGAACTTCGGCGCGATGGATGTCCTCTGCACCGACAAGACGGGTACCCTGACGCAGGACCACGTGGTGCTCGAGCGCTATGTGGACGTCACCAACCGCGTGAGCGAGGACGTGCTGCGCTACGCGTACATGAACAGCTACTACCAGACGGGGCTGCGCAACCTGCTCGACCGCGCAATCCTCTCCCACACGGACCTGGACGTGGAGCTTAACTGCAAGAAGGTCGACGAGATCCCCTTCGACTTCAAGAGGCGGCGGATGTCCGTGGTGATCGACTACGAGGACCGCCACGTGCTGATCTGCAAGGGCGCCGTGGAGGAGGTCATCGCGGTCTGCGAGAACTACCAGGTTGACGATGACATCAACCCCCTGATCCAGCTGATCCGCGACGATCTCCTGGACGAGTACCGCTCGCTCAGCGCGCAGGGCTACCGGGTGCTGGCCATCGCGTACCGGGAATACGACCGCTCGAAGCCCGTGTTTGCCGTGGCGGACGAGTCGGAGCTGATCCTACTGGGCTATATCGCCTTCTTCGACCCCCCAAAGGACACCTCCGCCCGCGCCATCGCCGCGCTCGGGCGCTCCGGGGTCGGGGTGAAGATCCTGACCGGCGACAACGAATTGGTAACCAAGAAGGTGTGCGGGGACGTGGGGATGGTCATCACCAAGCTCCTGACCGGGCCCCAGCTCTCGGCGATGGACGAGGCCACGTTCGCAAGGGAGGTCACCGAGGCCAACGTCCTGGCGCGCCTGACACCCGACCAGAAGGAGAAGGTGATCAAGTCCCTGCGCAGCCAGGGCCACGTGGTGGGCTTCATGGGGGACGGGATCAACGACGTCCTGGCGATGAAGGCGGCCGACGTCGGCATCTCGGTCGACACCGCGGTCGATGTCGCCAAGGAGTCCGCGGACATCATACTCCTGGAGAAGAGCCTGCTCGTGCTGGAGGACGGCATCATCGAGGGGCGCAAGGTCTTCGGGAATATCATCAAGTACATCAAGATGGGGGCCAGCTCCAACTACGGGAACATGTTCAGCATGGTCGGCAGCCTCTTCGTCCTTCCGGCGAATTTCCTGCCGATGCTCCCGACCCAGCTCCTCGTCAACAATCTCCTCTATGACATGTCCCAGGTCGGGATTCCGCTCGACAACGTCGACGCCGAGTACCTGGAGAAGCCCCGCCGCTGGAACATAAAGAGCATACGCAACTTCATGCTGTTTGTCGGGCCGATCAGCTCGATCTTCGACTACGCCACGTTCTTCCTGATGCTCTACGTCTATGGCTGCGTGGCGGTCGGCAAGCCGGGCACCCCGGAGGCCACGGGCGCGCACCTCCAGGAGCTCTTCCACACGGCGTGGTTCGTGGAATCCCTCGTGACACAGACCTTGATCGTGCATGTGATTCGCTCGATACGGATTCCGTTCATCCAGAGCCGCGCAAGCCGCACCATGAGCATGACGACCATGACCATCATCGCGGTGGCGATCTGGCTCCCCTACTCGCCCTTCGCGAGCACGTTCAAGCTCGTGCCGCTTCCGGGCACCTTCTTCCTTTGGCTGGCTCTCTTCGCTTTCCTCTATTGCACCCTGACCCACGTCGTGAAGACATGGTTCTACAAGCGATTCGGAACGGACTAATTTATGCGCAGCATTCTCACCGCACTTCAGGATGGCCGCCTCTTCGAGCTGCCGGAGGGAGCCAGCAAGGACAGGGTCCTGGGGTTCCTTGCCCGCATTCTTGACGCAAACCCGAAGATAGAGGCGGGGGCCGACGCGATCGAGGAGATCAGGCTTAGGGAGCAGGAATGCAACACCGGGATCGGCCTAGGCGTCGCCGTGCCCCACATGCGGGCGCGCCAGGAGGAGGGGGATCTCTATTGCGCGATCGGGTGGTCCTCCCAGGGGATCGACTACGGCTCGGCGGACGGCATGCCCGTGCACCTGGCCGTGATGTACTATATCCCCGGCGCGCAGAAGAACGTCTACCTCAAGGAGATCTCGACCCTCGTAAAGGCCATTCGCAAGAGCGGCGGCATTGAGCCGATTGCGAAGGCGCCCGACCTTAACGCCGTCCGAAACCTGCTGCTCGACTGGGTGAGCTCCGTGCTCTCGGACAGCGGTCCCGACGCGGTCGCGCGCATGATCAAGCTCGAGGTGAAGCAGGCGCAGGCGCCCGCACCGGTCGAGCCGGTCCCCGTCACGGCGCCCACGGCGGCCAAGGCCTCGACCTTCTCCGTCCTGTCCGTGCCCCCCAAGGCGATCTTCGTGCTCACGGCGGAGTCGGACTGGGGCCAGGCCCTGGAAAAGGACGAGAGCCTGGCGCAGCACCTGGCGGCGGGGGTGCCCTTTGCGAGCACGGGCCACCTGTTCTACGTGACCGGCTCGACCGCCTACCCCGGGGGCCGGGTGCTCTACCACTGCGTTGCGGTGGCGATGCCCCACTAGGCCCCGTTTGGGGGCGATTTCCCCGAGTCGTAACCGGATTGGCACACGTTTGGCACGGAAGATGTGCACACTGGAATGCGTAAACCACGCATCCCGTGAAACTCGCGATTGTAACTGAGACTTTCCCGCCCGAGATCAACGGGGTCGCGATGACTTTTGGGGTCATCGCCAGCGAGCTCGGCCGGCGAGGACATTCGGTTGCAGTATACAGGCCTTGGAGGAAGGACCTGCCAAAATCGGACCAGACGCCCGATTATGGCCAGATCCCGGTGGCCGGCCTCCCGATACCGGGTTACCCCCTGCTCCGCCTGGGGCTCCCCGCGGGGGGAAGGTTCAGGCGAGACTGGACGCGCGACCGCCCCGACCTGGTGCACGTCGCGACGGAGGGCCCCCTCGGTATATCGGCGATAAAGGCCGCCCGGTCGCTCGGGATACCCGTCACCTCCAGCTTCCACACGAACTTCCACGCCTACACGCGGCACTACCGCATCCCGCTCCTGCGGGACATGGCGCTCGGGTGGCTGAGGTATGTCCACAACCTCACCCGAAGGACCTTTGCGCCGACGAAGGACATGTGCGACGAGCTCTCCGCCGAGGGCTTCACCAACCTGTCCGTGCTGTCACGGGGAGTCGACACGCGCCAGTTCCGGCCCGAGCGGCGATCTTTTGCGCTCCGGAGCAGCTGGAAGGTGGGACCCGCCGACCCGGTCGTGATCCACGTGGGCCGGATGGCGGCCGAGAAGAACTATCCGCTGCTCTTCAGGGCCTACGCGGCGATGAAGGCGGCCAACCCGGCCTGCAGGTTCGTCCTCACCGGAGAGGGCCCCCTGAAGCGCTCCCTGATGAAGGAGCATCCCGACTGCATCTTCGCGGGCTTTTTCTCGCGGGACGAGATTGGCCGCTATTACGCTTCGGCGGACATCTACATCCACGCAAGCCTGACGGAGACGTTTGGAAACGTGCTGACCGAGGCGATGGCGAGCGGGCTTGCCACGGCGGGGTTCGACTACGCCGCGGCCAGGATCTTTGTCAGGGACGGCGAGACGGGGCTCACGGCTCCGTGCGAGGATCCCAACGCGCTGGTCGGGGCTGCCGTCAGGCTTGCCACCGACGGCCCGCTCAGGGAGCGCCTCAGGGTGGCCGCGCGAACGGCGGTCGAGGCGCAGTCCTGGGACCGGGTCATCGAGAAATTTGAGACGGACCTTGAGGGGGAGGCGGGCATCGAGCACACTGCCGTAGGGCGATCCCCAGCGCTGGCGCCACTATGAAGCACCGCATCCTAATCCTGACCGCGGCGTATGGTGAAGGCCACAACGCCGCGGCCCATGCGCTTGCGGCCGCGTTCAACGAGGAGGAGCCCGGGACCGCGATCGTGGTCGACATATTCGCCCTGTCGTGCCCGAGGCTGAACTCGGTCATCCGACGGGCCTACCTGGCCGCGATAAACGGGACGCCGCGCCTGTGGAAGCGCGCCTACGCCGTCATGGACCAGCCGTGGTTCATGTCGAGCGGGCTCTGGATGCTGCGCGCCCAGTCGCGCATGCTCGAGCGGGTCATCGAGAAGGAGCGCCCGCTGGCGATCTGCAGCTCCTTTCCGGCCTACGCGGCGCTCCTGCAGCGCATGGCGCGGGAAGAGCAGCTTTCGACGCCCCACTTCAACATCGTCACCGACTCGATCAGCATCAACTCGGTCTGGTGGCGGCCGGGCTGCGACGGCTGGTACGTCCCGAACGAGGACTCCGCGGAGGTGATGCGCGCCGCCGGTGTCGACCCGGCCAAGCTCCATGTCCTCGGGTTTCCCGTGACCCCCTACTTCCGCAGGAACGAGGGCATCGTCACAAGGACCGACCTGGCGGCCGGTGCTGCACCGCGCATCCTCTACATCGTGAACTCCGGCACCCGCAACGCCGAGGCCACGGCCCGGCTTCTCCTGGCCGAGGGCGACTGGGAGGTCACCTGCACGGTGGGCCGCGACGACTCCCTCAGGAAGACGCTCACCGCGATAGCGCGCAACCGCGGCCGAAAGGCAGAGATCCTCGGCTGGACGGACCGGATCCCGGAGCTCCTGATGACCCACCACGTGGTGGTCAGCAAGGCCGGCGGTGCGACGACCCAGGAGGCCATCGCGGCCCGATGCCCGATGCTCGTGAACCAGGTGGTGCCGGGCCAGGAGGAGGGCAACTGCGAACTGCTCCTGCGCCACGGCGCCGGCGCCCTTGCCACCACCCCGGAGGCCGTGATCTCCACCCTCCGCTCCGCCTTCGCGGACCAGGGGCGCCTGTGGGCCGGGTGGCGCTCGGCACTTGAGCCGATGGCCAGGCCCGACGCCGCCCGCCAGATCGCAGCCCACGTGCTCGCCACCGCGGGCGGCAGGTCGGGCGCGCACAGCGCGGGCCTTGCACCCGCCATCCCATGAAGGTGCGCTTCATTTTCAACCCGCGCTCAGGAAGGCCGCGCCGCAACAGGCCGATCCTGCCGATGCTCAGGAATTTCATCGCCGCCCGGGCGCTCGAGGCCGACCTCGTGTGCACGGAGGGCCCCGGGCACGCCACCGAGCTTGCCCAGGAAGCCGTCTCGGCCGGCTGCCTTCGTGTCGTGGCCGTGGGCGGGGACGGCACCGTGAACGAGGTTGCCCAGGCGCTCATCAACACACCTGCCGCCATGGGCCTCGTCCCCTGCGGCTCGGGCAACGGCCTGGCGCTCCATCTCGGCCTTCCCAAGGACATCGGGGACGCCCTTGACCTCGCCGCGGGACCGGCCGGCCGCACCGCGGCACTCGACACCGGGGTCGTGAACAGCCTGCCCTTTGTCAACGCCATGGGGCTGGGCCTCGACTCCGACGTGGCCCACAGATTCAACCGCCTCACCTCGAGGGGGTTGCCGGCCTATGCAAGGACCGCCCTCTCGGCGTTCATGAACCGGAAGACCGAGCGCTGCATCGTCTCGGCGGGAAGCCACCGCGAGACGGTCGACATGCTCCTCATCGCGATCGCCAACTCCGACCAGTACGGCAACAACGCGAAGATCGCGCCGAACGCGCGGGTCGACGACGGCGCCCTTGACCTGGTCGTCGTGAGCCCGGTCGGCTGGATCTCGGCCTGCTTCCTCGGGGCGAGGCTCTTTCTCGGAACGACGCACAAGAGCGGCAGGGTCCGCAGGATCGTGGGCCCGAGCTTTGTCATCGAGCGCCCCGCGGCGGGGCTCATCCACACCGACGGGGAGACCCACTTCACCGGCGCGCGCATCGAGGTGTCGGTGCGCCCGCGAAGCCTCCGGGTCATCGTGCCGGTGAACTGCGCCGCGGTGTCCCCCTCAAACGACAAGGCTGCCGCCGGCTTCGCCCTTCAGCTTCCATGAAGAAACTGAGAGTACGCACCGTAATCATCTCCGACATCCACCTGGGGACTGTCGACTCGAAGGTGCACGAGGTGAACCACTTCCTCAGGCACATGAGGTGTGAGAAGCTGATCCTCAACGGCGACATCATCGACGGCTGGCAGCTCAAGCGCAACGGCCAGTGGACCAAGGCTCACACCCATTTCATCCGGATCGTGCTCAAGATGCTCGAGAAGCGCGACACCCAGATCGTCTACCTCCGCGGCAACCACGACGACATCCTCTCGAAGTTCCTGCCGCTCGAGTTCGAGAACCTGCTGGTCGTTGACGAATACCTCCACGAGGGCGCAAGGGGCCGCTACCTGGTCCTGCACGGCGACGTCTTCGACACGGTGACCAAGAACTTCGTGTTCCTGGCCCACCTGGGCGACTGGGGCTACCACGCACTCCTCGCGATCAACCGGGCCTACAACGTCTGGCGTTCCTGGCGGGGCCTTGAGTACTGGTCGCTCAGCCGGGCGATCAAGGCGCGCGTCAAGTCGGCCGTGAGCCATGTCTCAAACTTCGAGGAGCACATCGTGGAGCTCGCCCGCACGAAGGGGTGCACCGGGGTCATGTGCGGGCACATCCACACCCCTGCCGACAAGATGCTCGGCAACATCCACTACCTTAATTCCGGCGACTGGATCGAGTCCCTGACGGCCATCGTCGAGCACTGGGACGGGCGCTACCAGCTGATCGAGTTCGCCGACTTCCTGAAGGAGTTCCCCATGGAGGTGGACGGCAAGCCCGTGGACGAGTCCGACGCGGCGGAGGGCCCGCCTGCCGCCGACCCCCTGAAGGTCGATATCGAGTCGCCGGTCATCTGAAGGCGGGGTTGACAGGGGCCGCGGCGCCGCTCGTCGTTGTGGCCCGGTGCACGAGCGCGAGAAAATACTGGTGGCCATGTCCGGCGGCGTGGACAGCTCCGTTGCCGCCCTCCTGCTGAAGAGGCAGGGGGCCGACGTCACGGGGGCCTACATGAAGAACTGGATCAACGAGGACGGCGTCGTGGGGCACTGCCCGTGGATGGAGGACATCGAGGATGCACGGAGGGTGGCCGAGCAGGTGGGGATACCCTTCCAGGTCGTGAACCTGATGCGAGACTACAGGGAGAAGGTGGTCCAGTACCTCCTCGACGGCTACGCGCGCGGCCTGACGCCAAACCCCGACATCATGTGCAACCGGGAGATCAAGTTCGGGGTGTTCCGCTCCTGGGCGAAGGAGCACGGGTTCTCGGCGGTGGCGACGGGCCACTATGCGCGGAGCGAGGCCCTTCCCGACGGGTCGGTGGCGCTCACCGAGGCGGCCGACCGCAACAAGGACCAGACCTACTTCCTCTGCCTCCTGCGCCAGGAGCAGGTCCGCGACGCCCGCTTCCCGGTGGGCGGCATCGAGAAGCCCGAGCTGCGCCGGATTGCACGCGAGGCCGGACTGTCCACGGCCGACAAGAAGGACAGCCAGGGGATCTGCTTCATCGGCGAGGTAAGGATGGGAGACTTCTTAAGGACCTATGTGCCCGACAACCCGGGGCCGGTCGTGCGCGCGGGGGACGGGCGCGAGGTGGGCTCCCACCGGGGCCTGCACTTCTACACGCTCGGCCAGAGGAGGGGGATCCGCGTCCCCTCGAACACGGACCATGAGCGCTACGTGGTGGTCGCCAAGCGCCCGTCCGACAACGCGCTCGTGGTCGCGTTCGAGGAGCCCAGTGCGCCGGGCTTGTTCCAGTCGGAGGTCCGCGTCCACTCCCTCTCGTGGCTGGGGCGCGAACCCGAGCCCGGGGGACCGCTGGAGGGCCGCGTCCGCTACAGGGACCCGCGCGTGGCGCTGCGGCTCACGGGACTGGGCGGCGGGACGGCCCTCGTGCGCTTTGAAAACCCCCAGCGGGCCCTCGCCCCCGGGCAGGTCCTGGCCCTGTACGACGGTCCTAGGCTCCTTGGCGGCGCCGTTTACTCCTAGCCTATCGAGGCGAGCGCAAGCGCCGCCGCGAGGGCCAGGAGCACCACCCCCATGGCGCGGTCGATCCAGTGGCCGCCCCTCAGGAAGGCGGCCCGCACCCCCGCGCGCGTGAAGAGGAGCGACACGGCGGTGAACCAGGCCATCGTCGTCACCGACATCCAGAGGCCGTAGGCGCCCTGGACCATTTTGGGTGTCGCCGGGTCGACGACCGTCGCGAAGATGGCGACAAAGAAGAGCGTCGCCTTGGGGTTGAAGACATTGGTGAGGAACCCCGTTGTCCATGCCGCGTGCGGGGCGGGCTCGGCGGGCCGGGCGACCGCCGAGGCCGATCCAAAGGGGGACTCGGACACGTCGTGCCTGGGGCGGCTCATGAGGGCCTTGGCCCCGATCCACGCCAGGTAACCCGCGCCCACAAACTTCATCGCCTCGAAGGCGACCGGGTAGGTCCTGAGGAGGATGCCGATCCCGAGGAGCGCATAGGTCACATGGACAAGGATCGCCGAGCCGATCCCGACGCTCGTCCAGACGGCGGCCCGGCGGCCGTGGGTCAGGCTCTGGCGCACCACCATCGCGAAATCGGGCCCGGGACTCGCGACCGCCAGCATGTGGGCGATCGCCACCTTGATGAACTGCGCCCAATAAACGTGCACGTCCGGGCCTAGGGTGAGATTTCCTTCGTGCTTGGATCCGCTATCAGCTTGTCCAGGCCCTTGCCGTCTATGAAGTTACGCAGCCTCCGGTCCTCGGGAAGCTTGGCGTAGGCCTTGGACACGAGCGCCTTGGCCTCGTCGGTGCGACCGAGGATGACCAACACGTAGGCCTTCCTGAGGACCGCCATCGAATTGGTGGCGTCGCGGTCAAAGTCGTCGGAATAGGCCGTGAGCGCCGACTTGTACGCGGAGCGGGCGCCGCCGGGGTTGTGCATGCGCATCCTGACAACGCCGAGGTTCACCCAGATCTCCCCCTGGTCGGGGCAGAGCGCGGCGGCCTTGGCATAGAGGCCCTCGGCCCGCGCCCAGTCGCGCAGGTTGACGGCAAAGTCCGCCTCGCTCACGACGTTCGCGGCCTCCTTGCGCTCAAGCGAGGTGATCTCCCGGCGGTGGCAGGACGCCAATGCAAGCGCCGCCGCCGCCAGTACCAAGGCCGCGCGGGATCTCATCCTAGGTCGGGCGGAACCGTGGAGATAGCCTCCTCCATCGTCGAGAGCCCTTCCTTCACCTTAAGGAGGCTGTCCTGGTGGAGGGTCTTCATTCCCTGGCGCTGGGCGATCTTCTTCAATTCCGCGGTCTCCATCTTCTTGTTGATGCCCTCGATCAGCTCCTCGTTGGTCACCATCAGCTCATGGATGCCGACGCGTCCGCGGTAGCCGCTTCCATTGCACTTGGGGCAGCCCTTCGGGTTGTGCTTGAAGATGAGCCCGCTCCAGCCGATCCCCTTCTCAAGGATCTCCTTCTCGCGGCCCTTGGGCTCGTACTGCACCTTGCACTGCTTGCACACCCTGCGCATCAGGCGTTGGGCGCACACGCACAGGATCGAGGACGAGATCATGAACGGCTCGATGTCCATGTCGGTGAGGCGCGCGATCGTGGACGGGGCGTCGTTGGTGTGGAGGGTGGAGATGAGGAGGTGCCCGGTGAGCGCCGCCTCGACGGCGATCTCCGCCGTCTCGACGTCTCGAATCTCACCGACCAGGATGATGTCGGGGTCTTGGCGCAGGAAGGAGCGCAGGGCCGTAGCAAAGGTCAGGCCGATCTGGCGGTGCATCTGCATCTGGTTGATGCCGGGAAGCGTGTACTCGATCGGGTCCTCGGCCGTCCGGATGACAATGTCGGGGGTGTTGATCTCGTTGAGCGCCGAGTAGAGCGTCATCGACTTTCCCGAGCCGGTCGGCCCGCAGTGCAGGATCATCCCGTAGGGTTGCCGGATGCAGTCGCGGTAGCGCGTGAGGTTTTCCTCGCTGAAGCCGAGCGAGGTGAGCGGCAGCGTCGTCTTCTGCTTGTCCAGGATACGCATGACCACCCCTTCGCCGTAGTTCAGGGGCGCGGTCGACACGCGCAGGTCCAGGTCGAGGTTCTTCTTGGTGTACTGCTTGAAGACGATGCGCCCGTCCTGGGGGAGCCTTCGCTCCGAGATGTCCAGGTTGCACATGATCTTTAGCCTGGCGACCAGGGCGGGACCGACCTTGACGGGCAGGCGCAACTTCTCCTGGCACATGCCGTCGACCCGGTACCGGACGATGACGTCCTTCTCCTGCGGCTCGATGTGAATGTCGCTCGCCCCCGCGAAATAGGCGTCCTCGATGATCCGGTTGCCGAGCTGGATGATGGGGCCCGACTCCTCGTTGACGTCCGTGTCGGTGAGGATCTCGTTCTCGGTCTGCGTGCCGTACTCGGCGCCGATCTTCTGGACGACATCGTCGAAACCGGCGGTCCTGTCGTTGGCCTTGGCGAACTTCTCCTTGATGTCCTTCTCGCGCGCCAGGAGCCGGATCACCCGCTTGCCGGTCATCTCCTGGATCTTGGCGGGGAGCGTGACCTCGAAGGGGTTCGCAAAGGCGACCAGCAGGAGATCGCCGACCTGGCCGACCGGGAGCACCAGGTTCTCCTGGCAGAACTCCTGCGGGATGCGCTCGAACGTCGAGGAGGCGATCTTGTAGCGGGCAACGTTGAACGGCGCCAATCCGAGCGCCCTGCCCTTCGCCACGAGGCACTGGAAAGCCGTGATCTTGTAGTCCTCCTGGAGGAGCCTGTCCAAGGCATCGCCGTTGAGGTCCTGGGGACGGGCCGCGATCGCGTCGCGCTGCTCCGCCGTCAGGCGGCCCATGGCGATCAGCTTCGCGACGATCAGGGACTGGACTTTGCCGAGGGGCATGGCTTCGGGGGGGCGCTAGGCCGAACGGGCCACGGGCGCTGCGGGGTCCGGAACCGCGGGTGGGGTCGACGCCGAGACCGGCGCGGCAGGCGCGGAAGCGGCCGCACCGGGCACGGGGAACGGCGCCTTGGAATTGCCGGGGTTGCCGATCCGGTCAAGGTGCTCGGCGATGCCCTCAAGGGTGGTGCCGAACCAAAGGAGCGGGCCCTCAAATCGCTTCTCCCAGAACGCCCGCACCGCCGGGCTCAGGTAATAGGCCGAGGCGATGAACGTGAAATCCTCCTCCTGGTCGAAGGGCACCGACCACGTCGCCCAGCAGGCGTCCATGTCCAGGCCCTTCTTCGTGTCGTCCGGGGGCTCGTATCCCCGAAGGTCCACAAGGCCAAGGCCCTCCGTCTCAACGAGGTGCTGAAGGACATCCTCCTCGCGTATGACCTTGAGCTCATAGGCGAGCACGCCGAGGACGGTCGCCTGCCGCGGCTGGTTGGTCGCGATGATCTCAAGCAAGCGCTCGTTGGCCTTTTCCAGATCCTCTATCTTCACCAGGTTGTGCTCCACCAAGCCGGCGCCAAGGAGCCGGTTGGCCCGCATCAGCAGCGACCTGTTTTCGGGGGACATTGAGGATCCAGCGGCCACGTTGACTTGTAGTCTGCGCTAGGCCGCGGCCGCTGGCGACACCTTTTCCTTACGCCGGAGTGCGCTCACCCGCTTTAACAATTCCTTCTTAAGCTTGTCCAAGCCCGCGCCTTCGAGGCACGAAATCTCGACGACATCGACCTTGTAACGCCTCTTGAACCGCTTCAGGTTTGGCCCGGCGGAGGGCAAATCCATCTTGTTGGAGGCCAATAACCTCGGCTTTTTCAGGAGCGCCGGGTCATAAAGCTTAAGCTCCACGAGGAGCTGCCGGTAGTCCTCGGCCGGGTCGCGCCCGTCGTTGCCGGCCATGTCCACAATGATCAGGAGCAGGGCGCAGCGCTCGACGTGGCGCAGGAACCGGTGGCCAAGGCCCCGGTTCTCGCTGGCACCCTCGATCAGCCCCGGGATGTCCGCCATGAGCAGGCGCTTGTCGCCGGCCACCTCGTCCTTGAACTCGATCACGCCTATCTGCGGGTGGAGCGTCGTGAAGGGGTACGCGGCCATCTTGGGGTGGGCCTTGGTGATCGCGTTGGTGAGGGAGGATTTCCCGGCGTTCGGGAAGCCCACCAGGCCCACGTCGGCGATCGACTTAAGGACCAGGCGGTACTCGCCGTGCTCGCCGACCTGGCCCGGGTTCGCGCGCTTCGGGGCTCGGTTGGTCGAGGTCTTGAAGTGCGTGTTGCCCCAGCCGCCGTTGCCGCCCTTGCACAGCACGATCCTCTGGCCGTCCTCGACCAGCTCCGCCACGACCTTGCCTGTGGCGGTGTCCGTCACGATTGTCCCCAGGGGAAGCCTGAGGATCGCATCCTTGCCCTCCCGGCCGTTGCAGTCCTTGCCGAGGCCGTGCTCGCCGCGCTCGCCCCTCCAGTGGGGCTTGAACTTGTAGTCGACCAGGTTGTTCGTGTCGTGCGAGCCGAGCAGGACGACATCCCCGCCGGCCCCGCCGTCGCCGCCGTTGGGTCCGCCCCAGGGCTCGTATTTTTCGCGGCGGAACGAGATGCAGCCCCGGCCGCCGTCACCCGCCGAGGCTTTTATGACACATTCATCGACAAACATGGCGAGACGCTACCGAAAACACCCGCGGGATCAAATCGCTATCTTAATTCCTTTTCGGAGGTAGGTAGGTACGTCCAGGTCCTGCCCGTCGAAAAGATTCCGGTCGGTGCGCTCAAACTGCCCGCGGCTCTCGACCTCGCCGAACCCGAACTCCTCCTGGGTGGGCTTCGGGCCAGCCGCAACCGGCGCCTCCGGGGCGGCCTGGGGGCCCGGGCCGGGGTCCTGCTTGGGCAGGGCATCCTCGCCCCGGGTCGAGGCCGGCCTCGGCCTTGGCGGCGCGGGCCTGCGGGTGATGGCCCCGCGGGTGCCCATGTCGCTCGTCCCTAGGACAGAGATCTCGACCCTGCCCTGCATTCCCTCGTCGATCACCGCCCCCATGATGATGTGCGAGTCGCGCCCGAACTGCTCGGCGATCGCGTTCATGATCTCGTTCACCTTGGGAAGCGTCAGGTCCGTGCCGCCGGTGATGTTCACCAGGAGGCGGTCGGCCTTTCGGGAGAATTCCGGCGTGTGCAGGAGCGGGCAGAGCTTCAGGCTCGCGATCGCCTCCGAGGCGGCATTCTCGCCGGCCCCCTCCGATAGGCCGAAGAGCGTCTTCGCGCCGCGGTTCTGGAAGGCCTGGCGCAGGGTCGCAAAGTCGACGTTGATCAGGCCCGTCTTTGAGAGCATCGACCAGATGGACTTCACCCCGCGGCCGATCCATTCGTCGGCGCGGGCGAAGGAGTCGAGGACGGTCTCGTTGTCGGCCGCCTCCTGCAGCAGAATGTCGTTGGGGAGCGGGATCACGGCGTCGCACACCTTCCTGAGGGCGGCCAGGCCCTCCTCCGCCTGCTTAAGCCTGCGGCCGCCCTCGAAGCTGAAGGGCAGCGTCACGAATGCGATCACCAGGGCACCCTGCTCCGCGGCTATCTCCGCGACGATCGGAGAGGCCCCGCCCCCGGTGCCTCCCCCCATTCCGGCAATGATAAAGACAAGGTCGGTGTCCTTGACGACCGTCGCGATCTTCTCCCGGTCGTCCTCGGCCGCCTGGCGCCCAAGCTCCGGATCGCCCCCCGCGCCCAGGCCCCGGGTGGAGCCCATCCCGATCAGGACCTTGTCCTGCACGGGGGAGCTCGCGAGCGCCTGGCTGTCCGTATTGATGACACAGAGCTGGAGGCGCTCCAGGCTCTCCATCTTGAGCCGGTCCACCGCGTTCGAGCCCGCGCCACCCACCCCGACGAGCTTTATGGCGACGTTGCGGTCGCAGAGGATCTGCGGTTCCAGGGGAAGTTCGTTGGGGATCACGTGGATGCGAAGAGCCGTGCGACGTTGTGGAGGAAACCGCCCTTGCGCCGCGTCGCGGCCGAGCGGTCGCTCTGGACGCTGACGCCGTAGTAGAGGATGCCGAGCGCCGAGTGGAAACCGGGGTCCCGGAGGTTCTCGTTCACCCAGGAGGGCGCCTCGCCAAGCCGGGCGGAGGTGCCGAAGACGTGGGAGGCGCACTCGGCGAGCGCCGGGAGCTTGGCCCCGCCGCCGGTGAGCACCACCCCGCCCGCGCAGGTCTCCGGCGAGAAGGACTGCCCCAGCCTCTTCTTGACCACCTCGAGTAGCTCCCAAGCCCTCGCCGCAGTGATGCTTTCGATCGCATGGCGGGAGAACTGGCGGTCGCCGATTGAGAAATTGCCGTCGAGCCACACCTTCTCACCCTTGTCCCGCTGCTGGACCGTGGCCCGGCCATACCGGAGCTTTAGCTTCTCTGCCTGGCCCTCGGTGAGCCTGAGGCCGATCGAGATGTCGTTGGTGAAGTGGCCCCCGCCGACGGCCACGACCCCGGTGGTGTGCGGGGCGCCGTTGCGGTAGAGCACGTAGTCGGTGGTCCCCGCGCCGATGTCGATGGCAAGGACCCCGTTCTGCCTCTCCTCCATGCTGGTCACCATGTGGCCCGACGCCAGGCTCGAGAGGACGAGCTCGCGGACCTCCAGGTTGAAGCCTCGGATGACATGGATGTTGTCGGCCAGACGCTGCTCCTGCCCATGGACCGTCCAATAGCCCACCTCCAGCTTCTGCCCCACCAGGTTCTCGGGCGAGGTCGGCACCAGCCTGCCGTCGACCCTGAAAGGCCTGCGGATGTTATGGACGACCATCCTCCCGAGCGGCAACTCCTTGGCCTTCGCCAGGTCGCAGACCGTCCTTATGTCGCTGATCTCTATCATGTTGTCAGCCGCCTTAACATTGAGCGACGCCTCGTTGTAGAAGCCCTCAAGATGGCCCCCGGTCTGGGCAAGATAGACGTAGTCGATGCGCTCGTTCGCATCGCGCTCCGCGATCTCGAGGGCGCTGTGCGTGCACTCCGTCGCGGCCCGGTAGTCGACGACCGACCCCTTGATGACGCCTCGCGAGGAGCACTCGCCGCAGCCGATGATGACGATCTCCCGGCCGGTGTATTCGCCGATGAGCACCGTCACCTTGGAGGTGCCAATTTCGACTGCCCCAATGAAGGAAGTTTTAGAGCTCACGGTGAATGTCGATGTGCGGGTTGGAATTGGAAGGAAGCGAGATCTGGGGCAGCGACGGCGACGCTCCCAGCGCCGCCGCGGGCGGTCCGCCGAGCTCGGGGGCAGCCTTTCCATAGGACACCGGGACCTGCGCCCCGAGGGCCAGGTTCACCTCGCGAAGGGGTCGGGTCGGGTCGTTGGATGCGTCGACGAGGAGGTCAAGGCGAGCAATCTGCCTTAGGTAGTCCTCCTTGGTTCCAAAAATGATCTTCATCCCGTCGCGGGTATGGACCTCGATCTCACCGTCCGGAGCCAGGCGAGCAAGCGAAATGACCTGCCAATTGCGGTAAAGATTCTCGGCCTCGAGCTTTGCGGAGGCCAGGAGGTCCGAGACCGCCCTCATGCCCTCGATCGGGGCCAGGGATCCGCCGACACGCGAGATCTTGATCCCGTCGATCCAGGGAAGCGTCGCGACCATCGCGGCGTCAAACCCGGTTCCCGCGAACGCCACCCCATCCCTGGACACGAGGAGCATCCTCGGGGCCGCGCCGTCCGACTGGGCCATGAGGCGCGCCACCGGCGAGCGCTCCGAGATGCGGACCGTCAGGGTGTCCGGGAAATTGCGCACGATCGCCGCCGCGCTCACCTGCGAGTCGGCGAGCACCTTCAGGCGCAGCTGGTTCAGGTCGAGCCCCATCAGGGTCGACTCCGGCGCAATCGAGAGCGTCCTCGCGAGCCACTCCTTGTCGAGCACCCCGTCGGTAGCCAGGACCAGGCTGCGGACGCGGTCCGACTTGGCCGCCTCCGGCATCGCATCCGGGTTGTCGCGCAGCACGGCAGCCACCTGCCACGCCCCCCAGGAGACGCCGGCGATCACCGCAGCCCCGATCGCCGCGCGCATCGCGCCCATGGCCATGCGCCTGCGACCCTCGCCCGACATCGCGCGCGGCCTCACCTGCTGGGGGATGTCCCTCCAGCTGCGGGTCTCGGGCAGAATATGGGTGTCGTTGCTCATGGACGGCGTGCGGCTGTGCCGAGACGGAAGCGCTCCACCGCTGGCGAAACCATTTCCCGTACCAGAGCCGTGAAATCCAGCCCCGCGCAGCGAGCGCTCATCGGCAACAGACTCATCTCCTTCATGCCGGGAAGCGTGTTTATTTCGAGCAAAAACGGATCGTTCTCCTCCGATACCATAAAGTCCACGCGGGCGTAGTCGCGGCATCCGCACGCCTCGAATGCGGTCTCGGCGGCCGAGCGCACGCGGGAGGCAAGGGCGTCGTCGAGCGGCGCGGGAGCCAGGTACTCCGTCAATCCCTTGGTATATTTGCTCAGGTAGTCGTAGACGCCGGACTTGGGCCTGACCTCGACAATTCCGAGCGCCCGCCCGCCCAAGACGCCCACGGAGAGCTCGCGCCCGAGGATCCGGCGCTCCGCGATCCATCTGCCGGCTGTGATCGCGGCGAGGGCGGCCTCGATGGCGGCGGCATCGTCGGCAAGCTTTAGGCCGACGCTGCTTCCCTCGTTATTGGGCTTGATGACGACGCGGGGACCCAGCCTCCTGGCGACCTCGACGGCCTTTGGCTTCGAGGCGGCGTCAAACTCCACCCCGTCCACGACGGGCACCCCCCTTGCCGAGACCGTCCGCTTCGTCAGCGCCTTGTCCATCGTGAGGGCGCTCGCCGCGGCCTCGCAGCCCGCGTAGGCCCCGCCGACCGCGTCCAGGAGTCGCTGCATGCCGCCGTCCTCCCCGAACGTGCCGTGGAGAGTCGAGAACACGACGTGCCTCGCCGGGTCGTAGCCCTCGGGAAGCGCCTCCGAGACGACAGGGAAGAGGCGGGTCGTGAACGAGCGCGCCAGCGCCATCGCACAGGCGGCGCCCGAGGCCGAGGACACCTCCTTCTCGGCCGAGGTCCCCCCCGCGAAGACCGCTATGATTAGAGTGCTCATAAGACGTCCTTCCATTCCTTCCCGTAGAGGAGGACCTCGGGCTCGAGGTCCACGCCCTTTGACTGGCGGACGCCCGCCCGGACGCGCCGCACCAGCTCCAGCACGTCGCCGCTTGTCGCGTCCCCGGTATTGATCATAAAATTCGCGTGGACGCGCGACACCTCGGCGCCGCCGACACGGATTCCCTTAAGGCCGCTCTCCTCGATCAGGCGGCCGGCGGAGCCTCCGGGAGGGTTCTTGAAGATGCACCCGGCGCTCGGCTCCCTCGGCTGGGTTTCATGGCGTTTCTTGCGGTAGTCCTCGATCTTGCGGGCAACGGCCGCGGCGTCGGCCTTGGACAGGGGCCTGATGACGGCCCAGAGCGCGATGGCATCCTTCAGGTCGGCGCAGATCCGGTAGTCGACGGTCATTGCGGACCGCGGCAGGTTCAGCACCTCGCCGTCCATCGCCATCATCCGCACCTCGTCCACGACGTCGAACATCCAGCCCCCCATGGCCCCTGCGTTCATCCTGAGGGCCCCACCCACGCTCCCTGGTATCCCCTCGAGGAACTCGAAGCCGGCAAGCCCGGCTGCGGCCGCCAGGCCGCAGAGGTTCTTGAGCCTAAGGCCCGCGCCGACCCGCACCCGGCCGTCCTCCAGGACCTCGAACCCGGACCAGCTCTTGTGGGAAAGCGAGAGGACGAGGCCGTCGACGCCCTCGTCGGGCACGATCAGGTTGGACCCGCGGCCCAGCACGAACACGGGAACGCCGTCCTTACTCGCCTTTGCGAGGAGGACGCGCACGTCCTCCTCGGTCGCCGGCTCCGCATAGAGGCGGGCCGCCCCGCCGACCCTCATGGTGGTCTTGGCGGCAAGGGGTTCCTCGCGCACAAGCCTTGCCCTGGAGGAGAGGAGCGGGCCGGCCTCCTCCAGGAAGCAGTCCCAGCGTCGCGCCCGGGCTATCCCGCCCCTTAGGGCTCCGATCGACGCCCGTGCGGTCTGGTCGATGTCCCCTGCGCCGACAAAGACGATCAGGTCACCCGCCCTGGCCTCCCTCACGAGGGCCGGGATGCTGGCCGAGCCGTCGCCCGGCAGGTAGCTGACCGGCAGCATGGGGGCGCCCCTCTTTATCTCCGCGTAGACGTCGGCCGTGGTGCCGCCCGAGGCGGGGGATTCCCCGGCAGCATACACGTCCAGCAGATGAACGATGTCGGCGAGCGCCAGGGAGGCGGCGAACTCGGCCTTGAAGCGGGCGGTCCGGCTGTGGCGGTGCGGTTGGAAAACCGCGATCAGCCGGCCGCCGGGCGCCAGGCGCGCCCGAAGGCTCGGGAGGAGCGCGCGGATCTCGGCTGGATGGTGGGCGTAGTCCTCCATCACGGTCAGGCCGCCCTCCTTCATCAGGACCGCCTGCCTGCGGCGCACGCCGGGATATTCCGAGAGGAGGCCCCGTGTCGGCTCGACCCCCATCAGCTGGGCGGCGGCAAGGGCCGCAGTGGCGTTTGAGGCGTTAAAGTCGCCGGTCGTCCCCACAAGGACCTCGGCGGGCTTGAACCTGCCGCCGAGCAGGAGGGTCATCCGGCCCTCCTTCTCACCCGACACGGTCCCCGTGAACGTGCCGCTCCTTCCAAATGTGAGGGCATTGGGCGCGATCCGAAGCGACTGCGCGCACGCATCGCTCACGAGCACCTGCCCCTTCGTCCTGGCGCACAGGGAGCGGAACGCCGACTCAAGCTCCTCGGGGCTGCGGTAACGGTCCGGGTGGTCCCAGTCAAAGTTGACGATGACGGTGATCTCCGGCGCGAACGCACCGATCGTCCCGTCGCTCTCGTCGACCTCGGCCACCACCCACTGGTTGGAGCCCACAGCCGCCGGGGGCGTCGCGTCGCAGAAAAGCCCGCCGGCCACGTAGCCCGCGGGGAACGCGGCGCGCCTGAGCGCGGTGACAAGCATGGCCGTGGTCGTCGTCTTGCCATGCGATCCGCAGACGGCTACCAGTCTGAGGTCCCGCGTCACCTCGGCAAGCATCTCGCCCCTGCGAACGCAGGGCACACCCCGCTTCACAAGCCCTGAAAACGAGGGATGCCCATCCGGGATTGCCGACGAGCGCACGACAAGGTCGCAGTCGGCCGGCGCCTCCCGCACCGCGACCCCGGCGGCCTCCAGGAGCCCGGACACCTCCGGGTTCAGGGCATCGTCCTCCCCTGAGACGGTCCACCCGGAGCAGGAAAGGTAGATTGCAAGGGGGGCGACACCCATTCCTCCCACGCCAATGCAGTGGATGAGCCGGACGTCTCGCCCGAAGAGAGCGCGTAACGGCGCCGCCCTCATGCCGCAGCCTCGGCCGGATTGCCGGAGGGGGGTCCCGGATTCGGGCGGGACATGTCCTCCAGGTCCGCGAGCATCAGCTCAAGTGAGTTTGAGCGGTCCATACGCCTCAGGTTCGCGCGAAACTGGTGCAGCAGCCAGTCGTTGCCCGCGAGCTCCACGACCTCGTCCAGGAGTTCGCCGAGCGCCGACTCCTCGAGCACCAGTCCCCCACCCTGCCGCTCGAAGAATGACGCGTTGGCCCGCTGGTGGTCCGAGGCCGCATGGGGATAGGGAACAAGGATCGCGGGAACCTCGCATCGGATGAGCTCGGCAATCGTTCCCGCGCCGGCCCGGGAAACCACGAGGTCGGCCGATGAGAGGAGCTCGGCCACCTTGTCGCAGAACGGGACAAAAACGGAGGTCACGGGATGGCCGGCCTTCGACTTGTGGATTATGGTCTCCTGGTCGCCCTTGCCGAGCCCCGTGATGCAGTAGACCTGGATCGATTCAAGCGCCAGGGCCTCTAGCTTTGACCGCGCCCAGGCGTTGAGGGCCGAGGCCCCCTGGCTTCCTCCGAGGATCACGACCACCTTCTGTTCTTGGTCTAGGCCCAGGCTTTCTCGCGCGGTCTCCGTGGGCATCCGCACAATCTCGCGTCGGACCGGAAGGCCGGCGTGACGCGTCACCGCGGAGCGCACTCCGGAAACGCGGATCCCCAGGGGCAGGTACAGCCGGTCCGCGAGCCTTCCCAGGACGCGTATGGCGAGACCGGGAACGCGGTTTGCCTCGTGAAGGGCAACGGGGATCCCCCGTATGCGGCCCGCAAGGGCGGCAGGCGCGGAGGTGAACCCACCGAATCCCACGACCGCCGCCGGGCGCTCGGACTTGACCAGGGCCATGCAGAACCGGAGTGCCGCAATTTGGGAGAGGGCGAAACGCGCCATGCGCACCGGCTGCCATGAGAACCCGCTTCCGGGCATCCGCTCAAATCTGAGGCCGGGGTATTTCTCGATGAGCCGGGCATCGACCTTTTTCATGCTGATGAGGAGCGTCGCCTGGTGGCCTCGTGCGATGAGGCCCTCCGCAAGCGAAATGCCGGGGGAGAGGTGCCCCCCGGTTCCCCCGCAGGAGATCAGGAACCTGCTCACGCCAGGACCTCCCGCATGGACCCGGCGCCGGCGGGCAGGGCCGCTTTGCCCCAAGTGCGCTGGGTGTTTATGAGGATGCCCACAAGGAGACCCATGAGCAGGAGGTTAGAAAGGCCGGCGCTTATGAACGGAAGCGACATCCCCTTGGTCGGGAGGACCCCGGTGACGACGCCGAGGTTGATGATCGACTGCAGGCACATCAGGAGCAGGCACCCCGCCGCAAGCAGGAAGTGGAACAGGTTGGGCGCACGCCTAAGGTGCGAGAGGCCGGCGAGGAACATGGTAGCGAAAACGGCCACCACGCCTAGCGTGAACCACAGGCCGAGCTCCTCCCCGACCACCGCGAAGATGAAGTCGGTGTGGGCCTCCGGAAGGAAGTTGATCTGCTGGCGCCCCTGGCCCAGTCCCGCGCCCGAGGTGCCGCCGGCGGCGAACGCCTCCAGGGACTGGTAGAGCTGATAGGTGCCCCCCTGCTTGTTGCCCTCCACGTCCATGAAAGCGGTGAAGCGACGCAGGCGGTTGGCGTTGTGGGCGACAAGCACGGCGAAGGCGGCGGCCGAAAGCGCGATCGTCGGTATGATGTAGCGCCACTTCGCGCCCGAGAGGAAGAGCAGGATCAGGCCCACGGAGAGCGCCAACGCAGCGGTGCCGAAATCGGGCTCCAGGAGGATCAGGCCGGTAAAGGCCCCTATGATCGCCAGGGGATAGAGGTACCCGCGCCTGAAATCCCCGATCCGGGTCTGGTTAAGCGCCAGGTAGTGGGCGAGGCAGAACACCATGGCGAGCTTCGCAAACTCGGAGACCTGGAGGCGCGCCGCGCCGTAGCCGAGCCACCTCCGGCTCCCCTTTACGGACACGCCCAAGTGGGGGACCAATACGAGCACCAGGAGCGCCAGCGCGATCACGGCGATCCACACCGAGGCGCGGCGGGCGTAGTCGAGGTTGATCCGGCTGGCCAGGAAGCACAGGAACGCGGCCGCAAGGACGCCGACCACCTGCTTGTCGAGGTAGAAGTAGGGGTCCTGCTTCAGCGAAACGCTTGCGCTAAAGAGGATCGTCAGGCCGAGGAACGTGAGCCCCACGGCGCACACGACAATGACGGCGACAGGATTGGCGAGCGACCGCGGGCTGAGGGTATCGGCAGGCCTATCGCTTTCCATGGGACGCTACCTCAAGGGTTCTTTGGCGCCGGGGTTGACGAAGGGTCCTCAATCTTCACGACCGGGACCTCAGCCGCGCTCGGCGGCTTGAGCCCCGCATCCAGGTCTTGGTCGGCCGGGGGGGCCGCCTTGGCCCCTGCGGTCGAATCCGCCTTCGCGCCCTTGCTCTGCTTGGCCGACGCCGAATGCGCCGGGATGACCAGTTCCTGGCCGGGCTGTATCTTCCTCGGGTCGGTGATGTTGTTGGCCACGGCGATGTCCCCCTGCTTGACGCCGTATTTCCGAGCGATCGCGCCCAGGGTCTCGCCCGGCTTTACCGTGTGCTTGGTCGCATCGGCCATGGGGGCCTTCTCGGCCGCCGCCTGTTCAGGCGCCTTGGCCTGGGCGGTCGCCGGCTCCGCCGGCGCACCCTCGGCCGCGGGCTGGCCCGACTTTGCGGGAATGACGAGCTTCTGGCCCACGTGGAGCGCCGAGGTGGACTTGAGGTGGTTGGCCGTGGCCAGGTCGGCCTTCAGGATCCCGTTCTTCTTGGCGATGCTGTAGAGGCTGTCCCCCTTGCTTACGGTATAGGTGGTCGCGGGTGTCACGTCGGAGACCGGCTGGCTTGCCAGCGCGGAGGCCACCGTGGTGCCGGGCCGCGTGGGGCTGTACCTGATCCCGACCGAATCCGGCACCGTGATGGCCGCCGAGGGCGCCTGGGTGGAGCCGTCGCTGCTTGGCGCCGACGAGATGGGCGAGGTATCGGGGCCCGCCGCCTTCGTGTAGCTGCAGCCTGGGTTCGCGAAAATGAGGATCAGCGCCAGCGCGTGCACGCCCGCTGCAATTCCAAGTATCTTTAGTATTTTCATGTGAGAAAGGGGTTTCGACCGGATAGTCCTCAGGTTGTCGGTTGTTGCATCCAATGCTATATCAAACTCGGGCCGCGCTCAGTTCGCCCACGGCCCTTTCGAAGCGGTTCCCGCGCTCCTCGTAGCTCTTGAACATGTCGAAGCTTGAGAACCCGGGGCTCAGGAGCACGTCGCCGCCCGGGGCCGCTGCGGATGCCGCGGCCCGGACCGCGTCCTCAAGGCTCACGCACAGGGTGCGGGGAACGCCCGCCGAGTCAAAGGCTGCGCCAAGAGCGGCGGCTGTCTCGCCGATCAGGACGGCATGAGCCACCTTCGGTGCGATCCGGCGGACGAATCCCTCGATGTCGCCGCCCTTCGACCGCCCCCCTGCAATCAGCACCACAGGGGCCCTGAAGGAGGAGAGCGCCGCCTCGACCGCGTGGAAATTCGTGCCCTTTGAGTCGTTCCAGTAGGTGACGCCGTCGACGGCCGACACGCGAGCGAGCCTGTGCCGGCCGACCTGGAAGCTCTTGGCTGCCGCGTAGAGGGCCGCCTCTCCCAGCCCCTGGGAGCGCCACCACGCAACCGCCAGGATGAAGTTCTCCCTCTGCGGATAGGCGGCGAAGGGCGTTCCCTCGAGGCGCGGGTCCCCGGGCTGCCCCTCCGTCGCCACGCAGGACGACTCCGGGAGCGCGCGGCCAAACTGGGCCGCAAACCTCTGAACCGAAGTTCCGACGAAGAAGCGGCCCGAGGGAGTGCGCAGGGCCAGCTCCCACTTGGCCGCGAAATAGGACTCCATGCTGCCGTGCCGCTCCAGGTGGTCCTCGGCAAAGTTGGTCCAAAGCAGGCTGTCCGCGCAGAATTGCCCGAGGCGCTCCGCCTGGAAGGAGCTCACCTCGCAGACCGCGGTCACGTCGCTCCCCGCGCCCTCCTGGTCGGCCACCAGCTGCGAGAACGGCAGTCCAATGTTGCCCGCCGCCATGGCCCTCTTGCCCGCCGAGTTGAGCGCATGCGCCAAGAACTCGGTGAGCGTCGTCTTCCCGTTGGTCCCCGTGACGGCGACCAGGCGCCCGCGCCAGAACATCGATGCAAAGTCGATCTCCGCCATGCAGATGCAACCCGACTCGCGGGCCATCCTAAGCCAGGCATGCCCCGGGCCGAACCCCGGCGAATAGATGACGAGCCCGTGGCCCACGGCGGCCTCGGGAGAGAACGCGGTCCCATTTCGGTCGTAGACCACCGCCTTGGCCCCGAGCTTTCGCAGGAGCGCCACGGCTCCGGCGCCGCTCACGGCCCCCCCGAGCACGGCCGCGGGTCGCGCCAGGCGCTGGCTCAGGAACTCGGGGATGGGCGTGTTCATGGCTTTAGCGGATCTTTAGCGTGCCAAGCCCGGCAAGGGCAAAGATCAACGAGAGTATCCAGAACCTGAGCACGATCTTCGTCTCGGGCCAGCCCTGCTTCTGGAAGTGGTGGTGGATCGGGGCCATGAGGAAGAACCTGCGACCCTGGCCCTCCCGCCTGCGCGTGAACTTGAAGAAGCCGACCTGGATGACGACGGAGGCCGCCTCCCAGACGAAGACGCCGCCCACGATGATGAGCGTCAGCGGCTGCTGGACCATGAAGGCGATGATCCCCAGGAGCCCCCCGAGGGCGAGCGAGCCGGTGTCGCCCATGAAGAGCTCGGCCGGGTGGGAGTTGTACCAGAGGAACGCGAGCCCCGCGCCTACCAGGGCGCCGCACACGACGGTCAGTTCGCCCGTCCCATTCACGAAGCTGATGAGCAGGTAGTCGGCGATCTTGGCATTTCCCGCCGCGTAGGCCATGATCCCGTAGGTAAGCGCCACCGTGATCGTGCAGCCTATCGCAAGCCCGTCCAAGCCGTCGGTCAGGTTGATCGCATTGGAAAAGCCGACGATCCACAGGTAGACGAACACGACGAGGGCGGCGATCGGCATGCTGGCCACGATCGGGTGCTTCACGAACGGCACCCACAGTTCCCGGATCTTTTCCGAGCTTGCAGGGTGGATCAGGAGCGCCGCAAGCGCGACAAGCGTGATCACGGTCTGCCAGAAGATCTTCGCCCCCGAGGAGATCCCGTTGCGGTTCTTGTGGACCACCTTGAGGTAGTCATCCCGGAACCCGACGGCCGTAAGGGCGGTGTAGACGAAGAGCGCGACCCCGACCCAGATGTTCGGCGTGGCCCACAGGAGGGAGCTTCCCAGGACGCACACGAAGATCAGGAGCCCCCCCATGGTGGGCGTGTTCTTCTTGTCGAATCGACTGGCCAGGTCGCCCGTCCGGTCGTCGTCGTAGTGCTGGCCGAACTTGAGGCGGCGCAGGTGCGCGATCAGCCACGGCCCGATGATGAACCCTATCAGCGCCGCCGTGCCGGCCGCCAGAAGCGTCCGCAGCGTGATGTAGCGCAGGATGCGCAGCGGCCCGAAGACGTCGTCGTAGCCTGAAAGGATGCTAAGCATGGGCGGACTCCGCGTATGCGGAGAGGGCGAACGCTTTCTCCAGCTCGTGGCGACGGCTTCCCTTCACGAAAACGGCCCCCCTGAAGGCCGAAAGCCGATCGGAAAGGGGAGCAGCGGACTCGGAAATGGTGATCTGCTTCGGGTCGGTCCCGCCCTCAATGGCTCCCTGCCGCACGGCCTCCGCAAGGCCGCCAATGACCACCAGCTGGTCGGCCGGACCGAGCCTCAGGGACCTTCCGAGCTCAAGGTGGTAGCGCCGGGACTCCCCGCCGAGCTCCTCCATGCACCCCAGCACAAGGAGCCTCGGCCCCTCGCGGGGCGCCACCTCGCCGAACACGGCGAGGGCGTCGGCCATCGAGGCCGGGTTGGCGTTGTAGCAGTCCAGGTAGAGCCAGCGGCCGGGGGACACGCGCCATTCGCCCCGCAGCGGGGAAGGATGCCACGCGAGGAGCCTCCGCCTGATCGCGTCCTCGGGCATCCCGAGCCGAAGCGCGGCAATGATCGCCAGGGCGGCATTCTGGGCCATGCCGTCGGAGACCCTCCTAAGCGTGAACGCGGACTGGCCCGCCGCCTGGGTGAGCCGGACCGTGGTCTCCCCGTCCGAGTGCGATACCGAGAAGAGCGCGCGCCCCGGCGCCGCCCTGCCCCCCTGCCCGGCCGGCTCGACGACGACGCAGTCGCGGTGGGGCAGCTTCCGAAAGGCCTCGAACCGGTCGCAAGAAACTGGAAAGACGCCAAGCCCGCCGGGCCGGAGCGAACGGACGAGGCCCGCCTTCTCGCGGGCGACCCCTTCCAGACCCCCGAGCTCCTCGAGGTGGGCCGGGCCGACAAGCGTTACCAGGGCCATGTTCGGCTCGATCATCGCAGCCAGGACGCCCATCTCCCCGGGAGCGCTTATTCCGGCCTCGATGACGGCAAACGCATGCTGGCCGGGCTCGATCCGGGTCAACGTGAGCGCCACCCCGATATGGTTGTTCAGGTTGCCCTCGGTCGCCAGGGCAACGCCCGTGTCGGCCCCAAGCAGGACCGCCAGGAGCTCCTTGGTTGAGGTTTTCCCGACGCTTCCCGTGACACCCACGACGGTGCCGCGAAACGCCCTACGGTGCTCCCGGGCAATGGACTGGAGGGCTGATAGGGGGTCGCCGACCACAAGCTGGGCGAGCCCGGTCGCCGGCGCCTCCCTTGAGACAATGGCGGCACAGGCGCCGGCCGCCTCGGCCTGAGACACGAAATCATGGCCGTCGCGCCTGGCAGTCCTGAGGGCCACAAAGGCCTGCCCGGGCTCAATCCGGCGCGAGTCGGCGCAAAAGCCGACAGGCGGCCGCGCGGGGGCGTGCGACCATCGGCCGCCGGTCCATGCCGCGAGTGTGCCTGGATCGAAGGAGGGCATCAGGTCCGAAGCGCCTTGATCCCGATCAGCTCCCTGACGACCTGCCGGTCGTCGAACGGGATGACGGTGTCCGCGAATTCCTGGTAGCCCTCGTGCCCCTTGCCCGCGATCAGGAGGCTGTCGCCGGCCTTTGCGCTGTCGAGCGCCAGGCTGATCGCCCTGCGCCGGTCGTCCACCCACGTGATCTTGGAGGGGTCGGTCACCCCGGCCTTCATGTCCTCGAAGATGGCTCCCACCTGCTCATTGCGTGGATTATCGGCCGTCGCAAAGGCGAAGTCGGCAAACTCCTGGACGGCCGATACCATCCGCGGCCTCTTGGTTTTGTCGCGGTTTCCGCCGCAGCCAAAGACGACGAGCAGACGGCCCGGTGTGATGGCCCTAAGCATGCCGAGCGCGTTCCGGAGCGCATCGTCGGTGTGCGCATAGTCGACGAGCACGTTGAAGGGCTGCCCCTCCTCGATCCGCTCCATTCGCCCGGGCACGCCCTTGAAGTCGCGCATCCTCGGGACAAAGGTCTGCGGGTCGCGGCCGAGCGCCCACGTGGTGGCTGCTGCCGCCAGGAAATTGGAGACATTGTAGCGACCGACAAGGGGAGATTCGACGGCGGCCGTATCGCCCGGCCACGCCAGCCTAAAGGCGGTGCCCCTGAACTTGAGCTCGACCTGCTCGGCGCGGATGGCCGCCTTCGGGTTCTCCCCAAAGGTCACGAGCCGGCTCCCGGGCACCTCTGCCGCTATCTTCGCCGCCAGGCGCTCGCCATAGGGGTCGTCAAGGTTCACAACGGCGACGCGCGGCACGGGGCCCGATCCGCCCGTGAAGAGGCGCGTCTTCACCTCGAAATACGAGTCCAGCGTCTTGTGGAAGTCCAGGTGGTCCCGGGTGAGGTTGGTGAACACGGCCACCTTGAACTCGAGCCCGAGTACCCGCTGCTGCGCGATCCCGTGGGAGCTCACCTCCATCACCGCATGGCGGCAACCGGCGTCCCTCATCTGGGCCAGCATGCCGTAGATGTCGAGCGACTCGGGCGTCGTCCTGTAGCTGGGAACCGTCCTGGCCCCGAGGTCGTAGCTGATGGTCCCCAGAAGGCCCACGCGCTCGCTGCCGTTCAGCAGGTGGCGGACCAGGTGCGTGACCGTGGTCTTTCCATTTGTGCCGGTGACCCCCACCACAGAGAGCTCGTGGTCGGGGAACTTGTAGTAGCGCTGCGAAACGCGGGCGAGCGTGGCCCTCGCATCGGCCACCTGGATGAACGTGACCTTGGCGGGCGGGTGCCCGGGCATCTGCTGGCCAATGATGGCGGAAGCTCCGCGGCTGACGGCCTCGTCCACGAAGGAGAGCCCGTCGGAGCGCAGCCCGGGCAGCGCGAAGAAGAGGTTGCCCGGCACCACCCGCCGGCTGTCCATCACCAGCCCCGAGATAGGCCTCTCGAGGCTTCCCTTGATGGCGAGAACCTCGCCTTCCTTGATGTAATCGGAGAGTATGGGTGCCATTTTGAACGCGCGGTTGTATTCTAGGTATTCCCGGGTCCTGCGTTGCGTCTTTGGCCGGTCACGGAATGCGCGCACCAGTGCGTGATCCTGTACGAGGTAGCCAATCACCGATCCCCTCCCATCGCAAATGCCGGCTTGGCTTCGCTGTTGTCGATTGTAGGCCGGATATCCAGGTAAGGGATGAGACGCTCGCCGATTCGCTTGAACACGGGTGCGGCGACCTTGGCCCCCTTGGCCACGCCGCCGGGGCAGCGGGCGTCGGCATCGTCCACGATGACGGCGATCGAGACCTGGGGATGGCTCGCAGGGAAAAACCCGATGAACGAGGCCACGTGGTCCTTCGTGGAGTACCGCATGGTCGTTGCTCCGTTGGCCTCGGTGACCGGCATGAGCTTCTGGGCGGTGCCGGTCTTGCCCGCGCACTCAAAGCCGGGGATCGCCGCCGACCGGGCCGTGCCCTCGGTTGACACAACCGCCTCCAAAAGCCGGGCCATCGTGTGGGCGGTCTGTTCCGAGATCACGCGGCGCTCCTCGATCCTGCCGAAGGTGTACACGAGCTCCCCATGCGAGTCGCGGATCTGCCGGATGATCTGTGGCTTAAGGAGCAGCCCCCCCGAGGCTATCACCATCATGGCCTGCTGCATCTGGAGCGCGGTCGCGGTGACCGACTGGCCCATGGGCATGCGGGTGATGGTCATGCTGTCCCACTTCTCAGGCGCCTTAAGGTTGCCCGAGATCTCCCCGCCCACCGGAAAACCCGTGTGCTGGCCGAAGCCGAAGGCGCGCGCATAGTCGTAGAAGCGCCGGTCGCCCAAGCGCATCGCCAGCTGCGCGGCCCCCTTGTTCGAGGAACGGGCGATGATCTCGGCCACGCTAAGCGGATGGTCAAAGTGGTCCCCCACGTCCTCGCGGGGAAGGCTCCGGACGATGCCATTGTAGTCGATCTTCTCCAAGGTGCAGTCGAACTCGGTGCGGGGCGTGACAAGTCCGTCGTTCAAGGCACCGGACGCGGCTACAATCTTGAAGACCGAGCCCGGCTCGTACTCGTCGGCCACGGCGACGTTGCGCATCCTGCCCTGGTCGTCCTTAGAGAGCTTGTTGAAGGTGTTCAGGTCGAAGGAGGGATAGTTCGCAAGCGCAAGGATGAAGCCCGTCTGGGGGTCGCTCACGATGATCGTCGCCTTCTGCGGCTGGTACTCCTCGGCAATCTTCGCCAGCTCGTCCTCGACGATGTGCTGGACGGTGGCGTCTATGGAGAGCGAGACGTTAAACCCGTCGACCGCCGGCACTTCCCGGGTGCGGAACTGCGCAAGCTCTCGGCTCTTTCCGTCCTTCTCGGACTCAAGCCAGCCGTTCTCGCCCCTCAGGTAAAAGTCGGCGTAGTGCTCCATGCCCGCCACGGGCCTCTCCTCGCGGTCCACATAGCCGATGATGTGGGCGGCCATCTCGTTGTGGGGATAGTCCCTCCGATAGACCCGGCTCCCGTAGACCCCGCGGATTCCGAGCTTGGTGACCTGGGTGTACACCGACTCCGTCACCTGGTCGCTCAGCTTGGCCCAGCGGATCGGCCTGTTCCCCTCGGTGTCGGGCTCATCGAGCTGCGTGTCGTCGGCCTTGGCCGCGTCTGGGTCCCCCGCGGTCTCTGGCGCGGCATTGGGCTCGGTCGGGTTGAGCGTGATGACGGCCTCGCGCACGGGCGCTGTGACCTTCACCTCGGCCTTTGACGAACCCGGCCGGGTCTTTGTGGAGAAGATCCGCTCGACCTCCGGGACGGGCACACCGATGAGCGCCGCCAGCTGGGAAAGCTTCGCCGCGTCCTCGGGGCGCGTGAACTGCGGGTCGACCCCGAGGACGATGATCGACCGGCTCGTGGCCAGGAGCGCCCCGTGGGAGTCGAGGATGTCCCCCCTCCTGGCGTTGTCCACGATCAGCTGCCTGCGGGCCTCGTCCACGGAGCGCAGGAGCTCGTCCCTGTCGATCACGTGGAGCCACACGAGGCGGGCCTCGAGCCCGGCGAACATCGAAAGGACCAGGCTCGCGAGAAGGGCGATCCGGTAGCTGGAGGTGAAGCCCTTCGACATGGGAGTCGGCGGCGTCAGTGCGCGAGTGCGACGCGCAGGCTCACTGTCGCCGGCCCTTCCCCGAAGAGTTTGCGGTTGTGAAGCGACGCCAGGCGCATGACCGGGTCCTCGGAGACCCGCTGGACCTGGGTTTCGCCCGGAGGCACGAGGCCCAGGCCCCATTCGGTGTTCCTCCGATTGAGGACCGCAGGGTCCTGCTCGGCCGAGATTGCCGCATCGGTCTCCTCTATCCGGCGCTCGACGTCGGCTATCGACGCCTCGAGCACCTTGTTCATGTTTGCCGCAACGGAGATCTGGTGGCGCATCCAGACCGTGCCCAGTCCGATCGTGGCGCTGCCGCAGATGGCCACGAGCGTGTAGACCAGGAACTGGTTCACGAAAGCCTGGGAGCCGCCCTTGTTCATGGAACGCATCAGAGTTTCCGGATCGCCCTGAGCTTGGCCGACCGGCTGCGCGGGTTGACCGCGACCTCGCCGTCGGACGGCGTCACCGGGCGGCGCGTCAGGGCTTTCGCGCTGCGCGTCCTCAGGTCGTTCGGCGTCGAGTCGTCCGCGTTCTCGGCTTGGCCGCACAGGCGCCTGCAGAACTGCTTGACGGGTCGATCCTCGAGGGAATGGAAGCTGATCGCGCAGAGGACCCCGCCGGGAAGAAGCTTTTCGAATGCCGCGGGCAGCGCCCGCTCGATCGAGCCGATCTCGTCGTTGACTGCGATGCGTATGCCCTGGAACGCGCGCGTGGCCGGATGGATGCGGGAGGTATGGCGGTCCCTTGCGGGTATGGCCGCGCTCACCAGGTCTGCAAGGGGGGCGGTCCTGCCGAGGGCTCCCGTGCCGCGGGCGCCCATGATCGACCTGACGACACGTCGCCAATGAGGCTCCTCCCCAAATTCGCGCACCGCTCGCACCAGCATCTCCTCGGTTGCCGTCTCGAGCCACACGGCGGCCGGCACCCCCGCCCTCGGGTCCATCCGCATGTCGGCCGGCGCGTCGGTCCGGAACGAGAAGCCCCGTCCCGGATCATCGAGCTGGAACGAGGAGAGGCCGAAATCGAAAAGAACGCCGTCGAAGCCTCTCTCCGGAATGTTCGAGAGCCTGCCGAAATCCGTGTCGACAAGCGAAAACCTGCCCGAGAACTCGGCAGAGAGGGCCTCGGCCCTGGAAACGGCCTCGGGATCACGGTCCAGCGCCAGGACGTGCACGCCGTCGGCGGCCTCCAACAAGGCGCGGGAATGGCCGCCGCCGCCGAAGGTGCAATCGAGATACCGCCCACCGGCCACCGGTGAAAGGAAACCCAAGACCTCGTTGAGGAGGACGGGCTGATGGCCGGGGGTCATGCTCGCGGCTGCGAAATCAGGGAGTGCCAGTCGCATGGATGAGGGTCCTGCTGCGCTCGCTGCGACGCCCGGCCACAAGGCGGAGCACCAGGCCGTCACGCACCCGCGGCGTGGCGCAGGAATGAGCGACGGAGAAATCGTTGGCATCTATCCAGGCCGGGAACGTGTGCGAGACCGCAAGCGATGCGGCCCGATTGATCAAAGCGCGGGTGGAGGAAACCTTCGCGGAATGGTTCATGTTTAGATCCCGAGGCGGCGCATGATGTCGCCGAAGTTCTCCCCGGAGGTGCGCGCCTCGACCTTCTGCCACCGGGAAGGCGAATACATGTTGAACTTGGTTAGGGAGCCCACGAGGACCGTGTCC
>Ga0302196_10000062_pt1 | contig 100360 bp, 75 predicted proteins | sample II_Bog_N1_3_FD_198794 | JGI IMG/M metagenome (GOLD analysis project Ga0302196, IMG submission 198794) | Peat permafrost microbial communities from Stordalen Mire near Abisko, Sweden - II_Bog_N1_3 | ecosystem: Environmental > Terrestrial > Soil > Wetlands > Peat | place: Sweden: Abisko... | reverse complement strand
TTATTGGTCAGGCCGTTGGTGATTGTCGCCTGCGCGCCCCAGGCCTGGGTGAGATCGAAGACCGTCGTGCTGGCCAGGGTGACTGCCGACAGCGTTCCACCGGTGGTCGTGCCGATCAGCGTATCGGCGCCGCTGCCGGTGATGGTGCCGCCATTGATGGTGCCTCCGAGGAGGTGCCAAGGTCCGGTCGCCGCTGTCAGGCTCAATCCGGCGGTGTTGTCCATCACGCCGGTGAGGTTGACGGTCGTGCTCCCTGATGCGTATGAAACGAGACCCGCCTGGGTGACGGTGAAGGTGCCGCCGAGATTGATGGTCGATGATCCGGTTGAGATGATCGCTCCGGCAGGTGCGCTCCAGGCGCCGCCGAGCGTGAGCGTGCTGCTGTTGACGGTCAGCGATGACCCTGCTGGCGTGCTCCAGGTCCCGCCGCTGATGGTGATCGCGGCGTCCGACGCGGTCATGATTCCGGTGTTGCTGCCTGCACCTGTCGCATGCAGGGCAAGCTGGGATCCCGCGGCAGCCTGCAGCGTGCCGCTGTTGGCCCAGCCGGTGACATTGATGTTCACCTGGCTCCCACCGGCGAGGCTGGAGATCGTGCCCTGGTTGGTGAGCGTCTGGGTGTTGATCGTCAGGCTGCCCGCCGCCACGTCGCAGAGGATCGAGGTCTGATTGAGAAGAGTGCCGGAATATGAGTTCAGATAGCCGGAATTTCCATGCACCATCAGCGGGTAGAGCAGGGTCAGCGTCGAGCCGGAGCCGTTCTCTCCGAGACCATTATTGGTGCTCGCACCCAGGAGGATGTCACCGGTGCCGCCGATGGACAGGTTGCCAGTCCAGTAGAGGACTCCATAGGTGGTGTTCGCAGCGTTGCCGATGTGCACTGATCCATTGACGGTGAGGTTGCTGCTGGCCTGGACCCATGCGCCCCATGCCTGCGTCAGGTCGAGCATGGAGCCGCTTGGAATGGCGATGTTGGACAGCGTGCCGCCAGAGGTGGAGGCGGTGATCGTGCATTGCGTGGTGGCATTGACCAGGGTACCGCCATTCATGGCAATATTGGCCGCGATGATGGTGCCATTGACGGTCAGCGTACCTGCGGTGGGCACGAGGATGTTCGCCGTTCCGGCGATCGATGCGGCGACTGCACTCGCGTTGTCGATGGTGATGGTCGTGCCCGAGCCCAGATCGGCCGCCTCGCTCGCCAGCGGTGGCGTCCCATCTGACCAATTGGCGCCTGTGCTCCAGTTGCCGGTCGCTGGCCCTTGCCAGGTGTCGGTGGCCAGCAGGGTGGCGTTGAGGGCCAGCAGCAGCAGGAGCAGTCGCGGAAGGATAGCCATCGATGGTGCTCCAGACGGATGACCGTCCATGAACGACGTGTATGAAACGGTAGCCTAGCAGGGGCTGTCGACGCACAAGCGAACTGCTTGACTGCACTCATACATCCGCTTTGGCATCATATACGGCCGTCGGGGCATCTCCGGCAGCCGGCTGCAGGTGCCCCGCAGCCATGGAACCGCCGACCTCATGTGATGGGCATCCAGCGCGGCCGACACCTCGATCGAGGAGTCCTAGTGATAGACGCTGCAGTCGCTTACGAAATAATCGATGCCCGCTTTACGTGTGCCTCGTGAAGTAGGGGCGGGGCGCCGACCCGCGCCTGCTCAGGCGCCGGCGACCGGTGCCGGGGTCGGCACCTGCTGCCGCTGATGGGCGATATCCAGGGCCGCAATGCGGTAGCCTTCGGCGAGGGTCGGGAAATTGAAAGTGTTGCTTATGAAGACATCGACGTCCTGCCCGGTGATCAGCGCCATCTGGCCGATGGCGACCAGTTCGGCTGCCCCCTCGCCGACCACCTGCACGCCGAGCAGCCGCTTCCCCGCCTTGTCGGTGACCAGCTTGAGCAGGCCATCCTGGATGGCCGCGATCTGCCCGCGGGCGATCTCCGCGAACGGCGCCCGGCCCACCAGGCACCCGCCATGGCGCTCGGTGGCCTGATCGGAGGTCAAACCCACCTGGGACATCTCGGGGATGCTGTAGATGCCCACCGGGATCAGCTCGGCCGGGACCCCGGGGTCCTGGCCCAGCGCATGGCACATCGCCCGTCGACCCTGGTCCATGGCCGAGGAAGCCAGGGATGGAGGTCCGATGACATCGCCGACGGCGAAGATGTGGACCACGCTGGTGCGCAGCTGGTCATTGACCTTGATCAGGCCCCGGTCGGTCGGGGTCAGTCCGGCCTTGCCGATGTCCAGGTTCTCGAGGTTGGCGACGCGGCCCAGGGCGCACAGCAGCTTCTCCGACCTGACCTCCTCGCCATCCTGAAGGCGGGTCACCACCTCGCCCAGGCCGTCCCACGCCACCGAGGCGGTCGAGCGCTTGCCGAGGAAGCGGCCGCCCATGGCGGTGAAGGCCTCGACGAAGCGGGTGGTCAGCTCGCGGTCGAGGAAGGCGAGCGGACGCTCGCCCTTGTCGATCATCGTCACCTGGGTGCCCAGCGAGGCGAAGATCGAGGCGTACTCGCAGGCGATCACCCCCGCCCCCAGCACGGTCAGGCTGCGCGGCAGGTAGGTCATCGAGAGGATGGAATCGGAATCGAGGATGTGCGCGTGGTCGACCGGGATCTCCGCCGGCGAGCGCGGGCGCGAGCCGCTGGCGATGACGATGATCGCCCCGCTCACCCGGCGCCGCGACCCATCGACCCCGCCGATCTCGATGGTGTGCGCATCGATGAAGCGGGCGCGGCCATGGCGCATCTGCACCTGGTCGCGGGCGAGCTGCGACTGCATGTAGCGCTGGTGCGCGCTGACCACCTGCTCGAGGCGCGTCATCAGGCTCGCCACCTGGATGTCCTCGCCCAGGCTCATCTGGCAGACGTCGCCGCTCTTGCGCTTGAAGCCGGTGAGCGCCAGCGCGGTCTCGCGCAGGGTCTTGGAGGGGATGGTGCCGCGGGCGACGCAGGCGCCCCCGATGCTCGCCTCGCGCTCGATTAAAAGCGCGGAGCGGCCGCTGCGCGCCGCATGCACTGCGGCATGCTGTCCTGCCGGGCCTCCGCCGATCACCACCACATCGAAAGCCTCGCTGTCGCTCACGGGGTGCTCGGCTGCGCGCCGCCGCTGATGCTGCCCGGCTGGAGTGCGCTCATGCCACCGCCTCGATCATCTGGGTGATGTGCTCGCGCATAGCGAGCAAGGCGTCCATCTCATCCGGATACATGTTGAGGTGCTGGAGCATGGGGTGGGCACGCACCGAATCCTCGTTCACCGCGCGCGGGTTGTCGAGCAGCGGCACGGTCAGATGCGCGAGATCGTCGGCCAGGTTGGTCATCATCGCCGTCTGCGAGGCGATGGTCGAGCTGAGCGGATCGTGGTGGTACAGGATCGCCTCGCCGAGCCGGGCAGGCAGCGACCAGTGCTTGACCAGGTCCGAGCCGATGCGGGTATGCAGGGCGCTGATCACCGCCTCGGCGACCGGCAGTTCGAAGGCGACGTCGCAGGATTTGTAGAGATCGACCAGTTCCTGGAGCAGGACCGGCCAGCCGACATCGTGCAGCAGGCCGCAGAGGAAGGCTTCCTCGACATTCCAGCGCCGGGAGCGGGCGATCTCCTGGGCGAAGGCCGCGGCCGCCAGCGAATGGCGGAAGTGCGATTTCACCAGCGCCTCGTAGCCCGGCACCTTGAAGACCTTGCTCTGGCAGGAGATGATCAAGGCGATCTCGCGGATGCGTTTCATGCCCATGCGGCTGACCACCTGGTCGAGCGAGACCAGGGGGATCTTGGGGGAATAGAAGGGCGAATTGGCCATGCGCATCAGATGGCCTGCCATCGCCTGGTCGCGCTGGATGAGCTGGGCCAGCCGCCTGGTGTCGGCGTTCGGATCATTCGAGAGGGTGACCACCTGGCTGGCAACCTCAGGCAGCACCGGCAGTTCGAGGCTATTGCTTTTCAGGCGCTCGATGAGGCGATCATGCACTGCCGCTGGCAGCTGGATGTCGGCTCGCGGAGTGGAAGAACTGGTCATGGATCCATCCCATGTGCCGATGCGAACCGACGCGAATACGGATAAGAATACCCGTGGAATGGCGGATTCGCAATACGTGAAGGGAGCAGGAGGTCAGGCATCGCCGTTCAAGCATATGCACAACCATTTACATTGCAAATAGTTAGACTTTGGGACAGGGGAATCCATGGCGCCAGTGTCGGTGTCAGGGCGATGAGGTATAGGTGGGAGCGACCCGTCATCACCAGATACCCGTGAAGGAGCCGAAGCAGTGGCATGCTTCGGCTGTGGGTTAGCTAGCGGCCGTGCACAGGGTACCTGAACCAGTGGGAGCAAATGCACCCGTTTGCGCGACCGTCGGGCGGCCGAATCCATGGTGCGGGTCACTGATCACTGGTGCGTCCTTGCCAGCGGGCCACCATGCATCGGCGAGCGCTGTGATCGCGCTGCAATCGCGCTGCAGCGCCAACGTGTCGAGTATGGGGCATTGCTGAGACGATGCGTGTGCACGAGGCCTGCGAACGACCGCACATCGCTGCTGGTTGCCAGTCGCGCGAACACCTCGCTCTTGGATGAATAGAAGGGGTAGCCGGGGAAGGGGTGACATTCGCCAGTCAATAATCGAGCCTGTACAAGAACCGTGCACACCATACTGCGCGTGAGGCCGGCTGTGATGACGGCATGGGCATAGCGCAGGTCGACGATATGGAGAAAGGAGGCCAACCCGCTCGTCTCCTCATGACGAACGGCTGGAGGCCGATGGGCTCCTCCTGCGTGGTCGTGGGGGGTGCACTCGCGCAGCCAACGGCGGATGCGATCTGGGGTCATTCCCAGCCAGCGGCTCCCCTCAGTAGCGCTGTTCCGCAGCATGGACGGGGTCGGAGGAATGGCTGGCGAGTTCATATATGGCATCACTTTGAACGTTCTCCGTGTGGCCAGACGGCTTGGGCGCATCCGTGCACCTGCGAGTCCATGGTGGACGTGACCTGCGGTGCCAGGAGGATGGCGTCTGTCCGCGGCATGGCTCCCGGCTATTATTGCTCATGGCACTCAACTACCACATTAGTAGCATCTTTTGACTCCTGTTCGGCATCACGCCATCACTTGCCGATGCAGAAGCGTGCAAATATCGCACCCAATACGTCATCCGGCGTGGTGATGCCGATCAGGTCCCCGAGCGCATCGACCGCGGCTCGCAGATCCTCGGCCAGCAGGGCATCGTCAGGGAGTTCGCGCAGCAGCCGAGCGAGCAGGGCATCGCCCTGGGCCAGCAGCCGCTGCTGACGCGGCTCTCCGCCGCCAACGGACCCCAGCCGTGCGGCGACCAGGCCGGAGAGCTGCTCGCAGCCTGAGCCCGTCGCCGCGCTCACCGCCAGCACCGCGCGCGCATCCGGTGCGCCCAGGTCCGCCTTGGTGGCGATCACCAGCGTGCGCTCAGCGGGCAGGTGGTCGATCGGGCCCAGGCGCGCATCGGGCGCCGAGCAGGCGAGCAGGAGCGCCGCGCTGGTCGCGAACGCGGCGCCGGCCTCGATCGCCTCGCGGTCGAGGGGAGTCGCCGCCGCTGTCCGCTCGAGCCAGCCGGCGGTGTCGACCAGCCGTACGGTGCGGCCGGCGATCGTCCACGGCGCCTCCAGCCAGTCGCGCGTGGTCCCGGGATGCGGGCTGACCAGGGCCCCAGGCCCGAGCTGGCCGACCAGGCGGTTGAAGAGCGCCGACTTGCCGGTGTTCGCCGGTCCGACCAGGCAGACGCGCGCCTCGGACTCGAGGTCGTCGCTCGCCACCATCCAGCCTGCCAGGATGGCGCGCAGCTCCGCCAGCTCGCCGGTCAAGGCTCGCGGATCGAAGCTGCGCACGTCCGCCTCATCGAGGAAGTCGAGGCCGGCCTCGACGGCTGCGCGCAGGTCGATCAGGCGCTGGCGGACTGCGGTGAGCTCCTGGCCGAGCCCGTTGTGCAGACGTTGGATGGCGAACTGCGCCGCTGCGGCGCTGGGCGCCTGGCTGATCGCGAGGATGGCTTCGGCCTGGACCAGGCTCAGGCGGCCATGGGCGAGCGCCTGGCGCGCGAAGTCGCCGGGATTGGCCTGGTCGGCGCCGTGCTGGCGCAGGCTCTCGAGCGCCAGTTCGACCACATCGCGGCTGCCGGGGAGGGTGATCTCGATCAGGTCGCAGCCGGTGAAGCTGCGCGGCGCACGAGCGCAGAGCAGGCGACATGGGCATGCCCCGCCCGCCAGCGGCCAGGAGGCGCTGAGCGCCTGCCATGGCGGCGGCACGGGCAGCCCGGCGCGGCCGACGATCGCGGCCGCCTCCGGACCGCTGATGCGGATGATCGCGCTGTGGCCCCCGGTGGCGGTGGCGCAGGCGGCGATGGTGCGCCCGCTCATCACGGCCAGATGCCGCAGCCGGCGCTGCCGGCGGCGGGCCCCGCTACGGTCGCAGCGCGCTCAGGAGACGCCCAGCTTGCGCTTGACCATCTTGATCTCGATGGTGGTGAGGATGGCATTGATGGTGAAGTAGAGCACCAGGCCGGAGGGCATGTTGTAGAACACCGCGCCGAAGACGACCGGCATCCAGCGCATCATCTTGGCCATCTGCTCCTGCTGCGGGTCGCCGCCGCTGGGCAGCTTCTGCGTCAGGCTCATCCACACCGTGACGACGATGTAGATGAGCGGCAGGGGGTTGACGGTGAAGGTCGATCCGAGCAGCGAGACGCCGTAGATCTGGTCCGGCAGGGTCAGGTCGTTGATCCACAGGAAGGACTCGCCGCGCATGTCGGCGCTATGGCAGAAGGCCTGGAACAGCGCGATGAAGATCGGCATCTGGATGAACATCGGCAAGCAGCCGCCTAGCGGATTGACGCCGTGCTTCTTCCACAGCTCCATCTGCTTCTGGTAGAGCTTCTGCTTGTCGCTCTTGTACTGCTCCTGCAGCAGCTTGAGATCGGGCGCCAGCTTCTGCATCTTCATCACGCTCTCCTGCTGCTTGAAGGTCGTGCGGTGCAGGGCGAGCTTGATCAGGAAGGTGAGGACGATCAGGGCGAGGCCGTAATTGACCACCACCTTGGCCACGCCATCGAGGCTGTAGGTGAGGATCTTGGCCAGGACCTTGAAGAACTTGTAGTAGCCGTCGGTGTATTCGACCATGCCCTCGATGGGCGTCAGCCGCGCCAGGTCATCATGCCGCATGCTGGTGATGATCAGCTTCCAATCGAGCGCCAGGCTGTCGCCGGGCTTGAGCGTCGCCGTGCCGTAATCCACCGAGATCCAGGCCTGATGCTCGCCGCCGCGGGCATCGGACATCTTGTAGCCATTGGCGGTGATCTTGGGCACGGCTCCGCTGGCGGCGGCGGGGACCGGGATTGCGACCGTACCCGGTCCGCCGCTCTCGCCGGCGGCCGGCTTGACCATCGGCAGGCTGGGGGTGTTTGGGGCGGCGCCGCTGAGCGTCAGCGTTCCTGGCTCCCACAGGGCGGCGAAGAAGCGGCTCTTCAGCGCCACGTAGTCGAGGCTGGCGCCGTTCGCATCGATCGCTTGCGGCGTGCCGTTCGGGCTGGGCAGGTTGAGCGAGGTCTGCGAGCCGGTGGCCCCGCCGGTGTGGAAGGCGACCGCCAGGTAGGCGGCGTCCGAGCTGGGATCATCCTGGTGGATGCCGTTGAGCGGGATCACGCGTGGCTGCAGGATCACCTCGGAGGTGCCGCGGTTGACGATCGACAGGGCGGTGGTGAGCGCTGTAGAGCCTGGCAATAGCGCATAGCTGAGCTGGTAGTGCACGAGGAAAGCCGGGTCGTTGTGCTCGAGCACCAAGTGGGTGCTGTTGCTCTCGAGCACCGTCCAGGGGGCGGCACCAGCCTCGGAGATGCCGATGCCGGTGATCCAGTTATGCTTGCCGCCGACCGGATTGAAGTCATCCAGCACGCTCAGCGGACTGGCCGGATCCAGCGGCGTCAGGCCGGCATGCCGGAGGCGATCGATCTGCCAGTCGTGCTGCCTGATCGGATGGGTGGCAAGCAGGCTGAAGGAGCGGATCGCACCGTGGTAGTCGGTGATCACGACCTCGACCAGGTCGTTGCTCAGGGTGTAGTCCTTGTAGGTGTAGGAGGGCGCAGACGGCTCGCTGGCCTTCGCCGCCGTTGCCGCAGCCGCGGTGCCGGCACCAGCCGCCGGCGTCGCCGGTGCGTGGGCTGCTCCCGGGCCCGATCCCGGTGCGGGTGCGGAAGTGGCTGGGGCTGGGGCAGATGCGGCTGGAGGAGCTTGGGGGGGAGAGCCTTGCGTTGCGTCAGCGGCGGCCAGGGCAGAGCCGACAAGAACGGCGATGATCAGCAGGAACGCGGACGGACGCATGCAGGCTCCCGGGGAACGTGAGGGCGAGAGCATCCAGCCACCGCCGCAGACACAACCGTTTTGCCCGGGTTGGTTTTGCAGGGGGTGCGAAGGCGGGCCACGCCCTGCAGCAGCCCGGGGGCGATCAGCCAGCCGGCGGCTGGGCCAGGGCGAGGCGGCGGCGGAAATCGGTGAGCATCGCCTGGAGGTACTCCTCCTCCTCGCGGCTGCGATTGCCGGTGGTCTTCTCGTTGAGCACTTCGAGCAGCTGGACGGTGTAGCGGGCGTAATCGATATTGGCGGTCCGGGTGCCGGTGAGCGGATTGGGGATCTCGCCGAACTGCATCAGGACCTGGGCGCTCAGTCCGCTGAGGAAATTGAGGAAGGTCGCCGGCGGCGTGGCGGACGGACGGGGATCAGGGATGTCGCTCATCGCCGCCATGTGACGTCCATCCTCCGCCGACGCAAGGGCGGCGCGTAGCGGCGTCAGAGCACCAGGGCGAGCAGGTAGGCGAGCGGTGCCGCCAGGATCAGCGCATCGAGGATGTCGAGGAAGCCGCCGAACCCCGGCAGCGAATCGCCGCTGTCCTTGACCGCGGCGTCGCGCTTCATGCAGCTCTCCGCCAGATCGCCTGCGACCCCGAGGGGACCGAGGATCAGCGCCCAGACCGCCGGCTTCCACCAGGCATCGAAGGGGGCATGAGGGCCGAAGGCGCCCAGCAGCCATTGGAACAGGTAGACCCCGCTGATCGAGCCGACGAAGCTGCAGGCGAAGCCCTCCCAGGTCTTCCCCGGCGAGATGCGCGGTGCCATCTTGTGCCGGCCCAGGGCGCGTCCGCCGAAGAACGCCGCCACATCCCCGAGCTTGGTGGCGGCCAGGAACAGCAGGATCAGCTGGGTGCCGCGGTTGAAGTTCTGGGGCGTATCCAGGAGCGCCAGGCGCTCGAGCAGGTTCAGCGCCACCCCCAGGTAGAGCATGCCGAGCATGGTCGCGCCGACATTGGCGAAGAAGCGCTCGGTGGCATGCCGGAGCATCTGGACCAGCACCACCCACAGCAGGCCGACGGCCAGCAGCAGGGTGATGACCGGCTCCTCGGGCGCCCGGAAGAGGAAGGCGAAGAGCCAGGGGTGGTCCGGGGAGATGGTGAAGGTGCGGTGGAGATGCGCCTCGAGGACCATCAGCAGGCCGATGGTCATCATCGGAGCCAGCTGGACCTCGGCGGCGACGCTCTGGCGGGCCAGGCGAGCGAATTCCCGGCAGCCGGCGGCCATGCCCACCAGGCCGAGGGCCAGCAGCGCCTGATGGCTCTCGCGCATCAGGTCGACGAGGATGCCCAGCAGCGCCACCAGGCCCATGCCCGAGCCGAGGACCAGGCGATTGCGGAGTTCCGGACGCATGGGCGACGCTTCTACTCGCGGATTTGCAGGGCGCACATGGAAAGTGGGCGTCGAGCGCCTCCCGCATGGCGAAGGGCGCCCGGCCGGGGGCGAATGCCCTCCCGGCGGGTGCTCAGGGAGCCAGCCTTCACCGGGGGTTGCCTTGCGCACCCCGTGACTACCATCCCCCGCCTTCAACGCGGGAGCGCGCCGATGGCCACCATTCTGCCCGATGACGGGCTCACCTTCGACGACCTGCTGCTGGTGCCGCGCCGGAGCGACGTGGTGCCCAAGGACACTGATGTCGGCACCCAGCTGACCAAGCGCATCCGCCTGAACATCCCCATGCTCTCCTCGGCGATGGACACCGTGACCGAAGCACGGCTCGCCATCGCCCTCGCGCAGATGGGGGGGATGGGGATCATCCACAAGAACCTCAGCATCGCCGACCAGGCGCTCGAGGTCGAGAAGGTCAAGCGCAGCGAGAACGGGGTGATCACCGACCCCAAGACCCTGCCGATCACCGCCACCGTGGGCGATGCGCAGGCGGCGATGGCCAAGCACCACATCTCCGGCATCCCGGTCGTCGATGGCGAGCGGGTGCTGGGGATCGTCACCCGGCGCGACCTCAAGTACCAGCGCAACGCCGAGACCCCGATCCGCACGGTAATGACCAAGAACCTGATCACCGCCCGTCCGACCATCAGCCTGAGCGAAGCCAAGGATCTGCTCTACCAGGCCAAGGTCGAGAAGCTCATCCTCACCAGCGCCTCGGGGGCCCTGGTCGGGCTGATCACCATCAAGGACCTCGAGCGCCAGGAGCAGTTCCCCTTTTCCTGCAAGGACAAGCGCGGCCGCCTGCGGGTCGGCGCGGCGGTCGGCGCCGGCGACCACGAGCGCGCAGATGCGCTGGTCAAGGCCGGGGTCGATGTGATCGTCGTCGACAGTGCGCATGGCCACTCGAAGAACATCCTCGATACCGTCAAGGCGGTGAAGAAGGCGCACGGCATCGATGTGATCGCCGGCAACATCGCTACCAGGGAGGCGGCAAGCGACCTGATCAAGGCCGGTGCGGATGCGATCAAGGTCGGCATCGGTCCCGGGTCGATCTGCACCACCAGGGTGGTCGCAGGGGTCGGCGTGCCGCAGATCTCCGCGGTGATGTCGGCGTGCGAGGTGGCGACCAAGCAGGGCATCCCGGTGATCGCCGACGGCGGGATCAAGTATTCCGGCGACATCGCCAAGGCCATCGCCGCTGGGGCGAACTGCGTGATGCTCGGCTCGATGCTCGCCGGCTGCGACGAATCGCCCGGCGAGCAGATCATCTACCAGGGCCGCCAGTTCAAGGCCTACCGCGGCATGGGCTCGATCGGGGCGATGGTCCAGCGCCATGGCTCGGCCGACCGCTATTTCCAGGAAGGCAGCGGCTCGGCCGACAAGCTGGTGGCCGAGGGCATCGAAGGCATGGTGCCGAGCAAGGGCCCGCTGTCCTCGGTGGTCTACCAGCTGGTCGGCGGGCTCAAGGCGGCCCTGGGATACTGCGGCGCGGCCGACATCCCCACCCTGCAGCGCATCGCCGTCTTCACGCGCATGACCAGCGCGGGTCTGCGGGAGAGCCATCCGCACGATGTGACCATCACCAAGGAAGCCCCCAATTACCGACCCGAATAGGCAACCTGCATGCGGCCGCCACCGCCCAGGGGGTAGGAGGGAGGTGGCCCCTGCCCAGGTGCCCGAGACCCGCCTGTCGAGTCTGCTCAATCCGCCTCTCGATCGCTGCTGCCGACCATCTCTCGCCATCGCCCCCGCCTCGGACGCCTGACGCCGCCATGCACGATACCATCATCATCATCGATTTCGGTTCCCAGGTCACCCAGCTGATCGCCCGGCGCATCCGCGAGGCCAATGTCTACTGCGAGATCGTATCGTGCCGGCTGCCGGTCGAGCAGCTCAGGCGCCCGGGGCTGAAGGGCATCGTGCTCTCGGGCGGACCGGCCTCGGTCTACCAGGCGGGCGCTCCCCAGGCCGACCCGTCGATCTTCCAGCTCGGCGTCCCCATCCTCGGCATCTGCTACGGCATGCAGACCACCGCGCACGTCAATGGCGGCCGGGTCATCCGCGCCGACCATCGCGAGTTCGGCCGCACCGAGCTGCGGCTGAAGAACGGCGGCGCGCTGTTCAAGGATCTGCCGGTCAAGCAGGTGGTGTGGATGTCGCATGGCGATCGCATCGAGAGCATCCCGGGCTCGGTGGCGCTGGCCGAGTCGGACAACTGCCCCCTGGCCGCGGTCCATGCCCAGGCGCTCAATTTCTACGGCGTGCAGTTCCATCCCGAGGTCGCGCACACCGAGTACGGCGCGCAGATCATCCGCAACTTCCTCTATGGCATCTGCTCGTGCCGCGGCGATTGGCAGATGGGGTCGTTCATCGAGGAGGAGGTCAAGCGCATCCGCTCGCAGGTGGGCAAGGAGCGCGTCATCCTCGGCCTGTCGGGCGGCGTCGACTCGAGCGTCGCCGCGGTGCTGCTGCACAAGGCCATCGGCATGCAGTTGACCTGCATCTTCGTCAACAACGGGCTGCTGCGCAAGGATGAGGCGGCGGGCGTGCGCAAGCTCTTCGCCGACCATATCGGCATCGACCTCGACTACGTCGATGCCAGCCAGCGCTTCCTCAGCAAGCTGGCCGAGATCAGCGAGCCCGAGAGCAAGCGCAAGATCATCGGCCATGAATTCGTCGCGGTGTTCAAGGATGAGGCGCAGCGGATCAAGCGCGAGAGCGGCGGGCAGGTCAAGTTCCTCGCCCAGGGGACGCTCTATCCCGATGTCATCGAGTCGGTGTCGGTGCACGGCGGTCCGGCGAGCGTGATCAAGAGCCATCACAATGTCGGCGGGCTGCCGGCCGATCTCGGGCTCGGCCTGATCGAGCCGTTCCGCTATCTCTTCAAGGACGAGGTCCGCGCCATCGGCACGGCCCTCGGGCTGTCCGATGCCGTGGTCTGGCGCCAGCCATTCCCCGGTCCGGGCCTGGCGGTGCGCATCATCGGCGACATCACCGCCGAACGCGTGCGGGTGCTGCAGGATGCCGATCTGATCGTGCGCCAGGAGATCGAGGCGGCCGGCCTCAATCGCGCCATCTGGCAGGCGTTCGCCGTGCTGCTGCCGGTCAAGTCCGTCGGCGTGATGGGCGACGAACGCACCTACGAGTCGGCGTGCGCGATCCGCGCGGTGACCTCCAGCGACGGCATGACGGCGGACTGGGCGCATCTGCCCTACGAGCTGCTCGGGCGGATGTCGAACCGAGTCATCAACGAGGTGCGCGGCATCAACCGGGTGGTCTACGACATCACCTCGAAGCCGCCAGGGACGATCGAGTGGGAATAGGCGGGAGAAGGGGTTAGGGCGAATTGGTTGGCCTCACGTGCATTGGGTCAGAAGGGGAAGCGAGAGCGCGTTCGCGGGGACTGGTGGGATTTTTGGTGGGACTCCCGCCAAATTTCGCGCCAGCAGCTCGCGAAGGATACCGTATGGGGCTCATCAAGCGCCCTGGATCTGATTACTGGTACATCGAATTCATCCACAACGGCCGACGCTTCAAAGTGTCGTCCGGTACCAACAAGAAAGCTGAAGCCCGAGCCATCGAGGCGACCATGCGGGCGGATCTTGCAGCGGGCAGTGACCTGGCTTCCCTCCCGAAGGTCACCCTCGGCGAGGCTATCACCCGCTACATCGACGGCGTCATCAAGCCGAAGAACAACGCCAAGGCGCTCAGCGCCAATGGCTACCTCCTTGGACGCCTCAAGCGCGACCTGGGAGCTTCTGTCCTGCTCGCCGATCTCACGGCATCCCGGATAGCTTCCTACCGGGATTGTGTTGAGCGGATCAGCTCAGCCTGTCGGTCACGTTGTCGCGGCCATCTCCAGCCGCTTCCCGGCCGAATCGTCGGCGATTGGGACGATGGTATAGGAGATACGCCAATGCGGCTGCTTGATACCCGGCTCAGCCTTCTTTGCCGGCCGACCACGCCCACGGGCATATTCACCCTTAATCCGCCAGGTACTTGTAGACACTGTACCGAACGAACTGGATGATTCCCCGCAACATCTCCTCATTCAACGGCGACTCGGCCTTTGCATGGTGCTCCGTGAGCGTCACCAGTAGTGTGTCCAGTGACGGCACCGCTTACTTCTTGCTTGGTGTCATTGTCGGCATGGTCGCAACTGCCCTGCTGGCCGACGACGAGCATCAGCCGGATCGACGCTGATCGTGAGAAGAAATGATCGTTTGCCTGACGGAGTACTTCAATGTGGCCATGCCAGAGAACGGAGTGCGGATGCTTCTATGGCTATGTTGGGTCAGGGTAGACCTCCCTTGTCTAATAAACATTGTTAGTATGCTGTTCGTACGAACGAGGAGATGCTCCATGATCAAAAAGCTCACCAAGGTCGGCAACAGCCTCGCGTTGGTCATCGACCGTCCGATCCTGGAGTTGCTCAATCTGGACGCCCAGACGCCACTGGAAGTACATACCAATGGGCGCACGCTGACCATCTCGCCTGCAAGCGAGGTCGATCTCCAGGACGGACGCAAGCGTAAGGTCGCCGAAGCCCTTGGTCGGGTAAACAAGCGCTATGCAAAGGCGCTCAAGCGGCTCGCGATGTAATGGCCGACCCGATCTTCCTCACCATCGACGAGGTGGCGGCGATTCATCTCAACCAGATCGATCCGTAAGGCGGCAGTGCTGGCTTACGCGATCGCCCTGGACTCGAATCGGCGCTGGCCCAGCCCATGGCTACCTTCCAGGGGCAGTACCTCCATGGCGATCTGTTCGCAATGGCAGCGGCGTACTTGTTCCATCTCGTCCAGAATCACCCGTTCGTTGACGGTAACAAGCGCGTCGGCACAGTCGCTGCGTTGGTCTTCCTCGACATCAACGGCTTCCAGGTCAAGGCTACCCAGGACGAGCTGGTCGAGCTGGTGCTGGGAATCACCCAAGGACAGATCAATACAGACACGATTGCAGCCTTCCTCAAGCAGTATGCCAGCCAAGAATAGCACGGCGTCATTGGCGCGATCACCATCACGCTCATAGACAACCGTGAGCAGCAATGATCGCTCGGCTATAGCCGACGGTTAGCACTTCAACTTCAATCCACTTCTTTTGCGACTGCGCCTCTACTCTTCGCCTTCTTGCTAATCCTGCTCGTCCTCGATCAGCGAGATCCTCCTGGTCACCGGTTTGGCAACAGGACGTCGGGCGCAGATGACGTTCACATCATCGGCCACCGCACCCGATGGCAGCGGGACCATCTCGGCACACGTCCTGGCGTACACCGGAAAGGCGAGGTTGTGGATGCTGGCGAGCAGCGGCTCCAGGCGCATCGCCTTCCAGAAGCCATGGCTGGCCAGGATGAGCAGGCTGCCACTCCACGAGGTCGAGAAGGGCATGGGCACCGCCACGTGGGAGCCCAAGAGCGGCTTTTGTGCCTGGACATCGCTGGGGAAGATCATCGCGTCGCCGACGAGCAGCCCCACCCGGCTGTCGCCGACACAGGCCCCGCACAGGCTGTCGGCGCCCACTTCGACGACGCAGGCCGTCGATTGCCCGCTGCCGAGCGCCTGGTCGATATTTCTGAGCACCTGGACCCAATCCACCGGTCCCGCCTGGGATGTGGCGGCCTCGCGGATGGCCGTGACGACCGCGCCGGCCGCCAGCTCGCCATCCTCTATTCCGCCTGCGCCATTGGCTACGACCAGCACCGTGGAATCCAGGCGCTCGAACACCCCCACGGCGTCCTGGCACGCAGGGCGGCAGCTGATCACGTGCTGGCTGGTCTCGATCAGCATGGATCGTGCGCAATCAGCGCCAGGCAGGGCTTGGGCATAGCACTCATGGTGCACAGCGCGGCCATGCAGTCCAGGAAGTAACGGCGATCCGCCCATGACCCTGCATCACCAGCGCCGAGGCCCGCACGAGGCTGCGGCCGATCGGCCGGCGCGGGTTCGCTCAACCCCTCATGGGCGCAGGCGCCGCCGGGCCAGGGCGAGGCCCAGGAGCGCAAAGGCCGCGGCGCCTGCGCCCAGACCGCAGCCGCTCCCGCCGCTGGAGTCGCCATTGGCGCCCGAGGATGGCGGGGGCGGGGGGGAGCCCCGATCGGTCAGGGTGCCGGCATTCGCGCTGGAGCTCTGCTGCGTGGTCGCTGGCTTCACGCGGCTGGGCGGGCTGTCGGAGACGTCCTGGTTGCGCACCAGCGTCAGGGGCTGGCTGGTGTTGTTCTTGATCCAGTAGCCCAGGGTGGTGGAGAGGGTGGGCTGCTGGATGTAGCCGCTGCCGTCGTAGAAGAAGGGGTAGGCGGTGGTGATGTCGCCGCTGCCGACCGTGCCGAGGTCGTCGGCGATGGTGGCGTCATCCCCGATCTGGGCATTGTTGCCGTCAAAGAGCGTGAAGTCGCTCGGAAAGGAGCTGGTGGCATCCACTATCCCCGAGCCGTCGATGAGCAGCGGGATGCCGACGTAGTTCCATCCGGGCTGGAGCGTGAGGTAGAACGGCAACGCGGTGGGTGTGCCCGAGAAGTCCAGTCCCAGCTGCAGCCGGGTGGCGAGGAACACGCCGGATGACGGCTGCAGTCCGCCGGTCGGCTGGCTGGGCAGCAGGACGTAGTTCTGCTGCACCATATCCCAGCTATACGCCTGCGCGGTGGTCGAGTTCTGCGGCGCCATCACCGCCAGGAGATTGGCGACGCCTTCTGGCGTGCTGGGGGAGATGCTGTTGTAGACCGTCTGCCCCAGAGGTGAGAGCGGGATGGACGGCAGGGCGACCGGCTGGGCCTGCACCAGGATGGTCGAGGCCTGGGCGGTCGGCGATGCGGAGCTGGCGGTGAGGGTGACGGCATTGTAGGCGCCGGCAGCCAGGCTGGTGACCGTCACCGGCACCTGGACCGTCTGGCCGCTGCTGGGTGGGAGCGTCACGGAGTACGGCGTAGCGGCGGTGACGCCATAGGGTGTCGATACGTAAAAGGTGATGACGGCAGTGGTGTTGGGATCGGTGGCGACGAAGAAGGGGATGTTCAGCGACAGGCTGGTGGGCACGAGTGCGACCTGGGGCGCGATCACCGTGACCGGGCTCATCGCCAGCGCCGCTGTGGCCTGGCCGGCGATGGAGGGTGTCGTGGCCGAGGTGGCGACCAGCGCGAGGGTGCTGGAAGCGGTGATGTCGGCGAGGGTAGGGGCCGCAGAAGATCCGAGCAGGGGAACGGTCACCAGCACGCTGACAGTGGTCGATTGGCCAGCGGCTATCTGCACCGGTGCGATGGTGCCGGCGAAGATGTTGGCCGAGGTCACGGTGGAGATGGTGAAGGTATCGGTGGCGGGGAAGGTCTCATCATTCTGCACCATGAAGTTGACCTGGAGGGTTCCGCCCTGGGTGTAGATCTGAGTGCCATCGGGTGGCGTGACCACCACGCTGCCGAGTGCGACCACCGGGGTCAGTTCAGCGACGGCCTGGTCGGCGATGGTCGCGTTCGACAGCGATGACGCGGTCAGCGTGACGGTCATCGGGGCGGCGATGGCAGTGGCCGTCACCGTGACATCGACCGTGGTCGTGGCATTGGCGGCGATGGTGACCGACGGGGCGACCGTGGCGTTCAATCCACTGCTGCCAACGACGCCGAGGGAGAAGGTATCGCTAGCGCTTTCGAGGTTCTGCACGGTGAATGCCAGGGTCAACGGGGTACCCACGGCGATGTTCTGGGACGCCGGCGGCTGGACGACCACCTGGTCGGTGGGAGTGAGGGCGGCGAGGCCCTGATTGGTGATGGCCGAGGTAGTCAGCGAGGTCGCGGTGAGCGTGACGCTCATCGGGTTGACGATGGAGGTGGCCGTCACCGTGACGTTGACCGTGGCCGAGGCATTGGCTGCGAGGGTGACCGACTGGGCGACCGAGGCGCCCAAGCCGCTGCTGGCGGCGACGCTGAGGGTGAAGGTGTCACCGGTGCTCTCGAGGTTCTGCACCGTGAACGGCACGGTCACCGGTGTACCCACGGCGATGCTCTGGGACACCGGCGGCTGAACCACCACCAATCCGGTGGAGGTCAGCGCAGCGACGCCCAGGTTGTAATTGGCCGAGGTCGTCTGCGAGGTTGCGCTGAGCGTGACGCTCATCGGATTGACGATGGTGGTGGCCGTCACCGTGACCGTGACTGGGGCGGAGGAATTGGCGGGTATGGTGACCGTCTGGGCGACCGAGGCGCCAAGTCCGCTGCTGGGGGTGACGCTGAGGTTGAAGGTGTCGGTTGGGAGAGGGGTGCTCTCGAGGTTCTGCACTGTGAAGGTCAGCGTCACCGGCGTGCCCACGGTGATATTCTGGGACGGAGGTGGGACGACCTGCACCAATCCCGGGGCGGTCCACTCCTCTATCACCGTGACGGTGAAGCTGCCGTATGCCGCCAGGGTTCCCTCCACCCACTCCAGGCCCATGGCATTGTCGATGTAGGATGAAACGAAGGTATTCGGCAGGGGGGCGGACGGGTTCTCGAGCGCATCCCAGACATTCCCATAGCCATCCTCGTAATAGTTGGTTGCCGGCGTACCTGGGCCTCCGTACATGCCCATCAGGCCGGAGGCGTTGGGATCGGTGCAGTAGACGAAGCCGAGCGCGGCATCCCAGTACCCGATGGCGTAGTCTGAATCGGCGAAGTAGGTGTCGCCGCCATAGCGGAACGCGACATTGGTGTAAGGGTTCGCGGTGTTGTTGGTGACCACCCAGGTGTGCTGGTACTGCTGCGAGCCGTTGATGTAGGTCACCACCTGCTGGATGGAGACATTGCCGCTATCGACGGTATCCAGGGAGGTGATGGTGAAACCATCCGCAGAGATGGTATTGCTGACCGGAGCCAGGTTATTGAGATCGTAGTACCCGGACCAGACAGCAGCGACGCCTGCGCTCTCGCCTGCCGACGGGGTCATGACCAGGAAGGGGGAGTAGACGCTGTAGTACTGCTTGTCCCAGGTGGGCGCGGGTTGGCCCGCATCGAGCTCATAGCGCAGCACGGTCGCGTTCTGGTAGTCATCGATGGAGATGTTCAGCGGACTGCCGGCAATCACCTCGTCACCCCGCGCCTGTCCAGCTATCAGGAAGACCAACAGGATGGCGCTGCCGAGCGGGGAGGCGACGCCGCTGCGCGAGATGGTGGCGGACATGCGGAGGTCTCCAGGTCCCGATGCGTGGACGTGTCGTCGCATGACTTCACGGGTTCTGCGATGAGGGCTACGGTAGGGGCAGGTAGCATCCCGCTCAACCTGAAAACGACGCCGTGGCGGGGCGGTCCTGATAGCCGATGGCGGCCCCAGCCGCTGATCGCGTCCACGGTGGTGGCCGCACGTCCGATCTCCCATCGTCTGCCGAACGAGCCATGCCTGGGTGGAAGCGCCCAGGTGAATCGCCGTGACCGTCCCCTCCCAGGCGCTACACATCCGTATGCACGCTGATCGTGGTCGGATGAGCTGCTGCGCTGCGAGGCCTGCATGAGCAGCGCCTCGCCTCCCGGGCATTGGCTGTTCGGGCATGCGCGGCTGTTCCGCCGCGATCCCCTGGGCTATGCCACGATCCTAGCCCGCACCTGCGGCGATCGGGTGCCCTTGCGCTTCCTAACCAGGCGCGCCCTGCTGATTAGCCATCCGCAGGGGATCGGCGAGGTCCTGGTCGGCAAGAGCCGCAGCTTCCGCAAGCATTTCGCCCTGCGCCTGGCGCGTCCCGCCCTGGGCGATGGATTGCTGATCAGCGAGGGGTCGACCTGGACGCAGCACCGCCAGATCGTGCAGCCGGCCTTCCGCAAGGAGGCCATCGCCAGCTATGCCCCGATCATGGTCGAGCACGCCACGCGCCTGGTCGACCACTGGCAGGACGGCCAGACCCTCGATGTGCACCTGCAGATGATCGACGTGACCGCGCGCATTGTCACGCAGTGCCTGTTCGGAACCGAGCTCGGAGCCGGCGCCGATGAGGCGCATGCGGCGATGGCCATCCTGACCGAGTCCTTCAAGTCACGGCTCGACGCGCTGGTCCACCTGCCGCTCATCCTGCCCACCCCCGCCAATCGGCGCTTCCGCCGCGCGATGGCCGGGATCGATGGCGTGCTCGGGCGGATCATCAGCCAGCGGCGGCAGGGCCCACCCAGGCCGGATGTGCTCAGCGCCCTGCTGCAGGCCGCCCGTCCCGATGGCACCCCCGCCCTGGACGACCGTGCCATCCGGGATGAAGTGGCGACGCTGTTCCTCGCTGGCCATGAGACCACCGCCAATGCCCTGTCATGGACCCACTGGCTGCTCGCGCGTCATCCCGACTGCCAGGCCCGGCTCGAGCGCGAGCTCGATGAGACCCTCGCCGGCCGCCCGCCGAGCCTCGCCGATCTGCCCCAGCTGCCCTACTGCCGGCAGGTGATCGAGGAGTCGATGCGTCTCATGCCCCCCGCCTGGATCATCGGCCGGGAGGCGCTGGTACCGGTGGAGATCGCCGGTGCGCTGGTCCAGCGCGGCACCACCGTGCTGATGAGCCCCTGGGTGGTCCATCGCGATCGGCGCTGGTTCGCAGAGCCCGAGCGCTTCCTGCCGGAACGCTGGGGCGACGGTCTCGCGGAGCGCCTGCCCGACTTCGCCTATTTTCCCTTCGGGGGCGGTGCGCGCAGCTGCATCGGTGCCGGCTTCGCGCGCATGGAGATGGCGCTCCTGCTCGCCTGCATGGCCAGCCGCTTCCGCATGACCCTCGCCCCGGGTGCGCGGATCGAGGCACTGCCCACCATCACCCTGCGTCCGCGCTGGGGCATGCCGATGGTCCTCCAGGCGCGATCGTCCCCGGTGCCCACCATCCCGCCCCCGCAGCTGCGCCCCAACGCTCCCGCCCGGCTCGCCACCTGAGCGTGACAGCGCGGTCAGGTGAACTGGTCGGCAGACCGGGAGACGATCGAGGGTGGCCGAGGGACCGACGGACACACGTACAAAGGTACGCTGGAGCCGCCCCCGGTCCCGCCGGATGGTGGTATCGCACACCGGAAATGGGATGGCCTCCCAGCCTGACAGCGTAGCATCCTGACGACGTCCACCCGGTGATCCGCCGCTGGCTCTGGAGCCGGTGGGGCTCATACTCCGACAATGGTCGTCGCCGATCGCACCCTCACAGCGGACCAACGCCCATGAGCATCAGCAGCAGACGCATCAGGCACTCCCAGTCGCGGGGCGCGCACCCTGCCATCTTGCAGAATGGTCGTCGCGGCCCCTGGCTGCTGGCACTGCTCGTAAGCCTGATGCTCGTGGTACGGCTGCCGGCGGCCGATGCCAACCTGCCCCTGGCGGTGCACCTCGATGCCAGCGACCCGCGCTCCAAGATCGGCTCGCTGATCCGCCCCTTCCTGGATCTGCCCGTCGGAGCCCAGGGCATCGACGCGCGCTTGCGCAGGATCACCGTCGCTGCCAGCCGGGCGGATCTGCTGCGCGTGCGGCTCGATGTCCCGGTCACGCCGGCGACCCTGTCCTATATCGCCGCGACCGGAGCGGTCATCATCGCTTCGTACGCGCGCTGGAATGATGTCCTGGTCGATGCGACCCTGGCGGAGATCGATGCCCTGGCGCGCCTGAACGCGGTGGCGCAGATCGCGCCCCTGCTGCGGCCGCGTCACCATTTCACCGCCGGCACCTACAGCAGCCAGGCGGATCCTATCATCCAGACCGCCCAGGTGCGCTCGACCTTCGGGGTCACCGGGGCAGGGCAGAAGATCGGCGTGCTCTCCGACTCCATCAATGCCACCGGCACGGTCGGCACGGGCTCGACCTCTGGCAGCAGTCCGGGCACCCTCACCGGCACCAACCCGCAGCAGACGGGGGATCTGCCGGCCTCGATCTACGTCTACAACAACAACTCCGGCTATGTCGATGCCTCGCAGGCCACTGACGAGGGCGAGGCGCTGATGGAGGTGGCCTACCACATCGCCCCCGGCGCCACCTACTACTTCGCCCCCGGCGGCAACTCGGACTCCCAGTTCGCTGACTCGATCAGCACCCTGCAGACCGCAGGCTGCACGCTGATGTGCGATGACATCGGCTTCACCGATGAGCCGATGTTCCAGGACGGCCCGATCGCCCAGGCGGCCATCGCCTTCGTCGCCGCCGGCGGCATCTTCTGCTCGGCGGCCGGCAATGATGCCAATACCGGCATCATCGCCACCTTCGCCGAGACCACCACCGGCACGCAGAATAATTGGGGCAGCGGTGTGGCCGCACCCGGTTTCCTCCCGCTGGTGCTCGATCCCGGCGTGAACGTCAGCATCACCCTGGAATGGAACCAGCCCTACCACAGCTGGAACCTAGGGCCGGGGGCGACCACCGATCTCGATCTCTTCATCTACAATTCCGCTAGTTCATCGAGCACCGGGGGCAACATCCTGGCCTCGAGCGTCAATTCGCAGGGCTACGATGGCTTCATGGCGAATAAGGATCCAGTCGAGATCGTGCAGTACTCCAACAATGGCATCAACCCCCAGACCGTCTATCTCGCCGTCAATTACATCTCGGGACCGAAGACCAACGTGGTGATGCGTCTGGTCATCAGCACCGAGTACGGCAACGTCACCTGCCCCGATAGCGGAATCCTGGTCTCCGGCACTTCGTTCGGGCACCCGACTGCCACCACCGTGCTGGGCATCGCGGCGGTCCCGCAGGGATTCCCGAATGCAGTCGAGACCTTCTCCTCGCTTGGCGGCTATGGGACCAAGGGGCTGCCCTTCTACTTCGATACCTTCGGCAATGCCCTCGCAGGAGCGCCGCAGCTGCGCAACAAGCCGGACCTGGCCGCCCCCGACGGGCTGTACGTATGGAACTCGGACTTCGATTTCCAGGGTCCCTCCCCGAGCATTGCCTACGGCTTCTTCGGCACTTCCTGCGCCACCCCCGCAGCCACCGCCGCCGCCGCCCTCGCCTGGTGCGCCCAGCCCGCATTGACCAACCAGCAGATCATCACCGAGTTGAAGGCATCGACCACCGCGGTGTCCAGCACCATCGGCGGCACCTCGAGTCCCGACGGCTGGTCAGGCAATGGTCTGGTCCAGGCCCTATCCTCGATCGGCAAGAGCTACACCTGCATCTCCTCCATCACCAGCACCGCGCCGCATACGGTGCTGAGCGGGACGGTGAGCATCAGCGTGGTATTCACCAATCCGGTGACCTTCACCGCCGCGCCCTCCCTGGTGCTCGATACCACCCCGCAGGAGCAGGCGGTCTACAGTTCAGGCGAGGGGACCGATACCCTGACCTTCATCTACACCGTCCAGTCCGGCGACATCGCCTCGGCGCTCGATGTCACCTCCTTCAACTTCAACAGCGGGGCCATCACCAGCGTCAACGGCCTGCCGATCATCCTGGCCCTCCCTGCCGCGGGTGGGCAGGGTTCGCTCAGCCAGAACGATCTGATCTCCATCCAGGATGGGCTCTACGCCACCACCATCGTCGGCGCGCCGGCGACCTCGAACCAGACCACCTTCACTTTCACCATCAGCTTCCCCGTCGCCGGGGTCAGCTCGCCCGCAGCCGGGATCGCCCTCTCCAGCAACGCCTCGCTCTCGGGATCGTGCACCCTGGTCGCCTCGCCGCCTTCGGGCACCACCGAGTACACCCAGGCGGTGACCGTCAATACGCCGGGGACCACCACCACCATCACCCTCACGGTGGCGCAGAAGGCTGTTAGCGACGGTGCGGGCACCCAGAACCTGGCGGGCAGCGGCAGCGTCACCTATGATATCACCCCGCCCGTCCTGCTGGGCATCACCCCCGAACCCAATCCGGTGGACACCGGGACCGGCTTGCTGGTGAGCTTCACCTTCGACAAGCCGATCGCGGCGCTGTCGAGCGGCAATGTCACCATCACCGACGGCACGCCCTCGGCGATGATGGGAAGCGGCGCCACCTGGACCCTGCCGGTGACCGCCGGAGCAGTGGGGACGATGACCATCACCCTGAATCCCAGCGGCATCCACGATCTCGCCGGCAATGCCCTGGCGGCGGGCGGGAGCGCGCAGGTGGCGGTGGTCAACCCGCCGCCAGCGGCGTCATCGAAGTGCGGCTCGGGCGGGATCTTCGGCTTCATGCTGCTGGGCGGACTGCTGGCCCTGCGGCGCAGTCGACGCGCGTCCACGACGGCCCTGTAGCCGATCTCGGCACTCCGGCCACCGCAACGGGGGCAGCGCCGGGCTTGACGAATGCAGGCGGCGGCGAAGGTGCGCTCATCATGCGCCTCGTCCCCCTCGTCCCCCTCGTCACCGGCATCGCCCTGGTCACCAGCGCCGCGGCGCTGGGTGCCGATGGCGCGCCAGCAGCCAACTACCAGGGCATGGCGACCGGTGACCAGCTGACCGGCGACTGGTTCGGCCTGCGCTCGGGGATGCTGCAGTCGGGCGTCGATGTCGAAGCCGATCTCGCGGTCGATGAGACCATGCTCTCGCGACCCGGCGCCGACGACCAGCGGCGCTATCTGCAGGCCTGCTTCAACGGCAATGTGCGCATCGACATGGGGGTGCTCTTCGGCCTGACCGGGGGGACGCTCTATGCCGATTTCGAGAGCATCTCCGGTTCCGACGGCTCGCTCGAGGAGGGCGTGCTGCAGAACTACTCGACCATCGATTCCCCGCATCGCGACCAGCTCAACGAGCTGTGGTACCAGCAGACCGTGTGGGACAACACCCTCACGCTCAAGCTCGGCAAGATCGACGTCAATGAGGATTTCGACAATTCGCCGGTCGCCACCCCCTTCCTCAATCGCGGTGTGGCCTTCACCCCGTCCATCATCGACATGCCCACCTATCCGGATCCGGCCACTGGAGTGAGCGCCGGCCTCGACTATCTGTACATCTACGCCAGGGCGGGGGTCTATGATGGCAGCACGGCGACCGGCATGGCCACCGGCGACCGCTATCTGGGCAACCTCAGCGGCGCCCGCTTCGAGATCGCCGAGGCCGGCCTGCGCTGGGGCGCGACGCCGACCGCGCATGTCGCGTCGCTGGCGGTCGGTGGCTGGCGGCAGACCGCGACCTTCACCCGATTCGATGGCAGCCTGGTCGACGACATCGAGGGGGCCTATGCGCTGGGCGACATCCAGGTGTGGGGCACCCCGGGAGCGGGCGGCATCGCGCTCTTCGCCAATGGCGGCTTCGCCGATCCCAACGTCACCATCTACGCCCGCCATTGCGCGGTCGGGGTGTCCGCCACGGATAGCGGCAGCCCGCATGCCAATGCCATCGGCCTGGCGGCCACCTGGGTGGGGACCAGCCGCGTCGCCGGCTCGCCCTGCAATGCGGACGAGACGGCGTTCGAGCTGTTCGTGCGAATCCAGGCGGCGGGATGGCTGATCGTCACGCCCGATGTGCAATGGATCCGCCGGCCCGGCGGCATCAGCGATGCTCCCGACCTCTACCTCGGGCAGATCCGCGCCGACATCATCTTCTGAGATACCGGGCGCTCAGATCGGGAAGACCAGGTGGAAGAGCTCGCTGCGGCTGGAGACGCCGAGCTTGCGGTAGAGCTGCGACAGGTAGTTCTTCACCGACTGCTCGCCGATGCCCAGGAGTCCGGCGATCTCGAGGTTGGGCAGGCCCTTGAGCACATAGAAGACCATCTGCCGCTCGCGATCGGTGATCGGCATGGCGCGCACCCGCAGCTGGAAGATCTGCTCGATGGTGGCGGACTGCCCGCGTTCCTCGAGCAGGCGGCCGAGCACCTCGGCCAGCTGCTGGGCGGTGAACGGCTTCTCGACCAGGTAATGGGCGCCGAGATTGAGCGCGGCGATGGCGCGCTCCTTGTCGGCGAAGCTGGTGATGACCACCTTGATCAGGTGCGGGACGGTGCTCGGCAGGCTGCGCAGCAGCCCGAGGCCATCGAGCTGGGGCATCACCAGATCGGTGACCAGCACGTCGTAGCTGGGATCCAGCAGCCGCAGCGCCTCGGCGCCGTCCATGGCGCCGATGGCCTCATGGCCATGGCGGGCGAGCCCGCGCAGCAGCAGCTCACGGGCATCGGCTTCATCGTCGGCGATCAGGATCTTAGCCATCGGTTTCCCTGGTGGGTGCGGTGAGGGTGAGCTGGGCGATCACGTGGCCGTTCTCGCAGGCGATGGAGAAGGTGGCGCCCAGGTTGCGTGCCAGGTGGCGGACGATGCTCAGTCCCACCCCCAGGCCGTTCGGTTTGGTGCTCATCTCCAGATCATCGTCATTGGCCAGCGCGCCAGGCAAGGTGCCGGGATTGTCGATCGCCAGCAGCCAGCCGTCCGGCACCAGCTGGTAGGTGATCACCACCGGGCGGTGGGATGCGGCCTCGACGGCATTGCGGATGAGATTGTCGAGGATGATGCGCATGGCGACATCGCGGGCATTGATGAGCACCTCGACGTCGGGGATGCGGTGGTCGATGACGATGGTGCGGCGCATGCGCCGCTTGGTCTCGGCGATCGAGGCTTCGACGAGATCGACCAGGTCGAGTTCGCCGATGTCATTGTCGTCGATCTTGCGGGTCGGACGGGCCAGCTCGTAGGCGAGGGCCACCGCCTGGTCCAGGCGGGCGAGATTGGCCTCGATGCGATCGATCAGCGGCTTGCAGCTGGCCGGCACCTCGGTGCGCAGCTCCTCGTCGATCAGGCGCAGATTGTGCAGCGGATTGCGGACCTCGTGCGCGACGCTGGCAGCGAGGCGGCCGAGCATGACGAAGCGGCTTTGGCGTTCGCGTTCCAGCCGGCGGATGTGCGCCTGATCCTTGAGCCGGGAGTTCTCCGAGACCAGGAGCACGAGCAGCGCCATGCCCGGACCCATGATGGCGATCTCGAGGTCATCGAGCAGGGTCTTGATCACCGACTCGGCCATCTGCTCATACCAATTGTCGAAATGGTAGAGGCCCAATCCGAAGGACATCGCGGCCAGGGCGAGGAACCAGGATTGCGGTGAGTAGGAGAGCCGGCCCTTCATCGCATCCACCCCTTCCCCACGGTTGGCCTGCCAGCACACTCGGGCTTGTCACCCAGCAGCACCCGCGCCAAGTACCAAGGTACCTTTTGCTCTAAGCAGCGTGTGGCTAGCTTCGTCGGCGCAGGCAGAAGTCAAAGTCAGCAGGTCTGGCATGGGAGGTCATCCGCCCGAGATCACGCTCGGACCCACGCAGACGGCACGCCGACGACCAGGCCGCAGCGACCGTTTGACAGCAGGTGCACGGATGGAGAGGTGGCAGAGCGGCTTAATGCAGCAGTCTTTCCAAAGGCTGCTACCGGGGAAACTCGGTCGGGGGTTCGAATCCCTTCCCTCTCCGCCATATCAGGCCGCGGCCCGGAGCGGCGGGAGATTCCGACAGCCACGCGCCAAGCGCACCTGGCTGCGTTCCAGCGCTGTCGAGCGTGGCCGGCGGCGGCGCCAGGCGCACTGCGCGGGCCGCTCATGACCACCACCCCGCAGCCCGTACCGCCGCTGCCGCCCGCATCGCCGACGAAGCCCTTGAGCTGGAGCTGGCATGAGCGGATCGACGAGATCGCAGAGCCATGGCAGCGCTGCTTCGGCACCACCGAGGTGATGCGCTGCCTGCCCCTGCACCGCGCGGTCGAGCGTTCGCACCTCCAGGAGGTGGTGTTCCATTACCTGGTCGGCACCGACGAGCAGGGCGCCGCCTGCGTGGCCCCCTGCTTCGCGTTCCGCGTCTCGCTGGTGTCGGTGGCCAGCGCCTGGGTGCAGAGGCTGGTCGGCTGGGTGCGCAAGGCCGTGCCGGGCTTCCTCCAGGTGCGCCTGTTCGTGGTCGGCAGCCCGATCTCGACCTGCGGCGATATGCTGGGGCTCCGCGAGCTCGAGGTGCCCGGGCGCTGGGACCATGGCCGTTTCACCGCCCTCTTCGACCAGGTGACCGCCAAGGCCAGGGAACTTCGCATCGGCCTGGTGCTGATCAAGGAGCTCGAGCAGGCGCTGGTCGACCGGCTGAAGCCCGCGCTGGAAGGGCGCTTCCTCATCGTCGACAGTCTGCCGACCACCTACGTCCCGATCGCGCCGCGCGAGCAGGGGGGCTACGAAGGCTCGATCCGCTCGAAATACCGCAACAAGCTCAAGAAGCGCAAGGCGGTCGGTGCCGAGCATGGCCTGACCTGGGAGATCCAGCCGCACTGCCGGGGGCAGGAGGCGGAGGTGTTCCGGCTCTACCAGCAGGTGATCGAGCATTCCCATGTGGTCTTCGAGCAGCTCAACCAGGACTTCTTCCTGCAGGTCCCCGAGCAGCTCGGCGCGCAGGCCTGCTATCTGCTCGGGTACAAGGGCCAGGGTGACGGCAGGACCCTGGTCGCCAGCGAACTGGTGATCGCCGACCACACGCTCATCCATCCGCTCTACAGCGGCTTCGACTACTGGCTGAAGCGCGATTCGGACCTCTACTTCAACACCTTCTACGCCATCATCGAGGAGGCCGAGCGTCGCGGCTTCGCGCGCGTGCATATCGGCCAGACCGCCTACGAGGTGAAGGCCGAGCTCGGCGCCACCTGCGTGCCGCTGTTCCTGGCCGTGCACCACCGCTGGGCGGTGGGGCGCTTCGCCCTGCGCCTGCTGCGCAGCCTCCTGTTCCCCTCCACCACCTATCCGGTGCGCGAGGTTTTCAACGAACCCAAGCCGATCAAGAAGCGGCGCAAGCCGCAAGTGTCCTCGGCGATCCCGATCGTGGATGCGCGCGCTGAGGAGGCACCGGCGGAGGGCGGCGGAGGCGAGGCGCCAGCAGCTGGCACGACCAGGAACCAAGTACCTTAGTACCCGGCACTCGTGCAGGTGCTTGTGCGTCTCAGCATAGCTACTCATCAGTCTGTCACCCATGTCCCGTGCAGAGGCCGCATTGCTGATCGCACACCAGTGCATCGCCCTATCCTGATTCGCGATACGCATTGAGTAATGCGGAGATTGCGGATGCTAGGGCGCGCACCACGAGGACCGGGTGCGGACGCACCCCCTGGGAGCTGGTTGGATATGAGGCATCGCACGTGATGAGGCGCCATGGCATGAGCGTGCCTGGGCAGAGCGCACGGCACACCCCGGTGCTGGATATCGTTCAGCTCGTCCGCCGTCGAGCCGTCGAGCGACCGGACCAGCGCGCCTTCAGCTTCATCGTCGACGGGCAGGCTGAGCCGCAGCACCAGACCTGCGGCGAGATCGATCGCCAGGCGCGACTGATCGCCTCCCGGCTCCAGGCCCTGAACGCCGCCGGCGAACGCGTCCTGCTCATGTATCCATCGGGCCTGGACTTCGTCGTCGCCTTCCTCGGCTGCCTCTATGCCGGCGCCATCGCGGTGCCCCTCTACCCCCCGCGCGCGAATCGTTCCCTGGACCGCTTCCAGGCGGTGGTCGCCGATGCCAACGCCACCCTCGCGCTGACCACCTCGGCCCTCGCTGCCCGCCTGGAGGAGAGCTTCGCCGAGGTCGCCGTGCTGCGCGGCCTGCGGCTGCTGGCCACCGACTGCATGCCTGATCCCGGGATCATCAGGTGGAAGGAGCCGGCAATCCGCAGCGATCATCTCGCCTTCCTCCAATACACCTCCGGCTCGACGGCGCAGCCCAAGGGGGTGATGGTCAGCCATGGCAACCTCATCCACAACCAGCAGATGATCCAGCGGGCCTTCGGCCATGACAGCGCCTCCACCATCCTCAGCTGGCTGCCCCTCTACCATGATCTCGGGCTGATCGGCAGCGTCATCCTGCCGCTGTGCGTCGGCTGCCCCTGCATCCTGATGGCACCCACCACCTTCCTGCAGCGGCCGATCCGCTGGCTCGAGGCGATCAGCCGTTACCGTGCCACCGCCAGCGGCGGACCGAATTTCGCCTACGAGCTGTGCATGCGCAAGATCAGCCCAGCGGAGCGCGCCGGGCTGGACCTCAGCTGCTGGCGGGTCGCGGTCAACGGCGCCGAGCCCGTGCGTGCCGAGACCATCCGCGATTTCAGCGCCCAGTTCGCCTCCGCCGGCTTCTCCGCGTCGTCCTTCTATCCCAGCTATGGCATGGCCGAATCGACGCTGCTGGTCACCACCGCCGGCGGCGCGGCCCCGATCATGGTCCCCTTCTCCGGCCAGCACATCGCCAAGCATGTGGTGGTCCCCACCGGCGCCGGGGAGGCCGAAGGCCGCCTCCTGGTCGGCTGCGGCACCACCGTGCTCGATCAGCGGGTGGTCATCGTCGATCCGCACACCCGCCAGCGCTGCCAGGACGACCAGGTGGGCGAGATCTGGGTCGCGGGCGGCAGCGTCGCGCTCGGCTACTGGCAGAAGCCCGAACTGACCAGCGAGCGCTTCCAGGCGCGGCTGAGCGACGTCGATGACGGGCCATTCCTGCGCACCGGCGATCTCGGCTTCCTGCACCAGGGGGCGCTGTTCATCACCGGCAGGCTGGCGGACCTGATCATCATCCGCGGCCGCAACCTCTACCCGCAGGACATCGAACGCTCGGTCGACTCGTGCCATCAGGCGTGCCAGCCGTGCGGAGCCGCGGCCTTCACCATCGAACACGATGGCGAGGAGCGCCTGGTGGTGGTCCAGGAGCTGACCCGCCAGGGCAGCCGCGAAGCCGATGGCGAGGCGGTCATCGCCGCCATCCGCCAGGCGGTTGCCGCCGAGCATGACGCCGAGGTCCACGCCATCATCCTGCTGAAGGCCGGCGGGCTGCCCAAGACCTCGAGCGGCAAGGTGCAGCGGCATGCCTGCCGCATCGGCTACATCGCCGGCGACCTGCCGAGCCTGGCCAGCTGGCAGCGCACCGAGCAGGTGGATGTCCCGCTTCAGCCATGCACGCACCAGTCCCCGCCCGGGGCCGACGAGATCGAGGCCTGGATGCTCGGCTGGATCGGCGCCAAGATCGGCAAGCCGCCCTCGAGCCTGGATGCGACCCAGCCGTTCACCATCTTCGGGCTCGATTCCCTGGCGATGGTCGAGATGGGAGCCTCGCTGGACGCCTGGCTCGGGCGTTCGACCCGGGATGTGATGGTGTTCGACTACCCGACCGTGCGCAAGCTCGCCGGCCACCTCGCCAGCACACCCGCTGCCGAGCCCATCGCAGAGAAAGCGGTGCTGCCGTCGGCCAGCACGCTCGACGGGCTGCTCGCGCAGATCGAGCGGATGACCGATGCCGAGGCCGAGGCGGCGATCCGGCTGAGCGCCGCGAGCAGGATCCCTCCGCCCCATGAGTGAGCTTGCCGAGCGCATCGCCCGCCTGACGCCAGCCCAACAGGAACTGCTCCGTCTGCGAGCGCAACAGCCGCCTCCTGCCAAGGAGGGCATCGCGGTGATCGGCATGGCCTGCCGCTTCCCCGGGGCGCGGGATACCGAGGCCTTCTGGCAGCTGTTGCACGATGGCGTGGATGCCATCGCGGAGATACCCCCGAGCCGCTGGGACATCGATGCCTTCTACGATCCCCGGCCGGCGACGCCCGGCCGGATGAACACCCGCTGGGCCGGTCTGATCGATGGCATGGATGACTTCGATCCGGCATTCTTCGGCATCTCGCCGCGCGAAGCCGAACGCATGGACCCCCAGCAGCGCCAACTGCTCGAGGTCGCCTGGCACGCCATCGAGGATGCCGGCCTCTCGGCGCACGAGCTCGCTGGCAGCCAGACCGGGGTCTTCGTCGCGATCTGCGGCGGCGATTTCGGCCGCGCCCAGGCGCAGGACCTCGCGGGCATCGACGGCTACGTCGCCACCGGTGGCGCGTCGAGCATCGCCGCCAACCGCCTGTCCTACTTCCTCGACCTGCGCGGCCCGAGCCTGGCGGTCGATACCGCCTGCTCGTCGTCCCTGGTGGCGATCCATCTCGCCAGCCAGAGCCTGCGCCAGCGCGAGTGCGACCTCGCGGTGGTCGGCGGCGTCAACCTGCTGCTCAGCCCGGACATGACGGTCGCCTTCTCGCAGGCGCACATGATGGCCTCCGACGGGCGCTGCAAGACCTTCGACGAGCGCGCCGACGGCTATGTGCGCAGCGAGGGCTGCGCGGTGCTGGTGCTCAGGCGCAGCGATGATGCGCGCTCGCATGGCGACCGCATCCGCGCGGTGGTGCGCGGCAGCGCGGTCAACCAGGATGGGCGCAGCAATGGCCTGACCGCGCCCAACGGCCCCGCCCAGCAGGCGGTGATCCGCCAGAGCCTCAGCGATGCCGGCGTCGAGGCCGCCGCGATCAGCTACATCGAGGTGCACGGCACCGGCACCCCGCTCGGCGACCCGATCGAGGTCCATGCGCTCACCCAGGTGATCGCACCGGGCCGCAGCCTGGAGCATCCGTGCGTCATCGGCTCGGTGAAGACCAACATCGGCCACCTCGAGGCCGCCGCCGGGATGGCCGGGGTGATCAAGGTCATCCTGGCGATGGAGCATGGCCAGATCCCGCCGCACCTGCACCTCGCGCACCTCAATCCGCGCATCGTGCTCGCCGGCCTGCCGATCGACATCGCCACCAGCGTGCGCGCCTGGCCGGCGGTCCAGGGCGGGCGCCTGGCGGGGGTGAGCGCGTTCGGCTTCGGCGGGACCAACGCCCATGTGATCCTCGGCGATCCGCCGGCGGTGGGCGCCGCGCACAGCCCGATGCGCGAGCGTTCGGCGCAGATCCTGACGCTGTCGGCGCGCACCGCCCCGGCCCTGCGCGCCCTCGCCGCCGCCTGCGCCCAGACGCTCAATGACCGCCCCGCCATCTCGTGGGCGGATGCCTGCTACACCAGCCATGTCGGCCGCTGCCATTTCGAGCATCGTCTCGCGCTGGTCGCATCTACCATCCCGCAGGCGGTGGAGCGCCTGCGCGCCGTCGCCGCCGGACAGCCGGCGCGTGGATGCCAGCTCAACCAGCTGGCGGTCAATCCCAAGCCTCCCGGGGTGGTGTTCCTGTTCACCGGCCAGGGTGCGCCGCTCCTCGCCAGCGGGCGGACGCTGTACGACCAGGAGCCGGTCTTCCGCGGCGCGCTCGACCAGTGCGCATATGTCTGCCGCGGACTGCTCGAGCGCCCGCTGCTGGAAGCGCTCAATCCGGGTGGTCCCCAGCGCGCCCAGGGCGATGGCCCGGCCTACGAGCAGGTGGTGCACTTCAGCCTGTCCTACGCCCTCGCCCAGCAGTGGCGCGCCTGGGGCATCCACCCCGCCGCCGTGCTCGGGCACGGGCTGGGCGAATACGCTGCCGCCTGCGTCGCCGGGGTGATCAGCGCCGCCGATGCGGCGCGGCTGCTGGTCGCGCGCGCGCGCCTGGTGCAGGGGCTCATGGGCACGCGGCAGTGCGCGGCGGTGCGCGCCGATGAGAGCCAGGTCGCGGCGCTCATCGGGGGCTTTGCCGGTGCGCTGACGATCACCGAGGCGAATGGCCCGCAGGAGACCATCATCGCCGGGAGCGAACCGGCGCTGAGCGATCTGCTCGCGGCGCTGATGGCCCAGGGCATCATGGCCACGCGCCTGGACTGCGCGCTCGCGCTCCCACCTGGCGCGCTCGAACCGCTCATCGCACCCTTCGCCGAGGCCTGTGCGCGCGTGACCATGGGCGGCGCGACCATCCCGGTGATCTCGACCGTGACCGGTGCGGTCGCCGGCGACGGCCTGGTGCAGGGGCGCGACTACTGGCCGCGCCAGCTGCGCTCGCCGGTGCGCTACGCCGCCGCCCTGCGCGCGGCCCTGGCGCGCGGTTACCGCGCCTTCCTCGAGCTCGGACCGCGACCGCTGCTGACCGCCCTGGGCCAGCAGGTGCTCGCTGGCGAGGCGGTGGAGTGGCTGTCGCTCCACGATCAGGGCGGGGATGCGGGCGAGGATCTGCAGGTCGCGGCGGCCAGGCTGCACGTGCTGGGGGCGCCGATCAGCTGGGTGGGCTACGACCAGGGCCGTCAGCGGCGGCGCACCGCGCTGCCGGGCTATCCCTTCGAGCGGCAGGACATGCGCACCTGCCCGCTGCAGCGGAGCGCCAGCCCGGCGGCGCACGCTGGCGCGCAGGAGGGGCCTGCGCATCCGCTGCTCGGCCGCCGCATCAGCTCGCCGGTCACCCAGCTGGTGCAGTTCGCCGCGCATCCGAGCATCGCCGCGCAGCCCTATCTGCGGGATCACCGCGTCTATGGCGCAACCGTGCTGCCGGCGACCGCCTATCTCGAGATGGCCCTCGCCGCCGGACGGTCGCAGGGGCTGGCGCGCTGTCAGCTCACCCAGGTGACGATCAGCAGGCCCTTCATCGTGCCGGATGCCGCCCGGGAGGTGCTGCAGCTGGTGCTCAGCCTGCCGGCGAGCCCCGGCCAGCCGGAGTTCCAGATCTTCAGCCGTGCCGAGCAGTCCGCTGACGGGGGCGCGGATGAGCGCGGCAGCTGGGTGCTGCATGCCCACGGTAGATGCCGCCCGGCTGGCGATGCCCCCCCGAGCGGTGCCATCCCGGCCCTGGCCGAGTCGCGCGCCGCCTGCACCACAGCGGTCGAGCCGACCGCCTTCTACCAGGCGCTGGCGGCGCGCGGCTTCGCCTATGGAGCGGCATTCCAGGGCCTGCGGCGCGCCTGGATGGGCCAGGACCAGGCGCTGGCGGAGGTGCAGCTGGGCGAGGATATGCGCGCGGGCGCGGCGGATTACCTGGCCCATCCCGCGCTCCTCGATGCCTGCTGCCAGGTGCTCGGCGTGCTCGCCAGCGCCTCGGCAGCCCACCATCCCGAGGTCTATGTTCCGGTCGGCCTCGACGAGCTGGCGCTCGACGCTGCGCTGCCCGCCCTTGTCTTTGTGGTGGCGCGCTTGCGCCCCAGCGTGCCTGCGCATGCCAGCCTCCTGGTCGCCGACCTGGTCATCTACGATCAGGACGGCCAGTGCCGTGCCCGGCTGGCGGGGTTGCGCTACGCGCGGGTGACGCGCGAGGCGCTGCTGGGCGTCACCGCACCCCTCGCCGCGCCTGCCGCCGCCCCATCCCCGCTGGCGTCCGCCGCCGTGCCGGCCTTGCGCCGGACGCTCCAGGCAGCCGCTCCCGGCGAACGCGCGGGGCTGCTGCGCGCGTTCCTCAACCAGCGCATCACCGCCATCCTCGGGCGCGGCGAGGTGGCCCTCGATCCGGCCCAGCCGCTGCCGGCCATCGGCTTCGATTCCCTGATGGCAGGCGAGCTGAGCCTGGACATCGAAGACGCTCTCGGGACCGTCATCCCGCTGGAACGCTTCCGCGACGTCTCCACCATCGAGCGGATCACCGCCCTGCTGCTCGAGCAGGTGGCGGACGGCGGTGCGCCCGCTGTCCCGGCAGGCGAGGTCGACCTGATGTCCGATGACGAGGTCGAGCGCCAGCTGCGGACGCGGCTGGGCGGGTCGGGAAGCTGACATGCAACCGCAAGGCGACAACCTCGCAGGCCTCTCGGCGCGCGCGCGGCGTGAGCTGCTCAAGCAGCTGATCCTCAAGGAGCAGCAGGCAGGCGACCAGCGCAGCCTCACCCCTGCCATGCCCGGCGCGGCGCAGGCGGCGCCTGCACCCGCACCCGCCGTCCCGCCCGCGAGCAACGACTGGAGCCAGCTGCCGCAATACCGCGAGCTGCGCGAGCGCCTTGCGCTGCTCGAGCGCATGGGCATCGAGAGCCCGTATTTCCAGCCGCATGAGGGGGTGACCAGGGACACCACCGTCATCGCCGGGCGCACCTACATCAACTACTCGAGCTACAACTACCTCGGACTGTCCGGGGATGCGCAGGTGTCGCAGGCGGCCAAGGACGCCATCGACCGCTATGGCACCTCGGTCTCGGCCAGCCGGGTGGTGTCGGGCGAGAAGCCGCTGCATCGCGAGCTCGAGCAGGAGCTCGCCGCCTTCCTCGGGGTCGAGGACGCGGTGGCGTTCGTCGGCGGGCACGCCACCAACGAGACCACCATCGGCCATCTGGTCGGGCCCCGCGATCTGATCCTCCACGATGCGCTCATCCACAACAGCGCCGCCCAGGGCGCGCTGCTGTCAGGGGCCAAGCGCATCGCCTTCCCGCACAACGATGCCGAGGCGCTCGATCGCCTGCTCGCCGAGCGGCGCGGCAGCTACCAGCGCGCGCTGATCATCATCGAGGGCATCTACAGCATGGACGGGGATTCGCCCGACCTGGCGCGCTTCATCGACGCCAAGAAGCGCCACGGTGCGCTGCTGATGATCGACGAGGCGCACTCGATCGGCGTGCTCGGGCCCACCGGCGCCGGACTGGGTGAGAGCAGCCGGGTGGTCCGCGGCGAGGTGGACATCTGGATGGGCACGCTCAGCAAGGCCTTCGCCAGCTGCGGCGGCTACATCGCCGGCAGCCGCGCCCTGGTCGAGTACCTCAAATTCACCGCGCCGGGCTTCGTCTACAGCGTCGGCATGCCGCCCGCCAGCGCCGCGGCGGCGCTGGCGGCCATCCGCCTGCTGCGCGCCCAGCCCGAGCGGCTGGTCATCCTGCATCAGCGCGCCGCGCTCTTCCTGCGCTTGGCGAAGGAGCACGGCCTCGATACCGGGCTGTCGGCGCAGTCGCCCATCATCCCGATCATCATCGGCGGCTCGCGCGAGTGCGTCCTGCTCTCGCACCGCCTGCACCAGGAGGGGATCAATGTCCAGCCGCTGGTGCATCCCTCGGTCGAGGAGCACCAGGCGCGCCTGCGCTTCTTCCTCTCCAGCACGCACACGCCCGAGCAGATCACCCACACCGTCCTGACCCTGGCGCATCTGATCCGGGAGGTGGCGGGTGCGCCCTAGCCCCGAGGCCGCCGCACTGCGCACGCTGACGCCGGTGCAGGTGCGCCGGGGAGGCTGATGCGCGTCTTCGTCACCGGCGGCAACGGCTTCATCGGCTCGCGCGTGGTGCGCGCCCTCTCTCTGCATGGGCATGCGGTGCGGCTCCTGCTGCGTCAGACCAGCCGGACCGCGCGCCTCGAGGGCCTGTCCTATGAGCGGGCAGAGGGCGATGTGCGCGACGGCGCCTCGCTGGAGCGGGCGATGGACTCCTGCGATGCGGTCATCCACCTCGCCAGCGTCTCGAACTGGAACGATATCCAGTCGCCGCTCATGCGCACGGTGGTGGTCGAGGGCACCGCGCATGTGCTCAAGGCGATGCGCGCCCGCGGAATCGTGCGCGCGGTCTACATCAGCAGCGCCACCGCGATCAATGGTTCAGATCGCCCGCAGGTGCATGACGAGCGCAGCGCCTATGCGCTCGCTGGCCGCCATTTCGCCTATGCCCATGCCAAGCGCGAGGCCGAGGAGCTCTGCCACGGCGCGAATGCCGCCGGGCTGTCGGTGGTGATCGCCAATCCCGCAGAGGTCTACGGACCCGGCGACGACGACCTGGTCACCGCCGGCAACCTCATCGATCTGGTGCGCTCGAATCCGGTGCTGGCCTGCACCGGGGGGACCAGTGTCGTCCACGTCGACGATGTGTCCGAAGGCATCGTCTCTGCGCTCGAGCGCGGACGCGCCAATGAGCGCTACATCCTCGGCGGGGAGAACCTCACCATCCGCCAGCTCGCCGAGCTGAGCTGCTCGCTGGCGGGCGTACGCCGGCGCATCATCGTGGCGCCGAACGTGCTCATCCGCGGCCTGGCGGCGCTCGCTGCGACGCTCCATCTGCCGCTGCCCTTCAACCCGGCGGTCATCCCCTACGCCACGCGCTTCTGGTTCATGGATGCCGGCAAGGCGACGCGCGAACTGGGGGTGCGCTTCCGCAGCGCTCGCGACGTGCTCGAGCCGACCATCGCCTGGCTGCGGCAGAGCGGGCGCCTGGGCTGAACGCCCGGCCGCGCGCTGCCCCAGCCCCAGCCTCAGCCAGGGGCATGCCAGGCCAGCGGCGGATCGTAGTCCACCTGCTCCAAGCACAGCCCACGGGCCGGCGCCTGCTGGCGGCCGGCCGGGCTGTCGGCGCCGGCGAGGGCGCTGGCGAGCTCGGGCCCGCTGCAGCTGCCATGCGCCACCGCCACCATCGCTCCCACCAGGCTGCGCACCAGGCGGAAGATGAAGCCCTCGCCGCTGATGCTGCACAGCAGCACCGTACCCTCGGCACGCCAGCTGACCGCGGTCACCAGGCGCACCAGCCCACCGGAGGGAGCGCGGGTCTCGCCGCGGCGGACGAAGCCGCGCCAGTCGCGCTCCCCGGGCAGGCCCGCCGCCGCCTGCTGCAGGGCGCCGAGATCCAGGCGGAACGGCGGTCGCCAGGCGAAGCGGGCGATGAAAGGGTCGGCGACTGCGCCGTCGTCGATGCGGTAGGAGTAGGTCTTGGAGCGCGCCTGATGGCACGGGTGCCAGGCATCGCCGACCTGTGCGATGGCGCGGCAGCTGAGGTCGTCTGGCAGCTGCTGGCACAGCGCGGCATGCAGCTCACCCGGCTGCCAGGCCCGGCCGGTGGTGATCAGGGCGACCTGGCCGCGGGCATGCACGCCGGCATCGGTGCGGCTGGCGCCGAGCGGCCGGGCGCGCGGCTCGCCGATGCGATCGAGCGCGCCATCGAGCTCCCCGGCGGCGGTGCGCCGCGACGGCTGGCGCCACCAGCCGGCGAAACCGGTCCCATCGTAGGCGATGAGCAGGGCATAGCGCGGCATGGCGTATCGGCGGCAGGATAGCCCGGCCGCTCGGCAGTACACGCGTCAACGCTCTGCGGCCGTTCCGCGCTAGGTGCGGGCAGCGCCCCAGCTAGATTGGCTGCCCGAGAGCATGGCGATGGCAGCACAGCTGGAGCGCAAGGCCCCTGGGGCCGGGCACGGGGAGCAGTCGGCCTTCCCGCTGCTCTACGTCGCCGGGGACGTCCATCTCGATGGATCGGCGGGCGCCTTCGCGCCCTTCCTCGACATCCTCCTGGGCCGTCCCGCGGCGCGCCTGGTCATCCTCGGCGACCTCTTCGACTACTGGGTGGAATCCCCGGCGGTGGCGCGCCGCCACGATGGCGTGCTCGAGCGGCTGCGCCGGCTGAACGGCCGCGGCTGGCGGCTGGACCTGGTGTGCGGCAACCGCGAACTGGTGGCCGGCCGGCGGCTGGAGGTCGCCAGCGCCAGCACGCTGCACTGGCCGTCCCTCGATCTCACCCTCGGCGGCCGCCGGCTGCGGGTGGTGCACGGGGACCGCCTGTGCTACGACCCGGGATACCGCTTCTATGCCGCCTGGATGCGCTCGTTCTTCTGGCGCGCCTTCGCCGCCTGCTTCCCGCCCCTGGTGCATGAGGGAATCGCCCGCTGGCTGCGCGCTGCCAGCCAGGCCGGCCAGGAGCGCCGTCGCCGGGAGAGCGCGCGCCGCACGCGGGTGTTCATCGATCGGCGCCGGGTGCAGGGGGCTGCGCGCGGGGCCGACACCCTGATTGCCGGGCACATCCACCAGGCCTGGCGCCGGAGGATCGGCGGGGTGGACATGATCCTGGTCGGCGACTGGCCCGCCAGCCGCGGGCACTGGGTCGAGGGCTACGCCGATGGCAGGCTGGTGCACATCGAGCGCGACTTCGGCCAAGGCTAGCAGCGCGCCGTATAGGCGGCGATGATGTCGGCGAGGAAGGCGTGCTGGTCCCGCGCCCAGTGGCTGTCGGAGAAGATCTCGACCTCGTGCCAGCCGGCGAACCCCGCGGCCTCCATCCAGCCTCTGATCTGCGGCAGGTCGATGCAGCCTTCGCCCATCAGGCCGCGATCGTTGAGCGGATGGCGGGTGTCGACCCGCCAATCGCACAGATGGAAGCCGAACAGCAGCCCGGCAGCCCCGGCGGCGGCGATCTCCTGCTCCAGGCTGTCATCCCACCAGGTGTGGTAGACGTCGACGGCGATGCCGACCCAGGGGCTGCCGATCTCCTCGCAGAGCCGGCGCGCCTGGCGCATGGTGTTGACCGCCGAGCGATCGGCGGCGTAGAGGGGGTGCAGGGGCTCGATGGCGAGGCGCACCCGGTGGGCGCGCGCGCACGGCTCGCACGCGGCGATGCCGTCGCGGATCTGCGCACGCGCCTGCGCCAACGGCATGCCGGGAAGCGCGCCGCACACCAGCACCACCATCGGTGCGCCGATCTCGGCGGCCTGGGAGATGGCGAGCTTGGCATCCCCGATCGCCTGCTCGCGCTCGGCGGCAGCGCGCGCGGGGAAGAAGCCGCTGCGGCACAGGGCGGTGACCGCCAGTCCCGAGGCGCGGATGAGCTGCCCGGCGCGTTTGGCCCCCATCGCCTCGATGGTCTGCCGCCAGACCGTCAGTCCGCGCACCCCGGCGCGCTGATAGCCGGCGAGGCATTGCTCGAGCGACCACGGCTTGGTGGTGATGGTATGGATGGAGAGCCGGGTGCAGTCGGCGATGGGCATGGTCGCTCCTGGCGTCCTGATGGCGGGGTGGCGATCACAGCGGCGGGACGTCGATCCAGCGACGCTCGGCCCAGCTCCTCAGGCCGAGCTCGGCGAGCTGCACCCCCTTGGCGCCCTCGCGCAGGGACGAGCGGAACGGCTCGCCGAGGGCGACATGGCGGATGAAGAGCTCCCACTGGATCTTGAAGGCATTGTCGTAGGTGGTGGCATCCGGGACCACGTTCCAGTTGCCGAAGTAGTCGATGCCGCTGTCGATATCGGGGTTCCACACCGGCTTGGGGGTGGATGAATGGTGCTGCACCCGGCAGCTGCGCAGGCCGGCGACCGCGCTGCCTTGGGTGCCGTCGACATGCACGGTCAAGAGGTCGTCGCGCCGCACGCGCACGTTCCACGAGGAGTTGAACTGGCAGATCACGCCATTGGTCAGCTGGAAGGTGGCATAGGCGCTGTCGTCGGCGGTGCAGTCGTATGCCCGCCGCTCTTCGTCGACGCGGCGCTTGATGTGCGTGGCGCCCAGGCATGACAGCGAGGCGATCTCGCCGAACAGGTTGTCGATGACATAGCGCCAGTGGCACAGCATGTCGATGATGATGCCGCCGCCATCCTGCTTGCGGTAGTTCCATGACGGCCGCTGTGCCGGCTGGTCGGCGACCTCCCCGGTGAAGACCCAGTAGCCGAACTCGCCGCGCACCGAGAGGATCTCGCCGAAGAAGCCCTGCTCCTTGAGCATCTGCAGCTTGCGCAGGCCGGGCAGCCAGAGCTTGTCCTGCACCACGCCGTTCTTCACCCCCGCCTGCTCGCATAGTCGTGCCAGGCGCAGCGCCTCGCTGGTGGTGACCGCGGTCGGCTTCTCGCAGTAGACCGCCTTGCCGGCGGAGACCGCCTGGGCGACGAAGCCGCCGCGCTGCAGCGTGCCCGAGGAGTCGAAGAAGATCAGGTTGCGGGGATCATTGAGCGCCTCCGCGAGGTCGGTCGTGTAGCGCAGCGTGCCGCTGCTGCTGGTGGAGTGCAGCTCGGACAGTGCGCGCAGCTTGGCCAGGTTGCGCCCGGTGAGGATCGGCTCGGGCATCAGCACCAGGTCGTCGGAGACCTTGATGCCGCCGGCGGCGATGATCGCCAGGATCGAGCGCACCAGGTGCTGGTTGGTGCCCATGCGTCCGGTCACGCCGTTGAGGATGATGCCGATTGGGCGGATGGTCATGGGGTCTCCCGGATGGCCGTGCCGGCTGGAGGGTGGGTGTTTATGGCCTTGTCATATATTATATATAATATATGACAAGGGTCAGCGCCGCGACCAGCCGCCCGGCAGTCCGCAGTGCGGGAGGATGCCATGGCCACCGACACCGACACCGACACCGACACCGCCATTGGCGTCACCGCCCCAGCGGGCGGCGCCTTCCTCACCAAGCAGGCGCTGGTCTACCGCGCGCTGCGCGAGCGCATCATGGATGGCCAGCTCCCGCCCGGCAGCCGCCTGGTGATCGAGGACATCGCCGCGAGCCACCACGTCAGCGCCATCCCGGTGCGCGAGGCCCTGCACCTGCTGCAGGCCGAGCGCCTGGTCGAGATCCGGCCGCACCTCGGGGCGCTGGTGGCGCCGATCAGCAAGGATGCCATCACCGAGGTCTTCACCCTGATGGAGAGCCTGGAGGTGGCGGCCTGGCGACTCGCACTGCCGCATGCCAGCCATGAGCACATCGCCATCCTCAATGCCCAGATCGCGGCCATGGACGAGGTGCGCTCGGACTACTCGCGCTGGGCGGAACGCAATTTCGCCTTCCATGGCGCGATCTGCGCGATCGCCGAGATGCCGCGCGTGCAGGAGATGACCAAACGGGTGTTCACCGAATGGGACCGCATGCGCCGCTGGTTCTACCGTGACTGCGCGCCGCCCGACCTCGAGCATGCCAGCCGCGAGCACCTGGCGATGGTCGATGCGCTCAAGCGCCGCGACCTCGAGCGCCTGGAGCGGCTGACCCTGGCGCACAACCGCAGCGCCCTGAAGTCCTACCTGCGCCTCGCCGAGCGTCCGCGCCGGGCCTGATGGGCGTACCGGGCCGCTCTGACCGTCCGCCCGCGGTGAGCGCGCTCACCTCACCTCACCTCACCTTCTCCAGCACCGCATGCAGGCGCAGTCCGCACAGCCACGAGGACAGCGGCCTGATCAGGCCCGCCTCGAGCGCGCACAGTGCGCGCAGGCCGTGGCGGCTGAGCAGGCAGCGGTAGCTGAATCCGCCGCTGAGGGGATAGAGCAGCGCATCGCTGTAGCGTAGCTGGATCAGCCGCAGGCCGGGGACGCACTGGCGCATGCGCTCGGGGTGGCGGCGGAACAGCAGGTGGGCGATGGCCATGTTGGCGAAACGATGCCCGGGATCGGGCTCGGGCGGCTGCCCATCGAGGGCGAAGAGGTCCCAGGCGGGATCGAGCGCCTCATGATGGAAGGCGTACACCAGGCGCGACCACGGCGTCACCGCCGGCTCGCACAGCACCAGCCGGCCGCCCGGTTTCAGGCAGCGCTCCGCTTGGCGCAGGAAGGCGAGCGGGCGCTGCAGGTGGTGCAGCACGTCGAAGGCGACGATGTTGCCGAGCGAGGCGGGCTCGGCATCGAGCGCATGGGCATCCATCACGCGGTCGATCCACGGCCCGGCCGCCACCACGTCGGTGGCGATCGCTGTGGGATGGAACTCCTTGAAGCTCCCGCAGCCGGCGCCGATCTCCAGCGTCGGTTCGATCGGAGCCAGGCTGGCGACCACGGCTGCGAACCAGCGCTGGTAGAGGATGCGCAGCACCGGCTTGGCCAGCCACACCGCGCGCTGCCGGCGCACCTCGTCGGCGTAGCTCTCCGGCTGGGCCAGGTTCATGACGCTGAGGGCGCTGGCGCGTTGCTGCACGCGTGCGCGCGCTGACGGCTCACGCCAGCCTTTCCGGGGTGCGGATCACCATGGTGCGCGGCTGCTGCGGAGCATGGCCCCCAGCCTAGGACCTAGCGTGCTTGAGTCACCAGGCATCGCCCGCGCCGGGACCAGGCCGTGCGCCTGCACGCGCCGCCGTAAGTCTTCGGGGCGCGGGGCTTTCGCGCGCGCAACCGAGCGCTACGCTGCCGGGCCATGACATTCGCCAGCATCGCATCCGTCCTCGAGGCCGTCAAACGCGGCGAGATGATCATCCTCGTCGATGACGAGCAGCGCGAGAACGAGGGCGATCTGGTCCTGGCCGCCGATTTCGCCGATGCCAGCGCGATCGCCTTCATGGCCACCAAGGGCTGTGGGCTGATCTGCCTGGCGATGGATGGGCAGATGCTCGACCGCCTCGGGCTGCCGCTGATGAGCCGCGACCACCGCTCCCGCCTCGGCACCGCCTTCACCCTCTCGATCGAGGCGAGAGTGGGCGTCACCACCGGCATCAGCGCGGCCGACCGTGCGCGCACCATCCAGGTGGCGATCGACCCGGCCACCGGGCCCGAGGACCTGGTGGTGCCCGGTCATGTCTTCCCCCTGCGCGCCCGCGACGGCGGGGTGCTGGTGCGCGCCGGCCACAGCGAGGCCACCGTCGATCTCGCGCGCCTGGCGGGCCTGAAGCCCGCTGGCGTGCTATGCGAGATCATGAATCCCGACGGCACCATGGCGCGCCTGCCGGAATTGACCGAGTTCTCCAAGCGGCACGGCCTGCTGCTCGCCTCGATCGCCGACGTGATCGCCTACCGCGAGTCGCGCGAGAGCCTGGTCGAGCTGGTCGCGGAGGGCGAGATCGAGACCTCTGCCGGGCGCTTCCGGGCCTACACCTATGTCAACATCCTCACCGGCGAGCACCACCTCGCCCTGGTGCTCGGGGAGGGCCTGCGGCCGGGTGCCGAGATGCGCGACCCGGTGCTGGTGCGGGTGCACAAGCATTCCCTGCTCTCCGACGCGCTCGCCTGCACCCCGGGTATGGCGAATCTGCATACCATCCTCAGGCAGATCAGCCGGGCGGGCTCGGGCGTGATGCTGACCATCCATGATCCGGATGCCCGGTCGCTGCCCGCCCAGCTGGTCGGGCTCGGCGGCCGCGACCTGCGGCCCAAACCCCAGGGTAGCCGGCACATGGATCCCCGTGACTACGGCATCGGCGCGCAGATCCTGCACCACCTGGGGGTGCGCCGCATGCGCCTGATCAGCTCCAGCGACCGCCCGCTGTCGGCCCTCTCCGGCCATGGGCTGGAGGTGGTGGAGCGGATCAAGCCCGAGACCCTCTGATGTCCGCTCTGCTGGCGCCCGGCCGTTCTGCCAGCTCGCGCTGGTGTCAGGGCCATCATCCCTACCATCGCCATTCCCCAGGCAAGGTTCCCGATGTTGCGTGAAATGCTGCAAGGCAAGCTCCACCGCGCGGTCGTAACGGACTGCCACATCGACTATCCCGGCAGCCTGACCGTGGATATCGAGCTGATCGAGCGCTCCGGCATGCTGGTGCACCAGAAGGTGCAGGTGCTGAACATCAACAACGGCTACCGGCTCGAGACCTACCTCATCCCCGGGGAGCGCGGCAAGCGCGAGATCATCGTCAACGGCGCCGCCGCCCGGCATGCCTGCAAGGGCGATCGCGTCATCGTCGCGGCCTATGCCCTGCTGAGCGATGCCGAGCTGGCCGGCCACCATCCGCGGGTGCTGGCCCTCGATGAACGCAACCAGGTGGTCGACGAGCACTGAGCCGACCGCCGGGCGGATGCCACCCCGCCTGCTGGCCGGGGTGGCCGGGCTTGGGGCACGGGAGATCAACACACAGCTGGCCGCACCCACCGGGCCGGCGGTTGTTGCCGGCTCGGCGCTACCTACAGTGCCCAGCCGATACCAGGAGCCTGAACATGGCCAGTTCCCGCCGCAGCAGCGTCAGCTCGGGGCGCCCGCCGAGCCGCAAATCGGACGTCGTCAAGCCGCAGGCTCAATCGGCCCTGGAACCCAACAGCATCCCCGAGATCGACCCTGATGAGCCCGAGGAGCCGGCCGCGGCTGAGGCCGAGGCTGCGCCCGGTGCGGATGGCGCATCGGCCGATGAGGCCGGCAGCCCGCCTGCAGAATCGTCGTCGGGCAGCAGCCGCCGCATGGTGCGCCAGTCCTCGCGCCGGCTGCAGGCGCAGAGCTCATCGGGTGTGCCCGGCTACAAGAAGAGCGCCCGCATCCTCACCCCGGCCGAGATCGCGGCACGCAAGAAGGCGGCGCGCAACGGCTTGTACCTGGCGATCGTCATCCTGGTGGCGTTCGGCGGGGCGTGGGCCGCCTGGCAGTTCCTGCTGCGCGAGAATCCGCTCGAGAAGCGCGCCTTCGCGCAGCTCAGCGAGGGCACGGAGATGCTCAAGCTGACCGAGGATGCGATCAACAACCGCCAGTCCAAGGATGCCCGCAGCGCCTATGCCAAGGGCATCAAGGCGCTGCAGGTGCCTGAGCTCGGCAATGCCAAGGAGCCGATCGATCCCAAGGATCCCAACCTCGCGAGCATGGCGCTGGCGATGAAGGCGGTGGAGGTCAACAAGCAGCTGCATGCCACCGAGCCGCGCATCGATCAGGTTGAACGCGATGCCAAGGTCGATGCCAACAGCCGCGCCATCCTCGATTCGCTCGGCAAGCTCGCCGACCTCGACAAGGTGGCGCTGCTGGCGCTGGAGAAGCGTATCCCGCTGTTCGTCGCCAACCCGGTCGAGCCGGATGCCGGTTCGCCCAACGACTACCAGGGCGCCTACAAGGACATCACCACCAACATCAAGAACCAGATGACCCAGGTCGACCAGGAGAATGCCCGTCGCCTCGCCTCGATCACCTCGGATCAGGAGAAGAAGGCCCACAGCGAGATCGAGGTGCTGGTCAAGCAGGAGCTCTTCAACGAGGCGCTGGTCAAGCTCGACGACTACAAGGGCAAGTTCGAGCAGGGGAACTTCGATTCGCTGCGTGATTTCGTCAAGACCTCGGCCGAGCAGTCCTGGACCCAGGCCAAGACCTACGCCGAGAGCCGCTACACCGACTACAAGTCGCCGGGCATCCCCGAGCCGCTCGCCAAGCAGGCTTTGAGCGATGCGCGGGCGCGGCTCGAGCAGGTGATCGCCAAGTTCGGCATCGACGACTACGTCAACCAGGCCAAAGAACTGCTGGCCAAGTATCCCGCCCAGCCGTAAGGCGGGCGTCAAGGCGGGCGCGCACCTGCCACGTGTAACTCTGTCCTGGGATCCGACCGATAATTCGGCCAGATCATTTGTCACTCGTGTCCGAGCGCCCGGATTCACGCTTCGACGAGCTGGTAGGACCGGTAGACAACCTGCCGATGCCAGAGCCGTGCGCTCTCCACGTGCGTCGATTCCCCTCCGAGCGAGGGGACTGAGATTCCTTGCCGCATTGATATCCCGGTCCATGCGATTCCCGCAGACGGTGCATTCATAGACCGTATCCGCGAGCGTCAATGCCGGGTTGTGATTCCCGCACTGGCAGCAGAGCTTGCTCGTTGGATAGAATGTATGGGCAGCGAGCAGGGTGCGCCCGTACCGCGCACACTTGTAGGTCAACTGACGCCGGAATTCATACCATCCCGCATCGCTGATCGCGCGGGCCAGGTGATGATTCGCCAGCATGCCACTGATATGCAGATCCTCGATCACGAGCACGTGGCTATCGCGCGCGAGCGAGGTCGCGAGCGGATGGAGGAAAGCGCTACGGATAGTGCGGATGCGCCGATGCAGACGGGCCACGCGCCGGCGGGCCTTCTGGCGGCGTCTGCTGCCCGCCTGCCGCCGCGACAGCCGTCGCGAGGGGCGCCGCTGCCGCTTGGCATGGCACCGCAGTGGCCGCGGCGCCTGGAACTGGCGGCCATCGGAACAGCTGGCGAAGGTGCGCAGGCCGAGATCGATGCCGATCCCGGCGGTGGTCGGCGGAGATGGTGGCGGCTGCGCCTCCTCCTCGGCGACCTCGCAGAGGATGGTGATGATCCAGCGGTCGGCGTCCGCCCGGACCGTTGAGGAGACCACCCGGCCAGCCCAGCGCGGCGCTTCGGTGCTGCGGACGGCGCCGATGACCGGGAGGATGATGTGCTGGTCGCCACACCGCACCTTCCCCGCCTTGAAGGAGGGCTGATCGCGGTGCTTCGCCTTGAAGCGGGGTGTGCGCGCATTCCCTGCAAAGAAGCGCTGGAAGGCCTGATGGAGATGGCGGAATGGCTGGGCGTAGGCGCTCGAGGGGACCTCGCGCATGAAGGGGACGTCGGCATCGATGCGGGCGACGAAGGCCTTCTGCAGCGCCATCCAGTTCGGCTTCCCGCCAGCCTGGTACTCGCGGTTCCACTGCGCCAGGCCCCAATGGTAGGCCAGGCGGGCGCAGCCTGCGGCCTTGAGGAAGAGCGTCACCTGGGCAGGAGTCGGCCGCAGTGCAATGACATGGGCGAGCAGCGGCATGAGGATTTTAACTGACCCATATGCGACATCACACGGGACATGGCTCCCTGACCGTCCACATGCAGGTAACGGACGCTTGGGATCGCATGCGCAGAGATCCATCGACGTGTCAGAGGGGAGTCGTCATCGCTGCGTCAATCCACTCTGTACGCGACGGTCTCCCGTGAGGTTCCGCGTCGAGGCGAGTACCATTGGTGGTTAGTGGTGCGATGAAACGTCCTCAGGCACATCTTCCCACGGCCTACCCTTGGAGCGATCTACTAACAGCGATGTCGACATGTGCCAACTATCGCATTTCCAGGTGTCATCACGTGAACCGCAAGTCGAGCGTGATTTTATGGTTGGGTCGCATTATGATAAATTGCGAGGGAATCACGGTAGATTCCAGGAATGGACGGTGTGCCTGAACAGTCGGGCCTGAACAGTCGGGCGAAGACCAGGCCCGGTCCCTCACCCAGCCCCGCCATCCGGCCGGGCTGCGCTGGGTGAGGCATCTGCCGCAGGCGGAAGCGTTGCCGCACTGCCCGGCGCGTCCTCGCCGAGCGAGGCGATGAGCTCACCCAGGCCGGCGAGACCGGTGCCGGCGCGGCCTGCATCCTCCCGGCGGCGCAGCTGGCCACAGGCGGCATCGATATCGGCACCGCGCTGACCGCGGATGGTGCAGTGGCCGCCCTGGGCGGTCACCAGCCGGGCGAATGCCGTCACCTGCTCCTCCGTCGGCCGCCGATGCGGGCTGCCGACGACCGGGTTGAAGGGCATCAGATTGATATGGGCGCCATAGCGGCGGGCCAGTTCGGCGAGACGCCGGGCATGGTCGTCGCCCATGTTGTCGCCCTCGAGCAGCACATACTCGAAGGTCATGCGCCGATTGACCACCGTGCTGTAGTCGTCCATCGCCGCGAGCAGCTCTGCGAGCGGCCAGCGGCGGTTGAGCGGCACGATGCGGTTGCGGGTCTCGTCGTCGGCGGCATGCAGGCTGAAGGCGAGGGTGATCTGCGGCTCATCGTGCGCGAGCTGGCGGATGCGCTTGGGCACGCCTGAGGTCGAGATGGTGAAGCGCCGCCGCCCCAGGCCCAGGCCGCCGGGGTCGGCGAGCACGGCGATGGCCTTGAGCACATTGTCGTAGTTGAACATCGGCTCGCCTGAGCCCATGAACACCACGTTGGTCACCGCCCGGCGCTGGTGGTGGAACCACACCTGGTAGACGATCTCGCCGGCGGTCAGGTCGCGTTCGACGCCATTCTGGCCGGAAGCGCAGAAGGTGCAGCCGACGGCGCAGCCGACCTGGCTGGAGACGCATACCGTATGGCGATCGCTGGTCGGGATCGAGACGCATTCGACCAGGCGGCCGTCCTGGAGCTTCAGCAGCGATTTCACCGTGCCGTCGCCGCTCTCCTGGCGGCGGTGCTCGACTCCCGGCAGCAGGCTGAAACCGCCATCGAGCCTGGCGCAGAGCTCGTGCGGCAGCCCCGGGATGTCGGCGAAGCGCGCCACGCCTGGGCGGTAGAGTCCGGAGAGGATCTGCGAGCCGCGGTAGGCGGGCAGGCCGCGCTCTGCGGCCCACGCGCGGGCATCGGCTGAGGTCAGGCCGTAGAAATCCATCGCCGAGCATGCTACGTAGCCGCCCGGGGATGCACGCGGCGCCGGCGGGTGATGCTTCGGCGGTTGCGCTGGCAATCTGGCACCACACCATCCGTCATGAAGCCGCATCCACCCGGTGCCGTCGCCAGCCTGGCCTGCGGCGTGCTCGCGCTGATGGCCTGGGCGGTTCCCGGGGTGGGCCTGCTGCTCGGCATCGCCGCAGTGGTCAACGCCCGCCGCGCAGCGAAGGCGTACCTGCAGCTGCCTGATCACTACCTGCCGTCCGGCCTGGCCACCGCCGGTCTGGTATGTGGCCGCATCGGCGTGGTCTTCTCGCTGATAGCGACGGCTCTCCTGGTGATGATCCTGTCCGTCATCGCGGCTGTGGCCCATGGCGGAACCGGCCTTCCGGCGCCGCAGCCGTACATCCCGATGCTGTGAGCCGCCGCCCCGGTGCCTGGCCCGCGGGGCGGGTGCCTGGCTGGTCAGCCGACTGGCCGGCTAGCCGCCATGGCCGGCGGCGCCCCCGGCGCTGCCTGCATGCCCTGATGGAGCGCGCGCCACCACCACCTGCGCCGCCCGCACCAGCTGGTCCTTGAGGCGGTAGCCCGGGCGATGGACCTGCACGATGGTGCCGCGCGGCTTGTCGGCATGCTCGGCCTCGGCGATCACCTCATGGATGGCGGGATCGAAGAGCCCCTCGGTGGCTACCGGCTCGATGCCGGCGGTGCGCAGCGCCGTCTGCAGATTGGCTTGGATCATGGTCACGCCCTGGGCGAATTCGGCGAAGCCGGCGGGATTGGCGGACTCCAGTGCGCGTCCGAGGTTGTCGATCTCCATCAGCACCGGCTTGACGAAGCGCGCCACCGCTCGCGTGCCGGCCTCGTCGGCCTCCTTGCGCAGGCGCTTGCGCGCATTGTCGAACTCGGCCTGCGAGCGCGCGCAGCGCTCCTTCCATTCGGCGCTCTCGCGGCGCAGGGCCTCGATCTCGCTGGCGGGCAGCGAGATGATCGGATCGCCCTCGCCGGGGATGTCCTCGTCGTCGGTCTGCTGCGGCTTGGCTGATTCGTCGCTGGTCATGGTCGCCTTCAATCGTGTGGTGAGGGAGGTGAATAGGCGGATCAGGAGCCGTATCACTCGAACAGGTTCTTCATCTTCTCGAAGAAGCCCTTGTGTTCGCCTGCCTTCTCATCGATCTCGCCGAGTTCGCGCAGGAGCTCGCGCTGGCGTTCGCTGACCTTCTTGGGCACGGTCAGCTGCACCACCACGATCTGATCCCCCCGATGCCCATTGCTGGTGGGGATGCCGAGGCCGCGCATGCGCAGCAGGTCGTTGGGTTGGGTGCCGGAGGGGATCTTCAGCTTGGCCGTGCCGTCGAGGGTGGGGACCTCGATCTCGACCCCGAGGGTGGCCTGGGCGTAGGTCACCGGGATCTTGCACACCACGTCGTTCTCATGGCGCTCGAAGAAGCGGTCGGCCTTGACCGTGACATAGACATAGAGATCGCCGCGCGCGCCGCCGTCGCGGCCCGGCTCGCCCTCGCCCGAGACGCGCAGGCGGCTGCCGTCCTCGATGCCGGCGGGAATGCGCACCTTGATCGTCACCTTCTTGGGATTGGTGCCGGCACCGCGGCAGGACGGGCACAGGTCGGTGATGCTCTTGCCGTTGCCATGGCACTGCGGGCAGGTGGTCTGCAGCACGAACAGGCCCTGGCCCTGGCGCACGATGCCCGCTCCGCCGCACAGGCGGCAGGTGGTGGCCTTGGTGCCGGGCTTGGCTCCGCTGCCGCTGCACATCTCGCAGGTCTCGTTGCGCTTGAGGTCGATGGTCTTGGTGCAGCCGGCGACCGCCTCGCGAAAGGTGATCTCCACCCCGAGCTTGAGCGATGCGCCCTGATTGCGCGATTCGCCCCGCCCGCCGCCGAAGAACTGGTCGAAGATCGAGCCGCCGCCGAAGACATCGCCGAAGGCGGCGAAGATGTCCTCCATCGAATTGAAGCCGCTGCCGGCATGCCCCATGCCGTCGACTCCGGCGTGGCCGAGCTGGTCGTAGCGCGCCCGCTTCTGCTCGTCGCTGAGGACTTCGTAGGCCTCCGCCGCCTCCTTGAACTTGGTCTCGGCCTCCTTGTCGCCGGCATTGCGGTCCGGATGGTGCTTCATCGCCAGCTTGCGATAAGATTTCTTGATCTCATCGGTGCTGGCGCCTTTCGACAGACCCAGGACTTCGTAATAGTCGCGTTTCGCTTTGGCTGGCATGGCTTCTCGGACGGAGACGGACCGGAGGCAGGGTCAGGTTGACCCATCAGGGGGGAGGTCTAGCGAATGGTGGGCCAGAAAGGGGGTGGTCAGTGCGCGTCGGCCGGATTGGCGGGGTCCTGGGTGCCCAGGTTGAAGGCCTGCTCTTCGAGCAGCCGGCGCGACAGGGCGGTCAGGCTGGTGGAGGCCTTGCGCATCCGCCCGTCGAGCAGCGCCCGCTGGTCGGCGGCGATGCCGGTGAGCAGCTTGGAGGCCTCGAGGTAGCGGTCACCGGCCTTGAACGGCTGGTGCTGATCGAGGAAGGTCTGGGCCTCCAGCAGGTCGACTTCGGCGGTCGCCAGGTCGTGCTCGGCCTCCGGGGTCGGCCGCACGTCCTTGTCGGCCTGGGCTTTGAGATAGGCGTCGGCGGCCGCTTCGGCGCGGTGCGAGGTGGCGGGGTCGAGCGGCTGCGTCCCGGGAGCGGTCGGGGGTGCCGGGGTGGCCGGCGGAGCATCGGCAGCCCAGCATGCCGCATACAGCGACGTCAGCAGCAGCGCTCGCAGCATCGGTTCCCGCCTGTCTCCCTGGTCACCACCATTGGCTGACGCGGCGGATGATCCGGGATCTGCCCACCCAGGCAAGCGTGCTCAGCGTACAGGTGCGGTCAGCGACCCGTCCAGGCGGACGGCGATCCCGGCGGCGCGCATCACGGTCTTGATCTGGGCGATGGTGTAGTCCCCGAAGTGGACCATGCTCGCCACCAGCGCCGCATCGGCGTGGCCGCCCTGCGGACCGCCGGAGACCGCGGCTGCCAGGTGCTCGGGCCGCCCGCCGCCCCCCGAGGCGATCACCGGGATGGGCACCGCCTCGGCGATCAGCCGGGTGATGGTCAGCTCATAGCCCTGGCGGACGCCATCGGTGTCGATGGCGTTCAGGCAGATCTCGCCGGCACCCAGCTCGGCGGCCTGGCGTGCCCATGCGACCGCATCCTTGCCCGTCGCCGTCCGTCCGCCATCGATCACCACCTCGTAGCCCGACGGCAGGTCGGCGCAGGCGGGGACCTTCTTGACATCCATGCCCAGCACCACGCACTGGGCGCCGAAGGCTCGTGCACCGGCCTGGATCAGCAGCGGATCGCGGACCGCCGGCGAATTGATCGAGACCTTCTCGGCGCCGGCGAGCAGGACCTCGCGCATCGCCTCGACCGAGCGGATGCCGCCGCCGACCGAAAAGGGGATGAAGATCGCCTCGGCCACCCGGCGGACGACATCGACGAACAACCCGCGCTTCTCGGCCGAGGCGGTGATGTCGTAGAACACCAGCTCGTCGGCGCCCTGTTCGTAGTAGCGCCGGGCATACTCGACCGGATCGCCGAGATCGATGTTGCCCTGGAACTTCACGCCCTTGGTCACCTGCCCGGCGCGGACATCGAGGCAGACGATCACGCGCTTGCTCAGGGTCATGCCGCGCATCATCCGCTGGTCCATGGCATTTCCAGTCCTGCCCGCCGGGAGCAGGCGGGGGGGTTGCCACGCCCGCTGCGGCGGCAGACTGCGGCCCATGGCCAGCGAGCGGCGCAGCAGGAGGAAGGGGAGCTGGGTGCCGCGCTGGCTGCGCCACCGAGCGCTGGTGACCGGCGAGGCGATCCTGATCGTCGGGGTGGTTCAGCAGCTGATCCAGAGCCACGTCTCCCAGCTGCCGCTGCCCAACTGGGGCAAGGTGCTGTGGGCGATGGCATCGACGCTCGGCGTGCTGGGCATCGCCTTGGTGGTGGTGCGCCTGCTGGCGGTCAAGAGCGTGGCCAAGGCCCATGACATGGTCCAGGCGCTGCCGCTGCCCACGCCCTCGCTGTTCATCCACCTGCTGGTCTACGGCGGGCTGTTCCTGCTCTACGCCAAGATCCTCGAGCTGCCGCTCTGGTGAGGGGTGAGGCGCCCGGAAGCGCGGCGGCGGCCGCCGGCGTGGCAGCGCGGGCTAGTGGCGCAGGCGCTTCCAGATGCTGCGGCCGTCATGGTAGACCTGCAGCACCAGCTCGTGGCGCTTGGCCAGCTGGTTGGCGTCGTCGAGGGTCTTCAAGGCGCCATAGGTGCGCTCATGCAGGATGCGGTCGCCGACCTCCAGCCCGACGTCGGCAGCGATCGAACCGGTCTCGACTTCGGTGACCTTCAAGCCGGGCTGATCATCGGCGCCCAGCGAGAAGCCGAACTCCTTGAGCGGGATGCCGCGCTTGCTGTCGGTCTCGCGCGCGATATCCGCCAGCTTATGGTCGAGCTGATCCTCGGCGATCGGGACGAGCGGGAAATCGCGCACCATGCCGGAGCGCCAGACCTTGAGCGTTATCGGGGCGCCGAGCTTGCAGCTGGCCACGCGCGCCTGGAACTGCTGCAGGCTGACGACCTTCGACTGGTTGACCGCCTGGATGACATCGCCGGTGCTCAGCCCCGCACCCTCGGCCGGGCTGCCTGGGATCACCGAGGTGATGCGCACCGTCTGCACCTGCGGCAGGCCGAGCGCCTTGGCCTGGTCTGGACCGACATCCTCGATCTGCACGCCGATGATGGTGCGGCTGACATGGCCATGCTCGAGCAGATCCTCCGCCACCCGGCGGGCGAGGTTGGAGGGGATGGCGAAGCCGAGCCCGATGTTGTTGCCGGTCTTGCTGATGATGCTGGCATTGATGCCGACCACCTGGCCCATCATGTTGACCAGCGGTCCGCCGCTGTTGCCGGGATTGATCGCCGCGTCGGTCTGGATGAAGGAGTCGAAGCCGCCGATCGACTGGTAGATGCCGGTCGAGCGGTCGGTGGCGGAGATGATGCCGGAGGTGGCGCTGTAGCCGACCCCCAGGGGGTAGCCGAGCGCCAGCACCCAGTCGCCGACCTTGGCCTGGTCGCTATCGGCCCACTCGATGGCGGGCAGCATAGGTATCGGGATCTTGAGCACCGCGAGATCGGCCGGCAGGTAGAAGCCGACGTACTCGGCCTCGACCTCGCGGTTGTCGTTGAGCACCACCTTCACCTTGTCGTAGCCGACCGGCTGTCCGTTCTCGCCGCGCACGAACTCCTGCTCGTGGTTGGTCTGCAGCACGACATGGGAATTGGTGAGGATGTAGCTCGACTTGGCATTCGATGAGAAGACGAATCCCGAGCCCTCGCCGACATCGACTTCGCGGATCACCGAACGGCCGCTGAAGGCGTAAAGGCGCACGCTCTCCTTGGTGTGGATCGACAGCACGCTCGGCGCCACGATCTCATGGATGAGGTTGAAGGCGCGCGAGAGCTTGGCCAGCTCCTGGCCGAGCTGACGCAGCTCGGCGCGCGCATGATCACGGTCCGAAAGCGCCTCCTCGCCCGCCAGGAGCAGAGGGGTTGCGCCGAGGATGGCGAGCAGCAGGAGGGCGAGCGGCAGCGGGCGCATGGATGGTTCCTCGGACCTGGGCTTCTGTTCCCGGCGCATGTCCGGGGGACGCGCACCCTGCCGGGAAGGCGCAGGGCTGTTCCCAGCGGAGGCGCTCCCGGCCTTGGCGCAATGGGTCCATAGCGACCCGCTGCGGTAGAGGCGGGCACACGGCCTAGTGGAGGCCGGACGGTGCCGCCCATTGCTTCCTGGTGGACGCGCCTGGGCGGTCAAGCTGTCGCACCGCGTGCCGTCGCGGCGGTTGTGGCTCCTGCCATGGCCGGTGCTCACAGCCCGCCGAAGCGCCGTTCGCGGCGCTGGTACTCGGCCAGCGCGGCGTGGTAGTCGCTGACCGAGAAGTCGGGCCACAGGGGGGCGACACTGACATATTCGGCATAGGTCGCCTGCCAGATGAGGAAGTTCGACAGCCGCATCTCCCCGGCGGTGCGGATCACCACGTCGACGTCGCTGGCGGCCGGGGCATAGAGGTGCGCCTGGAGGGTGCTGGCGGTGATCTGCCCGGCATCCAGCCGTCCGGCGGCAACCAAGGCGGCGATTGCCCGGCAGGCATCGACCAGCTCGTCCCGTCCGCCATAGCTGAGGGCCAGGCACAGCGTCATCGCGCTGTTGGCGCTGGTCGTGCGGATGATCCGCTCGAGGGTGGAGCGCACCGCCGCGGGCAGGCGTTCCAGGCTGCCGATCGCCTCCAGGCGGACGCCGTTCTCCATCAGGGTGGCCAGCTCGCCCTCGAGGAAGCGCTCAAGCAGGCCCATGAGGAAGTCGACCTCGAGCTGGGGACGGGACCAGTTCTCGCTCGAGAAGGCGTAGAGCGTCAGGCGCGCGATGCCGAGCTTGACGCTCGCGGTGGTGATCGCACGCACCACCATGGCACCCTGCTCATGGCCGCGGGTACGGTCCTGCTTGCGTGCGGTCGCCCAGCGGCCATTGCCGTCCATGATGATGGCGACATGGCGCGGCAGGCGCGCGGCGTCCAGCCCTGCTGCGCTGGCGCGTGCGGCCACCTCCGCGGCGCCCACCATGGCAGTGCTCGGGCTCATCGCTCGATGATTTCCTCGCGACCGGGTCCGGTGCCTATCCAGCGGATGGGGACGCTGAGCTGGCGCTCGAGGAACTCGACGTAGGTGCGTGCACCGGTGGGCAGGCTCTCGCGCGTACGGCAGGCGCCAAGCGGGCTGGACCAGCCGGGCAGCATCTCGTAGACCGGCTTCGCGCGCGCGAGATCCTCGATGCGCGACGGGATGGTGTCGATGCGCGCGCCATCGAGCTCGTAGGCCACGCACACCGGCAGCTCCGGCTCGCCGGTGAGGATGTCGAGCTTGGTCAGGGCGATCGAATCGACGCCGTTCAGCCGGCAGGCGAAGCGCACTGCCACCAGGTCGAGCCAGCCGCAGCGGCGCGGCCGTCCGGTGGTGGCGCCGAATTCCGCGCCGCGGCGGCGGATGTCGTCGCCCTTGGCGCCATGAGCCGCGCCGGTGAGTTCGACCGGGAAGGGTCCCGCGCCGACGCGCGTGCTGTACGCCTTCACCACCCCGATCACCTCGCCGAGCTGCTTGTGCGACAGCCCGCTGCCGCAGATCACGCCGCCCACCCCGGTGTTGGAGCTGGTGACGAAGGGATAGGTGCCGTAGTCGATGTCCAGCAGCACGCCCTGGGCACCCTCGAAGAGGAAGCGCTTGCCCGCCGCTGCCGCCTGGTGCAGTTCGCTGGCGGTATCGGCTACCAGGCCAGCCACCCGGCGGCAGGCCGGCAGCACCTGGTCGATCGCGCCTTCGACATCCACCGCCGGCGCGCCCAGGGCGGCCAGCAGGCCGTTGACGCCGATCAGGTGGCTGCGCAGATGGGAGGTGAAGGCGGGCAGGTCCCGCAGCTCGCCGCAGCGGATGCCGGTGCGGGCGACCTTGTCGGCGTAGGCCGGCCCGATGCCGCGCAGGGTGGTGCCGACCTTGGCGTCGCCCTTGCGGGTCTCGTTGGCGGCATCCAGGGCCTTGTGGCACGGCAGCACCAGATGGGCGCGATCGCTCACCGCCAGGCGGCTGGTCGGATCGCTGCCATGCAGGGCGAGCTCGTCGATCTCGGCGCACAGCGCCAGGGGATCGACCACCACGCCATTGCCGATGATGCAGCGTGCGCCGGAGTGCAGCACCCCGGAGGGCAGCAGGTGGAGCACAGTCTTCTTGCCGCCGACCACCACCGTGTGCCCGGCATTGGCGCCACCCTGGCAGCGCACAACCATGTCGGTCTGGCCGGCCAGCAGGTCGATCACCTTGCCCTTGCCCTCGTCGCCCCACTGCAGCCCCAGCACGACCTTGTTGAGCGTGCTGGCGGGGTGACCTGTGTTGCTGCTCATGCCTATCCCATTCTCGCCGCGATCGGCGCGGCCCGGTACGTTAAAACGCCCGTCGCGGGCCTCCCGCGAGGCCGGCCCGCGGCGGGGCGTCACCACGCTAAGAGCTTGCAGCGGACGGCAAGCGGGGACTGCACCACACCCCCGGCGGTGGCGGACCTCTTTACCTCTGGATTGGCCGTGCATCCCCCACACAAAGCCGGCATGAGCGGCAAGCCCAGATCCGATGACGAGGATTCCTCCTACAGCACCCTCGACTTCATCGCCGAGGCGCGCCGGCCGCTCCTGGTCGAACGCCATCGCAAGCTCATCGAGGAGATGGAATCCGGGCTCTCCGACGCCCTGATCACCGGGGACAACGACAATCCGCGCCTGGCGATGATGCTCAAGGAGCTCGAGGCCGATAGCGAGCGGATGCGCATGGACAAGACCATGCGCTCGCTCGCCGACGATCCGCATTACAAGGACAGCACCCTGCGCGCCGCCCTGGTCGAGCAGCTCTGCCTGCTGCGCGAGGAGGGCAATGTCGAGATCGCCGCCCTGCAGCTGCACGTCATCGGCGTCTACCGCCGGGTGCGCGCCAACGTCGCCGAGCGGCAGGGCGAGCCGCCGACCCTCGCCGATCTGCGCGAATTGCCCGCGACCATGCTCGGGCGCCTGCTCAATGCCATCCCGCCTGGATTCGGCGCGCCCACCCTCAATGAGAGCCTGGTCTACACCCCGGCCTTCGCCGACCGCAGCATGCGCACCATCCGGCGCATCCGCCGTGCCGAAGGTGCCGACACCAGCTGGCAGGATGCCAATGGCGAGCCGCACATCCCGCGCGACATGGAGGAGCCGCTCAACAACCTGCCCGAAGCCGAGCGCAAGGCCGCGCGCCAGCTGCTGGTGAGCGACCGCATCCGCTCGAACTTCTACCGCGAGGTGTTCCTGCGCTACCTCAGCCGGGACGAATTCGATGCCCAGGCCGAGCACCATTCCACCGTGCTGCATTGGCTCGAGGCCATCGAGGGCACCGCGCACCTCTACCCCTTCATGCAGGGCCAGACCGCGGGGCAGAAGTCGTGGCGGCTGGGCCAGCTGGCGCAAAAGATCCTGCAGCTGCATGAGATGTACGCACGCGTAGCGATCGCCAGCCAGCACCCGACCTATCGCGAGGTGTTCGAGGCCAAGGCCACGCGTGAACGCCTCGCGCTGATGTCCAAGGACCACTATCCGCCATTGGCGCTCTCGCCCGAGCTGACCCTGGCGGCCCTGCTGTGCCCCTTCAAGGTGTTCGTGGAATGGGTCCAGGACAAGGCCACCAGCCATGATTTCGTCCTGCCCCCCGACCCCAAGCGCTAGGGTGGAAAGCGGCAACGGGGTCGCCATTACCCCTGTATCATACAGTAGGCTGATGCACACAGCCGGCCTGCCGGCGACGCTTGATCATGCCAGGAATGGGGCTCCGCCTCACCATGCAATCGCCCTGATGTCAGGAGGGTATCTCCCATGAAGACCATCGCACTCCTCACCCTGCTCTGCCTGTCCGGTGCGCTCGTGGCGCTGGAGGACAGCATGGTGCTGCGTCAAGGCGCGCAGAATGGCCAGAACGGCGTGTATGTGGTGGTCGAGCCCGGCATCGGCACCATCACCCTGTATACCTCCGAGGGCACCACGCTGACCAAGCATGGGTCGGCGAACTTCATCCAGGATGTCGAGTTCTGGAGCCATTACGTCCTGGGTGAGCAGAACGGCATCGCCTACACCGCTCTGCGCCAGGGCAGCGCGAACTGCATTCCGACGGTGGAAAAGCTGTTCGAGATGCTGCCCAACAAGCCCACCCCCAAGGAGGTGCAGAATGGCCTGAAGGACTACCAGGCGCGCGCCCGCCAGGCCGAGGACGACTTCTGGAAGGATGATCATCCCTACGACGGGGTGGTGCGCGGCGCCCTGGGCGCGACCACGCTGATGCTGTGCATCCCGTGCAAGCGCGCGATCCTGGTCTACGACATCCAGAAGCAGGATCAGGGCCCGTTGCTCGCCGCCTACCGCAACTTCGCCGCCGAGCTCTACGTGCCGCAGGTGCTGGCCTCCACGCCGACTCCGGCCGATCTGCTCGCGCAACTGCCGGCCGACATCAAGGCGGAGCAGAAGGCCGCCATCGACGCTCAGCTCAAGGCCCTCGCCGACAGCGGCGGGGCGCTGACGCTGAAGGCCAGCGATCCCTGGGTGGGAGCGGGGACCGGGGACCGCTTCGTGATCGTCGACCCCCCCAACCAGCACCTCATGACCTACGAGTACACCGGCAAGGGGCTGCGCGTCGCCTCCTCGCGCAACATGCAGGTCGATCTGCTCATCCCCACCGGCATGCACAGCGACCCGGACGAGGGGCGTGAGCTGGCCGAGTACGCGCGCACGCGCAAGAAGGAGCTCGAGGAGTTCAAGATCATCCCCGATGTCTTCTACTTCAAGGCCCTGGTGGCGCAGAAGCAGGTCGCCAGCGGCAAGACCAGCGATCTGCAGGCCAACGTCACCAACGACGACCTGGTGCTCGATTTCCTCAAGTCCCACAAGCTCTTCGTCTACAAGCTCCAGGGTGCGGGCAACGGCCTGGAGATGAGCTCGGTGCGCGACTACACCCTGGATGTCGGCCTGCAGCTGCAGGATGGCGAGTTCAATGACGTCAAGAACGCCTACATGGCCTGGCAGAACGCCAAGCGGCTGATCGATGCGCACCAGCTCCAGCTGGCGATGAGCAACTTCAAGCTCGCCTGCACGCTCTATCCGTGCATCTACAAGGACATCGAGAAGGAGCCGCGCGCCAAGGTGCTGAAGTCCGATCCCGACTGGCAGCCGACCCTGGATGCCGCGATCAAGGGTTGCGAGAAGCTGATGAAGGATCGCGAGGACCGGCTCAAGAAGGCGCAGCAGGATCGCGACGCGCGCGCCGCGGCGGCCGGCAAGTAGCCGCCCGCGCCAGCCCGGCTGCCGGCTGCCCGCCGCCCGCCGCCTCAGCCGCGCTTGAGCCGGCGCGCCATCTCGCGCTCGACGTCGCGGCCCTGGGCGCGCTTGATCAGATCCTGCCGCTTGTCGCCGCGGCTCTTGCCCCGCACCAGGCAGATGACCAGACGGGCATAGCCGCGGCGGAAGTGCAATTGGTCGGGCACCAGGGTCAGCCCCTTGCCCTTCATCGCCTCCTCCAGGCAGTCGAGCTCCCGTCTCGTCAGGAGCAGCTTGCGCGGCTGGGCGGCCTGGTGGCCGAACACCCCGGCCTGGCGGTATTCGCCGATGTGCAGGCCGTGCAGCCACAGCTCATGGCGCTCGATGCGGCCATGCGCATCTGCCCACTGCACGTCGCCGGCACGCAGCGATTTGACCTCGCTGCCCATCAGCACCATGCCCGCTTCCAGGGTCTCGAGCACCTCGTAGTCGTGGCGCAGCTTGCGGTTCTTGAGGATGAGCACCGGCTTGTCGGCGGATGCCTCCGGGCGGGCGGCTTTGGCAGATCGGGCCATGGGAGGGAGGTGCGTTCTGTGGTCGAGGGCGGCGGACCGGCCCAGGGGCGATGGGCCGGGGAGCTACTGGTTGAGGAAGGCCTGGACGAGCTCGGGCTTGGCGCAGTCACCCTCGACCAGCCGACCGCGCTCGATGCCATGCTCCAGCAGCAGCAGGGTGGGGATGCGCCCGACGCGGGTGGACGGATGCAGTCGATAGGGGTGCTCCGGATGGTTCTTCCACTCCGAGCGCACCCCGACCGGGCACTCGTAGAGGGTCAGTTCAGGGCGCAGGCGCCTGATGCTGGCCCGCAGCACGGGGTCGGCGGTGTTGCAGTCCGCGCACCAGCTCTGGCCGCTCACCGGGTCTTCCGAGCCGAAGAACAGGAACAGGGCGGAACCGCGGCCAATGCGCAGGCTGGAGAGGGCGGAACTGGCTTCGGCAGGGGTGGGGCAGCGGACCAGGGGCATGGTGGCAGTGTCCAGGCGGACGGTCTGCGGGAAGCGGAATGTGAGCCGAAGGGGGCCGGTGGTGGACTAAACACGGCTCCCGCCGGACTACGGCTAGAATTGACACTGCCTCCGGCGCGGGAAGTATGGCCTGCAGGACCCCGATCGCCCACATGGCAGCCACCTTCACCTTGATCCTGCGCGCCTGCCCCGAAAGCCATCGGGATGCTGTTGCCCAATTGCTGGGCCGGGCATTCAGCCTCAAGGATAGCACCTGTGCGTCGATCGCGGGCTCGACCCCCATCATCCTGCTGGGCGAACTGTCCCGCGATGAGGCGGCGGCGCTGAGCCTCGCCATGCTGCCGCTGCAGAACAAGGGCGCACAGATCGAATTCTCGACCTCGGTGTCGGATGACCTGCCCAAGATCGATTGGCCCCGGCGGCCGATGGTGTTCAAGCGCGAGATCGCCGAGCATGTGCTCGACTGCCAGGTCCAGCTCCCCATCCCGGGCTCGGGCAAGTCCTACACCCTGCTCGAGCTCCTCGCCGCCCGCCTGAGCCCGGCAGCCAAGGCGCAGACCGGCCAGGTGGGCAAGAGCGCCAGCGAGTTCCGCGGCACCTCCCTGCCCGAGATCACGCCCTTCTCCAACCAGGTCCTGCCGCCGGTGCCCACCAGCTCGCCGAACCCCGGCGCCACCCCGGCAAGCGCGCCGGACCGCGGGGACGCGGATGCGGTGTCGCGGCTGAATGAATTGTTCCCTGAAGATGAAGCCACCTTCATGCCGAACAATGATGACATCACCAGCATCCTCAATCGGCTGCTGCCCGACGAGGACCAGGGCCGCAGCGCGTCGGCGACCCCGACGCCCCAGCCCACCCCGGCGGCTCAGGCGCAGAACAGCGGAGCGCACCCGATCAGCGGTGGATCGAGCACCGGCTCCAGCCGGATGACCGCGGCGGCGGGCGGGGGCTACTCGGTGTTCCTGGCCAAGATCACCGATGACAATAGGCGCACCAAGGTCGTCGCCCTGCTCGAGGAGCTCGCCAAGCTCAGCCACGATGATGCGGATGCATTGTCGAAGAAGGTGATCATCCCGGTGCTTCGCGGCGTCCGCAAAGAGGATGCCGAGGCGGCCAAGCAGCGCTTCGCCAAGATCGGCATCTTGGCGCGCGTCAAGGGACCGGACGGCTGAGCGCAGCGCCACGCCCGCTGGCCAGGTTTGGCCGGCGCTTGGTCGCTGGAGCCAGTAGCCTGGCTCAGCGCTGAGGCATGATGCGGTACGCCACCGCGCCCCAGGGCTGCAGGTCGACGGCGATGCCCTCGGCACGCAGGGTCTCGGCCTTGACCACATAGGACGGCCCGCCGGCGAGGTAATCCTGGAACTGGCAATCGCGATTGGCCAGCGGCCCTGCCTGGACCGCACCGGAGGTCGACTGCCAGCTGGCATTGACCAGCAGCAGCAGGGAGTGGTGCACCGCGAGCGACCACAGGCAGGCGATGAGGTTGGCCCCGCGCTGGTTGAATGGTTCCAGCAGCTGCCAGGTGCCATCGTGGCGCGCCGGCTCGCTCAGGAGCCGCATGAGCTCATGGTAGGCGGCCCGGTGGGCCGGCGAGCCATCCTCGGCCGGTCGGCGCGAGGCGTGGATCGAGCTGTGCACCTTGCGCCCGTCCTCCTGGCCATAATGGCACAGCAGCAGGCCGGGGACCATGCCGGTCAAGAGCAGGGCGCCACGATGGTGGTCAGCGTAGGAGAAGCGCGCCGCGGCTCGCTGCTCGGCGTGGTTCTCGAGGAAGCGCACGCAATGGCTCTGGTATTCCGGGCTGGCGCGCAGATGGGCGCGGATCGATTCCGGATCGCCGGAGAGCAGGCGGTCGTAGAGGATCTTGTCGAAGGTGAAGTCGAAGCCTGCCTGCTGCAGCTCGTATTCGCGGTTCCAGTAGACCTCGGCCATGAACAGCGTGCCGGGGTGCTCGGAGCGCACGCGGTCCAGGCAGCGGCGCCAGAACGGCTGCATCGGGCGCTTCCAGGTGTTCTCGAAGACATCCTGGAGCAGCAGCATCGCGACATCGCAGCGCAGCCCGTCGCAGCGCGCCGCCACATCGGAGGCGGCAGAGATCATCGCCTCCTGCAGGCGGGGATTGCTGTAGTCCAGCTGGATGGTGTGCCGCCAAGGGGCGAAGAACGGATCGCGGCCATGGGCGAAGATGCGTCCATGCAGCCTGCAGTAGGCGTCGGGCTGGGCGGACAGCCGGCCCTCATCGCCCTGCAGGCAGAACTCCGGGCGGTCCTTCACCCACGGATGGTCGAGACCGAGGTGGTTGGGCACGAAGTCGAGCATCAGCGACAGCCCGGAGGCGCGCGCCCGCTCGCGCAGGCGGGCGAGCGCCTCATCGCCGCCGAATTCGGCCTCGACTTCATAGGCCATGGGCGAGAAGGGCGAGCCGCAGATGTCGGCATCGGTGGTGTCGTCCAGGACGCTGGAGAGGTAATGGCGCAGGTGCAGGTCGCCGACCGACACCGCCCGCGTCATCGGGCCGATCTTCCAGGCGCCCAGCAGGTAGAGCCAGGTGAAGCCATCCTCGACCAGCTTGTCGAGACGGTCGTGGGTCAGGTCATCGAGCGTCGCCGGGCGGCCGAGCGCTGCTGAGCGCTCGGTGCGCCAGGTGCGTACGTTCAGCTCGTACAGCTGCTGCATGCTGCAACTGTAACCGCATATCATCCCATCGACAAAGGGATTTCCATGCTGACATGACCAGCCCGGCGCGCGACGATTGCGGGTGTCTCACCGCTCGCCCGGGCGTGCCTGTCAGAGCTTGATATCGGGGCGCGGCAGGGCGACGCCGAAGGCGCCCAGCGCGGTGGACAGCTCCTGGACCACGCTCTGGCCGCTGCCCATGGCCTTGTAGAGGTCGAGGTCGGTATACTGGGCGAGATCGCCGATGCGCGACACCCCGAGGTTCTCGAGCACCTGGCCGGTGCGGCTGGAGAGCTCGAGCTTCTCCACGCTCTCGCCGAGGATCTTCTGATCGGCCTTCGAGATCGAGCGCTCCTCGCCATCGCGGAACATGCCGAGGCGCAGCGAGCGCGCCGACAGCATCTCCTTGACCTCCTTGAGCGAGGTCTCGCCGAAGTTCTTGTAGGAGAGCATCTCCTGCTCGGTGATCTTGAGCAGGTCGCCGAGGGTGAAGATGTTCATCTTGGCGAGGCAGTTGCGGCTGCGCACCGAGAGCTCGAAATCGTTGACCGGCGTGCGCATGATCTTCTCCATGCGCTCGCGCTCGCGCTCCTCGCGCTCATCGTAGTACATCGTGCGGCTCGACTTGGCATCGCGCAGCAGCATCAGCGCGCGCCGGTCGCGGGAATTGTAGGCGAGCACCTGGCGGAAGCAGTCGATCGCGGCATTCGACTCGCCGCGCTCCTCGTAGAGGATGCCGAGATTGGTGACCCCGGCCAGGTAGTGCGGGCTGACATCGGCGCACACCAGGTAGTATTCGACCGCCATGTCATCGTCGCCGATGCGGTCGAGCAGGACGCCGAGCTTGAAGGCGGCTTCGACGTGCTCGGGGTCCTTCTCCAGCGCGGCTTCATAGGAGTTGATCGCGAACTCGATGTTGCCGCGCGAATCATGGATGCGGCCGGTGAGGAACTCCCGCTCCGCCCCCTCGGGCACGGCCGCCAGGGCCTTCTCGGCCTCGTCGAGCAGATTGCCGTCGACCAGCGCCCGCACCACCTCGGCCTTGGCGTCGGGCAGGGTCTTGGCGGCGGTGGCGAAGTGGTTCTTGGCCTCGACATAGTCGCCGAGCTCATGGTAGATCAAGCCGAGCAGCGCCTGGTTGTAGGCGTCCCCGCCGACCAGGGATTCCTCGGCATCTGAGAAGTGGCCGAGGGCGAAGGCGAGGATGGCCTTGCGCACCTTGATATCCTCCTTGAGCCCGCCGAGTCCATCCTGCATCGCGGCGACGAGCTTGCCGTGCTCCTCGACGTCCTGGATGGCGACGCGGCGCAGCACGCGCACCTGGGCGATGGTCGGGCGCTGTGCGGCGGTCAGGATCTGGGCGCTGCGGGGCAGGGTGGCGGTAGCCATGGAATATCCTCGGGAGGGGGGCGGAATGATATGGATGGCCGGAAGGCGGTCAATGTCCAGGGCGGGCCGGTGCCGACTGGCGTGCGGACGGGGCTGGCTCGCGGCCGAGCTGGGCCACCGTGGCGGCGAGGCGTTCCAGCAGCTCATCGACCTCGGCGGCGCTGATGATCAGCGGCGGTGCGAGGCGCAGGGTGCGGTTGCCAGCCGGGCCGACGATCAGCCCCTGGGTACGCGCAGCTGCGACCAGGGCGGCGGGCTCGCTCTCCAGCTGGACGCCGAGCAGCAGCCCCCGTCCGCGAACCGCGCTGGCGCCGAACTGGCGGACCAGGCCCGCCTTGAGCTGGTCGCCGCGCTCCGTCACCTGCTGGACGAAAGCCGGGACCAGCACCTGGCCGGTCACCGTCAGGGCGGCGACGCAGGCCAGGGGGTTGCCACCGAAGGTGGTTCCATGCAGGCCCGGGGTGAGCAGGGCCGCGATCTGCGGGCTGGCGAGCATGGCACCGATCGGCACCCCTCCGCCCAAGCCCTTGGCCATGGTCATGATATCGGGGACGAAGCCCTCATGCTGGTAGCCGAAGCGCTTGCCCGTGCGGGTGAAGCCGGTCTGGACCTCATCGCACACCAGCAGGGCGCCATGGCGGGTGCACAGCGCGCGCACGCGTTCGAGGTAGCCCGTTGGCGGGACCAGCACCCCGCCTTCGCCCTGGATGGTCTCGACGAACACCCCAGCGACGGCGTCGCCGGCGCTGGCGAAGGCGGCCTCCAGGGCCGTGGCATCGCCGAAGGGCAGGAATTCGGCCTGCGGCAGGGGGGCAAAGGGCTCCCGGTACTTGGCCATGGCGGTGATCGACAGTGAACCCAACGTCCGACCATGGAAGGAGTTCTGGAAGGCGAGCATGCGCGTCTTACGGCCCTGGTGCACGCCATTGCCCCACAGCCGGACCAGCTTGTAGGCCGCCTCATTGGCCTCGGTGCCGGAGTTGCAGAACAGCACCTGCCCGGGGAAGGCCGCGGTGACGATGCGCTCGGCGAGCTGCTCCTGCTGGGGGATGAGGTAATGGTTCGAGACATGGATGAGGGTGCGCGCCTGCTCGGCGATCGCGGCGCTCAGCCCCGCATGGCCATGCCCGAGGCTGCTGACCGCCACGCCGGCGAAGGCATCCAGGTAGCGCCGGCCCTGGGCATCGAACAGATGGCAGCCCACACCGCGCACGAAGCTGATCGGCGCACGGGCGTAGTTCTGGACCAGGTAGGAGCTGGGTGCGGGGACGGTCACGGTGGCCTCCTGTCGGGGAACGCGACATCCTTGCCAGGGGCACGGCGATGCAAGGCGGGTCGGGGCATGGACCAGGCCCTCCTTGCTTGCGGAGCTTGAAAGCTGTGGTTACGGTGGGCAGCAACGTGATGGCCGTCCGGCCGCACACCGAAGTACACCGTTGCCGATCCGCACGATCGGGGGGAGGCCGCCTGGGCGAGGATATGCGAGCTGGACCGGACGCCGAGCAGGCGCCCTGCGCTCACGACCATGCCCCTCAGGCCGAGGTGGCGGGCATATGCCATTGGCAGCGCTGGTTCTGGCCCTGCCTGGTGGTGGTGCTGGTGCTCGACCAGCTGACCAAATCCTGGCTCTTCCAGCAGCCCATCCAGGCTCCGTACAGCGCCTCCAACCCCGGCTCGATCAACGGCTTCCCGGAATGGATCGAGCGCTCCTTCAATACCGGGGTGGCGTGGGGTGTCTTGCATCGCTGGCCGCTGGCGGTCGCCTGCCTGACGCTGGTGCTGGTGCCGGTCCTCAGCGTGGTGTGGTGGCGCTTCTTCCGTCTGGCCGGGCGCATCGAGAACATCGCCTTCGGCGCCATCCTCGGGGGCGCCCTCGGCAATGGCATCGATCGCTTCCAGGCCATCTGCGGCATGCTGCACGGGGTGCGCGACTTCATCATGGTCGATCTGCATCCGATCGGCATCAAGTACATCTGGCCGACTTTCAATATCGCGGATGCAGGCATCAGCGTTGGATTCGTGCTCCTGGCTGCGATCGCCGTGGGCAAGCCCAAGCCTGTCCTGCCCGATCGTCACGCGCACGTCTTGGTCTAGAGGGAGCGAGGAGGCAGCATGAGAATCAATGGTGCGGTGCGGGAAGTGAACCTGAAGGTGGTCTATTACGGGCCTGGCATGGCCGGCAAGACCACCAATCTGACGGTCATCCATGACCGCGTCCCCAGCCAGGCGGCTGGTGATCTGGTGATGGTCGACACCCACTCCGAGCGCACCCTGCGCTTCGATCTGCTGTCGGTCGATTCGGGACCGGTGCGCGGCCACAAGGTGCGCATCGAGTTCTATACCGTCCCCGGTCAGAGCTACTACGCCGCCACGAGGCGCGCGGTGCTGGCAGGTGCCGATGGCGTGGTGTTCGTCGCTGACAGCCGCCGCGAGGCGCTCGACGAGAACATCGAGGCGATGAACGAGATGCTCAACAATCTGCGCCATCACGGCCTGCCGGAAGACCTGCCGGTGGTGGTGCAGTACAACAAGCAGGACCTGCCGACCGCGCTCAAGCGCGAGCAGCTCGAGCCCCTGATGAACGTGCGCGGCTGGCCCAGCCAGTCCAGTGTCGCCATCGACGGCCAGGGCGTCATGGAGACCATGAAGGCGATCACCGATCTGATCCTGAACCGCGCCCAGGCGTCCAACCTCATCCCCGACATCAGCGCTGCTGCCGAGGTGGTGGAATCCCCCAAGGCGCCGGCCTCGTGGCTGATATCCTGCTACCGCTGCCAGGCGATGCTCGAAGTCCCGGACGCCAAGGTCGGTGCGCTCTATGCCTGCGGCATCTGCGCCTCGCCGCTCGAGGTCACCGATCCCGAACGCGGGCTCACCCGTCCACCGGTCGCCCAGGGCACCCCGGTCGGCTCGCGCACCGTCAGCCAGGACGACAGCGCCTATGGGCTGCAGACGGTGGCCGATACCTCCGCTGGTGCGCTCGGCCAGCAGGCGAGCTCACCCGGCACCGGCTCGCTCCACAAGACCTCCGCCGGCACGCCCTACGAGATCCCAGGCTACGACGTCATCGCGCCCCTGGACGACAGCCTGCTCGGCCGGCGCTCGCGCGTGCGCGAGCGCTCGACCGGGCGCAGCCTGCGCGCCCTGTCGATCAACTCGGCGCTGTTCCGCCAGCCCGGTTACCGCGAGAACCTCGAACCCTATGTCCGGCTCGCCAGCCAGGTCAAGCACCCCTACATCCTGCCGCTCGCGGCCCTGACCCCGACCAAGGAAGCGGCGGTGCTCTTCAGCGCCGATCCGCCGGACTACGAGCCGCTCGGGCACATCCTCGCCCGCCGGCGCGCGCTCGCCCCCCCGCATGCCATGGGCATCGTGCGCCAGGTGTCGCTGGCGCTCGAGGAGACCTCGCGCCACGGCGTGGTGCACGGCTGGCTGCGCCCGGAAGTGGTGCTGGTCAGCCCCGACGGCAACGTCCTGGTCGACGAGTTCGCCTGCCCGAAGAACCACCGCTTCCTGGTGCGCGAGCTGTCGGGCGCCAGCGCCGCGACCGAGTACTACCTCGCACCGGAGCACCTGGGCGAGGACAACCGCAGCGACATCCGCTCGGACATGTTCATGCTCGGCGCGCTGCTCTTCCGCATGCTCACCGGCGAGGGCCTGGTCACCGGCTACAATGCCCATGAGGCGCTGCACAAGGTGGTCGCCAACGGGGCGCGGACCCTGCGCAGCGTCCAGTCAGGGGTCAGCCGCGATCTCGATCTCTTCTACCAGCGCCTGGTCGCGACCGAGCGCAAGGACCGCTACCAGTCGTACCGCGAGCTCATCGACACCCTGGACAAGTTCGGCGGCGGCGCCAAGCGGCAGACCCTGCGCCTGACGCAGAACATCCAAGCGCCCGGGACCGGCCCGCACCGCCGACCCGGCACCGGCCCGGTCCGCCGCGCCGGCGGCACTGCCCAGCTGCGCCGGGTCGGCACCGCCGAACTGCCGCGCGGCCTCGGCACCGCGACCATCCAGCGTCAGCAGCCGCGCTCGGGCGAGTACCAGACCGCCAGCGTCCGCAAGCGAGACTCCGGCAACGGCGCCCTGGTGGGCATCATGGTGGTGCTGGCCCTGGTCCTGGGCGCCGGCATCGCATATGTGATGCTCAATCCGACGCTCAACCGTCCGCCGAGCGTGACGACACCGATCGTCGACCCCGTCCCCGCACCGCATTCGTCCACCGCTCCGCTGGCGCCTGCGCCCTCGCCGGTGGCGCATACCCCCTCCGACATCCCCAATCCGCATACGCCCAGCTGGGCCATCCCGGGCCAGGATCCCTCCACCAAGGTCCCGCGTCCGGCTCCGCTGCCCACCCCGGCCCCGGTCACGTCTGCGGTCAATCCCATCGAACCGGGCCCCGCCCCGGTCGCGCCGCCGGTTGCGGCGTCCGACCCCAATGACCGCATCGGTGCGGTGCTGCGCATCGCCGAGCTCGAGCGCGCCCAGCATTTCAAGGAGGCCATCGACGCCTGCGAGCAGATGCCGAGCGTGGAGGAGCGCCAGGGCAAGGTGCTCAGCGTCGTCGCCGCCCATGACCGGGCCCGCACCGACGTCGAGGCCAAGGTCCTGGCGAGCAGGAGCCTGGTCGAGGTCGATGCCCTGCTGAAGCCGGCGATGGTGTTCTGGGGCCTCTCGGGCGATGTCGAATGGGCCATGGGCCTGCTCAGCGCGGCCACCGCCCGGCTGGGTGGCGCCACCGGCCCGGTGGTCAAGCTGCCCACCCCGCCAGCTCCCGGCTCGACATCTCCCCCCGCCCCCGTCATCGCCACCCCGGCCACCAGCGCCGGGCAGGACCGCGTCATCCAGCTCGACGGGCAGATCAACCAGGCGCTGGCGACCAACAACCAGAGCCTGGCGCTGCAGAACATCGCCCTGCTGGACCCCGCAGCTTCCGAGCTCCCGGCGATCAAGCGCAAGTTCGCCATCTGGAGCCGTCGTGGCGACATCATCGGCAAGGTCATCGTCGATCGCGCGCCGACGCTGCGCGTCCACCATCCGACCACCATGGAGCTGTGGGACATCGTTTCCGCCAGCAATGCCGGACTGTCGATCAGCTCGCCTTCCGGGAGCAAGACCGACCTGATCTGGAGCCAGGTCTCCACCAAGGATCTGGCGCGCGTGTGCAGCGAGATGGCCAGCAATCCGGCGGCCAAGTCGGACGAGCACCAGCTGGCCACGGTGATGCTGCTGCTCAACGGCGATACCGTGCTCGCCAGCGTGCAGGTCAAGAAGGGCAAGGGCGTGATCGAGCCGGATGCGATGGCCGACCTCGAGACCCTGATCGGGCTTCAGCGGCGGCGCGATGCGCTCGAGCTGGTGGTGCACGCCAACGAGGCGGCGCGCCAGGGCAATGGCAAGCAGCTGGCGGAATGCCTCGACCAGCTCAAGAAGCTCGACAAGTCCCTCCAGCCCCTGGTGGCGGCCGACATCGCGCGCCTGGAGGAGCTGAGGAAGACCAGCGGACCGGTCGGCACGCTCGAGAGCCCGAGCGCCAGCAAGGACCACCTCACCTTCACCAGCACCGAGGATCTCAAGTACTTCAGCGAGCGCTCCGGCAGCTGGCAGAGCGTCAACGGCCAGCTCGCCAATGCCGGCGAAGGCTGCCGCCTGGTCCGCAAGGACATGCACGATGCGCGCTCGATGCACCTGATCTTCCAGTCGCTCAACCAGCGCGGGGCGATGATCGTCGAATTCCGGGGCGTGCGCCTGGTGATCGATTTCGCCGCCAACACCTACCAGGCGATCTCCCGCGAGGAGACGCTCAAGCCCAGGCCGTTCACCTTCCTGGCCAAGACCGCCAACTCGCTCTACTTCGAGCTCAAGCAGCCCAACAACTTCCTCTCCATCGAGGTCAACAACGGCGCCGACTCGATGGGGCTGAAAGCGGGCGACTTGACCGACAATTTCGCCATCGCCCTGGATACCGGCGCGCTGGTCTCGGTGCAGGACCTGCAGATCTCGCGTGGCGCACCGGTGGCCAGCCCCAAGGACAAGCAGGCGGAGATGCGCAGCCTCGGCCTCGATGGTCTGGGCGGCGCCTTCCTCGAGCCGCCGCTGATCGTCCTGCCGGCGGGCGTCGGCGCGCCCAGCGGGGTGGCGATGCCGCTGAAGGACAACGTGGTGGGCGCCACCTTCGAGGCCAAGGGCGCCGGCAACCTGCGCATCCAGCTGGGCAATCCCAACGACCGCAGCGGCCAGTGGATCGACGTGCCGATCGGCAGCGTCGCCTCGTCCTTCAAGGTCACCTGGAATGCCAACACCCTGGTGGTCACCGATGGCGTCGGCAATGCGGTCGGCAGCGTGGCGCTGATGGGTGGCCATAGCCACTTCATCATCTACGCGCTGCAGGAGGCGACCATCATGTCAACGCCGCGGCTGACCTATCAATGATGCGTCAGCCACGGCCCAATGCCCCGGTCCCTTCGCGTCGTCTTCGTCGAAAACACACTGCATGCTTCGCGGCCCTGCGCTCCCCTGCGAGGCACCGCCAAGCGATGCCGTCGCCAGCCGTCCTGGACCAGGGGGTGAGCATCCCATCCCCATCCCTGCCCCGGTCCACCCCGGCGCGCTCATCCACCCCCACCCAGCCCACCATCGCATGATCGATTCAGCAAAAGCCAAGACCTTCGTCATCGACACCAATGTGCTGCTGCACAATCCCAATGCCCTCTTCGCCTTCGCCGACAACCATGTGGTGATCCCGATGATGGTGCTCGAGGAGCTGGACAAGTTCAAATCCGCCAACAACGAGCTCGGGCAGAATTCTCGCGAAGTCGCCCGCGCGCTCGACCGCCTGCGCCAGAAGGGCTCGCTGCGCGACGGCATCCCCACGCCGCAAGGCGGGCTGGTGCAGGTCCTGCTGCCGTTCGACGAGATCGCCGGCATGCTGCCGGGGGTCAACGACAACCGCATCCTCGGCTGCGCCAACATGCTCAAGCGCGAGGGCAAGAACGTCTTCTTCATCTCCAAGGACATCAATGCACGGGTCAAAGCCGATGCCCTCGGCATCCCGAGCCAGGATTTCGAGAACCAGAAGGTCAATGTCGACGAGCTCTATACCGGCTGGGTGGCCCTCGATGCCGACGAGGCGCGGATCAAGGAGCTCTCCAGGCATCCGACCATCCGTCCGGGCGAGCTCGATGGCGCGCTGGTCGACAAGCTGAGCTCCAACCAGTTCGTCCTGGTGCGGGAGGCCGGCAGCGAGGAGGGCAGCATCCTGTTCAACTTCGACGCCGACAACGGCGTGCTCCAGCGCCTGGAGGAGGATCCGCCCATCCTCTTCGGGGTGGCGCCGCGCAGCCAGGAGCAGCGCATGGCCTTCGAGCTCCTGCTCGATGATCGCATCAAGATGGTGACCCTGGTGGGACAGGCCGGCACCGGCAAGACCCTGCTCGCCCTCGCCTGCGGCCTGGCCAAGGTCATCCATGACGAGCGCTTCAAGAAGCTGCTGGTCAGCCGCCCGATCATGCCCCTCGGCCAGGACATCGGCTACCTGCCCGGCACCAAGGATGACAAGCTGTCGCATTGGATGGGGCCGATCTTCGACAACCTGCACTTCCTGCTCGCCAGCGAGGAGCGCGATCCCGACGAGGTGATCAAGCGGCTGATCGAGGAGGAGTCGATCACCCTCGAGGCGCTGACCTACATCCGCGGCCGCTCGATCAGCAAGCAGTACGTGGTGGTCGACGAGGCGCAGAACCTCACCCCGCACGAGATCAAGACCATCATCAGCCGTGCCGGTCACGATACCAAGATCGTGCTCACCGGCGACCCCCACCAGATCGACAATCCCTATCTCGATGCCAGCTCGAACGGCCTGACCTACGTGGTCGAGCGCATGCGCGGCCAGCCGCTCGCCGGGCACGTGACCCTCACCAAGTCCGAGCGCAGCGAGCTGGCGGGCATCGCCGCCAACCTGCTCTGAGCCCCGGTCAGGCATGCGCGCATGAGCGATGCCATCGTCCGCCGCTTCCTCGAGCACGCGCCCGCGGTCGACGCCTGGACGCTGCGGCTGGTGCGCGAGCGCGGCCGGCGGATCGCGGTGCGGCAGGATGTGCTCGAGCCGACGGTCAGCCATGATGGCCAGGGGGCGATGGTCTCGGTGTCGCTGGGCGACGGCTGGGGCTATGCCGCCACCTGCGACCTGAGCGCCAGCGGCCTGAGCGCCGCCGGTCAGCAGGCGGCTCGCTGGGCGCGCGTCAGCCGGGATGCCGCCGTCGCGCCCGCGCTTCCGCCTTCACGCCTGCGCGGCGGCTATAACAGCCCGGTGGTGCAGGCATGGTCGGCGGTCGGGCTTGCCGAGCTCAGCGATCGCTTGCGCGGCTGGTGCGCCCGCATGGCGGGGGATCGCCGCATCAGCGATCGCCAGGCAGTGCTCGATTGCCGCGAGAACGAGACCCGCATCGTCACCTCCCTCGGCGGCGACATGGGGCAACGCACCTCCCTGGTGCTGCCCTGGCTGGCGGCCACCGCCAGCCAGGGCAGCGAGAGCCAGACGCGGTCCTTCGGCCGCGATGCCGGCCGCCAGGGCGGGCTCGAGCAGCTGCTCGCGCTGGAGGTCGACAGCGTCCCCGAGCGCCTCGCCGACGAGGCGGTCCAGCTGCTCCTGGCTCCCGACTGCCCGAGCGGCAGGCGCGACATCGTGGCGCTGCCCTCGCAGATGGTGCTGCAGATCCACGAGACCATCGGCCATCCGCTCGAGCTCGACCGCATCCTCGGCGATGAGCGCAACTTCGCCGGGACCTCGTTCGTCACTCCGGAGATGTTCGGCACCTACCGCTACGGTTCCGAGCTGCTGAACATCCGCAACGATCCCCAGCTGCCTGGCGAGATCGCCAGCTTCGCCTACGATGACGAGGGCACGCCGGCGACTCGAGAGTACCTCATCCGCCAGGGCATCCTGCTGCGCGGCCTGGGCGGCGCGCTGTCGCAAGCGCGCAGCCACCTGCCGGGCACCGCCTCGACGCGCGCCAGCTCGTGGAACCGCCCGGCGATCGACCGCATGGCCAACCTCAACCTCGAGGCCGGCGATGCCACCCTCGAGCAGCTGATTGCCGGCATCGGCGACGGGCTGCTGCTGGACACCAACCGCAGCTGGTCGGTCGACGATTCGCGCAACAAGTTCCAGTTCGGCTGCGAGTTCGCCCGCCGGATCAGCGATGGTCGGCTCTCCGGCGTGGTCAAGAACGCCAACTACCGGGGCATCTCGTCGTCCTTCTGGCGCTCCCTCACCGGGGTGGGCAGCTCGGTGCAGGTGGCGGGCACGCCCAACTGCGGCAAGGGCGAACCCAACCAGATCATCCATGTCGGCCATGCCTCGCCCGCCTGCCGCTTCAGCGATGTCGACGTCTTCGGGGGCGGCTGATGACGCGTGCCCAGGCGGATTTCAGCGCGCTCGCGGACGGGCTCTGCCGGGTGCTTGAGCCCGGCGAGCACCTGATGCTCAGCTACAGCGGCGAAGAGTCCGATTTCGTCCGCCTCAACCATGCGCGCATCCGCCAGGCGGGGCGGGTCGCCCAGCAGAGCGTGGTCCTCGACCTGATCGCCGATGGCCGCCATGCCAGCGCGCAGCGCCTGCTGGGCGGCGACCCGGCACTGGACCTGCTGCAGCTCTCCGAGGTACTGGTGCAGCTGCGCCGAGAGCGCAGCGGTCTCGATCCCGACCCGCACCTGCTGCTGTGCGAGGCCAGCCAGGGCAGCGTGCGGCAGGATGAGGATCGCCTGCCGGACAGCGCCGCAGCGGTGCAGACCCTGATCGCCTGCGCCCAGGGCCTGGACCTGGTGGGGCTGTGGTGCGCAGGCGGCATCCAGCGCGGCTTCGCCAGCTCCTTCGGCCAGCGCAGCTGGCACAGCGTGCACACCTTCCATGCCAGCTGGAGCTGCCATCTCCAGGGCGACCGCGCGACCGCTGGCCGCTATGCCGGCACCACCTTCGAGCCCGCCGAGCTTACCCGGAGACTGGCGGCGACGCGCGCCGCATGCACCGCGCTCGCGCGGCAGCCCGCCGCCATCCTGCCTGGACGATACCGCGCCTTCCTCGCCCCGGCGGCGGTGCAGGAGCTGGTCGGGATGCTGTGCTGGGGCGGCTTCTCGCTCAAGGCGCATCGCACCGGCACCACCCCCTTGCTGCGCCTGGGCTCGCTCGAGGCGCGCCTGCACCAGGCGGTGACCATGAGCGAAGATCGCTCGCAGGGCCTGGCGCCGAGCTTCACCGCCACCGGCTTTCCGCTGCCCGAGCGCGTGCCGCTGGTCGACGGTGGGCGGCTGGCGGGGCTGTTGGTCGGCCCGCGATCGGCGCGCGAGTTCGCCCTGCCGCTCAATGCCGGGGAGGAGTCGCCTGAGAGCCTGGTGATGGCGGGAGGCGAGCTCGACCAGGCGGAGATCCTCGAGCACCTCGGCACCGGGCTGTGGATCAGCAACCTGTGGTACTGCAACTTCTCCGATGCCAATGCCTGCCGCATCACCGGCATGACGCGCTTCGCCTGCTGGTGGGTCGAGGGCGGGGTGATCCAGGCGCCGTTGCCGGTGATGCGCTTCGATGACAGCATCTACGAGCTCTTCGGCGAGCGCCTGCTGGGCATCACCAGCCAGCGCGAGCACCTGCTCTCCACCAGCACCTATGGGGGCCGCACCCTCGATGGCATGCTCTTGCCCGGCGTGCTGGTCGACGGCCTCACCTTGACCATGTGAGCTGGGCGGCGGTTCAGGACCCCCGGCCGCAGCACTTCTTGAATTTCTTGCCGCTGCCGCACGGACAGGGTTCGTTGCGTCCGATCTTCTCGCCTGGCCGCGTATAGGTGGCCACGTGGCCGGGGGTGGCGGCCAGGAAGGCCTCCTTGAGGGCGCCGACGAAGCGGCCCAGGTCCTGCCCGCCGGCCAGGCGGCCGCGGGTCTGGAGGTCCTCGAGATAGGCGCGGCACAGGCTGGGCACGAAGGCACGCGCTTCGGCAGGGAGCGGCAGGCGGGCGACCGGACCGATCAGCGCATGCGTGAGGTCGTCTCGCAGCAGCGCAGCCGGCTCGCAATCGCGCAGGGCGCAGGCGGCGCTCATGAGCGTCTCGAGCACCAGGGATGCGACCTCCTGGACGGCGGTCGGGAACAGGCCCAGCCGATCGCTGGCGGCGAAATCGCTCGCCCAGTTGAGCAGGGTCTCGTTGCGGTAGGGATCGGTCACCGGGTGCTCCGCGTGCGATCATCGCGTGCGCAGGCACGGATTCCAGGCTCGGGGACGCCATGGCAGGCCGACCAGGTCGGGCAAGCATGGGGTTGTCGGCAGTCAGACCGCCGCCATCCTGGGGCCGTGGGCGCGTACCGCCCATCAGCCGGAACGAGCATGGCCAGCGACCCCCCCGTCTACGATCCCAAGGCGACCAGCATCCCGGTGCTGCGCTACCTGGTCGCGGTGGCGACGCACCTGCATTTCGCCCGCGCCGCATCCGCCTGCCGGGTCTCGCAGCCGACCCTGTCGGCGCTCATCGCGACGTGGGAGAAGCGCGTGCGGGTGCGCGTCTTCGAGCGCAACCAGCACGGCGTGCGCGTGACCCCCGCCGGTGAACGCATCATCGCCGCGGCGCGCGCCGCGCTCATCGCCCTGGAGGCGGTCGAGAATGCGGCCGGCGAGGCCAAGCCGCCCTTCTACGGACCGGTGCGCCTGGGGCTGATCCCCACCGTCGCGCCCTATGCGCTGCCGTTCATCATCCCCGCCATCGAGCGCGCCCATCCCGAACTCGAGCTGCCGCTGCGCGAGGACACCACCGCCGAGCTGCTCAAGGCCATCGATGCGGGGCGCATCGATGTCGCGATCCTGGCGCTGGTCCCGGGACTCGGACAGCGCCATGCCATCGACGCGCTCTACCGCGAGCCGTTCCTGATCGCGCTGCCGCGCGGCCACCGTCTCGGCGCGCAGGCGAGCATCACCGGCGATCAGCTCGGCCAGGAGCGGCTGCTGCTGCTCGCCGAGGGCCACTGCCTGCGCGATCAGGCGCTGGCGCTGTGCAACCGCCTCGCCGATGCCGGGCACGGCGCCGACTACCGTGCCACCAGCCTCGAGACCCTGAGGCAGATGGTCGCCGGCGGCACCGGCGTCACCGTCCTGCCGGCGCTGGCCTGCCCGGACGATGCCGACCGCCGCCTGGCGCTGCGCCCCTTCGCCGGCGGCGGGGCAGAGCGTACCATCTGCATGCTGTCCCGCCGCGGCGATCCGCGCACCGCCGCCTACGGCCTGCTGGCGGCGCTGATCCGGCGCCGACTGCCACCACAAGTCGAGCGCGCGAGCTAGCGCTCGACGCGCGGGCGCGGGCGTTCAGTGCGTAGACGCCAGGATGACCGCCGCGCGGCTTTCCATCGCCACCGCCTCCTGCGGCCTGCCCGCCTGCTTGAGCAGCACGGCGCAGTTCTGCAGGGTGGTGGCGAGGTTGGGATCGGCAGCGCCCAGGGTGCGTTCGACGATGGCGATGGCGCGGCGGTTGAGCGCGATGGCCTGCTCGTAATCGGCGCCGGCGGCGCAGGCCGCGATCACCGCGTTGAGCGCGGTGACGTAGTCGCGGCAGTCGGTGCCGCCGTGGCTCTCCAAGATGCCGAGCAAGCGCACTCCGGAGGCGATGGCCTGCGGCCATTTCTCCTCGCAGGCATAGAGCTGCGACTGGTTGGCGAGGATGACCGCGAGAGCCTCATGCGTCGGTCCTTCGCTGTGCTCCAGCAGGGCGAGGGCGTGCGCCAGCAGCGGCTCGGCCTCGGTGTAGCGCTGGAGCCGCGCCAGGCTGGCGGCGAGCCCGTTGAGCACTGCCGCCAGGGTGGCGGGATCGTCCGCGCCATGCGCCTGCCAATGCGCCAGCGCGGCCTGGTAGGCGGTCAGCGCGTCCTCGGCGGCTCCGGCGCTGCGCTTCAGCTCCGCGTAGGCGATCAGGCAGCGGCCCAGACGTCGGGGGTCCCCGCCGGCATCCTGGCGGCGGATGGCGATGGCGCGTGCGAGCTCGGCGGTGGCATCGCTGGTGCGTCCATCCTGGGCATGGATGCCGGCCAACGGCTCGAGGGCGTCGGCGGCCACCGGCGCGTGGGCGAGGTTGCTGCCATCGATGATGGTCAGCGCGCGCTTCAGGTCGCCTTCCGCACGCGCCTGCTCGCCGCTGCGCAGGCAGGCATCGGCGCGATCGATCAGCACCATGACCAGCGACGGACTGCTGACGCCGTTGCACTGTTCGAGGATCTCCAGGCTGCGCTCGAGGTGGGTGCGCGCGGTCGCGGCATCGCCGCGCCCGAGGGCGAGCTCGGCCAGGCCCTGGTGCGCCGCTGCCGCATTGCCATCGCGATCGCTCCCATGGGCGGCCCAGATCGCCAGCGCGCGCTGGTAGAGCGCCTCGGCATCCCGCTCATGGCCCTCGATGCGCAGCAGGTCGGCGAGCATCGCATCGCTGATGCCGCAGGCATCGGCGTCCGCGCCCAGGCGCTTGCTGCGGATGGCGAGGGCCTCGCGCTCCTGCGTTTCGGCCTCGGCCAGGCGCCCGCAGGCGACCAGTTGGCGGACCAGGCCGGTGCGGCAATCGGCTGCCGGCAGGCTGTCTGCCGCCGGCCCGGCAGCGAATGCCTCCAGGGCCTTGCGGTAGGCGGCCTCGGCGGCGGCCGGATCGTCGGCCAGGGAGAGGATCTCGGCCAGCAGGGCGAGGGTGGCGGCGTGATCGGCATCGCCGCTGGGGAAGGCGAGCGACAGCGCGAGCGCGGCGCGCACCGCGGTGAGCGCATGCGCGGGGTCCTTGGCCACCAGGGCGGCACGGCTCTCGGCGATCCTGGCGCGCCAGTCCGGCCGCGGATCGGCGGCGGTCTCCGCGCGTCCCAGGCAGGAGCACAGCAGCAGGGGAAGGATCAGGAGGGGGAGGGTCTTCATGGTGGTCCTCGTCAGGCGGGCGATGATCAGTGGAGGGTTCCGGTCGCAGCATCGCTGGCGTTGCCCTCAGCGGCGTAGCTCGAGCGCTTGGTGATGGGGATCAACCCCAACAGGGCGGTGACGCGGCTGGTCTTGGCCTCCGGATTGCAGGTGCGGGCGATCAGGCCGCCGAGGATCTGGAAGGTGACCGGTACGCCGGCACGCGATTCCGTCCACCACAGCGGGCTGACGCCGACCTCGGTGGTGCCGCCCTGGGAGCGCCAGTGGAATGCCCGCCACAGGATGTTGAGCTCGTGCCCGTCATCGGCGCGCTGCACCAGGAAGGGGATGAGCTGGCGGCCTAGCGAGGTGTCGAGCTGGTGCGCATGATGGTAATCGACGAGCGCCGGCAGCAGGCAGAGGTCGCCAGCGTCGGTCGCGTCGCAGTGCTCATAGCACAGCGGCAGGACCAGGTGGCTGTTGCCCCCATCGGCGGTGCGCCACTGCCAGTAGAGCGGGAAGGCGGTGCTGCCGTCGGGGGTCTCGATGTAGTTCAGCAGGTGCATCGAACGCACGGTGCTCGCAGCGCCGATCTCGCTCTGCTCGGTGGTGCGGTGGTACAGCGGGGTGATCACGGTCGTGGTCCGCTGCGGACCCGAGCGCCACTGGCCAGCCAGCGCCAGGGGGGCGATCCACGAATCGGGCCCGGCGGCATAGAAGGGGATGAGGCCGTGGTAGGCGCCCTGCGGGCGCTCGACGCGGTACCAGAGGGGCGCCAGCACCCGGTAGCCGGGGCCCTGGGAGAAGCAGGGCAGGACGACGATGCGGCGTGCACCCGCGGGTCCGCTCCACCATGCCAGGGGCAGGATGCCGGTGGTATCGCCGTGATGCCAGGCGGTCAGGGCATGCCAGCTGGTCCAGTGTCCGTCCTGGTCACGGTCGCGGTGCATCAGCGGGGTGATCCACAGCGACGTGCTGCCATCGGCATGGTCGCTCGCGCCGCTCAGCAGCGGCGGGCAGAGCCAGTAGCCCGGACCGCTGAACCAGGCGGGCAGCACGGCATGGCGGCGATGGTCCGCATCGCCGCTGGCCCACATCAGGGGGATCACCGCATCGAGGTCGCCGTGGTGCACGACGTTGAGCACGTGCCAGTCGGTGGGCCGTCCGGAGGCATCGGTGCCGCGATGCGCCAGGGGGGTGATCCACAGGCTCCCGCCGCCGTCGGGCCGCCGCGTCCACCAGCTGCCCGCAAGCGGGACCACCCGGTAGCCGGGCCCCCCGAGGTAGAAGGGCAGCAGGCCGAGATGCCGGTGGCCCTCCTCGCCGCCCAGCCAGAAGAGCGGCAGTACGGTGTCGCTGCTGCGGGTATGCACGTAGCTGAGCAGGTGCAGATCGTCGACCGTTCCGTCCGCCCTGCGATCGATGTGGGCCAGCGGCGTCACCCAGGTGCTGGAGCCGCCATCGGCGTGCGGCCAGTGCGCCGTCAGCGCGAGCGGCACCGACCAGGTTGCACCGGACTTGTAGAAGAAGGGCGTGACCGCCACGCTGCTGCCCGCCTGAGAGCTGGTGAGATGGACCAGCGGAGTGATCCACAGCGACTCCGCGCCGTCCGCTGCCCGCCGCCAGCTGGTGAGCGCCAGCGGCGCGAGGAAGGAATCGGGTCCCTGGACGAACAGCGGTACGATCGCCAGATGGCGGGCTTCGGGCTTCCCCCAGCGATAGGCCAGGGGCAGGAGCATGGTGAGCTCGGGCGACTGGTAGTAGGGTCCCAGGTGCATATCGGTGATGGCGCCGGCATGTTCGCTGGTGAGATGGAAGAGCGGGGTGACCCAGGTGCTCGCGCCGCCTTCGGCGTTGCGCAGGCGCATGCTCAGGATCGGCGGCATGATGGTCGCGCTGGGCGCATCCAGCCACAACGGCAGCACGCCGGTGTAGGTGCTGGTGCTGCCATGGGCGGTCTCGTCCCAGCGGTAATAGAACGGGAACTCGATATGGTAGCGGCTGCTCGCCGGCCGGTTCGCGGCATCCGGCTCATGGATCACGCTGCCGCTGAAGTCGGTCGCCGCGTGCATGCTCGCCACCGAGCCATCGCCGCGGGTGCTGCGATGGTACAGCGGCGTCAGCCAGAGGGAGGAGCTTCCGTCCTCGCGCGACCAGTGCGCGCTCAGCAGCGGTGGGATCACCAGGGCATGCGCGTTGGCGAAGACGAAGGGGATGAACAGGGTGGAGGCGGCGGTCGCACCGCCCTGCGCGTGCCAGGAATGGTAGAACAGCGGCAGGACAGTGAAGGAGGCGGATTCCGCTGCCGGCTTGCCATCGATGTTGGGCCCGCCCCCGGAATGGCTGCCGCCGGCGAGCAGCAGGTGCCAGCTGCTGGTACGGCCCGAGCCATCGTGCGAGGCATGGGCGAGCGGGGTGATCCACACCGATGCCGCTCCATCCGGCGACCAGCGGCCGAGCGAGAGCGCCAGGGGGGCGCACCACCAGCTGCGCCCCTGGAGATAGAAGGGCAGGACGGCGCCGGTGCGCCCGCCGCTCGGCCCCGAGCGCCAGGCGAGCGGGAACACCAGGTCGAGATCCCGGTCATGCACATAGTTGAGCACGTGCATGCTGGCGAGGCGGCCCTGCCAGTCGCTGGTCACATGCATGAGCGGCGTCACCCAGGTCGAGCGGCCGCCCTCGGCGGTGCGCCAGGATCCGCTCAGCGCCACGGGGATGGTCCACGACCGCGGACCCTTGGTCCACACGGGCAGCACGGCGAGGCGGTGCTCGCAGAGGTGGCCGGACGACCAGACCAGCGGCGCGAGCACATCGTGGTCGTGGTCATGGTAGTAGGTCAGGAGGTGGAACTGGTCGATCGCGCCGGCGGCATCCTGGTGGACATGGGCGAAGGGAGTGATCCAGGTGCTGCGGCCGCCATCGTCATGCTGCCACTGTCCGGTGAGGGCAACCGGGACGCTCCACCAGCCCGGTCCCGAGAAGAAGACGGGCAGGATGGCGGTATGCTGCTGGTCGTCATGCCCCCAGTGGTAGGCGAGCGGCAGCACCATCCAGCGGTCGGCGCTCTCGGCATAGAGGAGGGCATGGGTATCCTCGAGCCGTCCATCGCGGTCGGTCGAGCGGTGGAAGAGGGGCGTGATCCACAGCGACTGGCCGCCATCGGCGCGCGTCCAGCCGCCGCTGGCCAGCAGGGGCACGCCGGCATAGCCGGGTCCCTGGAGGTAGAACGGCGCGACCACGGTGCGCTTCTGGCCGACCGGGCCGTAGCGCCAGTAGAACGGCAGCACCGCCGTCAGATCGGGGGTCTGGAGATAGTTCAGGATGTTGAACGATCTGGTCGTGCCGTCCGCCGCGCTGGTCCGATGGAAGAGGTAGAACAGCGCCATGAACTGGCGCGAACCGTCCGCTTGGCGGGCATTCTCCACCAGCGGCCAGAGATGCCGGAATTCGAGATCGTCATCATCGCCGGTCGCTGCACGCGCCGGTAGCTGGCACCCGCAGGCCAGGGCTGCCAGAAGCAGGCTGAGCAGCCGGGGCGGCCTAGCCGCCGGCAGGCACGCTGATGGGGTCAGCGGCGGCGTCGCTGCAGCGGGCGGGGATGCATCGGGGTGTGGGAGGACGAGTGGCATGACCATATATTAGCAAACGTTTGCTAACAGTCAAGCGCTGGCCGCCTCCGTCGACTGGCATGGACCACGAGCGTCTGCACCGCGTCACCGCCAGGGACCCGTTCAGGTGTGGTCCGTGCCCGGGTTCGGCTATGGTCGCCTGGGGATGCGCACGCGATGCGGGCGGGCCCATCTGCGCGCTCGACCGAGAGCACCCACGGAGGCTGGCATGGCGATGACGGCGGGTCAGCGGGTGGCGGCTGCGTTGCTGCTGGCGATGGTGCAGCTGCATGCCGGCGAAGCGGCCGTAGCGCTCCCGGCATCGGTGGCGGCGGTCTGGGCTGCGGACAAGGCCGTGCATGAGACCACCGCGACGCGCGAACGGGTGTGCCTCAACGGGCTGTGGCTGTGGCAGCCGGAGGTCGGCACCGCGCACCGCGATGGCGCTGCAGCGCGCACGGTGCCTGACGACTCCTGGGGCTACTTCAAGGTCCCTGGCAGCTGGCCGGGGATCACCGATTACATGCAGCACGAGTCGCAGACCGTCTATCGCCACCCGGCCTGGGCCCAGGCCCAGCTCGCCGCCGTGACGGCGGCCTGGTACCAGCGCACCATCACCATCCCGGCCTCCTGGGCCCAGCGGCGCATCGCCCTCCAGCTGGAGGGCCTCGCCTCCTTGGCGGCGGTCTTCATCGATGGCCAGCCGGTCGGGACGCTGCGTTTTCCCGGCGGCGAGCTCGAGCTTGTCCCAGCGCCGGCCGCGGGCGAGCACCGCCTGGCCATGCGGGTGGCCGCCGTGCCGCTCAAGTCGGTGATGCAGTCGTTCAACGACACCTCGTCGGTCAAGGAGGTCGCGGGCTCGGTCGCGCGCCGCGGGCTGTGCGGCGATGCCTGGCTGTGCTCGGCACCGGCGGCGGCGCGCATCACCGCGCTCGCCGTGCATACCTCGGTGAGCGCCGGGACCATCAGCATCGATGCGGACCTCGCCGGACTGGTGACGGAGGGCCGCTACCGCCTGCATGCGCGCATCGCCGATCATGGGCAGGTGGTCAAGGACATCATGAGCCCAGCCTTCGCGGCAGCCGAACTCAAGCAGGGACGGCTGCGCCTCAGCGAGGCCTGGAAGCCGGAGAAGCTGTGGGACATCATCACCCCGGGGAACGTCTACCAGCTCAGCGTCACCTTGAGCGATGCCGCGGGCGCGCTGCTCGATGAAGCGGCGGCGCTGCGCTTCGGCTTCCGCGAGCTGAGCATCAGCGGCCGGGACCTGCTGCTCAACGGCAAGCGCATCTACCTCTCGGCGCTGCCGCTCGACAATGCCCAGATCAGCGCCGCGACCGCCACCTACGAGGCGGCCAAGGAGACCATGCTGCGCCTCAAGGGCATCGGCATCAACTGCGTCTATACCCACAACTACGGCTGCGAGCCCGGCACCCATCTCGCCTTCGACGGCATTCTCGCCGCCGCCGACGATATCGGCATGCTGGTGTCGCTCTCCCAGCCCCATTTCGGCCAGTATGATTGGAAGGCGCCGGATGCCGACCAGGCCAACGGCTATGCCCGCCATGCCGCCTACTACGTGCATGTCGCCGCCAGCCATCCCTCGGTGGTGTTCTATTCCATGAGCCACAACGCCACCGGCTACAACGAGGACATCGACCCGGAGATGATGGACGGGGCCAAGGACAACCGCGACAACTGGTCGCGCAACAATGCCAAGCTCGCGGTGCGGGCGGAGGCCATCGTCCATCAGCTCGATCCGGACCGCATCGTCTACCACCACTCCTCCGGTGACCTGGGCAACATGTATGTGGTCAACTTCTACACCAACTTCGTGCCCATCCAGGAGCTCTCCGACTGGTTCGGGCATTGGGCCGCCGCCGGCACCAAGCCGATGTTCACCTGCGAATACGGCGCGCCCTTCACCTGGGACTGGACGATGTACCGCGGATGGTACAAGGGCCAGCGCTCGTTCGGCAATGCGCGCGTGCCCTGGGAGCTGTGCGTCGCCGAATGGGATGCGCAGTTCCTCGGCGACCGCGCCTTTGCCATTTCCGCCGCGGAGAAGGCCGATCTGCGCTACGAGGCCAAGCAGTTCCGCGCCAAGGCCACCTGGTTCCGCTGGGATTACCCCTTCGAAGTCAGCTCGCAGGCCTTCGATGACCGCTTCACCGTGATCGCCCGCTACATCACCGACAACTGGCGGGCCTTCCGCGGCTGGGGGCTTTCCGGCAACTCGCCGTGGGAGTACGAATCCTACTGGAAGCTGCGCCCGGGCGCTGATACCGGCCGCGTCGCGCTGGCAGTCGACTGGGCGGGCCTGCAGCGGCCGGGCTTCAGCCCCGACTTCATCGACAAGCCCTTCGCGCGCATGGACGTCGCCTACAAGCGCGACGACTGGCTGCCGACCCCCGCCGCCGAGGCGCTGGTGCGCTGCAACATGCCGCTGCTCGCCTATATCGCCGGGCCCTCCGCGCACTTCACCAGCCAGGAGCATGACGTGGCTCCCGGCCAGACGCTGGAGAAGCAGCTGATCATCATCAACAATGCGCGCGAGACGGTGTCCTGCTCAGCCAGCTGGACGCTCCACCTGCCGCACGCGGCCACCGGAGCCGCCACCATCAGCCTGGCGACCGGCGAGCAGAGCCGCCTGCCGCTGCGCTTCCAGCTGCCTGCGGATCTGCCGCCGGGGGCCTATGAGCTGGACGCGGAGGTGGCCTTCACCCCCGGTGCACCCCAGCACGATGCCTTCACCATCAACGTCCTCGCTCCGCCGGCCGCCCGGCCGCCGGCCGCCCCCCAGCCGCGCATCGCCATCTTCGATCCCAGGGGCGAGACCACCGCGCTCCTGGGCCGCCTGGGCGTGCATGGGACGGCGGTCATGGCGGACAGCGATGCCGCCGGCTTCGACCTGCTGATCGTGGGCAAGGCGGCGCTCACCCGCGATGGCGCGGCGCCGGACGTCATGCATGTGCACGACGGACTCAAGGTGGTGGTCTTCGAGCAGGGCCCCGAGGCGCTCGAGGAACGGCTGGGATTCCGCATCGCCGAGTACGGCCTCAGGCAGGTCTTCGCCCGCATCCCCGGGCATCCGCTGCTCGCGGGTCTGGGCAGTGAGCACCTGCATGACTGGTGCGGTGAGGCCACCATCCTGCCGCCGCGCATGCCCTATGTCCTCAGCCCGCGCTTCAACGGTGCGCCGACGGTGAGCTGGTGCGGCATGGAGGTGACCAGGCTGTGGCGCTGCGGCTGCCGCGGCAACCTCGCCTCGGTGCTGATCGAGAAGCCGGCCTGCGGCGATTTCACCGCCGTGCTCGACGGCGGCTTCAGCCTGCAGTACAGCCCCTTGCTGGAGTACCGCGCTGGCAGCGGGATGGTGCTGTTCTGCCAGCTCGATGTCACCGGCCGCAGCGAGGATGATCCGGCGGCGCTCCAGCTGGTGCGCAACATCATCGCCTACGCCTCGTCGTGGAAGGCCGGGGTGCGCCGGCAGGTGGTCTATGCCGGCAATCCCGCCGGAGCGCATCATCTCGAGTCGATGGGCCTGCCGGTGTCCACGTATCGCGCCGGGGCTCTGGCGGCAAACCAGGTGCTGGTGGCCGGCACCGGCGCCGGCGAGGTGCTCGCCCACGATGCGCCCGCGCTCAAGGCCTGGCTGGCGGGGGGTGGGCATCTGCTCGGCATCGGCCTCGGCCAGGCCGAGGCCAACACCTTCCTGCCGTCCGCCGTCACCATCGCCAACGCCGAGCACATCGCCTCCTTCTTCGCACCGGCTCCGGCGGGCTCGGCTCTCGCCGGCATCGGTCCGGCCGATGTCCACAACCGGGATCCGCGCGAGTTCCCGCTGGTGACCTCAGGTGCCCAGATCGTCGGCGATGGCGTGCTGGCGACCATGCCGGAGGCAGGCGTGGTCCTCTGCCAGCTCGAGCCCTGGGCCTTCGACTACCAGGTGCAGTACGACCGCAAGCGCACCTTCCGCCGCTCGGCGGTCCTGCTCGCCCGCCTGCTCGGCAATCTCGGGGTGGGGGCGGATACGCCCCTCTTGGCGCGCATCCATGCCCCGCTTGCCGCCGCGGGCGAGCCGAAGCGCTACCTCAGCGGGCTGTACCTCGATGTCCCCGAGGAGATGGACGACCCGTACCGCTTCTTCGGCTGGTAGGAGCACGGCGGTGCCGCAGGGACGGCGGTTCCCAGGCACTCGCTGCACGAGGAGGCAGCGCCGCCTGATCCTGGTTGCGGACGGGTGGCTGCACCCGTCCTGCAAGTGATGCAGGGCACCGACCCGGAGAATGTCTGCGCTCGGTACGCTCTGGCATCCGGCTAGCATCGAGGCAGGTGCCGCATGGATACCATGACCTACCTCTTCGTCGGGCTGTTCACCGGCCTCTTCGGCGTCGCCTATTTCGTCTATGGCAAGAAGCAGCAGCAGTTCATGCCGATGATCGCCGGGGCGGCGTTGTGCATCTACCCCTATTTCGTCGACAGCCTGTGGCTGAGCATCCTGGTCGGGGTGGTGCTCCTGGCCTTGCCGTTCATCTGGCGCTTCTGATGCCTTCCCGCGCGCCTGGAGCGGTCAAGGCAGCGCAGGTCGAGGTGGCCTCAACGTCCTAAGTGATGACATGGCAGAATGTTGAATTAGCATTCCAGATCATGGGACGGCGCCTGCAATTACGGCATCGTCGTTCCGCAGCCGTGCGGGGGTGTGGCTGGCTGCGGACGGTCAGATAATCTGCGCATAGACTGCCGCACGGTGACGACAGATCAGGGACAAGGCGGAGGAAGCATGGCGCCCACCGATCAGATGCTGCTGGCACGTTTCGCCCAGGACCGCGATGGCGACTCCTTCGCCGAGCTGGTGCGTCGCCATTCCGGCATGGTCTACGGCGTCTGCCGCCGAGTGCTCCACGACCGCGGCCTGGCGGAGGACGCTGCCCAGGAGACCTTCCTGCGCCTGCTGCGCCATCCCGGCTCGGTCACCCAATCGCTCTCCGGCTGGTTGCATCGGGTCGCCCATCATACCGCCGTCGACCTGGTGCGGCGCGAGGTGGGACAATCGCGGCGGACCCAGGCGAAGGCGCTGGTCGAGGACGACGCACCGAGCTGGGCCAGCATCAGCCCGCTGTTCGACGAGGCGTTGCAGGAGCTGCCGGACGAGTCTCGCCAGGTGCTGGTCGGGCACTACCTCGAATCGCGCAGCCAACTCGAGCTTTCTCAGGAGCTCGGCATCTCGCAGCCGACGGTCAGCAGGCGCCTGGCCGCCGGAGTGGCCCAGCTGCGGACGCTGCTGATCGCCAAGGGCGTGGTCGCGACGGTGGTGCTGGGCAGCCTGATGCACGGCTCGCTGTGCTCCGCAGCCCCGGCGAGCCTCGCGCTGGGGCTCGGCAAGCTGACCCTCGCCGGTCAGGCCGGCCTGGGTGCTGGCGCGGTCGCTGCCAAGGGGGCCGCCGGTGCGACCGCCAGCCTGGCACCGACCCTGCCCACGCTGCTGGGCTCTGCTGCCGCGCTCGCCCTGCTCGCCGGCGGCCTGGCCGGGGGCTGGCTGCTGCGCAACCATGCCTTCGCACCGTCGGCAGGTGTGCCGTCGGCCTGGCGCTTCGTCAGCCCCGACGGACCGGCGATGGGCGCCGCCCGCGTGCCAACCCTGCCTGCCGACAGTCTCGGCGGCCAGGGTCCGGCGCGCCAGCTGACGCTCATCCGGCTGCCGGGGCTGTCCGGCTGCGACATCGCCGGGGTCGCCATCGCCCCGGACTGGTCGCTGGTGGTGGTCGGCAATGCCTGCGGCCAGGGCGGCAACGCACCCGTCCAGTCTGGGGTGCGCAGCGGCTTCATCCTGCGCTGCGCGCCGGATGGGCGTTCGGCCCGCAGCCTCGACCGCTGGCCCGCGGGCAGCGCCACCATCAGCGCTTTGCGAACCGATGCGCACGGCGATCTGCTGATCTTGGGCGAGAATCCGCACGGCGCGGATCTCGGCGGCGGCCCCGGCCAGGGGGGCTTCGTCGCCAAGTTCGGCGCCGATGCCACGCAGGTGCGCTGGATCTTCTACCAGACGGGCATCGTCGATGCCGCGCTGGCGGCGGATGGCGACCTGGTGGTGCTGCGTGCGGGGGAGCTGGCACGCTACGACACCGCCAGCGGGATCATGCGCTGGTCGGCGCACTGGCCGAGCCATGGGCAGGATCATGCGCAGACCCTCGGCATTGACCGCGACAGCGGCGTGATCGCCATCGCCGGATATAGCGATGCGAATACGGGCGAGGAGGTGTTCAAGCAGCCCTATGCCCGCTCCTTCTCGGCCAGCGGCGTGCCCGCTTGGACGCTGTGGGATGCCGATCCGGGCCAGCTGGGCAGCGGGCCGAGGGGATGCCATCTCAATGCCGACGGCTGGGCGCTTCGTCTGGTCGCGCATGCGGGGTCGTTCCTCCTGGCCCAGATCAGCACCGGTGGCAATACCGTGCTGGCGCATGATGCCCATGATCCCACCCAGCCGCAGGCGCCAGCCATCCACGACGGTGCATACCAGGACGCGCCCGGTTTCGGCTTCCAGGGAGCGACCCCGGTCACCGCACTGACGCGGATCGATGCCCGCCAGGGGACCATCGCCCGGCAGACCTGGTTGAGCGGCTGGGCCGCCCCGGCCCAGGCCAGCGCCTGGTCGGTCGCCGACCTGTGCGCCGATGGGGATCTGATCGTCGCCGTCGGGCAGAGCGGTGCGGGCTGCCCGCAGCGCGGTGCCTGGGTGGCGCCGCCGGGCGGCAGTGGGCAGCACGGAGCGGTCGCGGTGTTCGATGCCGGCATGCGGCTGCTGCAATGCGGCAGCGTGGCGCATGCGCACTGGACCTGCGCCGCGCTGTCCGGACCGCTGCTGGTGGTCGGCGGCAGCGCCGACGCCGATGCCGCGGTGCGCATCTGGCCGGGTCCGCCGGCCGCTGCGGGTGGGCCAGGTGAGGGCTATCTCGCCGTCTTCAGCCTCGATCGCCAGCGCAGCGCAGGGCAGATGCCATGACCAGGACTCCGACCTTCCGTCCGTTTCCGCTCTGGCCAGTGGTGCTGGTCGTGCTTGTCGCCCCGGTGACCGCCCTGCTGGCCGAGACGGTGCAGGAACCGCCCGCACCGGGCGACAGCGGACCGGGGGATCCGGCGCACCTGGTGAGCGCCTCGCCCCTCGGGGGTGGCGGCGACGACGAGGTGATGGCGGTGGGCATCGCCCCTGACTACACCATCATCCTGGCCGGCAATACCGACGATCTCGCCCTACCGGGGGTCGCGGGGGTGCTGCTCGGACCAGCTGGGGTGCCGCCAGCAGTGCCGGCAAGCGCACCTACGGCCAAGGGCCAGCGGCATGCCGGCGCGCACGGCTTCATCGTGCGCACCAGCAGCGACGGCAGGATGGCGCTCAGCGAGAGCCATTTCGGCTATGGCATGGCGACCATCGAGCGCATGCACCTGGATGAGCAGGGCAGGGTCTACATCAGCGGCACGCGTGGTGCTGGCGCCGTCCCCGCCACCCCGACCGGCCAGGTGGGCGTGGCGGGGTCGTACATCGCACGGCTTGCCGACGACCTGCGCTCGGTCGCCTGGATGCTCCCCGTCGACCAGCTGCGCGATTTCGCCGTCGACGGCACGGGCGATGTGATGGCACTCGCCGGCACCAGCCTGATCCGCTATCGGGCGGCGGATGGCACGCAGCTGTGGACGGCGACCTGGTCGTGCCATGGCGACGATCACCCCGGCGCCCTGGCGCTGTCGCTCCAGACCGGGGTTGCCGCAGTGGTGGGTTTCGGCATGACCAAGACAGGGCATGAACCGTACAGGGACCCCTATGCCTACGCCTTCGATCGCTCGGGTCGGCAGGTATGGTCGGCGTGGAATCCGGACCCGACGCGCGAATGCGGGGCGCAATTCGGCGGCAACGGCCTGATGGCCGATACCTCCGGCCATGCGGCCGGGGCGACCGCGGATGGCAAGCTCCTGCTGGTCCTCTATGCCGATGGGGGGAATACCGTCTGCACCCGCGATCCCTCCGACCCCGGCAAGGAGCTCGACCATGCGGTGTTCGCCGGGGTGCATCAGCCCGGTCCGGGGTACGGCTTCCATGGCGCGAGCAAGACCAGCGTGATCCTGCGCGTCGATGCACGAAGCGGCACGATCGAGAAGGGCACCTGGATGAGCGCGTGGCTGAGCCCGGCGCATGCCAATGGCCTGTCGATGGATGGTGCCTGCGGTGGACCGCAGCAGTCGGTCCTGGTGGTCGGCAACAGCGCCTCGGGCTGCCCGCTGAAGAATCCTTGGTATCCTTTCGTCGAGGGGAGCTACCGCGGTGGCGGCTTCCTCGCCATCTTCGATGCCGCCTTCACCCTGCGCGAATGCGGCTACTTCGCCCATACCCGCATGACCGCGGTGGACTGCCGCGGGAGCTGCGCCGTCATCGGCGGTTCGGTGCGCGATGAGGACGGCGGGGCGTCGAAGGATCCGGTCAAGCTCTACCATCCGGTGCAGGCTCGGCTGGGGGGTGGCCAGGACGGCTATTATGCGGTCTTCCACCTCGGACCGTGAGCGCGAAGCAGGCGACCTCCCAGCGCGCGCCGGCGTTCAGTGGATCTCGGGGTCGGGTGTCGGTGTGGGCTTGAAGTGCAGGAAATCGAAGTCGCAGCCCTGGTGGGCCTGGGTGATGTGCTCCTCGAGCAGCTGGCCGTAGCCGCGCTCGTACCTGGGCGCGTGCGGCGTCAGCGCGGCGCGGCGCCGGGCGAGCTCCTCGTCGGAGACGCGCAGCTGGAGCAGGCGCGCCGCGACATCCAGCTCGATCAGGTCGCCATCCTGCACCAGCGCCAGCGGGCCGCCCTTGGCCGACTCCGGGCTGACATGCAGCACGCATGAGCCGTAGCTGGTGCCGCTCATGCGCGCATCGGTGATGCGCACCATGTCGCGGATGCCCTGCTTGAGCAGCTTGGTCGGGATCGGCAGCATGCCCCACTCGGGCATGCCCGGTGCGCCGACCGGCCCGGCGTTCTGCAGCACCAGCACGGAATCGGCGGTGACCTCGAGGTCGGGATCGGCGAGCCGCTGCTTCATGTGCGGGTAGTCGCGGAACACCACCGCCTTGCCGATGTGCTTGGCCAGGCGCGGCTCGGCCGCGGTCGGCTTGATCACCGCGCCATGGGGGGCGAGGTTGCCGCGCAGGATGTAGGTGCCGCCCGATGTCGACAGCGGCTTGTCGCGCGCGAGGATGACCTCCTCGTTATGGACCGGGGCATCCTTGATGTCCTCGCCCAGGGTGCTGCCGCTTACGGTCAGGCAGTCCAGCTTGAGCAGGTCGCGGATGCGCCACAGCATGGCGGGCAAGCCCCCGGCATCATGGAAATCCTCCATCAGGTACTTCCCCGCCGGGCGCAGGTTGGCCAGCACGGGGGTGCGCCGGCTGATGGCGTCGAAGAGGTCGAGATCGAGCGTCACCCCGGCGCGGCCGGCCATGGCGATGAGATGGATGATCGCATTGGTCGAGCCGCTGAGCGCCATGTCGATGGTGATGGCGTTGTCGAAGGCATCGGCGGTCAGCAGATCGGACGGGCGCAGGTCCTCCCACACCAGCTCGACCGCGCGCTTGCCGGTGCTGGTCGCCAGGCGCTCATGCGCCGAGTGCACTGCCGGTATCGAGCTCGCGCCGCTGAGGGTCAGGCCCAGGGTCTCGGCGATGGCGGCCATGGTCGAAGCGGTGCCCATGGTCATGCAGGTGCCGGGCGAACGGGCGATGCCGTCCTCGATCGCCTGCCAGTCGTCGTCGCACAGGTTGCCGGCGCAGCGCTCGGCCCAGTACTTCCAGGCATCGGTGCCGCTGCCGAGGGTCTTGCCGGCGAAGTTGCCCTTCAGCATCGGCCCGGCGGGCAGGAAGATCGCCGGCAGGTTGGCGGAGGCGGCGCCCATGATCAGGGCCGGCACGGTCTTGTCGCAGCCGCCCATCAGCACCGCGCCATCGATCGGATGGCAGCGCAGGGTCTCCTCCACCTCCATGGCGGTGAGGTTGCGGTAGAACATGCTGCTCGGCTTCATGTACGATTCCGAGAGCGACATCACCGGGAGCTCGACCGGGAAGCCGCCGGCCTGCCATACGCCGCGCTTCACCTGCTCGGCGCGGCTGCGGAAGTGGGTGTGGCAGGTGTTGAGGTCCGACCAGGTATTGAGGATGGCGATGACGGGCTTGCCCTCGTAGTCATCGCGGCTGAAGCCCATCTGCTTGATGCGCGAACGGTGGCCGAAGCTGCGCAGGTCATCGGGGCCGAACCACTTCCAGCTGCGCAGCTGGTGCGCTTCGAGACGGGTGCGAGGTCTGGGCGTGGGCATATGAGCGGTCCCGCTGGCGAGGTCCTCCTGCTGTAGCGCCAGGATCGATCGCCGCAATGCAGCACTGGAGGCGCGGCGGCCGCCTCACACGGCGGGCGGGCTGGGACACCGCAGGCGGGGCGCAGCCTGGGGCCCGCTCGCGGCGTGGACTGGGTTTGACTTCACTCATGCCATGGGGATACCTGGACTGCCTTGATCACAGAGCGCCTGTCCCGCTACCATCGCTGCCCTGGGGAGTGCGCGCCTCTCCGTCCAGGTGGGGGCGGCGACGGCCACTGGGCAGCGATGCTCGGCATGCGGGCCAGCGCCGGGCAGCGCCCGTCCGGCCGCGCGGCCCACAGCGGAAGGCGACGATGAATCCGCTGCTGATTCTCGCGATCGGCATGCTGATCGTCATCGGCGGCATCCTGCTGCTGCGCCTGCATGCCTTCCTCGCTCTGCTGCTGGGCGCGGTGGTGGTGGCGGGGCTGACGGGCAGGCAGCAGCTGTTCGCCAGCGCCATCGCCAGCGCCTCGGTGCCGATCGTCGCCGTCTCGGCCGCTGGCGGGCTGGACGTCCGCCCGGGCAAGGGCCGGGCGCTGATCGCGGGCACCACCTACCTGGTCGTCGATGGCGTGCTGAGCCACGATGCCGTCGAGGTCATCATCGCAGGGCCCAGGACGTCTGCCGGCGTGCATCACGTGCGCCTCGCCGGCGGCGTGCCGGCAGGTGTCGAACACAGCCGTGCGAGCCTGGCGCATGCGACGCTGGTGGATCAGGCGCGCAGCGAGGCGGCCCTGAGCGTGGGCAGGCGCGTCGCCACCGGCTTCGGGGACATCGTCGGCGGCATCGGCATCGTCATCGCCTTGGCGGCGATCATCGGCGAATGCATGATGCGCAGCGGCGCCGCCGACCGCATCGTGTGGTCCATCCGGCGCCTGCTCGGCGACGCCTATGCCCCCCAGGCCTTCGTGGCGAGCGGCTTCGTCCTCTGCATCCCGATGTTCTTCGATACCGTCTTCTATCTGATGCTGCCGCTGGCCAAGACGCTGCGCCGGCAGACCGGCCGGCATTGGGTGCTGTATGTGCTGTGCGTGGTCGCGGGCGCGACCATGGCCCACGCCCTGGTGCCGCCCACGCCCGGTCCGTTGATGGTGATCAGCGAGCTGGGAGTGAACATGGGTCTGATGATGGTCGGCGGGATCATCGTCGGGTCGATCGCGGCGACCGCCGGCTACCTCTACGCGGTATGGGCGGACCGACGCTGGGATGCGCCCCTGCCTGAGGAGGAGGCGGGCAGCACCCATCGCCTGGAGACCGATCAGTCCAGCTGGCCGCCGCTCGCCGTGGCGATCCTGCCGATCCTGCTGCCGGTGATCCTGATCTCGGGCTCCTCCCTGCTCGATCTCTATCCGGCGGGCTCGGTACCGCCCGCCTGGACCGCCTATCTGCGCTTCTGGGGCGACAAGAATGTCGCCCTGGTGGTGTCGGCCGCCCTGGCGCTGGCGATGCTGTGGTGGGCCCGCCGCGGCACGCTGAGGGACCTCAGCCGCACCACCCAGGACGCCCTGTCCAGCGCGGGGGTGATCATCCTCATCATCGCCGCCGGCGGCGCGTTCGGCGCGGCGCTGAAGCAGACCGGCATCGCCACGACGCTGACCGACCTGATGCCGGCGGCGAAGGTCGCCCTGCTGCCGCTGTCCTTCCTCATCACCTCGACCATCCGCATCGCCCAGGGCTCTGCGACGGTGGCGATGATCACCGCGGTGGGCATCGTCGCTCCCATCGTCGCGGCCGGCGATCTGGGCTACCATCCCCTCTATGTCGCCCTGGCGATCGGCTGCGGTTCCAAGCCCATCCCGTGGATGAATGACAGCGGTTTCTGGATCATCAGCCGCATGAGCGGCTTCTCCGAGGTGCAGACGCTGCGCACCGCGAGCGCGATGATGAGCCTGATGGGGGTGGTCGGCCTGGCGGTGACCATGCTGGGCTCCTGGCTGGTGCCGCTGGTGTGACGGCGCTGGCCGCCCAGCCGCGACGAGCGGAGGCGACCAGCTGCCCGAGCCTGACCTTGGACCGGGTGATGCAGAATCTGCATGCGCCTGCGCTGGATGCGGCTTGCTGGTTGCTCCTCTTCCTGTGGATAGGGACAGTCCCACCATGTCCCGCCTGTCACGCATCGTCACCATTGCCATGCTGAGCCTGGTGCTCACAGGCGGCCATCTGGCGCTGCTGCAGATCACCGCGTTGACCAGCATGCTGATCGTTCGCAGCGGCGAACAGGGCCTGATCCAGGCGATGCAATCGACCTTCAGCGGGGCGAGGCCGTGCGCGCTCTGCCGGGTCGTCCATGTCCTGGCGGCGGCACAGCAGAACGATGGTTCGGCGCTCCCGGCGCCGCTCGCGGGCGGCAAGGCGATCACCAAGGTGGAGGCACTCGTCGACCCGCCCTGGTCGCCAGGTGACTGCTCATGCTGCGTCGCAGCCAGCACCACGATAGCGGCAGCGATCCATCAGTGGTGCCTTCAGCCGGAACTGCCGCCGCCCAAGGCGGGCTAGGCCGGAGCGCCCGGAGGAACGGACAGTCTGCTTGGCGTGCGCATCCAGCGCACCAGGTGCTCGGGCAGGATCGCATCCGGTCTGCGCTCACCCAGTTCGATGCGACGTGTCGTCGGCTGACGTTCGCTGAGTTCACCCGCTTGCGCTCCGGGCCTAGGGCGTCGGCGGTCAGCGCATCGCGGAGGCGACCGGCAGGGTGCTGATGGCTTGACGCATCCATGCCGGGCTCTTTCCGGTGGGCGACATGCTGATCCTGGCGGCAATCGGCAACCCAGCATCGATTTGCCCCGCCTGTGGAGGCCACCAAGGCCACAGGCTGGGACTGCCGCACCATCCCGATCGGATCCACCCAGGAGACGCGTCCATGTCGAGTTCAACCATCTGCCTCGCGCTCGCGCTCAGCCTGACCATGGGGGTGGCAACGCCCCAGGATCAGGCATCGAACCTGACGGTGTCGCGGGCCTGGTCCCGTGCGACGGCGCCATCGGCGCAGGCCGGGGCCGTCTTCCTGGTGATCTCCAACAGCGGGTCGCACGACGATGCGCTGCGGTCGGTGGCGGCGGCGTGCGCCGACACCGTGGAACTGCACTCGCATACCATGGACGATCAGGGGATCATGCACATGGACCCGGTGGCGTCAGTCGCCATCCCGGCGCATGGAGCGGTGGAGTTCAAGCCCGGTGGGCTCCATATCATGCTGCTGGGGCTCAAGCACCCCCTGCACCTGGGGGATCACCTGGCGCTGATCCTGCACTTCGACCACGCCGGCACCATCCCTGCGGATGCCTTGGTGATGGCGCCGGATGCCATGGGCCTGGGGTCAGGCGCGCCGGCGGCGCCGGGTGCCAGGGGACCATGAGGATGAGGTGACGACGCAGAGCGCCGCAGATGCGCCAGTTCCCCGGCATGCAGACCAGGCCGGGGCATCCTCGCACGCATCGACCGTCATCGGACGGCGAGCTACTTCTTGTCGGGCCAGGGCAGGCCGGCCTTGATCCATTGGCTGAGCATGTCGACCTGGTCGGCAGTCAGGCGGGTCTTCTTCTTGGGCGGCATGTTATGATCGTCATCCTTGGCCATGTACTTGATGGCCAGGATCACGTCGCTCTTCTCGGGTGCACCCTCGACCACGATCGGGCCATCTTCGCCGCCCTTGATCCAGCCGTCCCGGCTATCGAGGCGGAGCTTGCCCTTCTGCTTGTCGGCCCCATGGCAGCCGGTGCAGTTCTTGTCGATGATCGGCCAGACCTTGGCGAGGAACACCTGGTCATTGGCGGCATCGGCGAAGAGCAGTGCAGGGGCCATCAGGATTGCGACGGTGGCGGGGGCGAGCGTGATGACAAGGACGCGGCGAATGGTCGAGGTGCGTGGCATGGAATCTCCCAGGGGTGGAATGAGGTCGCCAAACGGGAGGGTGTCTCACTGCTCGCCAGAATGATGGTTCGCAGTGTGTCACTGCATTGGCAGAAGGCTGTCCCGTGATGCGGATGAATGATGTCCGGGAAGCAGGCATGTCACTGCCGCAGGCGGTCTGATCGATGCATGCGGTGGGGATCATGCATTGGCACATTGCCACGGGTGGGGTGCTGCGGGAGGCGCCACCAGGGCCTGGTGCCTAGTCCTGGGCCAGGATGCTGATGAGCCGCGCAGCACTGCGGTCGATGTCCGGGATTGCTTCACTGCGCAGGTTGCTAGCCTGCCGGCGTGAGCGCCCCCCTCATCCGCCGCTGCGCCATCCTCGCGCTGGTCGCCATCCTGGCGATCGGCAATTCGGCCGGCATGCAGGTCGTCGCCTGGATGAGCATGATCGTCGATCGCGTCCAGACCGAGTCGATCGGCGAGGCCATCGCCAGCACCTTGCAGGGGGTCCGACCCTGTGCGCTGTGCAAGATCGCAAAGGTGCTCGCGGCCCATGAGGCGATGGCCTGGACGCACCAATCCCCAGGCAAGGCCCCCCAGCAGCAACACCTCTCGCCAGCGATGAAATGGATCATCGACGAGCACTGGGTGGCGCCGATCGCAGGTGAGGCGCACCAGGCCCAGATCTGGCCGCTGTCGCGCCATCTGGCAGATAGCCTCGCGATCGAGCCGCCGACCCCGCCGCCGCGAGCCTGAACGCATCGCGGCGCAGCGTCTCGGCTCCTGATTGTCGCGGGCAACCGGCATATGCGTGCCACCCCCGACGGTCGCACCCTGAGACCCGCTGAACGACGGATCGGCTGCACCTCGCATTGAGGTTGCTCGTCGGCCCATCCCATCCGTTCCGGATGCGCCGCGCGTGCCAGCGATCAGCGATTCACGGTCGACCCTGCGTCGGTCTGCGCTCCGTGACCGCTCCGCGATCCCAGCCCGTTCCGCCCGGTCGAACGTCCCCTGCTTGAACTGTTGACCATTCCCCCAGCCCACCCTCGGCATATGCCATGGGTTTCACCAGGAGCCTTCCCATGACTTTCACTGTCCGTCACCGACGCCCTGCACGGCCTGCCGTGGTTGCGAGCATGCTGATGCTCGCGGCGGGCACCGTCCATGCCTGCGACTCGTGCGGCTGCCATAGCCCACCCGAACTCGGCGATGTCCACACCGGCTGGTCGGTCGGCATCTACGAGCAGGTGACCTGGTTCAATACGGCGAAGGACGAAGGCGAAGGCATGGCCAACCCCTACGGCCAGTGGGAGCACAGCTCCACCACCCAGGCGATCATCGACTACCGTTTCAATGATGAATTCTCAGTCACCGCCTTCATCCCCTATATCAGCCGCTCATACCGTCGTGTCGATCAGAACACCACGACCGGTGCCGTCTACAACGAATTCGGCACCGTCGCAGGCCTCGGCGACTCTTCGCTGCTGGTCTCCTACCGTCCATACCGCTATGCCAATGCCAACGCAGCGCTCAGCACCACCCTGCAGGCCGGCGTCAAGGCTCCGACCGGGGATCCGAGCCAGCTGCAGGGCGAAGAGCCGGGCAGCACGGTCGGTGACCAGTATGGTCCCAGCCTGATCGGCGGACATGACGTCGCCCTCGGCGATGGCGCCTGGGACGTAGAACTGGGCGGCAACGCCATCGCGCGGGTGGACCGTTGGTTCGCATCGGCCGCGGTTTTCTGGATCTACCATACCGAAGGCGCGTACTTCTACCGCTTCGCCAACGAGCTCAGCGGCGGGATCAGCGTCGGCTATTTCCTCCAGATGGAGGCGCGCAACCATGTCGGCCTGCAGCTCAACCTCACCGGGGATACCAAGGGGCACGACTGGGTCGCCGGTCAGGAGACCCCTGATACGGCCAACCACAACGTCTTCCTGGGGCCGGAGCTGACCGTCCTGCATGATTCGACGCTGACCGCGATGATCGGCTTCGACCTGCCGATCTACGAGCACAACTCCGATGCCCAGCTGGTGCCGACCTGGAAGATCCGCGGTTCGGTCGGCTGGCGATTCTAGGGATGCGCTGAGGTGACGGCCGGCATCCTCGGCTGCCCTGCGAGCGCGAGAGCGCGCAAAGGGCGGCGCCAGGGTGCTGGCCGGTCCGCCATTCCTGCTGCCCCGGTGGATAGGGACGAAGCCGAACCATGACCAGATTGCTCTCTATCGGCGCGATCGTCGGTCTGCTCATCGGAGCGGTTGTCAGCTGGCTGTTCGTCATCGACCACCGGGTCGCACCGCGCTTCTCCCTGAGCGACCAGACGGGTGCGGCGCGCAGCGAGCGGGATTACCATGGATCGCTCGCACTGATCTATTTCGGCTATACCTTCTGCCCTGATGTGTGCCCGACGGAGCTGGGCTACCTGGCGCGCGTCATCACCGGGCTCGGCCCCGCCGGCCGATCGGTGACGCCGATCTTCGTCAGCGTCGATCCGCAGCGGGATACCACGGTCAAGCTCGCCGAGTATGTCCATCTCTTCCATGACCGGATGGTCGGTCTGACGGGGACGCCTGACCAGGTGACAGCGGCCGCCAGGGAATTCGGCGTGTACTACCAGCGGGTCGATATCGCCGGGACCCATCCCGGCTTCTACCTGATGAACCATTCATCGATCATCTATGTCCTGGACCAGCAGGGGATGATCGTCGATCACCTGGACTCGCATGTCCCTGTCGATCAGGCGGTGGCGCGCATCAAGCGCTTCCTCTGAGGGCCGTGAGTCGCCTGCGCTGATGGCGTACGTAGCGGGGCTCTGAGGGCCTGGTTTCGCCGACGTTCTGCCATGAGTCCCCTTGTTCCGAGGTGCGCACTGATGGAATTCGGCAATCGTGCACGCGTCATCGCCGGGCTCGGCCCCACGATCGAGCATGCGGCGTGGCCCCGGCTCTCGCTGCGGAAAGCTTGTGCGTTCACCAGCCGGAGAAGGGGGGCGGCATTGTAGCGCACCTGAGTTCGTGCTCGCTGGTGATGACTCTGGCTGGATTCCGTATGCGAGATGGTGCGTGCACGGTCACGCGGATGGTCTCCAGCGCTAGCGCTTGAAGTAGCCGTACTGGTCGTGGCGCGCGCGGGTCCTGGCCTCGAGCGCCGACATCTGCTCCGCTGACAATGGCGCGAAGCTGCGGACGATTCCGGCGTTGGCATCGACCTCCGCCGGCGTTGAGCAGCCGATGATGGCGTGGCAGACGCCGGGCAGCGACAGCACGTAGCCGAGCGCATCGGCTGTGGCGAGCCCGCCTGGTCCGAGCAGCGCGCCCTGCGCGTAGACCTTCATCGCGATCACCCCCATGCCGCGGCGCTGGGCATCGGCCAGCACGGTGGTGATGAACGGCAGGCGGTGGCGGTCGGCGGCGTTCAACGCCACCAGCACGGTATCGAAGGCGAACCGCCGCATGCCCTCGAGCAGGATCATAGGATCATGGTGGCCGGTCAGTCCGAGGTGGCGTACCCGGCCATCGGCCTTGGCCTGGACCAGTGCCTCGATAGCCCCGCCCTTGGAGAAGATGCGGTCGATATCGGCGGAGGTGCGCAGGTCGTGCAGTTGCCACAGGTCGAGGTGGTCGGTGCGCAGCCGCTTGAGGCTGTCGTCGAGCAGGCGCAGCGAGCCGTCGCGGCTGCG
>Ga0302196_10000059_pt1 | contig 102437 bp, 95 predicted proteins | sample II_Bog_N1_3_FD_198794 | JGI IMG/M metagenome (GOLD analysis project Ga0302196, IMG submission 198794) | Peat permafrost microbial communities from Stordalen Mire near Abisko, Sweden - II_Bog_N1_3 | ecosystem: Environmental > Terrestrial > Soil > Wetlands > Peat | place: Sweden: Abisko... | reverse complement strand
TCGCGCATGCTCAACTCGGCGGCGGGCATGAGCCGCGCCACGTTTGTCGCGATGCGCACGGCGTGGAAGGCGCGCGAGGAGCGTGCGCGGTGACGCCAATGCCACGTATGTGGAATGATGCACCGAAACTTGAAGTCACAGCTCGCGCACCGTTCATTCATTATTCGATTCGCGGACATGGCGCACGACACGGCAGCCATATTCGTCGACGGCGCGTGTCCTGGCAACGGCACGCCCAGCGCGCGCGCGTCGTGGGGCATCAGCGTGCAAATTCACGGCACCGAGGTGCACGCGCGCGCGGGGCCCCTGTCCCCAGCCGAGGCGCATACCAACAACCGCGCCGAGCTGCACGCCGTGCTGCACGGACTCGTCGCGCTCACCGAGCACCGTGCCGCGATGCTGGCCGCGGGCGCGCGCTCCGTCGCAATCTACAGCGACTCGCGCAACGCCGTCGAGACGGCGCTCAACTGGGGCCCCAACTCGTGGGAGCCAGCGGGATGGACGCGGCCGTCGGGGCCCATCGTGAACCTCGATCTCGTCAAGCGCGTCGTCGACGGCGTGCGCCGTGCGCAGGCCGACGCGGCGCTGCCACTGCGCCTGGAGCACGTCAAGGGCCACGACTCGTCGGGGTCGTGGAAGGCCCGCGGCAATTCCCGCGCCGACGCCCTCGCCGTCGCGGCTGTTGCGGCTGTCGCGGCCGTGGGGACCGCCGCACCCAAGAAGCGAGCGCTAGAGACGGCCATGGCGGCGGCGCCATCCGTGTCTAGAGTCGGGGGCGCGGCGCCACCCTCCCCGACGCTGCGCCCCGCGGAACCGCGCGCCTCCCCAGCATCGCCAGGTACGCGCGAGCCTCTGCGCCGCGTCATTGCCGCGCTGGAGGCAGGGCTGCGCGAGGCGAAACGGATCGAAGCCGACGTGACGGCGAGCGCGTGGGACGTCGAGCGCGCGCTGCGCGAGCTGCGCGACGCCGCCGCCGCCGCCACGGTGCGATCCTCTGCAAGCACAAGCGCGGGAAGCAAGCGCGTGCGTGCAGAAACAGACGGTGTTTGAGCTTGTGACACTACATGCAATTCGGATTCAATTCGAGTGCCGTGTCCAACAGACGACAGACAACAGGCCCGCCGACGGAGATCAGTGCGCCACCTGCGCCGCTGTCGCCGTCGCCGTCGCCGAGACGTCCTCGGGGGCGGCCGCATACGCGGCAGCGTCCGCCGCCAGTGCCGCAATCCGTTCGTCGCAGATGGCGCGATTGGCATCGTACGTCGCCGCAAAGGCAGCATAGGCAGCATCCGCTGAAACGAACGCCGCCGCCGCATACGCCTCGGCGCAGTTGGCATCGAACGCCGCCTCGGCGGCCCGCTCTGCCGCCGTCTGGACCGCCTTGTTCTCCGCGGCGTCCGCGAGCTCCTGCGCCGTCGGCAGCGTGTAGTGCCACATACCAGGAACCTTGGCGTCGCGCGGCACCTCTGACGAATAGTACTCGTCCCACGGACGGCAGATCTCGACGGCACGGGGGACGGACGCGTTGCGCGGCACGCTGATGGCGCTGCCGCAGGGGACGCGTACGATGTAGACCATCTCCACCGCGTCCACGAGCGCCGAGCGGTCGCCGTCGTCCCCGCTGTCGGAGGTGTCGGCGTCCACATCGGCGTCCATATCAGCAGGTGCGACGTCCAGCGTCATGATGGGCGCCTCGGCCTCGGGCGCCTCGGCCTCGGGCGCAGCGGGCGCCGCCGACGCGACGACTGTCTTCTTCGCCTTGGCCACGGCGCGCTGCGCCTCGGCGAGCGTCTTGTACGCGCCGACCTCAAAGCGGTCGACGCCGACCTCTGCGGACGCACTCACGACGTACGTGACACTGACGTCGCCGCGCGCGTCAAACGCGGCCGCTTCCGCGAGCCGCGCGAGCTGCGACGCCTTGATCGCTTCCAGCGCTGCCGCGTCAAGCTTGGACTTCTTGTTCTTGCTCGCGCGGTACGAGATCGAGGAGAGCATGGTGGTGTGCGCTGCGGCGAAGGAGTGGGACGGTGATGTGTATGATGCCTGCGTGATGTGATGTGTTTCGGTTTGCGACAGTCCTGCACGACGCCGTCGCGCATGCACGCTTCTGATCGCACCAGACTGCTAGCATTACGCTCACCTTGTTGAAAATCAAATGAAATGTAAAATTTTGGTGGAACGGGTGTGGTGCTGGTGCGGAGTTGGAGTTGACCACTCAAGAATTATTGAGCCGAAAGTACTTGGCTCACTCCAGGGCCACGTCGTCTTGCGCGCACAACTTGACCAACTCGAGGCTCTGTCTGTTGCGCACGCGGTGCAGTTGCAATTCACGTGGCTTATCCATCATGGGTAACCACATGACGTGCCTGTTGTGGGGGTACCGCGGCTGCGGTTTGCAGTCAGGCGCCTCCGCGCACGCAAGTGGCATGAAACATTTTGCGGACGACGGCCCTGCCACATTACGTTCAATCATGGAGCTCCTCGCGAGCACCCCACCGCTAATGGCAGCGGCCCCCGCCTTCACGCTCGTCATTGGAAAGCACTACGCCGACACGGCAGCGCCGTCGAAGCGCGCCTTTCCGAATGCCCTGCGCGACCGCGCCGTCGTCGAAGCGCTGGAGCGCGAGGGCGGCGTGCCCGTGCTCACGCTGTCGCTGGACGACGAGCGCGACGTCGTGGCGGGGCGCCACCGCTGCGCCAACGTGCTCCGCCCTCGCAGCGTGCGCGCGCTGGCGGAGCCGTCCCCCGACGGGTGGCCAGGTCTGCGCGCCGTGCGCGCCGTCTACCTCGACTACCTCGCGTCCGTGCCGCAGTACATCCTGACCTCGGCGCGCTTCGGGGACACGCTCGCGACGCTCGCCGACCTCCTGCCGCGCGGCGCCACCATCGTGCTGCCCACGCACGTATCCGCGGACAGGATGCTGGACGCGCTGCCGCACTGGTGCCGCGGCACCTTTGCGTGCGCGCCGCTGGCGCGGGAGGGTCACCCGCTGTGGCGCGCCACGGCGGCGGTCGGCGCGCCCGACCTCGTGTCCAATAGCGGCAACGAGACGTTTGTGCAGCTGACGCGCCTTTGAAGTTTCACACATTCACGCTGAATGCATCACGTTCAATGCCCTGAACAAGCGAAACCTGAAGCTGTCAAGACGAGGGCAATCACATGCCATCGACGATCTTCATTACCTTCTGGGTCTCCTTCGAAATACGAGGCGGAAGAAAGCCTCCGACTTTCGCCGTGTACAGCTGCTTCATTGGTGCCTTGGCGCTCAAGGGCTTCTGCGTTGCGCCAGACGGAAGCGTCGCGACCTCGGGCTGAGTTGTGTTCATGATTTGCTTTGTTATTGGATGCCAGTTGAAGGCGGAACTGTGCCACACGAAATCCCAACTCCACCTCCGCACGTCTCCGCTGCACACATCGCCATCAGACATTTTCAGCAAAGTATCGCCATTGACGAGCAAGAATGACGCGCACCAAGAATACGTCCCCTGCAAAGGCTGGCAAGATGTGCGTGCGATGGTGGACTGCGCCGAGACGCGACCGCTTCCACGCGACCACACATCAATGTTATCCCCCGCGTGATCGTCGTGCGCGTTTCAAGCTGGTCGCGCGGGGTCTTGTACACTACGCAGCGACGCGAGTGGCGGGGCAACCGCTGCGCGCGAGGAATAACTCCCACTCGTACGCGGCCCCGCCGCGACGCAAGAGCGATGGCAGTTGCACCGCGTTGAGGAGTGCGCGGACGTCGCTCGTCGGCGGGGCGACGGCAATGAACGCCGCCGTGACGGACTTGGTCGCAGCGTCCATCGCGAATGCGGGGCCGAGCGCCACGCCGCCTCGCGCGAGCGCCGCCGCGAGCGCGCCCGCCGCGAGCAAGCGCACCTCTGCGTCTGTCGGCGCAATCGCGCGTGCCGTGTCCGCCTTGGGCACGAGCTGGAACGTAATGCACAGTGGCGCCACCGCGGGTACGTCCGCTCGTGCAGGCGCGGGGCTTCGACTGGGACTCCTCGCGCCTCGCTTGGGACGGCTCCCGCTGCGCTTGGGACTCCTCGCGCTTCGCGTGGGTGACGAGGCGAGCGCCGCGGTCGCGGCCGCCGCAGCCGCGCCAGTCAGGCTCCTGAGGACGGACGGCAGCAGGCGCAGGATGGGGGCGGCGACGAGCGCCGAGTAGCGCGCGAGCGTCAGCGCGGCCGTGAGCACGACGCATAGCGTCCAGCTGATGGGCCGCAGGTGCGGCGACACCGAATACGTCGCGAGCGCCGCGGCGGTGATGTAAGAAGACATGACGCGCTGGGATGCGCTGGCCAGGCCGCGCGCGAGGAATCCGCCGCCGTCGCCCGCGGGGGTCGCGCGGAGGATCGCCCGCGCGCGGCGGTCCAGCACCATCCACCGCAGCACCCCCGTCAGCGTCTCGTTCATGCGCGCCACCGCCGTCGCGCTCAGCCCCGCGAGCACGTAGCTGTCGTGCGCCGCGACGTGCGTCGCCGTGAGCGCGGCATTGAACAGCTCGGGCGGGATGCCCGTGTCGTGGAGCACGGACCACGACAACAGCAGCGTCGCCGCGTGCGTCATGACGGACGCGAGGCGCGCAACCGACGGGTCGCACACGTCGGGGGCCTGCGTGATGCCGACGGCCCGCAGCGCCTGCGACGCGTAGGACATGGCGGTCGCAAAGAAAGCGGGGGGTGCGCGCGTGCCTGCCCCGCCGCCGAGGCGCGGCGTGGCCGCCGCCGTCGGCGACGACCCACCGCCGCGTCCTCGCGCATGAATGGACGCGGACGATCGGCGCGTCTTCATGCCGCTTTTGTTTGCTTGGCCAGTTCGCAGATTCAAACCGCAGTCCCACCTGCAGCCAATTCAATCGCAGCGGCCTGGCGCAATGTTGCGCTGGTACCACGACCAGCGTCCCTCTTCCTCGTCCACCGCCGTGCCGCTGCCACGGGGCAGAGACGAGTACGACAGCGGCACCGTCATCGCCACTCGCACGCCGCTGGTGACGGGCGCGACGGCGTGCACCGCGCCGAGCGGCACAATGGCGACCTGCGGCTCCGTGCTGGGCACAAAGGGCACCGCCTCGTCGTTGATCGTCAGCGCGCCGCCCGCGAAAGGGACCGCCGTGGGCAGCAGCACAATGGCGGTGCCCCAGTGCGCGGGGCCACGCGCGCGGTCCGTGTGCGCCGCAAAGTGCCCGCCGACCTCGTACAGCACGACGGTGCCCGTTGACGGAACCGTGACGCCGCGGCTCGCGTCGCGCTCACCGCACGCGGTCGCTGCGTCGTGCACGAGCGCGACAAGCGCCGACGACAGGCGCACGTCATGAACCTCCCAGGAGGCGCGGACGGCGGGGTCGGTGTGGCGCGACACGACGGCGCCGCTCGCGTCCTGGATCCCGTGCGTGCTGGGCGCCGCGAGCGCCTTGAGCGCTGTGACCGCGCTCTCGCTGAGCGGAAGGTCCATGGAAGCGTTCACCAAGAGCGCCATGTCAGGTGTGATTGCGCGTCGGTCTGCCAAGAGCGACATATGATGTGCAACAGTTTCCTCATGCCACACGGCGGCGCGTAACGTCATGCCACACGGCGACACGTAACGTCGCTAATACAACCGCTGTCGTTCAAGCAAAGGCTGCAATAAAGCATGACGGCGGCCACGCCAGCGGCGCCCGCCGTGTTCGTGTCGCTGGGGGAGCGGTGCCAGACCGCCGCGTTCCTGACGCGGCACGGCGCCCGCACCGTCGCATACCCGTTCGACTCCGTGGGCACGTACGACGCGGGCGAGCTGGCGCGCTTCCTCGCGGCGGACGGCCACCGCTCCATCCTGCGCGACGCGTCGCTGCTGCGCACGCACGTGTGGAGCCCGCAGCAGGTCGAGGTCAGCGACGCGCGGTGGCCGTCCATCGTGTTTCCGCATAGCTTCCGCACTGTGGCGGACGTTGCCCACGACGGCGGGCGCGCCGTCGTGGCAGACACGCTCGCGCGACGCGTCGAGCGCCTGCGCACCCTGCTGGGAGCCAGCGGCGGCGCTCCTCCGCTCCTCCTGCTGCGCGTGCGCACGAGCGACGCGGACGCGGGGGCCCTGCTGCGCGCCCTCGACAGCTTTGCGCCTGGGCATGCCGCGCGCCTCGTGTGCAGCCGCGCGGACGACGGTCCAGTCCCACCGCTTGAGGAGCAGGAGGCGGGCGGGGAGCGGCGCGTCTTCTGGGTGCGCCTGCCCGTGCTTCCGCCCACGCACGCGCAGCTCGTGAGCGATGAGCACGACGCCGCGTGGCGCGCGGCGCTTGCGCCCGTACTGGCGGCGGTGGGCGCCGCGCCCTTGGTGTCCGTCCCTCCCCACCGCCGCGGACGCGGGCGCGGCCCGCGCGCGTCGCCCTGAATCACGAATCACCAGTTGTGCGTCCAGCTCGTCCACGCGTAGCTGGCAGGCAGGCGCGCGGCGACGTCCTCGCGCGCCTCAGCGCGCCACTCGCGCATCTCCCGCAGCCGCGGATTGTCCTGCCAGTCGCACGGGTACACGGCGTCGGGCGCCAGCATTTGAATCTTGCACCGCGTCGTCGTGCGCACGCCGCCCACCGCCGCGAGCAAGCGCGGGCACAGGTGCGTGACCGCGCCGTTGCGCATGTTGTATTGCAGCGCCACGTTGCGCAGGAGCACGGGCCCCGTCGCCGTCTCCACTCGCTCCTGCAGCGGCAACTTGTGGCGCATTGCGACGTTGCACTCGTTGGCCGCGCGCTCCAGCACGGCGAGCCAGAAAATGTCGCGCGGCTGCTTGGCCATCATCCACGCGTTGGGCATGTCGTGGACGCTGGAGTGGCCGAGGCGACCGAGCACGACGCCGCGCGCCGCGCTCCACAGCGGCTCGTGGTCGCGCAGCGCCATGAAGTCCATGTCCACGTACAGCCCGCCGTGCAGGAACAGCAGCATGCAGCGCAGCATGTCGGCGCGCATGACGCCGAGGGGCAGGCGGTCGTACACGTCCGCGATCGGCGCAAAGTGCGCGCGCGCCAGCGCGGCGCCCTCGGCGTCGTCCAGCAGCGCGTACGGCGCGCGCGGGTGCAGCGCCTGCCACGACGGCTGGCACAGCGCGTACACGCTGTGGAACGTGGACGGGTCGTGCGACTTCCACGTCTGCCAGATGCGCATGGGCGGGTCGGGGGCGGCGTCGGCAGTGGCGTCGGCGGCCGACGCCGACGCCGCCGCGCGCGCCTCCGCGTCCGCCATTTGTTGCAGTCGATTGAGCCGTCAAAATGGCACAATCTCGCGGGGTGCGGCAACGACGCGCACCCTGCCGTACTCGTTTCGCGAGTGGGACCACAGGCGGACAATGACGTCCGTGGGCCGTTGCCCCGAGTACGCGCTGCTGCGAAAGCCGTCGATGCACCCAGCGTCGGACCCGCCACCGACGCTGCGGAGCACGCGCACCGCGTCGCCGACATGGAGCAGGCGCCCGCAGTCCGTCACCACCGTGTCCGTCCTGCCCGCGTACCACTCCATGGCGAATGGGCTGCGCGTCCGCCTGCAGTGGCGCGCAGTGGCATGAAACCACAGTGCACCACACCCGCAAGACGCAAACGTGTTCCCCCCTTGACGTAATGAGCCACGGTGGCGCAGCAATGGCGGACGCATCGGCGTCCGCGTCGGCGCCAGTGTCGCCTGCCGAGCGCTGCGTCGTGTGCATGGATGACTTTACGCGAGACGGCGAGAAGCAGCGCGTAGACGCACCGAGCGGCGTCTGCACCCATGCGGCGTGCGCCTCGTGCGTCGGCAAGATCGTCATGGACACGTACTACGACGCGAAGCTGCCGTCGTGCCCGACGTGCCGCGCCGCGTGGACGTGGGCGCGCACCGCCGCCGCCCCGCCCGCGCTCGTGGCCGCGCGGGAGGCGTACCTGCCTCCGATGTGCGCGCACACGTTCGTCGCCCTGAGCCAGCCGCCGCACGCGGTGCTGGCCATGGCGCACGATGCGCAGTGGGCGGGCCTCAGCGCGACGCTGATGCCGCACATCATGCACGCCCCGCCGCTGCCAGAGGCCGTGGAAGACGGCGACACCCTGGATGGCATCCAGCGCGACATGCTGGACGAGCTCGCATTCAGCGTGCTCAACGTGATGAACCGCGTCGCGGGCTTGGAGGCCGTCGCCTCGCAGCTGCGTGCGGCGGACTCGCTGCTGCAGCGCACGCACGCCGCGGCCATGGACGGAAGCGTCACCCCCGACGCGGCCGCCGCTACCGCGACCGCAGTGTCCGACCAGGTTCGAGCGCTGGAGGGTGCGGGGCAGCGGTGCTACGTCATACTCGTCCGTGCAATCTGCGCGGACGTGAACGCGAGCCTGGCCGCGCTGCGCCGCGCAGCCGCGCGGGGCATGCCCCTCTCTGGGGTGCACGCCGCAGGAATGCAACTCCCGCGTTCGCTCATGGCCCAGTCGCTCAAATTGCACGCGCTGTGGCACGACCTGCACATGTTTGGATGCGCGCACACGCGGGGTGCGTGTTCCCTGTGCGGCGAGTCGGAGGACCAGGCGCCGCACAGCGGGGGGCACCACGGGCACCACGGACAAGGGCACGGACACGCGCACACGCACGCGCACACGCACGACGACGGGGACGAGGACGAGGACGAGGACGAGGACGACTACGTAGTCGATGAAGACGATGAGGACGACGGCGGCGAGGCTAGCGAAGGCGACGAGGACGTCGCTACCTACAACCTTCAGCAGGCCGAAGACGGCGAGGCGACGGCTCCAGAGGATGCAATGTAGGGTCCGCACTTGCATTCAAGTTTCATGCCACGCCCCCTGAGCACGTGCGCGGAGGCGCCTGTTGGGCGCATCACGCAGACACCCGAATGCCCGTCATCAGCAGTCGCGCCGTCAGCGATGACGCGAGCGTGTGGGTCATCGACGACGAGCCCGAGGGCTCCGTGGTTGTCCCGCGCGAGCGCCGCCGCGCGCACGTGGGCCGCCGCATCTTTGTAGTCGACACCGCGGGCGACGCGGACGACGCGCTCCGCGCCGATACGCCTGGCTGGGTGCGCGCCCCGCCGCCGCGCGCCGCGGGCGGCATCGTCGCCATGACGCTCTTCCACGGCGACGACCGCCACCTCATCGCGGGATGGGTGCGGCACTGCACCGCCGCGCTGGGCATCGCGCACTTCTTCTTCTATTGCAACGACGTGGTGATGCCTCCCGACTTGCCGCGGCTGCCGAACGTCAGCTACGTGCACTACCCCTACACGTACGCGTTGGGCGCGCAGGTGGCTGCAAACAACGACTTTCTCGCGTGCGTGCGCGCGTGGCGAGAGCCGCCGTTCATCTACTACGGTGACCTGGACGAGTTTCCGTACTGGAGCGCCAGGGCCGCGGGGGGGACGTGCGACGACGACTGCGACGTGCTCACCTGCCTGCGCGCGGACGCCGCGGCGCGGGGCGTCACGCGGTGGATGCTGCTGAACTGCTTTGTGGACTTGGCGCCGCCGCTGCGCGCGGGCGATGGCGTGGCGTCCGCGATCGCGGCGCGGCGGTTCGTACCCGACCGCCGCGGGTACTGCCGCCCCCTGCGGCGCAGCAAGGTCATCGTCGCCGCGGGCGGCGCGGGAGTCGACGTCATGTGGGTGCACGAGCTCAGGGACGCCGTCACGGACGCGTCGGTGCGGGGCGACGACCTGGGCGCCCTCACGGGCGGGCGCCTGCGCGTCATGGCGCCGAGTGAGGCGGGGTTCTGGCACGTGCGCAACCTCGTGGGCCGCACACGAGTCACGGGGGAGGAGCACGACTGGTAGCGCGCGCGAGCCGCCGACGGGGCGTACGGCGGCGCGCGGGCGAGCACGTGGAAAACAAACGCGACTGCGACGATGCAGACACAGATCTGGGGGCCATCGGCGTGGCCGCTCGCCGAGGGGCTGACCGCGGCGTGGGACGCGGCCGCGGAGCGCCGCGCGCGGCCCGTCACCACGCCGCCGCTCGCGGCAGCGCACTCGCCCAGCAGGCGCGGCGGCGGCGGGCGGCGGCGGCGGGCCGCGGCGCGGCCGCCCACCGACGTGTGCACGCCCGACGAGTGGGGCGAGCTGCGCTCCGCGCTGCGCTACTTTCTTCTGACGCTGTACATTATGCTGCCGTGCCCACACTGCCGCGAAGACACCAGGGGCATGATGCAGGCGGAGCCCACGTCGCCCGCCGCGCTGGACGCGGCCCTGGACTCGGGCACCGCCGCGGAGTGGGTGTACCGCCTGCACGCGACGGTGAGCGCCAAGCTAGACGCGGCGTCCGTCGCGCACCTCGTCGACACCGTGCAGCCCGCGGCGGCGGCGGCGGGGCTGGCGGGCGCGCTGGCCGCGCTGCGCCCGCTGCTCCTCGCCCACGCTGCGGCCGCGGGGCGCCACCCGACGTACGCGACGGTCGCGGCGCGCGCGCGGCTGCGGGGGGGCGCGCCCTTCGCCGTCTCGGACGTGTGGCTGTTCGTCCACGCCGTCGCAGCCGACGCGGAGGAGCGCGCGGAGGCGCGCGACGTGTGGCCGCACTGGCTGCAGACGCTGTCCACGCTGCTGTACAGCTGCACGCTCTTCCCGCAGCGGCCGTACCGCGCCGTGGCGCGCGCCCTCGCGGGCGTCGGCGACGGCGAGCACGTGCCCCTCCTGCGCGTCACGTGCAGCGCCGAGGCGGGGTGCGACGCCGCGCCCGCGACCTCTGCCGCGGCGCGCAGCGAGCGGTCCGCGCGCACGACGACGCTCGTAGCGGCGGTGCAGTCCATGCGCGCCGCTGCGTGCAGCGGATCCGCCGCGGCGGCGCCGACGCACGCCGTGCACAGCGTCGGCGACTGCACCTGATTGCTCGTACATTTAGCGTCGCAAGAAGCATTCAAGACGCCCTCCAACGCCCGTGCGTGCACGCCTCCAGTACCAGCGCCTCGAACTCGGCCGCCATGGTGACGACACGTTGCTGCGAGCATCGACGATCCAGCCGCGCGGCGTTGCGCACCGCGTTGCGAATCGCGCGCTCCGCCGTGCACGAGACGCCGTGCGCGGCGTCGCGGTGGCAGCACCGCTCGTCGGAGCACGAGTGGTCGTACTCGACCACCGCGAGCACGTCCTCGTGCTGTGCGCCGCAGGGCATCACAAAGATGGTGCGCGTCGTGTACGACCAGTCACTGCCGTGCGCGGCGAACTCGACGACCATTGGCGGCGCGGCGGGTGCGCGCGGGACGTGCGTGAGCAGCCGCTCGCGGCGGTACGTCCATTCGCGGCGCCCGAGGAGCTTGCCCGCGCCATACACCGTCCATCGTGCAGCCTTTGCGCGCTCCTTGTCGCGCTGTATGCGCGCATCCAGCTGTAAGAACAAGGCGGAGTACGCGGCGTCGATGCGGCTGGCGGAGCCGCTGGCTCGCGGAGGCGCAGGCGTGCCCCGCTCGTCGTCCGCAGCTGCCCACGCCGCCGCGCGGTCTTCCTTGGCAGTGCGTCGCCGAGGCATATTGATACCAGCTTGTGTCGAAATGAAACTTCATGCCACTGCCGAGAGACTCGCTCAGCGTCGGGTTCCTCGCGGCCTCGTTGAAATTAGTAGACGTTTCTTCGCCGTTGCGCGCGCGCTGCGGTGCAGCAAATGGACGAGGCCGTGGCGGGGTCGCCTGCGCCCCTGCGCGCCGTGCGTTCGTTTGACGTGTGGGACACGCTGCTCGCGCGGCGCGTGCCGCAGCCAGATAGCGTGTTCGAGATCGTGGAGCGCCGCACGGGCTGGACTGACTTCCGCGCAACGCGCATGAAGTGCTACGCGCCCACGCTTCGCGCCGTGTACGAAACCTTCCAAATGATAACGCGCTGCTCGGACGCGGAGCGCGCCGCGCTCGTGGCCGCGGAGCTGCTTGCCGAGGCGGATGCCGTGTACCTCATCCGCGCCAACGCGGCGCTCGTGCGGCCAGGCGACCTGCTCGTCAGCGACATGTACCTGTCCCCCGAAGACATCCTTACGCTGCTGCGCCGCGCGGGTTTCGACACGCCCGTCGAGCTCGTCGTCACGTACGACGGCAAGGCGGGCGGGTGGGTGTGGCCGCAGCTGCGCGCGCGGTTCTCGATCGAGTGGCACCTGGGCGACAACCCGCACTCGGACGTGCGCGCGCCCGCTGCGCACGGCGTCGAGGGGCGCCTGACGACGCTGCACGCGCCCACGATCATGGAGCAGTGCTTCGCGGCGCAGGGATCTCCGTGGGCGGCGCAGGCGCTGCGCGAGTTCCGCCTCACCGCCGCGCCCGTGGCCGCCGAGGACGCGGAGCTGTTCGCGCTGCAGACCGAGCAGCACGTGCCGCTGCTCCTTCACATGTGCGCCGCCATTGCAGAGCTGTGCGCCGCGGAGGGCCGCGACACCGTGCTGCTGTGCACGCGCGACGGCTGCCTGCTGGAGCGCGTGCTGCCCGCGCTGTACCCGCACCTGACCGCCGTCCGCTTCCACACGTCGCGCGTCGCGCTGCGGTCGGGCGACGCCGTCTACGCGCGGTACGTCCGCGCCCTGTTTGCGGCGCACGGCGGCGCGGACAAGTGCCTCGTGTTTGACGTCGTGGGCGGCACCATGACCACCCTCCGCTTCCTTCGACAGCTGCTGTGCGATGCGGACCGCGGCGTGCAGCCGCGCATGCTCGTCTACGCGGGCGGGCAAGACACGGGCACCTGGCCGCCTGGCCTGTCATGCACGCACAGCCGCGACCTCATGCGCCTCGAGTTCTTCAACGCAGACGTCGTGGGCATGCTGCTGCGCATGGAGGAGCGCGCAGACGGCTCGTTCGTGGACGTGCGCGTGCCCGCGCCGATCGCCAGCCGCGTGCTCGCGCCGCACTGGCGCGCGGCTGCGCACGCATTGGCAGCGTTTGCGGCGCGCCCAGCGCCCTCGTGGTGGACGGGCTGCGCCTCCATGCGCGACGCACTGCGACCACCGCACCTGCCCCCCGTGCGCCACGCGCTGTGGGAAGCGGCGGCGGCGCACGTCGCTGGGGGCGCGATTGCGAACGCGCGGTTCGCGAACGCGTTCTCGGTGGACGACTTTACCGCGGCGTCGCTGACGGCGCTTGCTAACGAGTGCGCGTCGGACAGGGGCACGCTGCACGGCTGCGCCCACGGGTACGCGCGCGCGTACGAAGATGTGCTACCGCGCGGCGCGCCGCCCCACCACGGCGTCGCGCTCCTGGAGCTCGGGGCGGCGCCGCCGTCGTTGCGCGTGTGGGCGCGGTACTACGGTGGCGCGCTGCGCCTCGTGGTGGGCGCGGGCTCAGCGCCCGATCTCGCGTCGTTCCACTACCCCGCCAAGGGCGCGCACGTCGTGGCGTGCGACCTTGCGGCGGACACTGCTGCGGCCTGCGCGCGCGCCGCCGCCGTCGCTGGCCCGCTGGGGTACGACATGATCGTCGACGACGGCGTGCACGACTCGCATAATCAGCACGCGGCGCTGCGCTGCCTCTGGCCAGCCCTGGCGCCAGGGGGCGTCTACGCCATCGAAACGGCGCCGCACTCGCCGTCTGTGGGGGAGCCGTCGTCGAGTGCTGGGCCCTCCACGAAGGCGCTGCTGCGCGCGTGGGCGCGGGGCGAGCTGGCCGCGTCGCCGCACCTGCCCCTCGTGGACGCAGCAGCCATCATGGACGAGGTCGCCGAGATCCGCTTCTTCGACTCGCAGTCGCCAGCTTGGACGCATGACGATCGCACGGACGCGCTGATAGTGCTGCGGAAACGTATGCTTCCACGGTGAGTCGCAGCTGCGTCAGAACGTGCAAGCTGCTCGGCGGAAATCTCAGATTTCGCAAGTCTCAGAGACAACATCCTCGTGTTGACCCGTATCAAAATCTCACTAAAAATTGAAGCGTCACGGAAACCGCGACACGCGTCACACGACACGCGAACCGCTGCTCCAGTTCTGGTGATTCGCTGGTACAATGCCGTTCGAAATGCAGTCTCAGAGCATGCCTGCATTGCACGCGCGCCCGCGCCCGCGCGTCCCGCGCGTCCCGCGCCCGCCGTTTGCGTCACCCGCCCCGACGCTGCGGTCGCCGCGTAGACCCTTGGACCTCGGCCTCATCTTCGTGCCAGTGCCCGCAGCGTCAGTTGGAAGCGAGGACGGGTGCCCCTCGCCGCCGCAACTGGCTCTGGCCGTTGACGCCACCGCCGCGGAGGGTGTCTGCGTCCCCACCCCGCGGCGGCGGGACGGCGTGGAAATCACGCCAAGCACGGCGGAGCGCCGCTGCGCACGCCTGCTGCGCCCTGGATCCGTCACGAGCGCGCGCGCGGTGGCGCAGGCGCCTGCGCACGCGCTCCTGGCCACGGCGGCGCGGCAGCGCGCCGCCGCGCGCGTCGCGAGTCGTCGCGTGCACTATGACCGTGTTCTCGAGGACCGACGGCAGACGACCGCCACGGTGGCGGACACGGACACGGACAGCGGCTGTGACGAGCAGCTGTCGGCGCTTACTGCCATCATCGGCCTCGATGACGTCGCGGCGGGACGCGACGCGGCATGCGGTCTCGCCTAGAGAATGCGTGCCGCCCTCGACGTCGGCTCGTACTTGGCCACGCCGTCCTCGATGCGCCCCATGCTCCCGCGGTCGAGCGTCCCCCACGAGTCTATTTGCAGCGCGACGGCGACGCCCCACGCCCACTCGGCATTGAGCGCCACGTGCGTGACGGCGGCACCCGCGACCCCGCGCCGCCGCCGCTGCGTGAGGCCCATGTACGCGCCCGCCGCTCCGCGCGCCACCCACGTGGCGTCATGGTCCGCGACGGCGCGGACGTCCGCGTCGGCGTGCGGCGCGGCGCACCGCGCGCACGCGCAGGGGGGAGGCGCCGCGCCCCCCGTGCTCCCGCCGTCCCCTCGGTTCTCCAGCGCCAGCGCGCGCCCGCGGGGAACGAGGACGCGCACGATCGCGGCGACGTCGCGGCGGACGGCGTACGCGTGGTCCGCGTGCGCGTAGCGCGCCGCCTTCCAAAACGTGCCCGTGTACACGGCGGGGCCCAGCATGCCCACGGGGGACGCCTGCAACCCATGCCACGCGGCGGCCGTCGTCGCGGCCAGCGTCGTGCCGTGGTACGTGACTTGGACGGCCCACGCCGCGGCGGCCGCGGCGCGCACGCGGGCGTCGCGGGCGGCCGCGAGCGCGCAGCCCCACACGCTGAGCGCAACGTGCGCCGCACGCAAGGGGACGCTGTACCACGTCGCGGCGTCGGGGACGCCCGCGTGGGGGATGCCGCCGCGGGGCGTGCAGTCGTCGGGCAGCAACCACGCGTACGGAGCGGCGTGCCTCGCGGCGACGACGGCCGCGCTGTCGGCCGCGCTGGCAAGCTCGTACACTGCCAGCGACGCGCCGTGGGCATCGTCGTCGCGCAGCCGTGGCAAGGCAACCGTCTCCACCAGCGCGGCGTCCGCCAAGTAGGCGTGCGCCGCGGCGAGCGCGCCCGCGTCGTCGACGCTCACGACGCCCAGCGCACCGTCGGTGAGCCGCGACGCGAGCATCTCGAGCACGGGCGTGCCTTCGCACGCGCCCCCGTCTCGACGGACGCCGCGCACGACGCGCACGCGGCCGATGTACGGCATGTTGCCGCGCGCTCTGCGTCCGCGACCGTCCTTGGCGGCTGTGGCGCACGTTGTGGCATGAAGCACCGCATGCACCCCCGAGTCCGCAACGTCGACGCCCGTTCCATGCATGCGCCTTGTGAGCGCACATGACGGACGCGGCCCCGCCGTGCGGCTGGCGCGGCGGTACGCGAGAGCCGATTGCGGCTCCACCACACGCCGCCGCACCGCCGCGACAGGCGCCCTTGGCATCAACCAGCGCGGCGGTCGACGTGTCGGCGGCAGGCGACGCACAGGGTGCGACGCCGCATGCGGATGCTGATGCTGCTCAAGCGCAAGCCCAGCCGCCGCCCAGACACGGCGCGGGCACGGTCGGCAAGCACCAGAGCGACAAGAGCCTGTCGGGCAACCAGTTCGAGCGCTCCTTTGCCGCGACGCTCACGGCGTCGGGACGCGCCTTCTATCATCACGTTCCCATGCTGCACGACGGCACGCTGCTGCTGGCGGGCGACGCCCGCGCGCAGGCAAGGATGCGGCAGGAGCACGTGGGCACCGCGCTCGTGACGCTCGACTTTGTGCTGCCGCTGGGCGCCGCGGCGACCGCGGAGGACGCGGCGCCGCCGACGCACATCACGGAAGCCATGTTCGTGTCGCTCAAGCGCTCGTGCCGCGAGCGGTGGCTGGAGGACGCGTGGACGCTGTACATGCAGCCTCTCGCGTTTGCGCTCGTCGTCGAGACTCTCGACTTTCCGCTCAGCGGACGGTTCAAGGAGACGGCGACGCGCCTCCTCATCGCCCCGCGGGGCAAGGCGACGGACACGCGCGCGGCGCCGCACACGCTGGCCGAGTTGCCGCAGATCCTGGCGCACCTGGACGCCGCCGTGGACCTTCTGCGCCTGCAGGGGGCGCAGCCTGCTGGGTGGTGACGAGACTTTCGCCCTCTCCATGCCACAGTCTCCACCGTCGCATCGTCGGCACCTTGGCGGCCGCTTCCAGCCAGTTAAAGTGCACGAGAACGGCGCCGCGCAGCCGCGGGCGGCTCGCGTGCGTGTCGACGCCCGCCTGCAGGCCGTTGGGGAAGGCGACGCGGTCCAGCGACGCGCGCGGCAGCCGCGCCGCGTCCCACGCCTCCTGCAGAAACTCCTGGTCGCACGCGTGGCGCCGCACGTCCGCAGCGGTGTACGCGAGGCACGCGTCGGCGGCGGGGACGTCCGTGCGCAGCGCGAGCACGCCGCTGCACAGCTTCGGGCACGGCGCGTGCGGGCGCTCGCCGCAGCGGCCGCGCGGCTCCTCGCACTGCGCCCACAGCGCAACGTCGGGCCGCGCGGCGGCCGCGGCGACGACGGCAGGACTCGGGTCGCGCAGCAGCGCAATGTCAAAGTCGATGAAGCCGACGAGGCGAATGCTGGCGCGGCGCGCCGCCGCCAGCGCTGCGCGCAGCGCGTCGAGCTTTACAAACGTGACGGCGCGGTACTCGGGAGTCGACCACGTGGTCAGCGCGGTCGCGAGTGGCGTGTCGTTCAGTGGAGGCGGCATGCGCACCGCGGCCATGCCCAGGGCGACGGCGCCCGCGTACGCCGCCGCGTCCGTGCACGCCACGACGAGGGGCAGGGCAAGCCCGAGGGCGTCGAGGTTGCGCTGGAAGTGGCGCGCAAAACCGAGGTAGCCTGTGTTGATCATGGAGATCCACACGAGGGGCGCGCCCGCGTGGCACGCAAACGCGGCGTCCCACTCCATTTGCTTGGAAAACCAATTCAACGTGATTCTCTCTCGGTTGCCACAACGAAACCCGAGCGATACATGCGCGACACACGCGCGACACAAACGCGAAAAGGCGCTAGAACAGGCCAAACGACTCGAGCAAGTTGACGGCGATGGCGTGCGGGTAGATGGCAAACGGGTTGGGCGCGCTCGCGTCGTCCCCGAACTCGCCGATCGCGGATTCAATGGTTTTGTACGTGCCCTCGTCGACAGAGGATGAGATCGTGGGCGTCGGCCAATCGCTCGGGACGTGAGCCGCCGCCGCCGTGGCCGCTTGCGGGCTGCACGGCCACTGCGCCGTGTCGAAGTTGTCGTCATGTTTGAAGTTCAAAAAGCCGTGGACGACGCGCCCGTCCGCCAGGGTGTAGCATACGCCGTAGATGCACGCGCCATCCGTGGCGACGTCCATCGTGAGCAGCGGGGCGTCGGGCGCGAGCGCCGCCACCATCGCGTCCGTGAGGTGGTACTGCGGGAGCGTGAAGCGCGCTGACCAGGCGCGCATCGCGGCCTCGAACTCGTCGCGCGTCCGTGACACGTAGATGATGTTCGCCGTGGGCATGGGCGCCTCGAATCCTGCACCCGTCGTGACGTTCGCTTGCGTGGGCATTGCCACGTCGACGGAGGCCATCGGCGGTGATGGAAGGATGAATACTCGGGAATCGCACTCAAGAATCGCATCGTGAGTGGCATGAAAGTTCAACTTTCGACGCGCACGTCGTTGCGTTACTGTCTGGACACATCAGCAACATTTCAAGCGACGAGCCCATCACTCATTACTGGCCGTGTGCGCGGCGCGTCTCCCGAGTGTGCCGCGGCCTTGTGCACGACGCGCAGCACGTCCGCCGCCTCGAGCGTGCGCCGCACCGCGGCGTCGAGCAGCGCGCGCCCGCCCGAGCCGCGGATCCAACCGCACGCGTCGGCGATCCACGCGCGCGCCGCCGCCGCGGCTTCAGCCGTGTGGTTGCGCGCGGCGCGCGCGACCGCGGCGATGCCGCCGTCAATGTCGTCTTCGTCGTACGCGTAGCCGTGCCCGCCCAGGTACGGCGAGTTGTGCACGAGCGCCGCGCCCGCGTGCAGCGCGTCATAGTACGCGTAGTTCAGGCCGCACAGCGTCTGGTGCGCCACCATGACCACCGCGGCGTCGTCCTCCGCCGCCTTGGCCTCGAGCGCCGTGAGCGCGGCGCCCATGAGCACCCGCGGGTACAGCGCGAGCGGCACGCCCACCGCCTTGAACCGCGCCGACAGCACGTCCACCATGGCCCACGCGCGCGGGTGCTCCGCCCGCGACGGCAGCATGCCCAGGACGTGCACGCCGCGCACACTGGGGGCGTCGACGCCTCCGCGCGCGGCCGCCTGCGCCGCCCCCAGCGCAATCAGCAGGGGCACGAGCGGCGTCTTGCACACGTTGATCCCTGGCTCGGCGATGACGATGTGGACGCCGCCGCCGCCGCGGTCCGCCGCGGGCGTCACGGACACGCCGCGCAGCAGCAGCGAAGGCGACCACAGGTGCGGCACGGGCATGAGCGCCGTGTCGCGCGCCACGGCGCGGATGCACGCCGCATTGGCGCCCTCCACCGAAGGGATCGTCCAGGCCGCGTGCGCGACGTCGCGGATGCGCGCTTCGAGCAGGCCCGCGTGGTCGTGCGTGCGCTGCGGCGTGCGCGCCACCAGCTCCGCGGCGTGGCTCAGGAACAGGTGCGTCGACGCCATGTACACGGTGTAGTATCCCAGCAGCCGCGGCGCGCTCTCTAGCTGCGACGCGAGAAAGACGGCGTCGTACGCGCGCGCGGGCGTCGGTAGCTCTAGGTGCGTGATAGCGGGCGTGCTGCCGCGGGCGCGGTGCCGCGGCGCCGCGGAGCGACGACGACCCGCGCATACCGCGGCGGGCTGGTGCCCAGCGACCGCGGCCTCGTCCTCGTCACCCCGCGCGGCTGCCGCAGGGGGCGGCGCGCTGCTGCCGCTGGGCTCCGTCGTTGCAACAGCCGAGACGCGCTCCATGCGCCGCCGCGCGAGCTCGAGCACCTGTGCCTTGGGCAGGCCTCGCTTGACGTCCTCCACGAACGCGACGCGGTGCTCGGCGCGCGGCACCAGCGCCTCGATCTGCGGCAGCAGCGGGATGCCGAGGCCGCCCCAGTCGGGCTGCACGGCGTGCACGTCGAGGTCGGCATTCAGAAGGTCGACGCTGCCGCCGACCGCCAGCAGCGCCTCGCGCAAAAAGACGACGTTCATATACACGCCGCTCGCGTTCTGGAACGAGTCCAGCGGGTGCACGACAATCGCGAAGCGGCGGCGCGACTGCACCTCCGCGTCAGCGCACGTGTCAACGCACGCAGGGCTCACGCCCGACGCGGCCGCGGCGCGCGCCGCCACGACGCCCGCCAAGCGCTGCCGCGTCGACATTTGTCCCCGAATTCACTGGCTCCACTGCACGTGCTGCTGCCGTTTCCCCTTGCGGCTCGGGGATCCCGCCGCAGACTTGCCCGTCTTTTTCAGGACGGACCGCGGCGGCGAGGCGGCGCGGCGCGCCCCACCCTTGCGGCTCGGGCTCGCAGCCTTCGCCTTGCTCGGACTGCGCGCCGCCATTGCCGCGGCTGGCTGGCGGCGCCGAGGCGACGCCGTGCGCCGCTTCGACGCGCTGCCGCTGCGTGTCGCGCGCTGGCCCGAGCTGCGCGTCAATCGCATGCCCTCGCCGCCGCCCGCGCCGACGCTCCGCGGGCTAGTGGCCTTGACGTACCCGCCGCTCAACTGCCTGGTCCCACGCACGCCCGCGTGGCTGGGCGGCGGCGGAGGAAGTGGCGGCAGGTCCGTCAGCGCCAGCTCGGGCTCGCCCGCGAGGCGGGGCGCGCCATCGGGCGGGAGTAGCGCCGCCAGCTTGCTCATCATTGACGGCACGTCGCGCCCGCCCGTGTACTGGTGGCGGCGGCCGCTCGCGTCCACGAGGAAGATGGTGGGGAAGCCCTCAATGTCGAGGCCCGCCGCGGCCGCTTCCGCGGCGCCCTTGTCCGCATCCCACGCGCGAATTGCCACGCCTGGAGGCAGCGCGGCCGCGAGCTCGCAGTACGTGGGCGCGAAGTGGTGGCAATGTGAGCACCACGCCGCGAATGCCAACTCGATTGCGGGCCCCGTTGGGTGCGCGGACGGCGGGCGCGTATCGATGCGCCCGCCCGAGCACGCCGCAAAGTCGATATCGCCCATTCGATGCCTCTTTTGTTTCAAGTCTCGTCATAGCGAAATGCTAAGCCGCGGCACAAGCACTTGCCTCGTATGGAGGCTCTTATCGATTGCGCATTGACGCCCAGCGCGTCACCAGCAGCCTTGAGGCTGCGTGCGATGACTTTGACCTCGCCAGTCGCGGGATCCGTTCCCACCACTGCCTTGCCATTCGCGCGCAGCTTGTTCTCGTCGGGCGTCACCCACTCAAGATTGGAGGCGGCGTTGTTGTGGCGATTCTGGTCCAGGTGATCCACTTCCGTGTGCTCGGCCGACGGTGGGGGAGGCAGGAAGAGATGTGCCACGACACGATGAACCAGAAGCGTGGCGCGCGCGGTTCCGTCGTCGCTCGTGAATCCCTTGATTCGGTACCCGATTGTGGCGTCGGTCCCGTACCAAGGCGCGCCGTTCGAGCCGCGCACGCGTCCTTCGCTGCTCGCCGTCACCTCGTACGTGGACCCGTTGTACAGCAGCGTGCCAGTGCGCCACTCCTCGCCCTCGATTGCATCGTCGCGCTCCTGGAACAGAAACGACCAGCCCTTGGCGTTGCCGTCGCTGACGATGCGGCCGTGGCCCTTGACGATGGCGGACTGGACGGTGGCGTAGTGGACGTCGAGCGCCTTGGCTGCGGCGGTCATGGACTCCCACGTCGCTGCGCGGCCGTCAACGTGTGTGCCCACGACGGGCTTGGATGTCTTGGTGACTTGACTCTTCCGTGATGCGACAGAAAGCTCGGTGCTTGACTTGCGCGCGTGGGGTCCGCGCGCGAGGGCCTGTAAGTTTGTCGCGGCGTCGTTCGTCTTGTCGCCGTCGATGTGGTCCACCGTCAGGCTGCCGAGTTCCTGGCCGTTCCACGCCTCGTAGACGATGCGCGCGCGGGCGATCGTTTTATTCTCGTCTTTGAGCGACACTTGCCATCGCCCTGTATTCTTTTGCACAGTGCCAATGTGTCGCGCAACCTTGGCGCTCCACACCTCGCCGCTCGCATTGACGGAGAGGTGTTCCCAACGCGGGTGCTTACGGTATGCGCCGTCGGCTGGTGGCGGCGTCAGCGGCAATGGCTCGTCGCGCTTGCGCTTGCGCGGCACGGCATCCATTTTGTAGTTCCCATGTTCCCATCTGCACCGATGGCGAACACAAACACACGGGCAACCCCAGCGAGCTGCACTATCAGCAGCTCACAGAACAAATGAGCACGCTCGACGACACGACGATCGGCTTGCTGCAGGGCTCGCAGCACGCGGGGGTAGACGCCGCCGACTCGGCGACCGAGTTTGCGAACCGCCTGCTTGAGGGTTCTGCCGCCGTCGTCAACGACGCGGGCGCGGCCGCGGCCACCTCGAATGCACTGAATCGCGGGCCCCAGCGGCGCGCGGCCGCCTTGGCAGCAGCGTCAGGAGCGGCGCCGCTGCGCGCCTTGCCGCCGCCGCTCCCGCCGCCGCCGCCACCCCGCGGCACCACGAGCGCCGCGGCGCGCGCGGCGCAAAAGGCGGACGCCGACCTCACGTTGCGGGCGGTGTGCGGCCTGCCCGCGCGCACGTGGGTGACGGCGCCCCTCGCGTCCGCCGAGGCGCTCGCGAAGCAGTGCGCCATTCGGCAGTGCGCGACCGTGTGGCGCGGCGCCGTCGTCATGGCGGCGGTGCTGCTCGCCGTGTGGGCCGTGTCGGCGTGGTACAGCGACGAGCAGGTGAGCAACGGACAACCCGCGTCGTTCGTGTTGCCGCCGTGGGTGGCGGGCGCGCCGCTGCTGCTTGCGGCAGCCGTCAACACGAAGGCGACCTCGCGCGCCGTGGCGAACCAGCGCGGCCTCGCCATCGAGTACTCGCGCAGCGGCATGCCGTACCACGAGTTCCTCGTGTACCGCGGCTCGCGCGACCAGGCGGACGACTCGTCAGGCCTGTCGTTTGGCGGCTCGGCGCTGCTCACGGGCGCCACGGTCGCGACGAGCGCCCTCAAGCTGGGAGGCTAGTGCACGACGTGCATGCGCCGCCGCGAACAAATGTGGCACGTCGCGTGGGTGCGCGACGGCCGCGTGTTGTGCTTGTACAGCGGCAGCGCCACGCGCGAAAACGCGTTCCGCGTGGCGACCACGCTCGACTTGGTCCATGACGACGAGGTGTGGATGTCGCAGACAAGGCCGCGCATCAATGCCACCGTCGCGAGCATCAAGGCCGCGGGCGGCGTGCGCTACGCGCCGTGGCGCGTATTCTGCTGCTTGCTCTAGCGTCGCCTTGATTGCTCCATGCGCCGAATGACGCTGGGGCACGCGGTGTCCGCGGGCGGCGCGGCGGGGGAATCGGCGCCGCGGGTGCCGCCGCCAGCGAGTGCCGCCGCCAGCGGGTGCCGCCGCCCAAAAAAGTGAGTGCCGTGTCAACAAAAGCGACCATGCCGTCCCCTGCACGCAAGCGCACAACCAAGTCTCGGTCTCCCAGCAAGGCGCGGGCGTCTCGCAAGTCCAAGGCACGGTCGCCGAGCAAGGCACGGTCGCCGAGCAAGGCACGGTCGGCGAGCAAGGCACGGTCGCCCAGCAAGGCGCGCAAGGCCTCGCCCGCCGCCGCGCGACGCCGCCGCAGCCTCTCGGGCGGGAGCAGCCTGCACTCCTTGATCCGCCGTCTGACGACGTCCACGACGAGCATGCTGCACTCCACGGACGCTGCGACGCAGGCGCGCGTGCGCAGCGAGCTCACGGCGAGCGGCAAGACGATGGTATCAACGCCCTCGTGGGACGTGTACATCTCAAAGCGCCCGAACAAGGACGGCCTAGAGGTGGCAGTCACCAAGACGGGCCACACAGAGGATCAAGCCGACTTCCTTGACGAGGACGGCGCCGTGGACAGCGTGTGGATCACCAAGGGCGCCGTGCTCGTCGTGAACCACGTCGACGGCTCCGTCGTCGTGACGGGCGACGCGCTCACGCAAGTCGATATTCCGCGCGGCGAGCGCGTCACGCACTTTGTGAAGAACTTTGTAGACGAGCCGCCGCGCATCGTCACGAACAAGGGCTGGCGCACGGCTCCTTCGTACGACCTCTGAAGTAGGATTGTCCTCGCGATGCACCACGCTTGAATGCCTAATCCATTGATTCCGCGCCATTACGCGGCACCATGCGATGAGTCAGCGTTTGCATCATGCGGCACGGGGAGGGCACCGCGATTCGGACTGCTTGCTGTGCTCTCGCTGTCGTTTTCGTCGTCGTCGTCGTCGTCGTCATCGCTCGCGTCTTCGTCGTCGCTTGCATCATCATCGTCGCTCATCGCCTCTTGTATCTCGACCTCGAAGAACGCGGCGTCCTCTGGCGCGGCAAGCAGCACGTCGCGCGACTCCGCCTCATGCAGCCGCCGCCCCGCGGCGCGTTTGACCATCAAGAAGGCGTACACCCAGCGGCCGTCGGGCGTGCGGACGCGGCGCACACGGACCGTGTACGCGACCTCGGGGTCGGGGTCGGCACCGAGCCAGCACCTCTCGTTCGCAAAGTAGAAGCGCGCGCCGTACAGTGCGGCCTCGGGCACGTCAAACGTGCCCGCACCAGGGCCGTAGTTGGCGGCGCCCGCCGCGGATTTCCACGCGGACCGCAGCTTCTTCAGTGCACCTGGCGTCGAGTGCGCGGCGTGCCACGCGTCGACTGCTTCGCGCGCTGCATCCTCGGCCGCTTCCGCGTCGCGCTCCACGACGCCGCGCGCAGCGCCCTTCTGGATGAGCGCGGCGAGGCGGCCGTCGGCAGCCCACGCAGCGGCGTCGCCGTCCGCTGCCTTCATTGCCTCACCGAAGGCTTCGAGCGCGTCAACGAAGTCCAGCGTGCTGCCATCCATTGCCTTTTGGAGCGTGGCCGAACGCACCACGAGCGCGCGCGTCGCGGCAAGTGCTGCAAGCGCTGCATCAGTCATTTGTTGAAACAGAAGCGTTAGAATGCGGCAAGGCGCGCAAGCAAAGAGCATGGAGGTGTGCGTCTACGGCGCCGCCTCGCCTCCAGCCGCGCTGGTGGTCGCGTTGCGCGACGCGCTGGGCCTCCGCGTGAGCGTGCTGCCGCATCACGTGGGCGACCCGCCCGCCGTCGCGCTCGCGGCCGCGCTGGGGACGTGGATGCGTCAGAGTCAGGCGGCGCGCCACGCCGATGCCCGCGCCGCGCTGGGCTCCGATTGCCACGCCGAAGCGTGCCGCGGTGCAGAGCGGCAGGCTGAAGCGAGCAGACCGCCGCTCGCGTCGCGCGCCCTGTTTGTGCACGCCGCCGCGTCCGTGGTTCCCGCCGCGCGCACGTTCGTGTCGGCGGCCGTGGGCGAGTGGGCCATGCGGTCGCCAGAGTGCGACGCTCTCGCGCTGGACCCGCAGGCCGCGGCCCGCGCCGTTGACATGCTGCCGCCGTGCGCGCGGCCACTGCCGCTGATGCTGATTGTCGAGCGGGCGGCGGCGCCACGGGTTCTGCAGCGAATTCTTGCTGCCCTGGGCGAACGCGGCCAAGACTGCATCCGCATGCCGTGCGCGCTGACGCCAGGCATCTGCATTGACTCTGGCAGCGAAGCTTGAACGACTCGCGCATATGACGTATGAATGACTTTCCGTGCGTGTGACCGTGAAGAGTGGGGGTGAGTCCGCGACGTCTCACCGCCACCGCCCCACAGCGCGCGACTCTCACGGAGAACAAATGCCGCCATCGCGCACCACGAGCAAGGCGGCGGCGCCGTCGCTCTCCATCGTGGAGCGGTACAGCAGCCCCGAGGATGCCGCTGCGGCACTGATGACCCTGCTGGCCAATTTTGCGACCCGCGCGCGTATCCCCGACATTGCACGCAAGGTGGGCATGCTCGAGGTGCCGCTGAACGCGTCGACGCAGCGGGGAACGAGCGGCAATGCGCAGAACCTCGTCGTCGCCGTATTCGATCTCGACGACACGCTGCTGGAGGCGTCCAGCGGGCTGCCCATCCCCGCCATGGTGGCGCTCGCCCACGCCGTGCACAACCGCGGCGGCGAGGTGCACATCGTCACCGCGCGGCTGGAGGACCCCGAGGCGCGCGCCGAGACGGAGGCGCAGATTCGGGGGCTGGGCCTCCCGTTTGCGACGGGGGCGCGACTGACCCTGACGCCCGCGCGCCACCGCACCGACCTCGCCAAGGTCTCCAAGTTCAAGGCGGCCACGCGCCTGAAGATTGCGCGCGCGCTCGGCGTGCCTGTCCTGCTTACTCTTGGCGACGCTTGGAGCGACGCTGTATGTATGGACAACGAGGAAACGCTGGATGAGCTCGACGAGGCGTGCGGAGGCTCGGACACGATCTGCCTGGTGCGCCTGGGCGGCGAGGGCACTGGGACGTTTTACGGCCTCAAGCTGAATGAGCGGCGCCGCGACTATGAGGACGAGTAGCTTTCAATCGTTTCACACGATCTCAATCAGTTCGCCGTCGCGCGTGCGTTTGCTGCCGTGCGTACGGACGTGCATCGTCGCAAAATCCGCCTGTCTACCGAGCGCCTCACTTGCCGCGCGCCCCGAGTCGTAGTATCGCACCTCTCCGTCAGGTGACGTGACGCGCATGCGCTTGCCGAGACTGTGTGCCACGTTCTCCGCCTGCGTCGCCCACTCTAGGTTAGCGACACGGTTGTTGGCACGGTCGCTGTCGATGTGGTTTACGACCGCGTCCTCCGCAGGGGGGTCGCCTAGGAAGGCGCGCGCGACGAGGCGGTGCACGAGGTGTGCGATGTTCCTTACGCCGACTTCGCGATAGCCGTTCTTGTTGCTGCCGAAAGTCGGGGCGCGATTGAGCCACTGCACGCGGCCGTGGTTGCTGACGCGAATGCTCTGTATCTTGCCGTCGAGGCGTGTCACGTTGAGCTTGCGCCACTCCTCGCCTGGAAGGTCTGCAAACACACGACGCCACACACACCACCCCTTTCCAGCGCCTCCTGCAAACGTGTGCCGTGCAGCGGGTCGTAGCTTCGAAAGTGCATTGAAGAGGGTACTGGACGAAACGCCGATGCAAGATGCTGCTTCGATGATGGTCGCGAATGTCACGCATGTACCCTCAGGGTTGATCGCTTCCACGGGGCTCGCGCGAGCGGCGTTGCCGCCACGTACAATCCGTTCCTTGCACTTCTGCGCGTGCTTGCGCACGTTGTCTGCCTTGAGCAGCAGCTGCAGGTTGCACGGGCGGTCGTCGTCCTTGACGTCGTTGACGTGGTCCACCTCGTGGCCTTTGGGCAGGAGTATGCCGTACCACGCTTCGTAGATGATCCGTGCTCGATTCACGGGTCGCTTGCCCTTGGCGTTCGGGACGCTGACGACCCAGCGCCCAGTTGCCGCGCATTTGGAGCCAACGACTCGCGAAACATTGTCGCTGAAGACGGTTCCATCTTCGCGCGCGGTTAGCCACCCGAACGTTGGGTGGCGGTGCTCGGACGCAGTTGCCTGCGGTTCTGCCATCGTACCGATTTGTGTACGGGTTGTCTTCGATGAGGACTGCTGGTGTGCAGGCAAGCGTGTGGCATGAAACACGTCGTGCCCCATTCCGTGTCCACGGGAAAGCAATTGCGCTGCACGATGGCGTCGGGCGCTGGCGGCGCGAATTCAGAAGCGCATCCGCGCAAGCTCTGGCCACCGTCCGAGCTTGACACGCCCGAGTGCGCGCGCGTGGCGCGCGACGATATTCTCGTACGCGATACGGGTGAGCCGCGCGGACTCGGGGCGTTCGCCCGTGTCGCGATTCCAAAGGGCACGCACCTTGGCTTTTACCGTGGCGAGCTACTGAGCGGCGCTGCTGAAGCGCGTGCGCGCGGAGGAAAGTACCTGCTCTCGCTCGATGGGGGGAACTGCATTGACGGCGCGGACGCTGCGCACAATGACTGGACGGCGCGGATGAACGATGCGCGTGAAACGGGCGCCAAGGTCAACACCGTCCTCTTGTCGCACAATGCTGCGGTGCTCACCATCTGCGACATTGCGGCGGGAGACGAGCTCTTGCTGGACTACGGCGAAGCGTACTGGGCGGGTACGCCGCTCGCGCGCACGACCGACTCGTCCAAATTGATGGCGACCGCCCGTGCGCTGCTGCTTGCACCTTACAAGCCCCTGGGCGCCGAGCCGTCACGCTCGTAAATCGAAGGGCGCAACGCCAGTTCACGTCAGAGGCTTGGCAGGCGGGCGCACGACAGTGACGCGCGTCGGAGCGCGCTTGCGCTTGGGCGGCGCGTCCATTGGCGGCTCCGCAGTCGTCTCCCGACACGCCTGAACCGCCGCCGCGACCTTGGGTTCACGCGCCTGCGCGTGCTTCGGCAGTGTTGGCGGCGGCGGAGGCGGCGGCGGCAGGTCGCGAGCGTCGCGAAAGCCGACGCCCGTCGGGAAGCGCGGCACGCCGCCGTCCGACAGGCCCTGGTACTGCACCGTCAGACGCGAGCCGATGCGCAACGCGGCCGCCGCCAGCTCGGCGGCCGCCTCGGCGTTCGTGCCCCGCGGCTTGACGCTGAAGCGGGGGCCGCCCGCCATTGTCTCGCACTCCCACACGACGCAGCCGACGGCGGACGCCTTGAACCCGACGACACTGAACTCGGCGTCCTGGAACCGCTTCAACTTGAGCAGGGCGGCGGAGCGCTTGCCCGTGTACGGCGCGGCCGCGGCGCGGACCATGAGTCCTTCGTATCCGTCTCGCACGGCGGCGTCGAGCGCGGGCGTCACGTCGGCGCGCGTCGCCACACGCGTCGTGCCGACAAACACGACGTGCGTCAGCCCGCGGTTGCGCGCCGCCAGGCCCGCCAGGCGGGCCGCGCGCGCCTCGAACGGCTCCTCCGACACGAGATCGTACACGTGGTAGCGCAGGCTCGGCGCGTCTGCGTGCACCGCCCGCATGACGTTTTGAAAGTTGAGGCCGTGCGCGTACAGCTCGCCGTCCAGCACCGCGCCTTCCCACTTGCCTCTCGCAAGCTCGTCGAGAATGGTGCGCACCTCGTCGACGCGCTTGCCCGTGCGCGACGTCGCGGCGTACCGCGCCGCGTCGTACATCAATCGCATTCCATCGAGCTTGGGCTGAGCAAACGCAGGGAACGCCATGCGGGCGCCATGGGACTCCCACGTGTGCGCCAGCATGGGCTGCGGCGGTGCAACGGCATTGTCCATTTGTGTAGAGCATACTACTCGCGATTCAATGGAATACACTCACTGCGACGGGACGCCGCGACGCGCGCGACGCGCGTGTCGGGCGCGGCGCGCGTCGGCCGCGGCCGTCTTGAGCTCCGCGACGCGCTCGACCGTCAGCGCCGTGGCGCGCCACGCATTGGGTGGAGACGGCGGCAGTACGGCGGCGCCGCGCGCAGCGGACGACATTGTTAGCAGAGACGGCACGCCGCGCGCCAGGCACGCGTGCAGGTCTCGCATGACGGCCGCAGTCAGCAGACGCGCCGTGCAGCACGTGCACGAAAAGATGTGCACGTGGCAGAACGTGGCGTGCATGTCAGCGACGCCCTTCGTCGCAAGGTCGCGGCGCACGTGGGCGGACGCCAGCTTGTCGAGCGTGTACCAGACGCGCGCGGGGCTCGCTCGCAACATCGACTCGACGTGCGGCGCCAGGCGCGCGTGCCGCGTGTGGAACACGAGCAGGCCCTGCTCGCGCGCCCTGGCACGCGACGGCTTTGCGCCTCGAGGCGCGAGGAGTAAGCCGCGGCGTCTGGATGGCTCGGGAGACAAGGCCATGTCGGTGCGCGCGCGTGGATTGCCGAGGGGTCACGAATTTTCCCGAGCCGTCTCCGCTCTTCCGTAATTTTGAACACGGGGTGGTCAACTCAAATGCCAGTGTCCCTCTGCGACGTCGCCGCCATTGTGGCGTGGCGGTACCCCGCAGAGGGTGCGCGCCTGCTTACCGTGTCCAACGATCTGCGCACGCACGCGGAGCTCGCGTCCTACGCGCGCCGCACACGCGCGCGCAAGAGCGGCGAGACGCGCCTCAGCTTCGTGATGCGCAAGACGCGGACGCCAGTCAAGCGCCTGCGCGCACTGATGGCGGCGCCGCTGCGCCTGGGCATCGACGAGCGCAATCGCAATGGCGCGACGGCACTCATCGCGTGCGCAAACGCGGGACGCGCCCGCGCCGTCCGTGCGCTGTTGCGCGCTGGCGCCGACTGGCGTCTCGCCACGACGCGCGGCGAGACGGCGATGGCCAGGGCCGCGTACCGTGGGCGCGCCAAGGTGATTACCGAGCTCGTCGCGGGCGGAGCGGACGTGCACTACGGCGGCGTGCGCGACGGCGGCTCGTCGCGTCCCCCGCCGCTGCTTACGGCGCTCTACGGCAGCAACCCGCGCGGCGACGCGGCGGCGCTGTATCTCCGCCGTGACGCGGCGGCGCTGGAACTCGTGCGCCTCGGCGCCGACGTGAATGTGGTGCACACCTTCGATCCCAACGACGGTTTCGGTGCCGTCATCAACACGCCTCTCCACCTCGCGTGCTTCCAACGCGACGTGCCGTCAGGCATTGTTATTGGGGAGCTCGTGCGGCGCGGCGCTGACGTGAATGCGCGGGACGGAGACGGATACACGGTCATCGCGCGCGTGGTGATACGGGCGAAGTTTTCCGAGCACATGGACGAGGAAGGCACGATGCACCCCACGCACGGCGCCATGTACGAGGACATGATGCGCATACTGCTCTCTGCGCCAGGCGCCGACGTCATGCAAGCGAACCATGGCGAGACGGCGGTGGAACTCGCCGAGACGCTGGCCGAGGACGGCCTCGCGGCCATGATGCGCGCACACAGCAGCTACCGCGGATGAACTCCTCCGTGGGATACCACCTAGCGTGGGTGTCTCGCTCTGGATAACAACAGCATTGAAGCTAAAAGTTCGTTCAATGCGATTGGCGCCACGAGTTCCGTGCCCCTTCCGCTGCATGTCACGCCCTGCCCGCGGGTGGCGCGTGGACCGCCGCACTCGGCGGCTGAAACACGAGGACGCCATTCACGCGCAGCTGGCCGCCCGCGTCCGACAGGCCGAGGCTCGTGAGCGCCGTGACGCCGATTGCGGACCGCGGCGGCGCCGTCGCTTCCGCGTGCGCCGCGACGGGCTTGCCGTCGACGAGGCGCACACCGCGCGTGACAAACAGCGGCGCCGTCGCGCCCAGCACGCCCTGCGGGATCAGCATGGGGACGAGCTGCCGCATCCCGCGCGCCGCGCTCCACGGCACGGTCGCCACGCACTTGACCGTCGCGGCGATCTTGACGCGGCCGAGGTCGTGGAATGCAAACACGCTGTCCCCGACCTTGAGGGAGGCCAAGGTGACGTCACCTCGGGGCGTCGCCACGAGGGCCGCGGCGTCCACCAGCTGCGGCTGCGCGTGCGTCTGCTTCGCGGAGGCGCTCATTCTTCTTTGTTTTCACTGGGGTCGGTGGGCCGCCCGCCGCGGCAGCAGGCCCGCTGCGCGCACGGGCAGCCGCGCCAAGTGTCCCGCCGCAGGTGCGGGCGCCCGCACGGGCATGGCCGCGCCAGGCGTGGGGCCAGCGGGCAGCGCCACGTGCGGCGCTGCGGCTGGCATTGGCAGCGGCATCGGTGCAAACGGGGCACGGAACGAGGGCGGCGCGGCAACGACTGCTCCACCAGCAGCCGCAGCAGCAGCCGCGGCAGCAGCGGACGCCGCGAGGGCGTAGCTGGCGAGCGCTCCACCGCCCGCCGCGCTCGCGCCTGTAGGCAACGCGCCGCCTGGCACGACGCCAGGCGCTTGCGGCGACGCGGCGGCGAGCGGCTGCGACGGCGGCGCAGCAGGCGGCTGCAGCTCCTGCCGCGTCCTTCGCGCGTCCAGGGCTCGGCGTACCAGCATGAGCGCGCCGCCGCCCACAATGACGGCGCCCGCGATCCACGCGACGAGGCGCGTGACGTCGTTTGCATTCGTCGCCGCGTCGCGTGCAGCCTCGGCGGCCGCGGCCGCGGCGCCACCTGCCGTGCGCGGCGCGCTCGGAGCATTCGGAGCGTTCTGAGCAGCGGGCGCCGCCACTGTCGTGGCCTGCGGCGACGCGACGGCCTGCCCTGCCGCCTCATCGACATCGACCGTCGCGAGCGTGGCGACGCGCGGGACGACGACGCCCGTGCCGCGTCTGCGCACGGTCCGACTTTGAGCGATAGGCGCGACAGTGAGCGTGCCCGTGTACCGCAGCGCGCGGGGGTCGCCGTCCAGCCGTAGGTGGCCGTGCCCGTCCAACACGGCGGCCCCGCCCGCGAGGCCCGCCTCGGGCCGCAGCTCGAGCGCAGTGACGAGCACGCGGCGGAGGTCCTGCGGCAGCACGACGCGCACGCCAGCCGCTGCGAGCGCCGCCGTGTGCGCGTCCACCACATTGTACACCTCCCCGTCGTCCAGCTCGTCCGCGTGCGCAGGGGTGCGAACGAGGACGTCGTCCTCCGCGTCGTCGACGACGGCGGCCACGACGTCGCGCAGCGACACGTGTGCGACGCGCGGGGGCGCCAGCAGGAGGTGCAGCACGATGGGCGTGGCAAAGTCCAGGACGGCGTGCCCCGTGCGCGCGATGCGCGTCACCGTGAGCGTGGCTTCGTGGGTGGGCGGCGCGCCGCGGGGCACGGCGGCGCCGAGGAAGGCGGCCCACACGTCCGCCTCGTGCATCACGCCGTCGAGCGAGTCGTCCTCCTCGTCGCGGTCCAGGTACGCGGTGCTGGCGCTGGCGCTAATGTTGCCGCTGCCGCTGCCGCCCGCGCTCGCGGACGGCGACGCGGGCGCCGTGGCTAGGGCAGACCGCTGCTCCCGCCGTGCCTGCTCCCGCGATCGCTGCTCCCGTCGCGCGGCGCGTATGGCGCGGCGCTCTGCGCGCTCAGCCTTGCGGGCGAGGTGTGCCGCGCGGCCGCCGCCCGCCTTCAACGCGGTCGGACTGGGCGGCGGCGACGTGACGGACCCATCGCTGTCGCGCTGCATATTTGCTCCCGTTGGGGTGGCAAGCGGCGGCGGCGCCGCACCTCGGCCTTGAGCGGTCGCAGCACGCGACGCCACGCCGCCCTGTCTGCAAGCAGCGCCGCGCGCGATCGCGCGGCCGTGGGCGGCGGGGTCGCGTCGGCAGCCGCGAGCGACTGCAGCATCGGCGTGCAGCGCGCGCACACGACGCTCTCCGTGCCCCAGTAGGCGCTGAAGACGACGCGGCACAGCCAGCACACGCGCAGGCTGCACCCGCTCGCCACGAGCGCGGCGATGGTGGCGATGGCCTCCCGTTCCCCGCTCGCCCGCGTCTTGAGTGCGTGGCATGCCGCACAGAGGGCCTGGATGTTTCCGACGGCGTCGCGGCCGCGGGGCCAGCACGCGCGCGGGACAATGTGGTCAAAGTCGACGGCGACGTCGGCGGCACAGAGGTCCGTCTCGCACACGGCGCACCGCCCGTCCTGCCGCGCCCACACGACGCGGCGTATGCGCGCGGGGATGTGGCAGCGGTCCATGCAAAGTACCGCGGCAACGTTCCCCCTGGGAGCAGTGGCATGAAACTATACACGCGGTACGCGGACACGCGACACGGCGCCTACCCTGCATCAGAACCATGCAGCAAATGGACGCCAGCATTGCGCTCGCCTTCGCGACGGCGGCAGGATCGGACACGGAAGACCGCGTCAGTGCTGCGTCCACGGACTCGTCGTCGCCCTCGATTCTCCTGGCCGCGTGCAGCGTCGGCGGCTTCGGTGCTGAAGCCAACGGCGGCGCGACGGGCGCCGCGGCGGGGGCCCATCCGTTTTTTCCCTTCGCCCCCCTGTCGACGACGCCGCCGCTGCCCAGCCTGCAGGGTGGATTGGGCGCGTACACGTTCAGCGGCTTCCCTGACGGCTTCCCGCCGAACGGCTTTCCGTTCAGTCGTCCGTCCGCCACTGCCACAACCAGCGGGGGCGGCGCGCTGCTCGCGTCCGTGCACGCGACGCTGGACGAGGCCCTGCGCCGCGTGCGCGAGCTGGAGGACGCCAACGCCGCGCTGCAGGGCGAGCTCGCCGAGACGAAGCGCGCCCTCGCGGGCGTGCAGGCCAGCGCGTCGCGCGCCGTGCTGCGCGCGTCGGCTCCGTCGTACGCGGCAGCTACCCGCGCCCCTCTGCTGCAGCCGCAGAACGTTGGGGGCGCCCCCCTGTCCAACCCACTGGCCACGATCATGGTAACGCAGAGCTTTGTCGCACGTTGACAAGGCCGTGGGCGCGCGAGACGTCACGAATTTCTTGAAGTCCCTTCTCCGCATGACTCTGAGCACTACCGTGTCAATTGTTTTCATACGCATTCAGGATGCATCACATGACCGTCGCGGTATGCGTCTCCCTCAGCGGCGCGTCCGCCGTCGGAAGGTGCGTCGCCGCGGTCGCGGGCAGGTCCAACTCCGCTCTGACCGTTCCGACAAGCACAGCCGTCCACTTTTCGCGCTCCTGCGGCGTCATGTCGTCGCGCATCATGCGCAGCACATTGTACGTGAATGCTTGCTCGGAACCAGGTTCCTTGTAGATGCCGCGCGCCCCGCTTTCCACGAGCAGGTGAACGATTTCGTACAGCTTGCTCACGCGCTCCTCGAGCGCTGCCGTGCGGGACTCGAGCGCTGCCGTGCGGGACTCGAGAGACTGCGCAGCAGCGCCACTGGGCGTCGTCGTCGGCTCCATGTCAGTGTACGACGTCGTTCGCTTCGTCACCACGACGCTCTGTTTTCATGCCACAGCGCACATGTCCGCGAGGAGGGCGTGGCCGCTTGTGACACTTCCCCGTCTCCTGCAACCATGGGCATTGCCGACCTCATCCCGACCCTCAAGGCCATGGCTCCCGCGGCCTTCCTCGCCGACGGCGCGTGGCAGGCGCGCATCCCGCGCGGCAGCGTCGTCGCGGTCGACATTGCCGTCCAGGTGCACCGCATCGTGTACTCGCGCGAGAGCGTGAACGCCGCCATCATCTTTGCTGACTTGATGCGGGTGCGGGACCGCATCCGCGCCGCGGGGTGGGTGCCGCTGTGGGTGTTGGACGGCGCGCCGCTGAAGCTGAAGGACGCGGAGCGCGCGCCGCGCCGTGGCGTCGGCCAAGGCGGCTGCCCGCCGCCGCCCGACTGCGACTGCCACCTTCGTGCCCATTGCGATTGGCGGCACCACCCGCGATGACGGCATCGTTCCCGAAGACGGCGTCGTTCCCGAAGACGGCTGCGCGCCCGCGACGCCGCACGCGATGCCGCCGACGGCGTACACGACGCTGCACGGCGTCGTGCTGCTGGCGGACGGCACCGTGCTGTCGCCGTGCACCGCGCGCACGGCGACGCAGCTCGCGGACGGCACCGTGTGCCTGGAGGTGACGCCGCCGCCGTCCACGCGCGCCGCGCTGCGGCCCAGCGCCGAGACGTACGCCGCGCTCAAGGTCAAGCTGGACGCGGCGGGCGAGGCCGTGCACGTGGCGGCGTACGAGGCCGAGGCCGCAGCGGCGTGGCTCGCCGTGAACGGCCAGGTGGCCGCGGTCTTCACGACGGACTCGGATGCGGTCGCCTACGGCGCGCCGCTCGTCGTGTGCAACTACGGCATGGCGAGCCTGCCGACGTACGCGATCGACCACGCCGCCGCGCTCGCCGCGACGGGCCTGACGGCGGCGCAGTTCCGCGAGGCGTGCATCCTGTGCGGCACGGACTTCAACGACCGCATTCGCGGCTTCGGCCCCGCCAAGATCTTTCCCGCCATGAAGGGCGCGGCGGGCGCGGCAGCGCTCATTGCAGACGGCGCGCGCAGCGGCGTGGCGCAGCTGCGCACGCCCGACGCGCAGTTCTTTGCCGCGACGTTGCTGCCGCGCGTCGTCGAGCTGTTTGCAACCTTCTGCGGCGAGAGCGCGCCGTTGCCCAACGACGCGCCGCCTGCCGACGACCCCGCGACGCGCGCCTCGGTGCTCGCGTCGATCCCGTCCGCGCTGCTGGGCGCGGGCGGCAGCATCCTGGGAGGCGGCGCGGTCGCAAAGAAGCGGAAGCGGGCGGCCGACGCGGGAGACTCCGTCGCCGCGGGCGTCGGCGAGGTGGACGCCGCGGTCGCCCGGGCCGCGGCCGCGGCGCGCGCGGCGGCCGCCCTCCGCGCGAATGTGACTGTCGCGTTTGAACATTGATCCATGCGATACGAGCGCCCCATCGACATCACGGCCGCAACGTACGCGAGTTCCCCCGTGGCTGGACGGCGGTGCGGACGCGAGTCGTCGAGAGACTCAACAAATACAAGACATTGCGCATGCAGTGCGGCGCAATGTGCCGCGCCTCTGCCGCAATTGCACTTCTCCTATCGGTCGCGCGCGCAGTGAATGTCAGTACCGTATACGCGGGCGCGTCACCCACGGGACTCGCGTGGAGCAGCAGCGCGCTCTTCATATCCGACGACGGCACGTCGACCGTGTGGTCGCTCTTCCCCAACGGGACGCTCGTCACCGTGCTTGGCAACGGCGGGCGCGGCTACGGCGGGGACGGCGGGCCTGGGACGCTCGCCAGCTTGTGGAACCCAGCTGGCTTGGACGTTGGCGCCGACGGTGCGCTGTACGTCGCAGACAGTGGCAACGGAAGAGTGCGCGTCCTGCGCGGCGGGATCGTCACGACGCTCGCGGGCAACGGGCAACAAGCGAGCGATGGCGACGGCGGCCCCGCGACTGATGCGTCCCTGTACTTTCCGCAGGGCGCCGCCGTCGACAATGTCGGCGGCGTCGCCATTGCGGATTGGGGCGGGTGCCGAATTCGGTACGTCGTGGGCGGCGTCATCTCGACGATCGCGGGCACTGGCACGTGCGGCATGAGCGGCGACGGCGCGAGCGCGCTACTCTCCCAAGTCAGTCTCCCGCAAGACGTCGCGTGGTGCGGCGCGTGCGCGGGGGGCGGCGACGGCGGCTTCCTCGTGGCCGACTATGGCAACTCGCGCATCCGCTACGTTGATTCCGCGACGGGACTCATCTCATCCGTCGCGGCCAGCGGCGTAAGTGGTCCGTACGGCGTCGCGGCGTCGGCGGACGGCGTCGTCTACATTGCGAACTGGGAGAGCTCGCAGGTTCTTGCCGTCGCGCAGGGCGTCACGTACGCGGTGCCCATCAGCGGCCTGCAGGAGCCTCGCGCGGTGGCCGTTGCGGACGGCGGTGGCCTCTTTGTCGCCGACACGCCCAACGGGCGCGTGCTCCTCGTCGATGGCGTGACATTTGCGTCCGCGTCCGTGTCGGGCACCCCGACGCCCACGCAGACGCCGAGCGCAACGCCCACGCAGACGCTGAGCGCAACGCCCACGCAGACGCTGAGCGCAACGCCTACGCAGACGCTGAGCGCAACGCCATCCCCCACCTCCAGCGCGACTTCTACCTCTGCATCCACTTCCAGTCAGACGTCCACGGCAACTGCTATGTCGAGTGCGACGCCGAGTTCGACGCCGAGTACGACGCCGAGCGGGACGCCGAGTACGACGCCCAGCGCGACGCCGAGTTCGACGCCGAGTGCAACGCCAAGCGCGACGCCAAGCGCGACGCCAAGCGCGACGCCAAGCGCGACGCCGACTGCGATGCCGACTGCGACGCCGATTGCGACGTCGAGCGGGACGCCAAGTGGATCGCCAAGTGGGACGCCGAGTGCGACGCCGAGTGCGACACCGCGTGCGTCACCAACTTTGACGCCGAGTACTACGCCGAGTACTAAGCCGAGTATGATGCCGAGCCCATCCAACACGTCGGCAGCCACGGCCAGTCGATTGGGTGCACCGACCAGTGGGCGTACGGCGTCCGCGACGGCAACCGCAACGGTGTCACCCTTGCCGTCAACGCAGAATGCCACGCTCCTTCTGGCGCCGACTGGATCCACAATACATCGAGGAGTCGCGACGTGGATCATTGTGGTGGCCACGATGATTGGCGGCGTGCTGCTTGCGTGTGGGGTGTGGGTGTGCGTGTTCGTCGTGGTGGCACTCGCGCAACGGAGACGGAGCACGCTCCGCGTGGCGCACGTCCACCGCCCCCCGCCGCCAACGTCCAGCGCAGGCACTGACCCGACGCACGTCGACTCTGACTTCGTCGTCCAATTTCACTCGCAATCGCCAACGCTCCCGCCGCCATACGCGCCCGCATCCACCGAGGCCAGCGTCGGCGTCGCGGCGCGCACGCCACCGCGCGCAGTGCGTCATCGCCGCAACTCTGCTCCCAACACGCCGTCCCCGCGCGCAAGCTGGGGCGCGCTCGGCGTCACCGCGCGCGCCGCCACCTTGAATCGAACGCGCGGGCTCCACGCGCCAGCGGCAGCAGGGCGCGGATGCCGACCCGCGAACCCACTGTTCTCCCACGGCGGCGGGGGGCCGTTGCCCCCACCGCCACCCTCCCCTCCGCCGCTCACGACGGCGACCAGCGACGGCGGCGGAGGGGAGGCGACGCCGTCCCCGCCCCTCGCTAGTCCATCCGTTCCGCGCGGGCGCCAGCAAAGCGTGGCACCCGCACCCACCTCCGCCGACCTGGGCGTCGCGTACGCGTACTACGGCTCGCACCGCGTGGCTCGCGCGTCGCGGTCGCTCTCGTCTTACCGCGGCGGCGGGCGATACTCGATGACTTGACAACGTTCGCGACTCCATCGATGACGAATAGCTCAAAGCAAAGGATGGTTTTGCCGCTCCTCGTGGGCATCAGCGCGGCGGCAGCGTTGCGGCACGTCTTGGGCAGGGGCGCGACGGCGGCAGCGCTGCCGCACCGACCGCGCGCGGCGCGCGACGCGCCGCTGCCGCCGTGCGTCTTGAGCTCTGGGTACGAGCGTCCGACCGTGCACGTGTGCGTGCGCGACGAGGGCGTCGTCTCGTCCGCACCGCGCGAGACGTGCGCGCTGTGGTGGTGGGTGCGGCGGTGGCCGCGCGGTGCGCCGCCGTCGGGTCCGCGGCGCGTCGCCATCGTGCTGGGCGGCAACAACTTTTCGGTCGAGGACTGCGGCGCCGTCACGGCGGCGATCTTGCAGGGCCTGATGGACTGCGGGTGCGACGTGCTCATGCTGGATCGCGAGGGCGTGGGCAGGTCCGCGGCGCACCGCCCGCGCTCGCTGGAGGCCATGAACGAGGCGGCGGCCGCCATCGCGCGCTTCCTGCGCGAGCACTACGGGCGCGACGCCGACGTCGCAGTGTGGGCGCACTCGATGGGCGGCGCCACGGGCACGCGCCTTGCCGCGCTGCTGTCCGCCGCCGCGCAGCCGCCCCGCGTGCTCGTGCTCGCGTCCACGTTCGCGCGCGTCTCCGAGGTACGCATCGGCGTTCCGCCGCCCTTCACGGCGCTGGCCATGGGCGCGCTCGGCGTGCCCGACCTGGCACCCGAGGACGAGCTGGCGCGCGTGGCGCCCTCCACGGCGGTGCGCCTCGTGCACTCCGTGGAGGACGAGCTCATTCCCTTCGAACACGCGGAGCGCAACCTGCGCGCCGCCCGCGCGGCGGCGACGCGAGAGTGCTCGCTGCTGCCGACGCGGGGGTCGCACTCGGGCAACGGCGGGGCGGGGGACTTGGCGCTCATCCTGCGGACGCTGCCGCTCTGGTGGCCGCGGGCGGGAGGCGCCGCTGGCGGTGTCCCCGCGGCTTAGAAGCAAAGGCTGCCCCGTCATGGCAACCAACGCCTTGACAACGGGTGCGTTGAGCCTGCCGCGCGCGCCGCCACGCGGCATCGTGTCGGCGACGTTCCTGGGCCTGAGCTCGACGCTGGAGGCGAACGAGGCCAACACGCTGCCGCCGCCAGGCACGGTGCGCATGCAGGCTGACGCCGCCATCGGCCTGCAGCTCATCGCGCCGCAGACGGGCGGCGCGTCCAACCTCGGGTGCGCGAAGCAGGTGATCCTGCCGCAGTCCTTCTCGGTCAGCAGCTTCAACGGCGACGGGTCGACGTGGTTCACCCTCGTGAACGGGTCGTCGGCCATGGCGCTGCTCCGCGCGCCCATGTACAGCGTCGGCACGCTGCTGCGCGTGCGCGCGCACGTGGACATGACGGGCGCGTCCGACGAGGTGTCGGTGTACACGACGCTGTGCGACAACACGACGAGCAACACCGCGGGCGGCGTCATATACAGCAGCAGCGCGCCCTTCATCGCGCCCGCGTGCGTCTCGGGGGGCGTCGACCACGCGACGCCGCGGACGTTCGACATCATCGACTTCTTCGACGTCCGCGGCGGCGCGATGGTGGACGGCGACTCGATCGGCGTCACGGTGTCCATCATGGGCAGCGGCGGCGAGTCGGATGCGACGCTCAGCGGCACCGTGTGGTTCGAGGTGGAAGCTGTGCAGGTGACGGGGCCGCCGCCCTTTGGCGCAACCATCACCGTGTCGACGGACGGCAGCGGCAACCCGACGTGGGGCTTCTCGGGCACCTCGCCAAGCTGGGCGTTCGCCAACAACCCCATTCCGCCGACGAGCATCGACACGACCACCTTCTCGACGCCCGCCTTCACGTACGGCTGGCTGATTGACCTGTACGCGAACAACGTCAGCGCGTACCAGGCCGCGCAGGGCATGGACATTTCGTCGTGGGGGACGCCGTTGGCGACGGGGCTGCAGTGCGCGAACGAGATGGCGGACGACGCGATCCTCGGCGCGTTCGGCGTCACGGACAGCGGCACTTACCAGACCTACGCGCAGCACAACTACGGGTACTTCATGGCGCCCACGGACGGCACGTACGGCTTCCAGACGACGAGCGACGACGGGTCGTCCCTCTTTATTGACGGCGCGCAGGTCGTGAGCGGCAACTGGCAGGACCAGGGGCCGACGTCCGCGAGCGGCACCGTGTTCCTCAAAGCGGGCCAGCACGCCATCGACGTCTTCTACTACCAGGACGGGGGCGGCGCGTCCCTGAACGTGAGTTGGCAGCCGCCGTGGACGTCCAGCTGGCTGGAGATGAACACCAGCGGCGCCAACGTCTACTTCGCGACGCCGTCGTACCAGCTCGCGAGCAGCGGCAGCAACGGGTGGACGGTGACGAGCTCGTCCGTGGCGTTCGACGCCAGCGACACGCCAGGCGCCGTGACGGGGCAGTCGTACCTCCTGAACTGGAAGGCGAACCTGTTGACGTCGGGGGCCGAGGTGGCGCCCACCGTCGAGTTTTCGCCCGCGGCGGTGGCGGGGTACGAGGTCATTCTCGGCACGATCGGGGAGGGCGGCGGGGGCGGCGGCGGGGGCGACTCTGGCATCGACGGCGGCGACGGCAACTTTTTCGAGACGGACGCGGCGTCCAGCCCCGCGTGGTCCACGAACGTCGGCTACAAGGTCATCGCCATCCTGGGCCAGAGCAACGGCGTCGGGTGGGAGACCACCACGGGCTTGGACACGGCGACGCACACGGGCATCTACGCGCTGGAGGCGAGCAACACGTCGACGACGCTCGCGATCGACCCCCTGCCGCAGGCGACGACGGTGCTCGGGTCCAGCGACCTGCCGTCCAACTACGTGTCCAACGGCAAGGGCATGCAGCTCTCGCTCGCGCGCCGCCTCGTGGCGTCGGGCGTCCTGCCGTCGGGGTGCCGCGTCCTGCTCGTGCAGTGCTCCGTCGCCGCGCTGGGCTTCTCGTCGACGAACCTCGGCGGCAGCTACGGCGACTGGGTCGCGAACTCGCCCACGACGGGCGGCGGGTGCTTCCTCAACGCCGTCACGCGCATCACGGCCGCGCTGCAGCAGACGTTTAGCGGCTCGTCCGCGGCGAACAACGAGCTCGTGGGCATCTGCTGGCAGTGCGGCGAGACGGACGCGCAGAACGGCATGTCCGAGTCCACGTACAAGTCCAACCTGTCGGCGCTGATGACCAACCTGACGTCCGCGGTGCAGACGAACCTGGAGTCCGCGCTGTCCATCTCGAGCGGCGCCGCGGCGACGATGCTCAACCCGCTCGTGCTCATGGTGGGCGGCATGCTGCCCGCCGTCATTGCGGGCAACACGAGCCAGTGCACGTCGGCGCAGGCCGCGTCGATCGTGTCGGCGTCGAAGAACGTCGCCACGGCCACCGCGGCGTGGACGTACGCGGCGTACGCGACGACGGGCGGCATCGGGCTGGACGCGTCGGTGCAGCCCAACGGCCCGCACTTCGACTACAACGGGTACGAGCTGCTGGCGCAGTCGTACGCGGACCGCTGGCTGCGCCTCATGGGCGTGCAGGCGCCCTTCATCCTGCGCACGGCGTTCGACACCGTCGCGGACACGCCGTGGTACGACACGTCGGCGACGCCGTCCACGATCGCGTACAACGGCGGCTCCAGCGGCATCAGCGCCGTGTTCATGACGGGCGACGCGCGGCGCAACAAGGCCGTCGGCCACTTTGAGAGCGGCGGCGCGAGCGGCGGCACCGCCGTGACGCTGTCCGTAGACCTCGCTCTGCCAAGCGGCTCCTTCTCCACGGCCGCGTGGTTCAACGTGGACAGCGGCAGCATCGGCAGCGGCAAGTACCCGCACATCTTTGGCGCGTCGGACGGGGGCAACGGCACGGCGGGATACTTTCAGAGCATCTGGTTCTACGCGGAGGCGGAGGTGCGGCACACGATGACGAGCATCTCGGACCTGAGCGGCACGGACGCCAACGTGCGCGACGGCACCGCAATCAGCACGAGCACGTGGTACCACGTGTGCGCGACGTACAACGACTCGACGGGCGCGCACACGCTGTACGTCAACGGCTCGCAGGTCGCGACGGGGAACGTGGGATCGGGCGCCAACCCAGGCATCACGGGCGGCTACCAGTACCTGACGGGGTACGACGCGACGGAGGGCTTCTTCACGGGGTACCTGGACGACGTGCGCGAGTACGCGACGTGCCTGACGAGCGCGCAAGTGACGGCGCTGTACCAGTGCACGCTGTAAGGCGTCGCTTCACGTGCTCGTCGCGCGTTACGCCCGTTACGTGCGTGCGTTACATGGCTGACTTGAACTGCCTTCATGCCACTGCAAGCCGCGGAGTCCGCGCCCCAGACCCGCTGCGACCCTTTTCCGACTCGCGCCATGTCGGCCGCGGCTGGCAAGAAGCGGAGGCCGTACACGCTGTCGGATGCCGAGGGCGACGCGGGAGGCGCGCCACGGAAACTCGGGCACGGCGTCGCCTCGCTCGCCGCCGCAGACGACACTGTCACTGAGGAAGCGCGCGGAGATCGAGGCGCAGCGTCGGGAATTGGAGACGCAGAGGCCGCCTGCCGCGCCGCGCGCGCCGTCGCGGCCGTCGCGGAGCTGAAGTGGGCCATGTCCGCGAAGCGCGCCGCCGCATTTGACGTGGCGCGCGGCGCCTTTGTCGCCGACGTCCCGCACAGCGTCGCGCAGGCGATTGCGCGCGCGCCGCGCATCGAGGAGCGCGTGCCGCCGCCATTGGCTCGCGGTTCGGACGCGGACGACGGCGCGGCGCTGGTCTTGGCGCACTTCTTGGCGGGCGAAGGCCTCCACCGAGACGGGTTGATGCGCCGCCTCGTGGGCGACATGAGGACCATGCTTCAAACGGCGCACCGCGCGACGGACATCATCGTCGTCACGGGCTACGGCGGCGCGGACGGCGGGCTCATGCTCGAGTTCCGCGGCACGCGCGACGCGCCGCCGCTGTCCCTGTGGCTGAGCGGCGTCGCGCCGACGTACCCGTTCACGCAGTATGAGGACTGCGGCACCGTCGTCGTCGTCATGGACGGCCCGTGGCGCGGGCACGCCGTGTCGCTGCTGTGCGACGAGACGCCCGCCCTGCTGCTGCACCACCGCGTGTACATGGCAGTGCTCGCCGCCGCGCACATTGACGCGCACGCGGTCGCGGACGCGGATGCGGCGGTCGCGGTCGCGGACGTTGACGCGGACGCGGTCGCGCACGCTGACGCGGACGCGGGGAGCGCCGCGGTGTCTGAGATTTAAGTTTCAAGAATGCCGCGCGACATTCACGACGAGCACGACGATCATGGCTGCGAGGACAGCCACGCACCAACAGCCGCACGACGACGCGCCACCGCGACCCCCATGTTCGCGTCGACGCGGTCAAGCATCGTGCCCTGCTCGCCCACGAGCGTCTCTTGAAACAGCGCCGCGACGCCCTCGACGTCCCGCGCAATCGCGGCCGCGCGCTGCTGCGCGCGCAGCTCGTTGTGCACACGCGCGCGCATGAACTGTGCCCTGCGGAGGCGTGTGAAGCGTGTTATGGCGGTGTGCCAACACGCCACCTGCATTCGCCGCCCGCGTTGTACTCGCGCACCCACGCGCGGTACTCTTCGCTCGTGCCCACAGAGAAGCGGTGCTCCGCCGTCCCGTTGCTCCACCGCGCCAGGTGAACCGTGACTGGCGCCCAGGAGGATGCGCGCTAGCGTATCCAGGAGCCATTGCTTATGGTGCTCGCCGTCAATGCCCGCGTACATTTCCAGAAACTCCAGCGCCCAGTCGCGTGGCGTGAACGCGCCGTAGTGTGCGTCCGAGGCAGACACATCCGTCTGGCCGAGATACGTGGCCATTTTGTCCGTCCCGTGAGCCAGTCGCTGCGAGCATTTCTACGACGGAATCGGATGCACTCAACAGCCCCGCGTGTTGTGATCAGGGCACCCAGTACGTCTCGCGCGCAATGCCGTTTCGCGCCAGCCAGGGTCCCCACCGCTCCCAGTGGCATGAAGGGCGCGCCCTGCCGTTTCTTGAACAGGCAATGCTGGCCCTGTCTCACATGCGTGGATAGCTCCAGACGCAAGCATGGAGAGTGCGAATGCACGCGCAAATGCGAGCGCTGGCGGCGGTGGCAGCGGCGTGGGTCAGAAGCGCTCGCGCGACGACGCCCGCACGTGGCTGCGCGTGCACGCGCCCACGTCCGCCGCCGCGGTCGCAGCCTCCGTCCCAGCGGGCAAGTGGCTGCTGTACCCGTCGCAGGCAGAGATGGACGCCGCGTGGCGCGCGGTGCAGGGCATCGTCGCGGGCGGCGGCGCGCCTGCAGCCAAGACGCGGACGATCGGCGGCAGCTCCGTGATCTGCGTCTACTCGGGCGCGGCCGTGGACGCCGTCTTTGACGTCCTGTGCCGCCTGCGCGCCGTGGAGCAGGACGTCTTCCGCCTGCCGCTCACGTGGAAGACCGAGGACGACACGCGCGCCGTGCGCTACGGCGACGACGTGGCCGCGTGGCGCGACGCCATGGAGGCGTCGGCGCGCTTCGCCGCGCCCTACCACCACACGGGCACGCACGTGCGCATGCACCGCCGCGGCGCACCGAACGGGGGGCGGGGCGACGCGCGCGACGCGTTCCTGGTCGCGCGCACGCCCGACGGCGTGCTGCCCGCCGAGATCCGCGTCGCGCCCGTCGCGCGCGCAGCGCTGACGTCCGAGGCGCGCGCGCACGTGCGCGGCCTGCTGGACGCGCTCGTGCCGCAGGCGCCGCCGCAGCCGCGCCAGCACGTCGTGCAGCCGCGGCGGCCGTACGACGCCATCGCCCCCCTGCCCTTTCAAGTGCCGCACATTGACGCCCTGCGCCGCATCTTTGCCTCGTCGCGGTTCGCGTGGGACCTGTCCGACATGGGCGCAGGTGCGTGATCTCGCGAACTTTGGCGGCAGCATACCGCCGCTCTCACATGCGCCCACTCCCCACCTCCCTCCAGGCAAGACGTACGTCGCGGCGCTGCTTGCGCGCGAGCTCGGGCTGCAGCCCATCGTCGTCGGGCCGCGCATGGTGCTGCCCAAGTGGCGCGCGCTGCTGGGCGACATGACGATCGTGCTGAGCTACGCGGAACTCGCGTCGACGGACGCCAAGAAGCGCACGAACGGCTCGCTCGAGTTTAGGCCGCTGCCGCACGGGCTGCTGGAGCGCGCCGACGCGCCGACGCGCGCGGACGGCCCCTCGTTTCGAGCAAGCACGCTGTACCTCGCGCGCGTCGTGCGCGGCGTCCTCCTCATCTTTGACGAAATCCACCACCTGAAGAACACGGAGGCGCAGTGCTCCGCGGCGGCGCAGCGCCTGATTCGACCGATTCTGGCCGCGGCCGCGGCCGCGGGCGCTGCGGGTGCAGCTGAGGGTGCCGCGCCACCGCCGCCCATGCGCTCGCGCGTCCTGCTCGTGGGCGCCACGCCCATCAACAAGCGCGAGATGGCGGGCGGCCTGCTCGCGACGGTGGGGCTGCCCACGGAGCACACGGCGCTCACGCAGGCGTGCGCGCGCATCGACGCCGCGGCCACGGCGCGCGCCGCGGCAGAGGGCTGGCCGCGGCACCGCGAGCACGCGGCCGTGGTGTTTGACGGCGAGGCGGAGCGCGCGCTGCGCCGCCTGGACACGGCGTTCGACGAGCGATCGCGCGCGCTCGTCTACTCGCAGGTCGCGTACTGGCGGCGGCAGGCGCAGAGGCAGCGCGACCGCACGGTGGAGGAGCTCGAGGCGCACGCGCTGGCGACGGCGGACCGCGGCGTGTCGCCCATCGCGTTCGACCTGTTCGTCGGCGTCGTCAAGCCCGCGTACTCGTCCACCATCCGCCGCCCCGCGCCCATTGTGCCCGCAATCACCAACTCGTTCTGCGCGCTGGACGGCGACGCGCTCACCAAGTGGCGGCAGTCGTGCGCGGAGCTGGAGCACTTTGGGCGCGTGCGCGCGGCGCGGCGGCTGGACGGCGCGTTGGAGGAAGCGGACGAGACGGCGGGGGAGACGGATCTGAGCGACGAGGACGCGTACCTCGTCACGTCCAAGATGCTGCGCAACGACTTTGTGCTGGCGGGCGGCTCCAGCCTCGCCGCGGAGCGCGTCGAGAGCAGCAAGGTCTCCACGTTCGTGCGCCTCGCGGGCGAGGCGCTCGCGTCGTCACCCCACACCAAGGTAGTCGTCGCGGTCAACTTTCTAGCCACCGTCTCCGCGGTCGCGGCGGGCCTGGCGGCGCACGCGCCCCTCGTCATCGAGGGCGCGACGCCCGCGGCGGAGCGTGAGCGTGCGCTCGCCGCGTTCCAGCACGCGTCGCCCACCTTCCGCGTGCTCGTCGCGTCCATCGCCACGGTGAATGCGGGCATCGACCTGGACGACAAGGACGGCAACTTCCCCCGCGTCGCGCTCGTGTCTCCCAGCGGCCGCGCGATTCACCAGCTACAATTCATGGGTCGCTTCACGCGCGCCGACACTGTCAAGGCGGACGACGCGCCGCCGCCGCGCATTCGCATCGTGTGGGCGCGCGACCCCGAAGAGGTTGCCGTCTTTAGGGAGGAGGCACTCCAAGAGTCGCTGCGCTCGCAGGGCAGCGTGCTGGACGCGTTCGTGCGGGACGCGCCGAATGAGGGCGAGGGGACGTTTCGGTATCCCACGGAGCTGCTGTAGCCCAGCGCCGCCGCCGCTCCTGCGCCCACACTCGCGTCCATGCTTGGGTACGCGCTGCGCTCCGCGGCGTCTGCGCCGCCAAGAGTGCAGCCGTAGCGGCAACCGTTTCTCTTTTACCGCCCTACTTTGGAGGCGCGATGCTGTGGCATGAAAGCTTTGACATTGTACAAAAGCCGCACCGTACAGCATAAACATGGCGACGAGTACGTCTTCCGCGCCAGCGAGCCGCAAGCGCGCTCGTGATGACTCGACGGGCGCCGCGGCGGTCGCGGGGATGCTCATGGCACTCGCTGCCGCCGCGTCGGGGACGCGCGCGCCCCGCGTGCCGCGTGCGCGCAAGGAGTCTCAGCTTGACAAGGTCGCGCAGGCGCTTAGCGTCGCGAGGGCGAACAAGTGGAACGACGCGCGCGCCGCGGACCCCGCGGCCTTTGAGGCCGTCATAGCGCTCGCGGCCACGCGCAAGCAGCCGCGCGTGTGGCAGCTGACGGCCAATGGCAAGGGCGCCTTCTTCATGCGCTGCGTCGGGTGCGACGTCGTGAAGCCAGCGCTGCCGTCGCACTTTACCATCGCTGAAGGCAAGGCGGCCTTCCTCGTGAGCGCCAGCGGGCACGAGACCTACCACAACTCGCCGTCGACCCCATGCAAGGTCTGCTTCGCGCGCCTGTTGGCGAAACGCGACGCCACCGTAGACGGCTGGGTCCGCCGCACGATGAGCCACTACAAGCACATGCGCGCGCGCAACACGAAGATGTACGGCACCAAGGCAGAAGGATGGTTCTGGGAGCGCTGGCGCGCCCAGGGCGGCGACTTTGACGTCGTCGACGGCAAGCACGTCATTACGAGCGCGGCGCGGTGCGCCATCACGGACGTGGAGATCGCGGTCGGCGGCATCCACGTCGAGTTCTGCGCGAGCGTCAACAACCGCGACGTCGCGAACAAGGGGGACCACCGCGTGGAGGACTGCGAGCTGATTTGCGCGGCACTGAACGTGCAGCAGCAGCACGAGGACATCAAGGACCTGGGCGCGGCGTTCCGTGCCCTCGTCGAGGCGGACGACGCGGCGGACGCGCCGTCCGCTGCCGCCGACGAGGCCGCGCGCCGCGCCGAGATTGAGCTGAACTGGTCACGCAGCCCCAAGGAGAATGGCGTCACGGCGTCGCGTATGCACGACACCGCGGCGTACGGTGCGCAGCGGGACGACTGCCACCTCGCGCGCATCTGTGGCAAAAAGGCTCGAGAGCACCGCAAGACAGATCGCGAGGCAGGGCTCGCCAACGACCTCACGGCCGCGGACATTGTCGCCATGCTGCACGCGCTGCCGCGGTGCGCCTACTCGCGCGCCCTCTTGACGATCCGCAACGGCCCCCTGCGCTTCTCGGTCGAGCGCGTCGACGACAACATTGGCCATGTCAAGGGTAACTGCATCCTCGTGTCGCGCATGCTGAATTCGCCCGCGGGCATGAGCCGCGCCACGTTTGTCGCGATGCGCACGGCGTGGAAGAAGCGCGAGGGCGTATAATTCGACAGCGATCGCGCCCGCAGCGCCGTACTCATGTTTGCACGCGCCACCGCACCGCTGCCCGCTGCCCGCTGCCCAGTGCCGCGCCTCACGGCGGCCACGCGCCGCGCCGCGCGACGTACACTGACATGATTCAATGTTACGTGGATGGCCGTCTAGGATGCGGCGGCTCGCGCGCCCGTTTCGTGAGGACGCGGCCATTTCGTGGATGGGGAGGCGCTGCAAGAGTCGCTGCGCTCGCAGGGCAGCATGCTGTGATTTGAAGCAACGCAAGGCGCCCATTACGATGACGCGGCGGCGAGCGCCACCGCGTCCTCCGCGGCCATCTGCGCCACGTTTCGCAAACATGACAGTGTACGTGTCGACGAGATCGTGCAATTGGTCCACCGTCGCGCCCTGCTCGGCGTGCACGTACCCAGTGCAGGCGTGCAGGAACGCGTACGTGGGCAAGACGTCCACAATCTCGCGCACGTGCTCATGCAGGTAATCGATCTCCGCCAGCCACGCGTCTGCGGGGAGTGGCCGCGCGGCCGTGTTGGGCTTTGGAGGACACTCGTGCTGCAGCGCCTCAAAGCGCTGCGCCGCTTGCACCATTCGAGGGGGCAGCAGCGGATGGCGCCACAAGAGCGACAGCGTCCGAGTGGCATGAAGGAAGACGTCGCGACGGCCCCCGCGTGACGGCAGCGGTACCGCCCACTGCCGACGGGGGGCTCAGCTTGCGCACGTGCGTGCTGGCACGAAAGCCTGGACGATGGCAAGCATGTCGACCGCGGCGCTGGACGCCGTGCCGCAAGAGGAGACCATGTGCATGGTGGAGCTCGAGCCCTACGACGCGCGCCGCGTCCGCGTCGCGTGCCCGTACTGCCGCCGCGGCGCGTGCCGCGCGTGCCAGATCACATACGTACTGTCAGAGGCGTTGGACCCCAATTGCATGCACTGCAAGCGCGCGTGGTCGCCCGAGGTCATCGACTCGTTGTTCCCGCGCGCCTTCCGCCGCGGCGAACTCCGACGGCACACGGTCAAGCTGCTCATGGCGCGCGAGCGTGGCTTCTTTCCGCATACGCAGCAGGCGATTGAGCGCGCGCGGGGCGAGCTTGCTAGGCGGCCGCTCTTGACGCTGGCGGACGCGCTGGCGGACGAGTGGGCCGTGTACGACGGCACGCGCGGCGGGGGCGGGCCAGCGGTGCCCGCCGCGGCGGCGGCGGCGGCCCCTGCGCCGCACGCCACGCCCGTCGTGCGTCCCTGCCCCGCCGACGGCTGCATCGGGTTTCTGTCGTCGCTCTGGGCGTGTGGCACGTGCTCCGTGCAAGTGTGTCCCGACTGCGAGTGCATCAAGGCCGAGGCCTCGGAGGCGGCGCACACGTGCGCCGCGGACGCGCTGGCCAGCATCGCCACGCGCGCCACGCTCGCCAAGCCGTGCCCGCGGTGCGGCAAGCACATTGAGCGCGAGTCGGGGTGCTACCAGATGTGGTGCACGGCGTGCAGCACGGCGTTCGAGTGGGGCACGCTGCGCATCATCGAGGGCGCGGCGCTGCGCACGTTTCACAATCCTCACCATCAGGAGTTCATGCGCAGGCTGCGCGAGAAGCAGCGCGAGCAGCAGGGCGCGTCCAGCGCGGCGGCGGTCGCGGCCGCGGCGGCGCCCGACTGCGGCGTCGACGCCGCGACGCTGCCGCTGTGGCCGTGGGCGCACGTGGGCGAGCTGGAGGACGCGCTGGCGACGCCTTCCGCGCGCGCGCTCGGCGGCGTCTGCGACCCGCTCATCCCCATCAACCGTCTGCTCATGGAGCGCCACGACGTGGTGCAGCGCCAGGGGCGCGTCGCGCCGCCGCCGTACTCGGATGCGACGTACCGCGGCCTGCGCGTGCAGCGCCTGCTGGGCGAGATCGACGAGCCGCAGTGGGCGGCGCGGCTGTCGCACGCAGAGACGGTGCGCACGAAGCGCGAGCGCATGCTGGGCGCGGAGATCGTGCTCGTGAACGTGGGCGCCGACCTGCTGCGCGGCGTCCTGCGCGACTGCGCGTCGAGCGCGGACGTGCGCGATGCACTGCCCGCGTTTGAGGAGCTGCGCGCCATGACGAACGAGCAGCGGCGCGCCATCATGGCCGACTATGACGAGAGGCTCGTGTTTGAGGTCGCGGCGGGGTGGGTGGTGGAGGGCGTGCCGACGGCGCGGCACGCCGCGCGGCAGGCGGCGCAGGCGGCACGGAAAGGGAAGCGGCCGCGGGATGCGGGGCATTGACGGTTCACTGTCCCCGTCTTGAAAGCGGAAGCAAACGACATCGTGGGACACGCGCGCGCCCGCTTGTAGCAAATACGTCGCCGCGTGTGTGTGTGTGTCTGCGTGTCGCGCGTCTCGCGTGCCATGCCGTCCGCCGTCTCGAGCACCGCGTTGACGCTGCCCCGCGTGCCACCGCGGGGCTTTACGACGCTCGCCTTCTTGGGCCAGGCGGGCGCGCTGAAGCGCAACGAGGCGGTCGTGCCCCCCACGGCGGGGACCGTGCGCGTCGCCGCAGACGCCGCGCTCGGCCTCCAGGCGCTCGCGCAGCAGACGGGGGGCTCGTCGTCGCTGCGCGCCGCCAAGCAGGTGACGCTGCCGCAGACGATCGGCGTCAGCGGCTTCAACGGCGACGGCAGCACGTGGTACGACTTGACGCCAAACAGCACGACCGCAGCGACGTTCCGTGCCCCCGTGGGCGCCAACAGCCAGCTGCTGCGCGTGGCGGCGCACGTTTCCATGTCGGGCGCGTCCGACGAGCTCAGCGCATACACGACGGTCCAATCGGGCAGCGGGGAGCTGCTGAGTTCGGGGGCGCAGGTGTACTCGGCGACCGCGCCCTTCATCGCGCCGCCCGCCATGGGCGTGCGGCTGGACCGAAGCTTCGAGCTCGTCGACTTTTTTGACGTGCGCGGGCGGTTCGCGGACGGCGCGCTCGTGGGCGTCAGCGTGAACGTGCTCGGCAACGGGGGGGACGTGAGCGTCGTCCTCACGGGCAGCGTGTGGTTCGAGATCGAAGTGGTGGATGTGATTGGGCCGCCGCCCATCGGCGCGTCCGTCTCCGTCACCGCCGACGCCAGCGGCAACCCGACGTGGACGTTCTCCTCGACGATTGAATCGGGCTCGGAGTCGGTGTTCACTGCGCCCGCGCCGACCGTGCCGAGTACGATTGATCCCAGCACGTTCCTCACGCCCGCGTTCCTGTACGGCTGGCTCGTGGACCTGTACGCGGGGGACTTGGACGCGTACCAGGGGGCGCAGGGCATGGACATCTCGTCGTGGGGCACGGCGGTCGCGACGGGGCTGCAGAGCGCGGAGGCGCTCGTGCTCGACACGGCGCTCGCCGCGCTCGGCGTGTCCACGGACGGCGACGGCAACTACTTCACGTTCGCGCAGCACAACTACGCGACGTTCATCGCGCCGATGGACGGCACGTACGGCTTCCAGACGACGAGCAGCGACGGCTCGTCACTCTTCATCGACGGCTCGCAGGTCGTGAGCGGCAACTGGCAGGACCAGGGCGCGACGGCTGCGAGCGGCACGGTGGTGCTCAAGGCGGGGCAGCACGCCATTGACGCCTTCTACTACCAGGACGCGGACGGCAAGTCCTTCAGCGTCGCGTGGCAGCCGCCGTGGGCGTCCTCCTGGCTGACGATGGACGCCAGCGGCGCCAACGTCTTCTTCGTCGCGCCGTCGTACCAGCTCGCGACGAGCGGCAGCAACGGGTGGACCGTCAGCAGCTCGTCCGTGACGTTTGACGCGGCCGACGCGCCCAGCGGAGCAATGAGCGGCGGCATGTTCCTGCTGTCGTGGACCGCGGGGCTGGCGGGCGCGCCCGAGACGGCGCCCACGGTGCCCATGCTGCTCGCGTCGGCGTCGGGGTACCAGGTCAACGTCTCGCTCTCGCCGCCGCCGAACGCGCCGACGGATCTGACCGCGAGCTCGAGCACGAACACGAGCGTCACCCTCGGGTGGGCGCTGCCCACCGCCATCAGCGGCGTCGTGATCGACCACTACCTCATCGAGTACGACGCCACGGTGGGCAGCGGCTCGCAGACGTACTCGCAGTCGACGACCGTGAGCGGGGGCACGACGACGAGCGCGACCGTGAGCGGCCTGTCCCCGAACACGAGCTACGCGTTCCGCCTCTCCAGCTTCTCCACGGCGAGCAAGCAGTCGACGTCGTACGCGACCGTCGGCGGCGCGTACACCGCGCCCGACCCGCCCACGGCGCTGTCGCTCGGCACGACGACGGCGAGCACGCAGGTGCTGTCGTGGACGGCGCCGTCGAGCACGACGAACGTCGCGTACACCGTCAAGTTCGCCACGAACTCGGGCATGAGCGGCGCGACGACGTCGGTCGCCACCATCTCGGGCACGTCCATCACGGCGGGCAGCGGCAGCGACTCGCCCTTCACGTGGGCGTCGGGCACGACGTACTACTGGACCGTCACGGCGCGCAACACCGTGTCGTCGCTGTCAAACACGAGCTCCGTGCTCACGTCGGGCACCGCCGCGAACCTGTTCATCACCATCGGCAGCGTCACGGCGACGTCCGCGAAAATCTCGTGGACCAAAGAGACCAGTCTTTGCGGCAGCTACCTCGTCAAGTACGGCACGACCAACCCGCCCACGTCGACGTGGACGACGACGAGCCCCGCGCTGTCGGGCAGCACGTACTCGGTCACCGTCTCGGGGCTGGCAACCTTTACGTCGTACTACATGACGGTGAAGCCGCTGGGGCCTGGGGGCGCAGGGTCTGGGCAGACGGCGAGCACAAAGACGCTGACATGAGGCGGGAAACAAAAAGGGGATGGCATGGACAGCGGCGGCGTGCCGAGGGGACGCGGCGACGCGGCGAGGAGCGAGTACGACGCGGATGTTGACTACGTCCCGCCGCCGCACGAACGCTTCGTCCTGTGCGTCGGCATCGAGGGGTTCGCCGATCGGCTGCAGACGCTGACCAACGCGATTGCGTACGCGCGCGCGCACCGCCGCACGTTGATCGTCGACTGGGACGACGCGGTGTGGGGCGACCGCTTCGACCGCTACTTCACCGTCGTCGGCCTGCGCTGGCTCCGCGCGCTGCCGACCGCGCTGCGCGACGAAGCGAGCGTGTGGCCGCCCGCGTGGCGCGGGCAGCTCGCGCGGCACGGCGGAGACTGGGTGTACGGCGGCGCGCAGCAGGCGGCGCTCACGTTTGACTGGGCGCCGCACGCGGAGCGCGTGGCCGTCGTCGCCAACATTGGCAACCGCACGCACGACATGGGCGAGCTCGTCGCGCACGTGCGCGCGACGCACTGGCTGGCGCGGCGGTGGGCGGCGCGGCGCGCGTGGCTGCCGCAACCGCGGTACGCCGCGGTGCACCTGCGCGGTACCGACCGCGCGCGCAGCGACAGGGCGCGGGACATGGTGCAGGAGGGCTTCGACGCCGCGCTGGCGGCGTGCGCCGCCGCGGACGCCGTGGCTGTCAACACGCGCGCGCGGCGCCCCGCCGTCGTCGTCGTCGCGGATAACGCGGAGCACGACGCGCGATGGGGCGCCGCGCGGCCGCACGACGTGCGCCTGTGGCCGCGCTCCGTGACGGCGCGCGCGTCCACGCCCGACGAGCCGCCGCACAAGCTCACGGCGGAGCAACTCGCGGCGCGCGGCACGAGCAAGACGGTGCTCAACCTGGAGGCCATCCTCGACTGGTTCACGCTCGCGGGCGCGACGCACGCGTACCAGACGCACGCGCTGTCGCTGTACGCGGGCATGGCGAGCAGGCTGCGTGGGCACGCGCGCGGTGTGGCGGTCATTATGGCAGGCGGCACGCGGCCGCCGCCGTGCGCCGCGGATTGGATTGAAGCGGGCTAGATTGTGCCGCATTCAGTCACGTTGTCAGTCACGCGGCGTCACCATCCGAGCTTTCATTTTCAAAAACGCACGAGTTGTGATTGCACGACATCACTCTGTCGCCGCAGCGGCAGCGGCAGCGGCACCTGCAGCGCGCCGCGCCGCCCGCGCTCTTGCCCTCTTCCCGCGCCGCGCCTTCTTCTTGCACTCTGCTTCGGCGGCGGCATCGTCTTGCGCGTCTTCCTCGTCGCCCATCGCGTCGTCATCGCCAGCAGCGCCAGCGCCGTTTGCGCCAGCGCCAGCAGCGGGGGCCCACTTGGACACGCCGCTGCGCTGCGCGCCGCCAATCACGATGCAACCGTCCCTCTCCGCCTTGAACACGATGCTCACGGGCGCATCCGTGATGACGGGCGCTTCGCGGCACACGGTGAGGGCAAACGCCAGCTCTCGCGCGTGCTCGTACACGCCGTGGGTCCGCTTCAGCACCTCCTCCTGCGCGGCCGCGTCGTGGCCCACGAAGCGCAGCAGCAGGCCCACCTCCACCGCCGAGGTCGCGCCACCTGCGCCGTCGATTCGGAACAGGCCTGGGAGGACGAGCGCGGCCACGACGATGGCGCGGGCCTGCGTCTCGTTCCCCGCCACGACGCCGTACAGGCGCGACAGCGGGTCCTTCCACGTGTACAGCGAGACGCCCACGCGGCCGCTGCTGTTCGCCGTGCTCGCGCACACGAGCTCCATGTCAAGCCGCGTTGGACTGTCAGACCCGCACGCTGTCGTCAAGATTTATTGATTCCGCGTGGACGGTCTCGGCGGCGCTGCGCACAAGCATGCGGCTTCACGTTTGGGTCACGATTCCATCGTCAAGACCGCGTGACGCGTGCCTCTACTGCGGTCAGCCGCGGAGCCTGCTCAACCCGCTGTGCCGCGGGGCGGCCAAGGCTCACGTCGTGGCTGCTGGGGCGCCTGCGGCGCCCGCGGGGTCCGTGACTTCCTTGACTTGCACGGCGGCGCCGTCGATCGTCAGCACCGCGACTGCGGCAGAGGCCCGCGCCAGCGCCGAGACCGATGTGGCGTAGCGGGAGAGGTCCCACGCGCACTTCTGCCACGCCTTGACGAAGTTTGCGTCACACACGCGCGCGGCGGCGCGCACCGCCGTGCCGCGCCTGTGCAGCGGGTGCAGCGACCACGAGACGAGCGAATCGCGCCTGCGGCGGAGGCGCAAGAGCCCCTCGAGCGAGTTGCACCGCATGACGTCTTGGCACGCGTGGAGCCATGCGCGAATGACATCGACTTCGACTTGGCGCGTCGCCGTGTCCTGCGCCCACGTGAGCGTCGCCGTCGTGGCGACTTTGGACGCGCGCTCACGCACATTGGTCGCGCCGCGGAGGAGCTCGATACAATGCTGCATGGACCTGAGGAGCGCCTCGTCACTGCGCGCGTGTGCGTGGGACGCCTTCCACTGGCCGTCCACGCGACGCCACGTCACGCCCTTCAGAACCTCGAGGGGAGTCGGAGCCGCGTAGTCCATTCCCCGTTCCTCGTCTGCGAGCGGAGGCGCATCCATGCGAGTTGCAGGTTTGTGACGACTCCGATGCCGTGACACGGCTCGAGAATTTCGTGATAAGTCCGCTCACCCCTCCGACTTGGATGCTGTGAAATGAATCTCACGAGCGACAACCTGCGCGCGCTCACGAGCGGCGCGCCAGTCAAACTGGGGGTCATTGAGCCCGCGCAGCTGCAGCTGCTGCGCTACGCGTGCCGCGCGCTGGCGGCGCACCCGCGCACCGACCACGGCGACCCCGACGACACTGGCACGTTGCACGGCAGCATGCAGTACTATGGGAAGGAGATGCATCGCATGCTCGACGCGCCGTGGATGCGGAGCCTCGGCGTCGCGCTCGGCGCACGCAGCATCAAACTCGTGGCGCGCGTGCGCGCGACGCCCCGTGGCACGCGGCAGCAGCAGTGGCACGTCGACGACGAGGGCAGCGTGGCCCTTGCCAGCCCCCGCGCGTACACGGTCTTCATCTACCTGACGGACGTCACGAACGAGAACGGCGCGACCGAATGGCGCGTGCGTGCCGCGGACGGCGTCGGCCTCCGCCCGCGCCGCGTCAAGGATACCGTCGCGACGTTTGCGCGTGCAGGCTCGCGCTCCCTGCGCCTCCCAGGTCCGCGCGGCACCGTCGTCGCGTTCCCCAGCGTCGCTGTGCACCGCGGGCGTGCAAACATGACGGGGCGCGCGCGGGACGTCCTGACCGTCGTCCTCGCCACCTGATGAATCCTCGGTGAGGCCCACCAATCGCGGAGCGCTCGTTTGGGGCGCTCATGCACGGGATGTCGTCGTCTTGATCACTTGAACGTGCCATGTCGTCCTCTGTACCGTGTACGTGACGCGGCATCGGCGTGGTCGCCCAGAAAGCACTCGTCCTCGCCTCCAGCCACGTTCACGGACAGTGCCGACGAGAGCGACGTTTCTACGTCGTGCGCCCGCGATACTTCACTGTTCACTGCCCCATGCGTCGCGGGCGACAGGGATGACGAGAGCGACGTTTCTACATAATGCGCCCGCGATACTTCACTGTTCACTGCCCCGTGCGTCGCGGGCGACAGGGATGTCTCTGCAGAAAGCGCCCTGGAGACGAGCGTGGGCGTTTCCAAGGCGCTGATATGCATGATCGTGTCGCGCGACGTCGTTTGGCCCATGAGGCGTGTTTGTCGCTTCGTCGCGAGAGTGGTAGTCCCGCTGATGGAGCTTCATGCCACAGCGCAGCGCGTCCCGCGCGAAGCGGGCGTGGATACAGGACTGGCGCTTCTTGCGTCGTGACTTGGCGCGCCCACGCCGCGAGCATGCCACTCACGGGGATTCAAGCGTACATTGCGCGCCTCGCGCGCGGCGAGACCGTGTCATTTCGCGAGAGCGGGAACTCCATGCTCCCGCTCATTGCGTCGCGCTCCCTGTGCACGTACGAGCCGATAGACGCAACCACCGAGCTGCGCACGGGCGACGCTGTGTTTTGCCACGTCCACGGCTCCTTCTTCACGCACCTGATCGTCGCCATTGACGCGGCCCGCGACGTCTACACGATTGCGAACAACAGTGGGCATATTAATGGCTCGGCGCCGCGCGCGCAGCTGTTTGGACGCGTCACGCACGTCAATGGGCACCCGTGGCGCAGGCGGCGGCACTAGTCGGTCGGCTCATCCTGCTGCTGTTGCTGCTGCTGCTGCTGGCGCGTGGCTGCAATGGCGAGCGCCGCGGCAGCGACGGCGATGGGTGTATTCACGCCAGACGGCGGGACCGCACCACCAGGTGTCGTTCCCAACGACGGCACGAGCGGCTGCGCGCGGGGCAGCAGCGGTGCCGTGGCCACGGGCGTCAAGGACGCTGCAAATCCGAGGCCGCCCATCATGTCCATGCCCACGAGGTCGCCCACTGTGTGCGACGGCGGGCGCTCGTGGTCTGCATGGAGCACGCGCAGCAGCGGGGGCACCGCCGCCGCCGTGGACGCCGCGACACCGCCGCTTGCAACTGCCGCAGCGCGCCGCGCGTGCTCCAGAGACACGGCGGCGAGCGCCGCGTTGGCCGCGGCACTCAGCTCGACGTCGTCGTATCCGTCCCCGTCGTCGTACCCGCCCCCGTACCCGCCGCCCGCGTGCTTGTCCTGCTTGTCCTCCGTACGCGGCGGCAGAAGAGTGGAGGGCGCCAACGGCGGCGGCGCCGACCGTGGCGACGCGCTGTCGACCTGTGCCGCGTACGCAGTCGTCTGCGCCGTCGCGCGTGCGGCGGCAGCGCCAGGTCGTGCTGCCGCCGCGCGTGCAGACACGTGCAAGCGCTTGCGCGCAGGCGCCGTGGACGCGTCAGCGGCAGCCTGCCGCTCCTCCTCGGCGGGCTGCAGCGCCGCGTGTGCGGGTGCCGCGTCGTGTGGCGGCGCGTGCAGCGGCAGGAGCGGGGCGCCGCCCCCGCCTCGGCGAGCAGTCGCGGCGGCGTCGCGGCTCACGTGCGCGACCGCCGCCGCCACCCGTTCCCACCACGACGCGCCCGCCTTGACCGCGACCTGCTGCGGGGGCGACAGGGGCGGCGGCGCCACGTCGGCCGCGTCCGCGCCCGCCCCGCGCGACTGCACGTGGTGGATGCCACGGCACTCGTCGGGCATCACGAGGCCAGGCGTGTGGCCGTGCTGCTTGCGGTAGCGCGCGATGATGGACGGGTGCACCGTCGGCACGGACATGCGCAGCGCGCTCGACTTCTCCACCGCCTTGCGCATGATGACGTCGCACGCGGAGCGGTCCGCCGCCTCCATGCCGAGCTGCGTGTCCAGCGCGTTGTACAGCAGCAGGTACTCCAGCTTCGCCTTGCGGTGCGCGTCCATCTTCTCGGTGACGCCGAACAGCGTGCACATGCCCTGCATCGTCGCCGCCAGCATCGTCGCGACGCCCGTGGAGACGCCCCACACGCTCGAGTTGCACCCGTCCACGCCCCACATGATCTGCATGAGCATAGAGATGGCGCCCGCGATGAAGCCGAGGACGATCGACGGAATTTGAAGCCAGTAGTAGAATTGGCGAAACCGCTCCTCGGCGCGCTCGTGCAGCCACGCCGACCCGTTGGCCTTGTCGCAGATGCCCTCGACCTGCCGCGTGCGCGACTCGCTCCACCCGTGCACCGCCGCGGCGGCCGCGGCGGAGGCGGAGGCGCGCGCCGCAGCCTGCGATGGCGAATCGCCGTACCCGCCCGCGCCCTGCAGCGCCATCGCGACCTGCTGCAGCGCCTCGGGCGTGATGCTCCACCCCGTGAACGGCGGCGTGATGCCCGTGTGCGCGTCGTGACCGTCGTGACCGTCCTCGCCGCGGCCGCCGCGGCGGCGCCGCACACCCGACGGAAGCGACGTGCTGCCACTGCTTCCGCGGCGCGCGCCGCCGCCGCTGCGGCCGCCTGCGGACGCGGGGGGCGGTAGCAGGTCGTTCGCCTGGGCGCTGCTGCCGCTGGGCAGCGCGCCGCGGCCCAGCAAGCCGCCTGCGTCGCTGCCGCCACTCGGCACGTCGTCCCCCTGCCCGACCTCGACGGCGATCGCGTCAGCCACGTCGTCCGCGTCAGCGCCCCCCGCTTCCACGGCGCCCTCCACGGCCGCCTCCACGGCGTACGCGGCGACCGCGCCCGACACGGGGATGTTCGCGTTGTTGCTCATTTGTTGTGCTCTGTCACGCTCACGCAACGACAGTGAGGACGAGCAAGCACGCCGTGGCGTACGCGGCGAGCGCGGCGGCCGTCGCCAGCGCCCCCGTCTGGCACGCCGCCACGGCGCAGGCGCCCGTGACCGCCAGCCCGATGCCCACAACGGCGATCCCCATGTCCTCGTCGCCGCGCCGCCTCATTCGAAGGATGCGCGAACTCGACGGACGCGTCCAGGCGCCACCGTCAGCGGCAGGCACCGCCATTGTCAATTGCGGTGGGTTGCGGTCGCGCAGTGCGGAGAAGCGTGTCAATAAATACGTGACAACCGCGTGCCGCACGATCCCATCTCTCTGCGCTGCTCGTGCAACTCGGAGTAATGGGCATCTTCTCGGACGCGCTCTCGTGCGGATGCGTCGTGTCCGTCTCGACGCTCGGCGGCCCGAGGGAGTGCGCCCCGTTTCTGTCGCGCCGATGCGGGGCACACGCCATCGCGACGCACCGCCGCCCGTGCGGGTGCACGCTGGAGATCTCGCCTCCGATCGGTGGCGGCGAGGACGTGGCATTTGAGCGCGGCGAGCACGCGACGGCGTACTGCGACGCGCACGCGCCACTGTTTCGCCTCGCGTGTGGTTGCACCGTCGAGCGCGCACTGGCGTGTGCGGCCGACGGCGTGTATGCCCCGTTTGCTGCGTGCTGCGCGTCGCACCGTGCCGTCCAGCCGTACGTGCGGGGGGTGCTGTACGTGCGGTCGACCGCGTCCCACGACTTTGCGCGCGGGCTGACGCTCGCACGCATGGGCGCGTGGGCGGCGGACGCGGACGGCGCCGCGGCGCCCGTCGCGCAGGACGAGAGGCGCCTTCTGAAGGACGGCGAGCGCGGCGTTGTGCTGGAACACGAGCCTTTGGACGAGGAGCATGACGCCCTCATTTTGGTAGGCGGGTACTTTTGCGTGCATGACGGCATTCGAGTGACGCCCACGTACGCTTCGTGAATTCTTGATTCGATTACATTTCCGCATTCGATACGTATAGTATCAGCACATAAAAGATGGAGCCTGCGGTTGTGGCACGACGCACGGGTTCGAAGCGCGCGCAGGACATGGCGGCGGCGGCGCGCACGGAAGCGGCGGCGCAAAAAATCGAGCTGCGCACCCTGGCCGCCCGCCTCGCGCACGCGAGCCCTCGCCGCGTCACGGCGGTGCTCGTGGACGCCGAGCTGGGGACGGTGCACGTGCCGTCGCCGCCGCGCGGGCAGGAACGGCGTCGCGTCGCGTTCGCCAGCGGCGTCGGTGGCTCGCCCGCCGCGAAGCGCGCACGCCACGCGAGCGCCGCCCCCGACACGGAAGGCAGCCCGTCCGCGTCGCGCGACGCCGCGGCGCCGCACTTGGCCAGCTTCGTGCGTGCACCGCACCTGGCGCTGCTCCCGCGGCTGCTCGCGCTGGCCCCGTCCGCCGCCACGACCGACGTCGGCGCCTTCTTCGCCATTGACTCTACGGGCGAGGTGATTGGGACGTCCGCGTCCGCGCTGCACGCGTGGCCGCGCACCGCCGCGGCCGCCGCCATCAGCAGCGGCGCGCCGCGCCTCACTGTGTCCAGTGCGGCCTACGCGGCAGGGTGCCGCGCGCCGCGCGACGTCCACGTCGTGCTCGGCGACGATGACACGGTCATGGTCGTCGTCACCACGTTTGGGAGCGTCCCAGCAAATGGCGGCCGCGCCCCACGCAACGGCCCACGCGAGCACGCCGCCGCCGTCGGCGCCGTCGCCCCCGCGTTCAGCGGCGGGGGGCCGCAGGGTCCCCCGCGTCATGTGGACGTACTGGGAGGGGCCGCGCCACCCGCTGGTGGAGCGCGCCCTGGCGACGTGGGCCCACGGCCTCCCGCACGACTGGACGCTGGTGCGCCTCTCGCCCAGCGCGCCCATGGTGTCTGAGATCGTGGAGGCGCGCCCCGCCATCGCCGCCGCGGCGCGCGCGCTGGGCCCCGCCAAGTTCGCCAACTTCCTGCGCGTCGAGCTGCTGTGGCGCCACGGCGGCGTGTGGATGGACACGTCCGTGCTGCTGCACGACCCCGCGTACCTCCGCGGCTGGCTGGAGGCCGCGGAGGCGAACCCGCACCTCGAAGTCGCGGCCACGTCGCTGGGCGTGAACGAGCCGTCGCCGCACTACCCCAACATTGACAACTGGCTGCTGGCCGCGCCGCGCGGCTCGCCGTTCATGCGCGAGTGGGCCGACGAGTACGCCGCCATGCTGATGCTGGGGGCGGAGACGTACAGCATCGCGCTCGTGCACGCGCTCGCGGAGTGCCTGAAGGCGGGCGGCGCCGCGTCGGCGCCGCCCTCGCCGCCGCTGCAGCTGGCGGGCGGCGCGCCGCACACGGCGCCCAAGCCCCGCGGCACGGAGCTCCTGCACGAGGCCATCCGCACCGTCGGCCAAGACTTGGGGGCCGACCCGCCGTCGCCGCCCGCGTTGCCGCCGCCGCTGCCGCTGGGCCTCACGCTGCACGGCGGCTACGGCGTGCGCGCGTCCGTCGCGTGGCTGCTGCGCGCGCACAACCTGCACCTGATGCATTACGTGTGCGCGCAGGTCGTAATTGCGCGGCGCGCGTCCCGTCCGCGGGCGTACATGCACGTCGTCGACGCGACCGAGGCGCCGCACGGGCTGCACGCGCACCGCGTGCACGGCTGGGACACGGACGCGATCCTGGCGGACGCGCGGCTGGAGCGCTTCCCGATCGTCAAGCTGCGTCAGAAGGAGCGCGACGCGTACGACGCGCGCGCGTCTGCTGTGGCGGACGCAGCGGCAGCGTCATCGAACTCGGGTGTGACGACTCCCGCGCTGTACGAAACGGACGCGTTTGGCGACGCACCGCCACTGTCGTGATGAAGCGGGTAACCGTTGAATTGGTACAGGCAAAACTCATAATCACAGTGCTCAATCGTCTCGGTCGCGCCGCCATTCCTCAAGCCGCACGTGCTCACGCGCACGCTGCCGCGCTCGTGCGCGCTGCTGCGCCTGCTCGTCCTCGTGCGCCCACCGCACTTCGAGTCGGCTCGCCTCGGAGGGCGCCACCATGCGCAGCGTCGCCACGGCCTCTTCGAGTCGAACGCGGTGGCGTCTCACGCAGCACCCCATGCTGGCGCGGGTTTGCTCATTCAAACAACGGCGCGTCGTTTCACTCTGATGTGCGTCAGGCTGTCGGGATTGTCGTATTCGCCAGCCGTGCCGTGCGCCGCCGCGAGCAGCGCGGCCATGGGGTCCTCGTCAGCCGCGTCGGCCGCCATCGGGTCCGCCGCGTCCGCCGCAGCAGCACCCGCCGCCCCCGTCTTGGCGGTCTTGCTCTTCTTCTTGCCCCCCGCCGCGCCCGCCGCACCGCGCTTGCGCCCCGCGGGCGCGAGGCCGAGCACGGACGGCGCGTGCGAGTCGTAGCGGTTCACGCGCCCCAGCTTCTGAGCCTCTGCCGCGAGGTTGTCCGCGGGCTCGACGGCGTGGAACGCCGTCGTGCCGAGCAGGTTGAGGCCGACGGCGCCGACGTCGGACAAAACCATGACGTCCACCTCGCCCCGATTGTACGCCTTCCATGCCGCCTCGCGCTCCTCGACGGGCGTGTACTTGCCCGAGAGCACGCGCATGCGCAGGTGCGGCGCGTGCCACTGCAGCAGCGCCGCAACGTCGCGCACGCCGTGCTTTTCCACAAACTCCGAGTGCACGACCTGCCGCGGCCGCGTGCCTGGCGGCACCTCGAACGGGAACGTCGCACCGACACCCGCCTCGGCCAGCGCAATGACGTTGGCCACGATCGTGCCCAGCTTTGTGGGGGTGTTTGACGCCACGCGCGTCAGGACGTTGTACGTGTTGCTCTTGGCGGACGTGATGGACGGCAGCAGGGGCCCGAGGCGCACCGTCTTGCGCTCCACCATCGCGTACGCAAACGCTTCCGTCCACGTCATGGGGACGGGCACGGGCGTGTGCAGCATGAACGGGTAGTGCGCCGCCGTCGCGGGGTCGTCCATGGGGTTCACGTGCAGCACCGCGACGCGCGGCCACGCCGCGGCGATCTCGCACGCGAGGCGCGCGGGAGAGGGCCGCGGCTCGCCGTCGCGGCCCGCCGTGTCGGCGCCGCGCAGGCCCAGCAGCGCGAGCAGGCCCCACACCTCGTCGCCGTCGTTCTGCATGGCGGTGCCCGTCAGCAGCCACAGGCGCGCCGCGCGCGCGAGGCCCGCGACGACGCTGCGCCCAGGCTCCGTCAGGTTGCGAAACACCTGCGCCTCGTCCACGAGGACGTACGCGCCGTCCAGCGCGTCGGGCCGCTCGTACAGCACGCGCTCCAGCTCCGTGTGCCCCACGACGTGCACGTCCACGGGCCCCCACTCGGGCGGGAAGCGCACGCCGCCGACGCCCCTGCGCGCGTTGCCGCCGCACAGCAGGTCCACCCACTGCGAAATCAGCGTCTTGGGCACGGCAAACACGACCAGGGCGCGCGGCGGCGGCGGCGCGGCCGCAATCATGTCTGCCGCGCCCTGCGTCTTGCCTGCGCATTTCGAGGGGGGATGGGTGTGTGATGGGGCGCAGACCATGCGCAGAGACAGACCACGGCCTCACGCACCACTGCCAACAATCCAGTCCAGGAGCGTGACGCGCGGGCACGGGGGGCGCGAGCCTGGCGGCGCGGGCTGGAACGGTGGCAGCGGCGGCACGAGAAGCGGCGGGGGCGGCAGCGGCGTGTTGTGGGCCGCGGCGTACGGCTTGCCCTTTCGCTGCTTCTGGCCGCCTGCGGCTCCCGACGCCGCCGCGACCTGCGCCTCGTAGTCTTCGCGGAGCGCCACCTCGGCGGCGGCGGCGCGCGCCGCGAGCGCGACGGGCGCGGGCTTGGTGAAGAGCGCGACCGAGTCCGCCTGGTGCTGCAGCGGCTTGCGCGTGTACGCGCGGCCGACGGCGCTGCGCGCGGCCTTGGCGTCCAGGCCCCACGCCCCGTCGGCGTCCACGCCAAAGCGCACGTGGGGCGTCACGGCCTCCCCGCGCAGGCGGGGCAGTACAAAGTGCAGCTGGTGGTGCTCGACGGCCGCGGCCTTGGGCGCAGGGGGCGGCGACGTGCCCGTCCGCGTGCGCCGCGACGACGGCGGCGGTGGCGGCGGCGGCGCGCTAATGCGGTGCACGGCGACCGCCGCTTCGTCGCGCACGAGGGGCGTCGCCTCCAGCTCGGCGCACGCGGCACAGCCGTCGCGCACCACCGCCGTCAGCGGGGGCGCGCCCAGCCGCGGGTCCTCGACGTCGGGCACGAGCAGCATGGCAAAGTGGTTGTCCGCCGTGGAGTACGGCAGCCACGCGCTGCGCTGCTGCTGCGCGTGCGCGTGTGCGTGCGCGCTCACGTGCGCCGCCGCGTCGGCGGCGGTTGGCTCGTCGGCGTCGTCGGCGTTGTCGCCATCGCCACCCAGCACGGGCGGCGGGAGCGCCGCCGACGCGGGGCTCGGTGACCCCCCGCCGACCTTGACTGCCGCCAGCGCCGCCTTGCGCTTCGCCCAGCGCGCCTTGTTGCGCGCACTGGACAGCAGCGCGCGCTCGCCCGCGTCCGCTGCGCGCAGCGCGTCCAGCGCGGACGTCGAGCGCAGCGCCGCCATATACTCCTGCACCTCCACTGCCTTGAACTCGTTGTGGGCGGCGCGCTTCTGATCCTCCGTGATCCCGCCCAGCACGATGGAGAGGTACGCAGGCAGCGCGGCCGCGGCGTCGCTCGGCACGCCGCGCCGACGCGCCATGAGCTCCGTGGAGCCCCACTCGTACTCGACGAACTTGGCGTTGATGGCGGCTGCGTCCTCGGCCGTCGGCAGCGTCACGGGAAACGTGGTCAAGTATTTATAGACCTGGACGCGGCCGCGCTGGGCGTCGGGGTTCGGGCGCGAGGGGTCCTCGAGTTCCATGAGCGCGCTGTCCGCGATGCTTCCCGCGTCATACGCGGACGCAGCGTCGTGCGCGTGCGCCTGCATGGTCGCCGCGACACAGGTTTGCTAGAGTATGCGGGCGCGGTGGATGTCTGTTGAAGGTGTCTGCAGCGGAGTGGCATGAAGTCAAGAAATGGCAATTTTTTCAAGTTCAACTGTTCGAGTCCGTTCGCGCCGCAACGGCATTGGCACATGGATGGCGATCGCAGCGCCGCGTGCGTGTTCGTGACCCACCGTGCGTGACGCGTGTCACTTGGCGTTTGCAGAATTCCACTTTGCATTGCTCGCCTCGTCGTACGCGGGGTTGATGGCCTTGAAGCTGCGGTGCGTGGCGTCCACGTTGGACTTGAATACGACGCCCTCCGCCTGGTCGTGGTGGAGCGAGCGCCGCCTCGCCAGCGCCAGCGCGGCATCGACGGTCAGCGTGTCGATGCGCAGCGCGTCATGAATGACTGGCACGTGCCGTAGGCCCAGCTCAGCGACGAGCGCGCGGCACCGTGGCGGAGTCCAGTACGCCTGCGCGTCAATGTCCCACACGTCAAATACGAAGAGGGCGTGCGCGCCCAGCTTCTCGCGGTTGCCGCCAATCTTGGGGCCCATGATTTCGCCTTGGATCGCGACGTGGAGGCCGCGGGCCGCGAGGGCGGCCGCAACGGGGAGGCCCAGCCGCGCGTACGGGTCGCTGCCGTCCGTCTTGAGGCGCAGGTTGCGCGAGCAGACGCCGACGTCGCCGTGGTCGTGGAACGCGGTGCACGACGTGCCGTCCAGCTTCAGCGTCACTTCGAACGTCTCGTCAGGCTCGGCCGTCGCGCGCATGGCCTCCAGCACGTTTGCGTGCTCGCCACGCGGGTCGGGCGCCTGCAGCCGCGTCTGGTCCGTCTTGCGCAGGCGCGGCGGCCACGCGCCCGCCGCGTGCGGCTGCAGCGCGCCGCGCTCGCGCTCCTCGGGGCGCACCCACTTGACGACGCGCAGCGCCGCCGTGAGGTCCGCGCCGTCGTCCGTCGGCGTGCCGTCGGGCAGCAGCGCGCCCAGCGCGTGCAGCGGCAGCAGCACGCCCTCGGACAGGACGCCCCGCACCTTGGCCTTCTTGACGCGAAAGCCCTCGGGCTGCGCGCCGTCCTCGGTGACGTAGTTGGGGCGGAGGAACTCGAAGAGGGGGATGACGGGCAGCAGCGCGTCCGCCTCGACGAACGCGGCGGCGTCGCCTGGCGCCAGCGAGCCGCGCGGCACGACGACCTGCCACCCGTCGACGCGTGCGGCGTCCAGCTTGTCCGTGTCGGGGACGCCGTCGACGCTCAGGACGACGCGCACGTACGCCAACTTGCGCTGCGGCGGCTGCGGCGCGCTCACTGACTCGGTCGCCGCAGACTCCATCAGAGTTTTTGATGGGACTGTAAGGCGAGCATGTTCAAGATTTGTGGCGAGTGGCATGAAGCGTTTCGTGCATCAACCTACGCGTTGCGCGTTACGGCAGGCCGTGGTCCAACATGAGTGTCAACTTGGTGGACGTCACCCTCCACGGCGGCGGGTGCGCGCGCGCGTACGTGCTCAGATAAAAGCTCGCCCATGGCCCTCTCATGCCTCTCGCTCTTCCTTCCGTTCATGCAGCCGATGCGCGACGGCCACCGCGACCTTCCCGTGGAATTGCGCCGCATTGATCTCCCGCGCTTGCAGCGCGAGCGCAGGGCGGATATCCTGCGCGACCCTAACCTGCGGGGTGTTCGCGTGCCGTACGCGAACTTCGAGGTGCACCGCGTCCCTGACGCGCCGCTCCTCGTCACGGGCGCCGCGCTCGTCGGCGCTGCGTTGATCTTCGCGCCGCTTGGAGTGTTCCTCGCGGCCTCGGGTGCGGCGGCCATCGGGGCAGGCGCGCTCTCCCAGAAGCACAAGATCACTGAGCGCATCACTGCGCCGAACATCGTGCCCATCGACCTCAGCCTCGAGGAGTGCCTGAACCTGCTCGACGTCACGGATGGGGACGCCGTCTTCTTCGACCCTAACCCTCTCGTACGCGCGGGACTCGTCAACCGTTCCTGATCCGCGGCCTACAACAAAGCACGCGCAGCATGACCACGTCTCCACTACCTACTCACGCAACGAGCGCGAGGTAGAACGCCTGGGCCGCCTTGGCGAGGGGCGACGACACCTTGCGCGACTTGATTTCCGCGGACATTGCGGCGCTCTCGTCATTCTTGTTGAATGCAGCCAGCTTCGCGGGAGTGTCGGCTGCGCCGATGTCCGTGTTCACACCGACGACCTCCTCGATCAGCATGCCGATCAGCACGTGGCGCATGCCAGCGTGCCCGAGCGCGCCTGTCGCGCCGTACGCCTCGCCATAATAGGCGAAGTTCTCGAAAAAGGCGCGCGCAGCCTGGGACTTGCGCGTCGGCTTGGCTGTCTTCTTGGGCGAACTCGACGTGCGCTTGGTCGGCATTTCGTGGGTGTCTCTCCTTGTCTCTTTTGTTTTACACAGCAATCGGTGGCCTACAACAAAGCACGCGCAGCATGACCACCCGTCGCCTTGTCGCGGACGCTGCGTCCATCACCGCCACCCCCCACCAGCGGGTGGCGGTCGTCGGACCGCGCGGACGCGGGAAGACGACGTTGGTCAAGGCCCTGGAGCGTTGCGCGCGCGTGGGCGTGCTGCACATACAGACGGCGGCGCTGTGGCCGTACGCGGACGCGGCGACGGGCGTCCTGCACGGCGCGTGCACGTACACGCACTTGAAGAGCGTGCCTCCCGTCGTGGGAGGCCTCATTGTCGTGGACGGCGCCGAGTACGACATGTGGCGCATGGGCGCGGACGGCGGCAACCGCGCCGCGTGCATCGAGGCGGTGGCGGGGTACCGCGGCCCCGCGGCGCTCGTCATGACGGCGCAGACCGCGGCGGACGTCCCGCGCGCCGTCCGCGAATCGCTGACGACGCTCGTCCTCGCGACGGCCGTGCTGGCCGATCGCGGCGAGGTCGCCAAGCTCGTGCAGTGGTGGCCGCGCCTGAAGCCGCTGCTCGCGGCCGCGGCGCGCGACGCGCACGGCGAGCACGAGTTCTGCGTCCTGGACGTCCGCGACGGCGTGGAGACGGAGTACATGTACGTGCGCGCGTAAAGACATGCTCGTCGCTTGCAAGTAACGCATTTCAATCCATTCAGATCACGCGGTGCCCCAGAGCACCACGTGCAGCGCGCTCGTCTGCGCCTTGCTCAGCCCGCCGACAAACTCCAGCAGCCGCGCAACCTCAAACTCGACGCGCGTCGCCATCCACGCGCCAAAGTCGCCAGGCTGCAGCGGCGCGCGGCGGGCAAAGTGGTCCGCCCACGCGGCGGCCCACGCCGCATTCATGGACGCGGGCAGCAGCAGCAGCGTGAGCGTGTCGCCCTCCCGCACCGTCTGCGCGACCGAGAAGCCGTCGTACCCGTGCGGGCGGAGCGCGCTCTCCTGCGCGTCGGTCGCCGTCGCCACGCCGACGCGGTTCAGCGGCGCCGTGACGGCCGCCGCCTTGGCCCGCGCCCGCGCCGCGTTCGCCTCGTCAGACCAGTCGCCCGCCACCGCGACGCCGCGCGAGTCGTACATCGCGTGCGCCACCGAGTCCAGAATGTTGCGCGTCGCGACGCACGCCATGCCGACGTCGACGACGGCTGGGTTCCGCGCCTGCAGCTTGAGCCGTGACCAGAAGTCGGCCTGCTCCTCCGTCCCAGGGATGAGCGTGCCGTCGTCCTCAGCGATCTCCTCGTTGCTGCCGTACGCGGCGACGATGGTCGGCAGGTAGGCGCGCGCGCCGTCGGGTACGTCGCGGCCCTCCGCCCACTCGCGCGCCGCGGCGCCGAGGGCGTGCAGCTGCTGCGGCGTGGACGGCTCCGCGGGGCGGCCGTCGGAGCTGCCGTCGCTCGTGAGCGTCGGGCTGATGCTGGATCCCAGGCCGTTCGCCTTGGCCCACCGCTCCAGCGCCCCGTCCATGATGTGCTGCGTCAGGAAGGCGGACAGCGACACGGCGACGCCGCTGCCCTGCGCGCACGGGTACGCAAACACCTCGCCGTCGCTGGGCACGAGCGTCGGCACGATGTTCCACTCGCGCATGCCCAGCTCGTGCGGGTGCTTGGCCAGGATGGCGCGCGCCACAAAGTCGCCGCGCATGAGGCCCTGCGCCTGGCCGCTCAGCAGCGCCGCGAGGTCGGCGGGGTCCGTCGTGCCCGCGTGCATGTACGCGCGCAGCTTGGGGTCCATGCCCTCCGTGCGCGCGTGCATGTCCGTCCACCCCGTGGACCCCGCGGTGCCCAGCAGCACGCCGTGCACGCTGGCGGGGAACGGGCCCACGGGGTCCGCCTTGCGGTACAGGACGGAGCGGTGGACGTAGAAATATGCAATTGACCACTCAGTGCGCGCGTCGCCGCGGCCAATCGCGTTGGCAATGCCGCCGATGGAGACGTCCGCCGTGCCCGCCGACGGCGCGTCCCAGATGCCGTCGAAGGCGTCGCGCTCCACCCACTTGATGGTCAGGCCGCACTCGGCGGCGTACGCCTTCATGATGTCGACGTCCAGCCCCGCGAGCTCGCCCTTGGCGTCGTGGTACGCGACGGGAAAGAAGTGGGCGTACACGGCGACGGTCAGCACGCCTGGCGTCAGCGTCGTCAGCGCGCGATGGCGCAGCATGTAGTCGACGAGCGAGTCGGCGGCGCGCGCGGCGCTCTCGGGCGCGGCCGCGGCGGCTGCCGCGGCGGCGGGCTTCTTGCCTGCGTGCGCCTGCTGCTGCTGCTTCTTGGCCTGCGGCGGCGGCTGCTTCGTCTTCGCCTCCTTTAGGGGTGCGGCGGGCACGGTGGTGGCGGTCGGTTGGGGCGGCCGCGGATGGTGCGTCCTCTGCGGTGACTGCGCGGGTTTGGAGGCAGCCGCGCGCCCGCACGCGCGCGCGAGCTCGGCGCGGATGGGGGACGAGGGCCCGATGCCCTTGCCCGTGAGTGGGTTCACGGCGTCGTCGCGTGAAAATGCGTCACAGTGCTTCGCCGTCGGCGACAGCTTGCGCGCGGGGCGGCGCGGCATCCTTGCGCTCTTTGTTTTAGGGGTTGTGAAATTTCTGCCATCTCGGGGGCTCAGGTTGGACAGTGTGAGACCCTAACAATCTCAGACCCACGCCGCGCACGCCGTGCGCGAGCGATGGGGGGTGCACGCCGCCTGTCAATATCGGTCCCTTCCCGCAATGCCCTCGACGGCGCGCTGGCGCAGGGCCGTGTGCAGGGACGCGACCGTCATGTCCGATCCCGCGTCCGCGTGCCACGAGAGCGGCTCGTGGGGCACGCCTGGCGCCGTCGTGACGCCCGCGGCCAGCGCGGCGGCGCGCCATGCGGCCGCGGCAGCCTGTGCGCGGTCGAGGGCGTGCAGCACCGCGAAGAGCTCGAACTTGCGGAGGGGCTCCTGGCCGTCGCGCCTCGTGAGCGCCGCGACGAGGAGGCGCAGGACGACGCGCTCCGTCTCGGTGCGGGGCACCGCCCCCGCGGACGCGGCCAAGCGCGCGTCGAGCGCGGCGATCGCCGCCAGAGTCGGCTTGCCCTGCTGCACCGCGGGGCTGCCGCGCGCGAGCAGGCGGGGCGCGCCTCGAGGCGTCTGCCACACGGCTGCGCGCGCGGGCAGCGCCGCTGACATGACGTCGTACGACGAAGCCGCACCCCGCTGCGTGACGTGAATCGCCTGCAGCAACAGCGCGGCGCGTCCGCGCGCGTACTGCGGTAGTGGCGGCGGCATGGACAGAGTGTGCGTGGGTGCGAGAGGGGACGCCTCGGCTGCCGTTCGGGCGGCGAGTGCAGAGTGTCGAGTGGCATGAACAGAAACAGACACAGACGCGCGTCACGTCAACACGAGAACGCACGCACACGTCACGGAACGAAACACGATCAGATACTTGCAATGAGCGAGGCAGCGCACAACGAGACGCGAAAGCGCGTCGCTGAGGACGCGGAGCAGACCGCGCTGCTCGAGCTGCGGGCAAAGCGCGCACGGCTCGACGCAGAGATCGCGATCAAGGAGCGCGCCCTGCTGGAAAAGTCGCGTGCGGTGCGCAAGGCGCAGCGCCTCGCCGAGGAGATTCCTGCGCTGCGCGCCATGACCGCCGAGGACGTCGCGTGCGAGGTGCAGCGTCGGCTGCTGGGCGTGCACTATGATGAGGATGGGGAGGCGGTCGACGGCGTGAAGCGCTTTGTCGCGCGGGTGCTCACGCGCCAGGCGGGCGTGATTGACGACGACGCGTGGTCGGAGCGGGACTGGGCGGAATGGGCGTCGGAGGACGAGGAGGAGGACGAGGAGTAGAGGTTGAAGCACTCCAGATACCATGCCTGCCCACGCACACCATACCAAATGGCGCCGCCGAGTCGTCGTCGCGCCGTCGTGCGCGCCGCCGTGGCGCTGCTCTTGCTCGTTCCCGTCCTTGCCACCGTCGGCGCCGAACGCGCGGGGACAGGGACAGGGACAGGGACGCCCACCCAGCTGGCGACGCGCCGCCCCCTCGTTGTCGTGCACCACGCCGCGGCCCCGCCCGCGCTGCTGCCCGAGCAGCTGGCGAGCGTCGTCGCCGAGGGCGTGCGCCGCGGCATGCTCGAGTACGCGGCGGGGCTGGCGGGCGCGTCGGCGCCGCCGCACGCGCCGACGGCGGCGCCCGCAGCCGCGAGCGGGGGCGGCGTCCTGGGCATGGGCGGCAGTGTCGTCGCGTCGGTCGCGGGCTTCATCGGCAGCGCGGTGGGCGGCGCCCTCCACGTGGTGTGGGTCATGCTGGACGCGCTGCGCGGCGACGCGATCGCCAAGTGGCTGCACGGCTCCGAATCCATGGTCGGCTACCTCCTCGGCTCCGCCGTCGCGCTGCTGCTGCACAACACGCTGCACCCCCTGCTGAAGCACCTCGTGCTGCCGCCGCTGCGCTGGATGTACCTGAGCGCGCCCTTTGGCACGGTGCCGTGGCTGGGGTGGCAGGTGGGCGGGTGGGGCGGCGCCGCGCCCGCGGAGGTGTGCGCGCGCATGGGTCCCTTCCGCGCCGCCACGTTTGCGCCTGGCACCGCGGGCGCGGAGGACTGCGCCGACGCGATCGAGCTGCGCTTCCTCGGCCTCATTGCCAGCGCCGCCGCCGCCCTGCTCCTCGCCCTGCTCGCGTACGCGCTCGTGTCGCGGTGGTGGCTGCGCTTCATCGTCGCGCCCGTCATGCGCGAAGTGTCCGACGCGGTGCTGCGCGTCTTTGGCCGCCGCCTGAACGAGACGCTGAATGACGAGGGGCGGCGCATCGCGCTCGCGGTGGCGGCCGTGCGCGCGCACGAGGCGGCGCAAGCCCAGGCCGCAGCGGCGGCGGTCGCGGCCGCCGCCCCCGCCATGCCGATTCTGCAGCAGCCCATCCTGCAGCAGCCGATCCTGCAGCAGTCGCCCCCCCAGCAGCAGCAGCAGCAGCAGCAGCAGCAGGCTGCGGACGTCTCGGGGGACGCCGCGCCCCTCACGGCGCCGCCCATGCCCAACGTCGGATTCGCGCGCGCGGCGGCGGCGGCGTGGGAGGGTGCGTGGGCGCCGCCATTGCCGCAGCCACTGCCCGCGAGCGGCGTCCGCACCCGCGCCCCGCTGCGCTCCCGCACCATTGCCTCGGCGACGCGCCGTTGAGCTGAGCGTTTGAAGTAGGCATGAGCGCGCGGCGTGCGCGAGCGCCAACAAATGGCCGTGATGTCAAACTTTCCACCCACCGCCGTGTCCAAGCCTGCTTGCGTTCGCCTCGCGTGCAGCTGCATCGCGTCATTCAGTCTCGGCACCGCCGCCTTCTCCGTGTGGTCCATCCTGCACGGCGCGACCGTCGCGCTTGCCATTTCCCATGGTATCCCGCATTGGACGTGGGTCCAGTGGCACGCGTGCGTCGCGCTCGTGGCAGCTTGCCTCGTTGCCATGTGGAGCACGCCAGTGCTTGCCCTCGTACTCGGACCACGCTACAGTGCTCGCAGCGCCGCACTGGTGGCGTTGGGCGTGCTGGGCTCCATCGCCTACGGCGTCGCCGTTGCCACGGGGAGCCTGCCGCCGTCGCTCGTCACACCTGCGGCGGCGAGCATTGCGGCGCACGTCGCGCGCGCGGTCGCGGCCGCGGCCGCGGCCGCTGCCGCATCCGCGTGAGCATCACAAGCAAAGCATGACGACGCTGCTGTACGCAGTGTGCAACGACGTTGGCGCCGCGGCGCGTCTGCAGGCCGCATGCGCATCGACGCTGGCTTTTGCGACGGGCGCGCCGCTCGCGTCGAGTGTGCGGGTTGTGCACGATCCGTCGTGCGCCGTGGGAAAGCTGCCTCGCGCGATGGTGCGCGCTCGGAGTGGCGAGTGGGACTCCGACGCGTGCCGCTGGGTCGGAGCGCTGACCATGGCCGCCGCCGCGTCAACGTCCGACTCCATTGAGTTACTGCAAGAGGTCGCGACGGCATTGGCGGTCGCTCCCGCCGCCGCCGAGCGCCGCGCCGATGCAGGCGGTGCGCTGGGCGACGTGCTGCTCGCGGCTGCGACGCCGCGCGACGGGCTGCCGCGCGCGAGCCTCGCGGCGCTGCGATGCGATGCGTGGCTCGCGGCGCCAGCGTGCATGCGCGCGTACCTCGACTTCTTGGACACGGCTGCCATCGAACACGAAGATGACGCGACCGCGGCGATATTCTTTGTCGCGGGCGGCGCGCGCGTCCACGTCGTGCCGCGCATCCTCTTTGCCGCGTACGGAGCGCATGCCGATGGGGGGAGTGACGCCGTCGTCTCGGTGCTCGCTCCGCTGCGCAGGCACGCCGCGGTGACGCGTGACGCGCCGCTGTTTGTGACGAACGCCACGCTGAGCGGCACGGACCCCGCGCGCTTGCGCCGCAAGTCTCTGCTCGTGGCGACGCTGCACGCGAGCGGCGCGGTGCGGGTCGAGAACGTGCCCGAGTTTTCGTTCTGGCGGCCACCGCAGCGCGCCTGGGGCGCCGCACCGCCTCCGCGCCCGCTCCGCCTGCCCTCGCTGTCCGAGACGACGACGCTGGGCGTGCTCGCCATCTTCAAGAACGAGGCGAGCGTGCTGGGCGAGTGGCTGGAGCACTACCGCTGGCAGGGCGTGTCGGGATTCATTCTGCTGGACAATGGCTCGACGGACGACTGGCGCGCCGTCGTGCGCGACGCCGCGGACGTGCGCGTCGTTGACGCGCCGCAGCGGCACGCGCAGGTGGAGCACTACAACGCAGCGCTGCCGCTGCTGCACGACGCGAGCTTCACGTGGACGCTCGTCGTCGACCTGGACGAGTTCGCGTACGCGCGCGCGGCGGGGGACTCGCTACTCGCCGCGGCGCGCGAGCAGCGCGGCGACGTCGCGCAGGTGCTCATGCCGTGGCGGAACTTTGGCTCCTGCGGACTCGACGAGCAGCCCCGCTCCGTGCGCGCCTCGTTCGTGCGGCGCGCTGCCGCGCCAGACTTGTCGAACGTCAAGGCGCTCGTGCGCACGACCGCCGTCACGGCGCTGAACGTGCACGGGCACGCCGTCGCGGGGGTGACGCTGCTGGACGGGGGCGAGCGCCTCGCGCTGAACCACTACCGCACCATGAGCCGCGCGTACTGGCGCACGGTCAAGATGACGCGGGGGGACGTCAAGTACGCGAAGCGCGACACCGAGCGGTCGTGGCGCGTCTTTGAGCTGTGCGACACGAACGATGTACTGGACGGGGAGCTCGCGGCGTTGGCTCCGCCATTGACACGTTCCTGCTAGCTTGTTTGCGTCGTGTTTTTGTCGTGGGCACTGCAGCATTGAAACAAAACCGAACGCGGCCATGCAAACTCGATCCTCGTCGCCGAAGCGGCGACGGCGGTCGGCCGCGTCGTCTCCGAAGCGCGTCCCTCGCGCTCGTGGAGCGTCGCCGACGCGCCGCCGCGCGCGCCTGTCGGGGGGATCGTGGCAGGAGACGCTGGACACACTGCGGACCGAGTTCCCCGACGTGCACGCAAGCATCCACACTCGGGGCGCGCTCGATGTGCTCAAGCTGCGCGACCTGCTGGTGCGCGCGGGCAGCGACGTGAGCGCGTCGGACAAGCCCAGGTCAATTCAGGCCCTGCTTGACCTTGCGCGGGCGGCCGCGCACGCACGGCAAGCGGCGGCCGCGGCGCAAGCGGCGCAGGCGGCACGGGCGCCCGCCGCCGCGGGCGGACGCAAGCGCACACGAAGTATTGAAGACGAGGAGGCGGGCGACGAGGAGGACGTGGAGCTGGTGAACCCGCTCCTCGAGCGCGTCGAGCAGGAGCTGGCTGGCAGTGCGGGGGCCCGCCGCCCGCTGAGCCTGCAGGAGCAGCAGTTGTTGGACTACATGGTGGCCCTCGTCCGCGACGCGGCGCGGATGCACGCCAGGCCGCGTGCCGTCGAGATCGTGCTCGAATCAATGGTGCGCGACGGCGCAATGAGCGAGGCCGACAAGCCGCTCATTCGCGGCCAAGTGGGTCGCCTCATTGCCGCCGAGACGAAACGGCGTCGCAAGGGGTGACGGGCTGTGGAATGAAATCCAATTCGTGAGCGTCGGATCATCACTCTGAATCTCCACACGTCCACACATGGATGCTAGCGCGCTGTTCGTTAGCGTGCCGTCGTTCGCGCGCCACGTTGCGTACGGATACGCGCCTCCCTCCGCCGACGCCGAGGACACGGAGGACATCCCGCGCCTGCGCGTCTTTGTCGCGGGCGGCGCGGACGGCGTGGACGTCAAGGGCATCGCGACGCGCCTGCGAAACCTGGGGCACATCCCCCTGCCCTTCTGGCTTGACGCAGAGTCGTCGTCTGACGACCGCGGCGGCAGCGACGGCGACGGCCGCGACGGCGACAAGGACAAGAACAAGGACGCGGACACGGACGAGGACACGGACAAGGACGCGCGGCGCGCGTGGCTGAGCATGCGGGCGCTCCGCGGGGCTCACCACCTGCTGGCGGTGCTGAGCGACGACGCCAACCCCTGCGTCAATGCCGCCGCCGAGATCGGTGCCTTCCTCGCGCTGCGGCGCGAGAGCCACGTGTGGATTGTCGACGCGTGCGGTCCGCGCGCGGCGCACCGCGCCAACGTGTACCTCAAGGATCCCATGGCCCGCCTGCACGTGTGGGGCAACGTGGATGCGCTGCTCCGCGACATGGACGCCAAGCACGCGCGCAGCGTGCCCGTGCCGCTCCTGCGCGTGCGTGCAGACCGTCGTAGCAAGAGCGTCCACGATCACGTCGCGGCGCGCGTCGTGGAAGACGGCATCGGCGGGGGCGCGACGCTCGAGGTACGCATGCCACAAGCCACGCATGCACGCGGTGAGGGTCGCATCCTCGCCGCCGCCACGACCGACAGCCGCGACTACGTCTTTGTCGCTCGCGCGAGTGACGAGGGGGGGCTCGCGCGTGAGCGTGAGCGTTCGCGCGTGCACCTCAGCTCGCGCATCGCGTCCTTTGGCGGACGCGAGGTTCCCGTCGTCGCAGAGATGCGCGCGCGACTCGACGCGGCAGAGGCAACGGCACGCCGACTCGCAGCGTGGGACGCAAAGAATGAGGCGGCTTCAGCCGCAATGCGGCGGACGCGGGAAGGCGCGTCATCGGCGGACGCGGAGGAGCGCACCTCGCTGCAGGGGGCCGACGTCTCGGACCTGCTGACGGCACTGGGCATTCACGAGCACGACCAAGCCGCCATGCAGCAGCAGCAGCAGTAGGCGCCTGCCACGGCTGTCGCGTAAGTTGAAAATTTACAGCCCGCACTTGTGCGTAAATGCCCACGCGAATTCATCCGCTGCCGCGCACGCGACCCCCAGCGCGTCGTACGCGCGCTGCAGCTCGGCGGCGAACCGCGCGCGGGGGGCCGCGAGCGCCTGCACCGCGAGCCTCCGAATGGCGCCGTGGTCCCACACGCGCGCCTGCGCCGCCCGCAGTGCCGCCGCGACGCCCGCGGTCGTCGGCTCGGCGACGACGCAATTGACGTCTGGCACGAAAAAATCGTCCCGCCCGCCCTCGGACGGCGTGGTGATGAGCGGCACGCCGCTGAGCAGCATCTCCATGGACGAGAAGCACGCGCCCTCGCGCGCGGAAAAGACGCCGCCAAACGCGGTCGACGCGAGCGCGCCCGCCACCTCCTCCTTGCTCAGCTTGAGCGCGAGGCCGTCGCGCAGCGGATTCAGCACGCGCGCGGACGGCGTCGAGCCGTCCGTCGCCCACGACGGCGGCGGCGCCTTGCCGTAGCCCAGCAGGGCGACCCGCGCGCCGCTCGCGGCGGCGGCGCGCGCGAGGTCCACGCGCTTCCACGCGTCCCATCGCGAGAGCACGAGTAGATCGTGGCGGGGGGGCGGGGGCGCCCTGCCGAACGGTGGGCGGCGCGGCGCAAACAGGCGCTCGTCCAGGAAGGCGTTGTGGTTGGCCCACACGGCGCGCACGCCGCTGGCCGTCAGCTCCGCGCGCTCGTCCGCCGTGTTGGCGGCGACGACCAGCGTGCAGCGGGCGGCCCGCCACGCCGCCAACTGGACCGCATTGAATCCTTGGCGGTGCCACCCGAGGCGCAGGAACACGACGTTGGCGACGGCGGGCGTGTCGGCGAGCGCAGCGATGCGGTCATTGCTCGTGTACTCGCCGTCAATGTTGTGCTGCGCGAGCCAGTAGACGCGCACCGTGCGTCCGAGTGCGGTGCGGTGCTCTGCGTACAGAACGGGTGCCGCGCTCCACGGCATGGCGAAATCCAAGGGGGCCGCGGGCCGCGGGCCGACCTCGCCGTCGCTGTGGCATGAAACACGGCGTGCGGGCGACGATGACAACAACAACAACAACAACGACAACTACAACGACGACAACGTCGAGACAACGACGAGACACACGCGCCGCTTGCACCGAACCCTTCACCCTCTGCAGAGACATGGACGGCGCGCACGGCGCTTGCGAGGCGCCGCAGGCAGATGCGGCGATGACGACGTGTGACGGGACGCAGACGGCCGCAGGCGATGGCGCGGTCCTCGAGCTCGTCGGGGGCACAGCATCTACCGACGCCGCTGCCGTCGCCGCTACCGCAGCAGGCGCCGCCGAGAGCGAGGACGAGGGAGACGAGGCGCCCGATTCGACGACGAGCGCGACGCGCGCGGCGGGGGCCAGCACCACCCACGCACCGTCGCGGCACTACGACCCGAGCTACGACGTCTCGCACGGCCTCTTCACCTACACGCGGCCCCACAACGTCATCGACAATGGCGCGGTGTCGCTGCGTGGCCTCGACGCGGAGGAGATCGCCGAGCTCGAGCGCGCCGTCGCGTCGGGCTTCTACTCGCCCCAGCTGCTGCGCGACGTGCTCGCGCAGCTGAACGACGAGCGGTCGCCGCTGCCGCGCCTGCGCGTGTTTGACTGGTGCGTCACGAACTGGGCAAAGGCCAAGGCGGCCGTCATCGTGCGCGGCGACGGCGGGATGATGGACATCTGGAGCGAGTACAACACGGTGCTCGACGAGCTCCACCGCAAGCTGTTCGACCCGTTCCGTCGGCGCGGCAACACGATGCGCGACAAGAAGAGCGGCAAGACGGTGGAGCGCCTGGACAAGCGCGTGTACTTCGCGGTGCCGCCCACGAGCGCGGAGGTCGACGCGGCCGCCGCGGCGGGCGTCGCGCCGCCGCCGCCGCTGGAGGAGTGGACGACGGTCGCGCAGCTCGTGTTCGTCAGGTGGGCCGTCGTCACGCACGTCTTCGAGTACGTCGTCACGAACCACGCGGCCATCGCGGCGCACCGCTTCAAGGCGCGCAAGGCGCGCGCGGGCCTGAACCTGAACGAGGAGGAGGAGGAGGACGACGCGGGGGGCAGCGGGCCGCGGCGCACCAAGAAGAAGGGGCGCGGCGCGGCGGTCGGCGCGCGTCGGCGCTGCCGCGAGCTCTCGTCTGCCGACACGATGATGCGTGGGGCGGTGGGGGGCACGATGGTGCTCGCGACGGCGGACACGGTGGGTTGAGTTGAAGACCCCAGCGCCGAGCTCCTTGACCATGACAAGAATTTCTTGACGCGCTCCGCATCCGCGTCGCACATCCGCCAGCATCGCATCAGCGCATCACCGCATATTGAAATTTGCGGCGTGCAATCTTTGCGCAATGGCTGCAGCCATGATTGCGAAGCACCCTGAAGCCCCAGTGATGCGCGAGGAGGTGCGCGGTGTTGATGCGTGTGAACGTCGTGTGACATGCGGCGTGACACATGCGCACGCCGCGCCGCCCCCACTTGATGCCCTGTGACGTCCCGATGCACGCCGCGCAGGGTCGCTACTACTGCGCCGCGTGCGGTATCGACATGAATGGCGACGGTGCGCACGAGCTGTGCGGCCGCCTGGTGTGCATCCACATGGAGGACGAGGCCGCCGCCATGCGCGCGGCGCTCGTCGTGGGCTCGTCAGAGCCGCTCGTCGCCGCCGCGGTGGACGCGAGCGCGCGCGCCGTCACGTGGGCAGACCGCGAGCGCTCGTTTCGCGTGATCGCGGCGCTCTCGGGGTTCCCCCACGCGCGCTCTGCCGCGGACGGTGACGACGGCGGCAGTGACGACGGCGGTGTCAGCTGCCGTTCGACGCCCAGCGCGTCGTCCGCGACGGGTGATACGGACGACACGGACGACGACGCGGTTGCGACTGTCGACGACGCGACGGAGGACGACGCGACTGTGGACGACGCCGCAACGCTGGACGACGTGCGCGATGCCATCGACGTCATGGTGGACTACGGCGACCGCCACAACGACGACGTCACTGCGCGCCTGACCGCCATTGTGGCGCTCGTCGCTGCGACGCCAGCATGGATCGCTGAGATTGCGCGTGCGCTCGCCGACGAGGGGTTCGCGGCGCAGTTCATCAAGGTCGGCCCGTCGGTTGCGGCCGCGTCCGCGGCGCTCCGCGCCGCCGCCGCCCCACTGTACGCCGCCGCTGCGCCCGTGGCGCGCCCGACGGCAATGACGGCGGCGCCGCACTATGGCGCTCCCCCTCCGCCCGCTGCGGCTGGCTGTCCGTCTGAAGCGTCCGACACGGACGTCGGCGCGGCGCACAGCGGCTGCTGCGGCCGCCGCCGCGGCCGCGCCGACTCGGACGTCGAGCGTGCCGTCAAGAGCGAGCCAGGTGCGGGCGCCGCCATCGTCGACTCGGACGACTCGGACGACGCCAAGGCCACAGGCGGCGCGGACGCGAGCGTGCCGCGCGCCAAGAGGGCGTGCACCGAGGCGAGCGCGTAGGCAGAGCGCGCATCGTGTAGCCATAACTTGAAGGACACTGAACTTGAAGGACACTGCTTCTGCGACGAGCATCTAGTCTAGATTGCACGATCTCTAGCGTCGAGAGTTCGCACCAGGAACCCATCCTTTACTCGGACCCGCCTGCCGACCACCTCAGGAACTTGGCAACGTCCTGCTTGCCATCCTCGCCGTAGACCCATGCGGGCACCACCATCGGCTGGACGGACTTCGCGACCCAGCGATAGTAGTCCTCATCCTTCTTGGCTTGTAGCACCTCGGTCACAACGCGGGTGCTCTTGCGTCCCTTGCGGGCTGCACGCGTCTGAACCCCTACCGAAGCGTTCGTCGCAGGGGGCATCTTGCCTGCGTTTGTTGACTCTGTCACGCCCCTCAAGGGCCTGGCGGCACTCGCCTCGCGTCGCGCGCGCTCGGGACTAAACCACCAGTCGCTGGCGACGCGACCTGTTGCAATCAGACGACGGCGGGTCACGATTCAAGCGCGTGCCCGCTTACGCCCACTCATGCACGCCGTCCGACGACGCCGTCGCGGCGAGCCGCAGCGCCCACACGGTAGGCGACCACGGATCCGCGGCCTCGTCGCAGCGGCACGCGTGAGGCAGGGATGCCGCGACGTGCGCGGCTTCGAGCGGCGTCAGCAGCGCCGTCGCCGCGCCCCGCAGCACGCCTGCGTACGCGCGGTACGTGCCGCAGCACCCGCAGCTCTGGGGCTGCGGCAGCGGCGTCGCCACCCACGCGGTCGCGTGCGAGGTCGCGGCCGCCTCCGCAACCGCCGCAAACACGCGCAGTTGGTCAGGCTGCGCCACGCACGCGGCGTCCAACATGCGCAGCGCAAAGGGGAAAAACGTGACGGCTGCGCCGCAATCGGCGGTGGCGACGCGGGGACACAGCGCGCGCACGCCGCCCTCGCGCGCCGCGGCGAGCAGCTGCAGCGCGTCCACCACGGCGTCGTCTGCGGACAGCGCGGCGACCGCGGCGACGACGTCAGGAGACGCGCGGGTCGCCGCGGCGGCCAGGCGCAGGTACCCGTGCTGGACGGACGGCGGCATCATGACGTCGCCCGCAACGGCGACGGCCGCCGCAAGGACGGCCGCGGCGCGGCGCACCGCGGCCTCGACGTCGCTGCCCCCGCTCGGCGACGCGGGCGCCGTCGCCAGCGCGTCCCACAGCGCGAGCGCGGTGAAGGCGACGCGATAGGCGGATCGCGAGCGCGGCGCCATGTGCACGCTCGCGCTAACGAGCAGCGGCGCGGCGAGCAGGCGGTGCACGAACCGCAGGTGGCGCCGCGTCGTGCATGGGGCGTCAGCGGTCGGCTGCTGCTGCAGCAGCGGCGGCATCGCGTGAAGAATGCGCATTGGCGTCCTGGGCGGCGCCGCCGCGGTGGACACGCACCGCAGCGCCAGGGCGTGCAGCGCGCCCGCGGATGCGGCGTCGAGCGGCGCGGCAGCGTCGTCGTCGAACCACCACGCGTGGTCGACCACGTCGCTGGCGCGCAGGCGGCGCGCGGGATCCACCTGCAGCATGCCTCGCAGCAGCGTCTGCAGCGTGAGCGGGCGCACCTCGTCGAGCAGCGAGGGTAGCGCCGTGAAGCAGTCCGCGAAGACCGCGGCGGGCGTCGACGCGACGGACACGTTGCGCCCCACGACCGCAGACAGCACCATGACGCCGAGCGCCCACACGTCCACCGCTGGCCCGTGCAGTCGCAGCGGGCACGCGGCGCACTCGCCCACGGCGTGCGCAGCGCACACGAGCAGCTCGGGCGCGCGCCACCACAGCGTGACGACGTCGCGCTCCAGCGACGGCGTCGCGCTCGTTGCCAGCGAGCCGTCGACGAGCGTCGCGGTCAGTGGCGCCGCGTCTGCGACGCGCTCCGCTGCGCGCTCGCGGTCGCAGCCGAGGAGTCGGGCGCACGCGGGGCAGGGGGGCGCGCCCCCGTGCCGCGCGGCCGCCACGCCACGCCAGTTGACGATGACGTTGGCTGGCTTCACGTCGCGGTGCACGACCCCCGCGCCGTGCAGGTGCGCCAGCTGCACCGCAAGCTGGGCAAACACCCAGCGCACGACGCGCATGGGCACTGGGGCGCGTGTCGTCATGCGCGCGAGCGCCGTCGCGAGCGATTCGGGCAGCAGCGACGGCGCCGCCGATGGCGACGAGGGCGGCGGCAGCGCGACGGCTCGCAGCACGGTTACGCCCGCGGAGAAGGCGTGCGTCCACGCCGACCAGCCGAGGGTGTTTTCCAAGTCGCCGTGCCCCAGCGGCATGGAGAAGGCCCACGTCAACGGGGAGCTGTGGGGGGGCGCCAGGACGGTGAGCCATTGCGCCCGCGGGTGCGGTGTCATGGCCACCATCAGCTCGCGCAGCAGCTGCGGGCCGTAGTGCGCGCGCCCTCCACACGACGCAGGGTCCTCTGCCGCCTCGTCGGCGTCAATCTCGTTGTCGCCGTCGCGAGTGCGCGCGGACACGACTTTGAGCGCAAAGTGCCGCGCGGCGGGCACCGCCGCGAGGCCGAGGACGCGGGCCGCGCGCTCCTCCTCATCCGACCACACCCACGTCGCGGCGTACACGCGGCCGTAGACGCCGACCCCCCGCGTGTCGCCGACCGCCAAGTGCGGGTAGGCGTGACGCAGTAGCGGGTGATGGCACGGGGCGGCGGGCGTCGGCGGCGCGGACGACTCGTCATTTACGAGGGCTTCCAGCACGTCGGTGACACGGAGTACGCACTGCCCCGCCATGACGCCGTGTGCCGTCGTTCGGGGCGCGTTCGTCGCACTCTGATTGGCGGGCTCAACGTGGCATGAGCGGAGCGTTTTTTTCTTGAAATCACCATGACAGCAACCGCACTGCAGTTGCGCACCAGACGCGATCCCCGCGACAAATGTCGGGCACACTCGAACCTGCCTCCTTCAAGCCGCAGGCGCTGACGCAGAGGGAGCACGTCTTGGGACGGCCAGAGTTGTACGCGGGCGACACGCCTGGCGTGCGGCCGCACGTCGGCTGGGTGCCGCTGCACGTCCCCGCTCCCCCGCCCGCTGCGCCGCGTCGCCGCAAGGAGGCGTCGACGACGGCCGCCGTCGCTCACAAGGACGATGTAGAGGACACGGTCGCGTCACCTGACGGAGACTCTGACGCCGACGCGGGCGCTGACGCCGAAGCCGAAGCCGACGCCGACGCCGACGCCGACGCGGACGACGACGGTGACATCGCCCGCATCAAGTCGGCGTCCCTCGCTGGAGCGGCAGCCGTGGCCACAGACGCCAAGACCGAGGGCACGCCGCGCACGCAGCAGCCGCGCCGCGCCGCACACCCGAAGCGGGAGCGCCTCGTCACCACCTTTGCGTGGCGCACGGACGTGCAGTACGCGGGCATCCTGCTCAAGATGGTCGACGAGGTGCTCGTCAACGTGTACGACGCCGCCGTCAAGGCGCTCATGAGCGGCGGCACGCCCGTCACGCGCGTGGACGTGCGCGTCGACGCCGCCACGGGCCGCATCACCGCGCGTAACAATGGCGGCGGCGTGCCCGTCGTCAAGATGGACGTCGAGGGCACGGAGACGTGGGCGCCCAGCGCGCTCTTTGGGCGCATGCTCGCGTCCACCAACTTTGGCGACATCAAGGAGCTCGGCGGCAGCGGCGCGCCACGGGAGTCAGGCGGCGTCAACGGAATCGGCATCAAGCTCGTCAACGTCTTGTCGCGCGAGTTCACCGTCGCGGCGACGGACGCCAAGAACATGCGGGCGTTCAAGCAGACGTGGCGCAACAACATGGCCGACGCGGGCGCCGCCAGCGTGCGCGAGATCAAGCCGCGGAAGAAGGCGCCCGCGGGATACACTGAGATTTCGTTCGTGCCCGACCTCCTGCGGCTCGGGTATGACACGGCCGCGCCCGTCCTCGCCGCGGCCCCTGTGCGCCGCCCCGCGCCCCGTGCCAAGGCCGCCGCGCCCAAGCCGCCGCCGTCGCTCGCGCGCGCCATTCACCGCCTCGTGGATTCGGACGCCGAGTCGTCAGACTCCTCGTCCATCTCGTCGTCAGGCTCGTCGTCGGACTCCGACTCGTCGGGCTCGTCGTCAGACTCCGACTCGTCGTCGTCGGGCTCCGAGTCCGATTCCGAGTCGGATGCGGCGGACGCGTCGGTTCACTCGGCGGCCGTCGGCGACAGCACGGCGCGGCGCATTCAAGTGATTCCGTTCGTGGCGCCGCCCCCTGCCGTGCTGCCGCCCGACACGATGCTGGCGTTGGAGCGGCGCGTGTGGGAGCTGGCGGCGTCGCTCAGCGGGGGGCCCGAGGGCGCGCCGCGCGCGACCGTCTTTTACAACGGCCGCCCGCTGGCCGTCCGCAGCTGGAGCGCGTGGGCGGCGCAGCACCTGCCGCCCGCGACGCCCGTCGCGGCGGCGGACGTCGAGGGCGGGTGGCGCGTCGCGGTGGCGACGCGCCCGCCGTCCGCGCCCAAGGGCGCGGGCTTCGCCATGGTGAACGGCATCCCGACGCCCCTGGGCGGCGCGCACGTGGACGCCGTCGTGCGCCAGCTGGCGGCGCGCCTCGCGGACGCGGCGGCCGTCGCGTACTCGAAGGCGGTCAAGAAGGGCACGGCCAAGCCGCCGACGCTGCGCGCGGTCATGTCGGAGCTCGTGCTCTTCGTCTCGGCGCGCGTCAAGAACCCCGCGTTTGGCTCGCAGGCCAAGGAGTCCCTGCGCGGCAGCGCGGCGGACCTCGCCAAGACGGCGCCGCTGCCGCCCAAGCTGCTGGACACGGTCGCGTCGGCGCGCTTCGGCGCCGTCGCGGCGCTCGTGCGCGGCATGATGGGCGCGGACGACTCCACGGCCGCCAAGACGGACGGCGCCGCGGGCGCGCGCGTCGTCCGCGTCGCCAAGCTGGACGACGCGCCCGCCGCGGGGACGAGGCGCGCCGCGGACGCGCGCCTGTTCCTGACGGAGGGCGACTCCGCCAAGGCGACGGTGCTGTCGGCGCTGGCGGAGCTGCCGCCCGAGGAGCGCGCGCTGTACGGCGTGTACCCGCTCAAGGGCAAGGTGCTGAACGTGCGCGACGCGTCGCTGACCGCGATCCACGCGAACGCGGAGGTCGCGGACCTCAAGGCGGCCATGGGGCTGCGCGTCGACGAGGACGGCGCGGACGTGCGCACGCGGTACGGCGGCATCATCATCGCGACGGACGCGGACGCGGACGGCGCGCACATCACGGGCCTCATCGTCAACGTCTTTGCGACGCAGTGGCCGCGGCTCGCGGCGCGCCCAGGCTTCTTCTCGCTGTTCCTGACGCCGATCCTGCGCCTCGTCGCGCCGCCGCGCACGCCCTTCTACACCAAGGCGGAGTTCGAGGCGTGGGTGGCGGCGCGCCGCGCGGCGGGGCAGGCCGTCCCCGCCGCGAAGCACTTCAAGGGGCTCGGCACGTCGACGCCCGCGGAGGCGCGCGAGTACATGAGCACGCTGCGCCGCCTGCTGCCGCTGGAGTGGGACGCGCCGTCGGCCGCGTCGCTCGCGGCGCCGTCGATCCTGCCGCCGTCGCTGCTCGGCTACGGCGCCGACCGCGCCATGCACCTCGCCTTCTCCAAGTCGGCCGTGGAGGCGCGCAAGGCGTGGATGGTGGCGTTCGACCCGCGCCGCGACGCGCTGCCCGCGGCGCTGCCGCCGCGCTTCCCCCTGTCGTCGTACGTGGGCACCGCCATCGCGACGTACTCGGACGAGTCGCTGAAGCGCGCGATGCCCTCGGTGCTCGACGGGCTGACGCCGTCGCAGCGCAAGGTGCTCTTCTACCTGTTCTTCAAGCGCGGCGGCGGCAACGGCGAGATCAAGGTCGCGGCGCTGGCGGGCGCCGTCATCGAGGGCGCGGGCTACGAGCACGGCGACGCGTCGCTGTGCCAGACGATCGTGCGCATGGCGCAGGACTTTGTGGGCCGCGGCGGCTGCCCGCTGCTGTCGCCCAACGGCCAGTTCGGCACGCGGCTGGAGGGCGGCGGCGACGCCGCGTCGCCGCGCTACATCTTCACGAAGCTGTCGCCGCTCGCGCGCGCGCTCTTCCCCGCGGCGGACGACGCGCTGCTGGAGCGCGTCAACGACGAGGGCGTCGACCTGGAGCCGCGCGCCTTCCTGCCCGTGCTGCCGACGCTGCTGCTCAACGGCGCGGACGGCGGCGGCACGGGCTTCAACACGAGCGTGCCGTGCTACAACCCGCTGGACGTGCTGGCGCGCGTGCGCGCGCGCCTGCGCGGCGAGGCCGACGGCGCCGACGCGTGGGCGCCGCAGCCGTGGTACCGCGGCTTCCGCGGCACGATCGCGCCGCGCGCGGGCGGCGGCGGCTTCTACGACGTGGGCGGCGCGCTCGAGGTGGAGGACGCGGCGGGGGAGGACGGCGCGGGCCGCGTCGCGCTGGTCACGGAGCTCCCGCTGGGCAAGTGGACGTCGGCGGCGCGCGCGCACCTCGACGACAACAAGCTCGTCTCCGCGGTGGCGTCGCTGGGCACGGCGGCGGCGGTGCGCCTGCGCGTCACGTTCAACAAGGACGCACCGCCCAAGACGGCGGCGCAGGCGGCCGACGCGCTCAAGGCCGTGCTGCACTCGTCGCTGTCCACGCGCAGCATGCACGCGTACGCGGCCGACCACGTGACGCTGACGCGGTACGCCAGCCCGCACGAGATCATGGAGGCGTGGCTGCCGTGGCGCGCGCAGGGGTACGCGGACCGCGCGGCGGCGCTCTTGGCGGCCGCGCGCGCCGCCGCGGCCAAGGCGCGCGCCATCGCCGCCTTCATCGACGCCGTCATCGACGGCCGCCTCTCGCTGCTGGGCACGGCGCGCGCCGCCGTGCTGTCGGCGGCCGCCGCGCTGGGCATCCCGACGGTGGACGGCGGCCACGACTTTCTGCTGCGGCTGCACGCGGACGCGTTCACGGCCGAGGCGGCGGCCAAGCACCGTGCGGCCGCGGGCGACGCCGACGCCGCCGCGGCGGCCGTCGAGGGCAGCGACGTCGCGGCGCTGTGGCACGCTGACCTGGACGCGTTCGAGGCCGCGTACGGCGCGTGGCTGGCGGCGTGGGAGGCGGGGGACGCGGCGGCGCGCGGCGAGGGCGGCGGCGGCAAGGCGGGCAAGGCGGCGGGCGTGGCGCGCAAGCGCAAGGCGGCGGCGGGCGCGGGCGCGGTCGCGGGCGCGGTCGCGGCCGACGCCGCGGCGCCCAAAAAGGCGCGCGTCGTGGCGGTGGTGGAGGACGACGACTGACATTGAAGTTAAATCCGCGCCGTAACAAAAGCAGCATGTCGTACTACGGCGGTTACGGCTACGGCAGCTACGCCCCCGCCGCGGCCGCCGCGGGCGGGGGGGGGCTAGTCAAGACGGCTCTGATCCTGCTGCTCATTGTCAGCATCGTGGGCGCCGCGGGCTTTGCATACCTGCAAACGAACCCGACGCTGGAAGCGGGCGTCGTGTCGTGGTGGGATTCCTTTATTGCGGGCTTGACGGGCGGGTCCGTGAGCGGCAGCGGCAGCGGGCAGGGCAGCGGGCAGGGCAGTGGCAGCGGCACGGGGGACAGCGGCAGCGGCAGCGGGACGGGCGAGGTCGTCACGGGGTCGACGCCGCCCAACGCGCCGACGGCGCTCGTCGTCACGAGTGCGACGGGCGTCGGCGCCCACGTGGCGTGGACGGCGCCCGCGAGCGGGCCGCACCCGTCGTCGTACACGCTGGAGGTGTCCCAGGACACCACGTTCGCGACGGGCGTCACCACCGTCACGGGCATCAGCGGCACGGCGTACACGATCACGGGCCTGTCGCAAACGTCCGTCTTCTACTACACCCGCGTGCAGTCCGTGCTGGCGTCCAACAGCACCGACTCGGCGTACTCGACGGCCGTCGAGTTCGCCGCGCCGCCGCCGCCGCCCACGGCAGTGACGGTCGCGGCGGCGGGGGTGGGCAGCATCACCGCGTCGTGGACCGTCCCCGCGTCGTCGGGCTACGCGCCGACGAACTTCTTGTCCGCGTCGGCGCAGTACCGCGTGGACGCCTCGCCCAGCTCCACGTTCGCGAGCGGCGTCGTCAGCTCCTACACGGCCGACGGCACCGCAACGTCGTACACCGTCACGGGCCTGCTGCCGAGCACGCAGTACTACGTGCGCGTGTACACGACGGGGCCGTACCTGCTCACGTCCACGGCGGCGCCGTCGTCGCCGTCGTCGGTCACGACGGCCCCCATCGAGTGCGACGCCGCCGCGGCGGGCGCGTGGCTGATGACCCAAGGCAACGTCGGCCTCGCGACCGTCATGACCGCCAACAGCGGCACGGCGAGGGGGTGGCAGGCCCTCGAGGTCATCCCCATGAGCAACCAGGTGTGGGGCTCGGCGGGCACGGACGCCACGACCAACGGCGCGAGCTGGAACCAGGTCGGCGGCTACCAGTGGGGCGAGTCGGCGGTCATGTCCCGCGGCTTCGTGGACACGTCCTTCCCGTCGCCGAGCGCGCCGCTGTACCGCCTCAACGGCACCGTGTCGCAGTACAATGGCGGGCTTACGGGCGCCGCCGTCGCCGTGTTTGCGGCGTACAGCCCGTGCACGGCCGCGCGGCGGACGGGCTTCTCGTGGGCGCCCATGTACATCACGGGGGGCACGCCGCAGTTCTTCACGAACAGCGCGACGACGCCGTCCGCGGGCACGCCGACGATCGTCGCCGTGGAGAACTCGACGACGACGAGCACGAACCGCTTCTTCCCGCCCGCCGTCGACTCGAACGGCGTGCCGACCGCGAACCCGATCCTGATCACCAACTCCGCGGGCGGGAACCAGCTGTGGGGCCTGGCGAGCTGGAACACGATGACGACGGCGCAGGCGAACTGGACGGTGGACCTCACGACGTCGCTGGCGTACCTCAACACGCAGCTGGCGCCCGCGGGCGCGTACTGGGAGATCATCATCGTGTCCGTCAGCGAGGGCCTCAACAACTCGTGGGGGTTGCAGGTGGGCGAGCTCACGTCGCTGAACCAGTACAGCGCGCAGCTCAAGACGGGCTCGCTGACGGCCATCAACGGCACCAAGACGTGGTACCCGCAGGCGCCGTACACGAGCTTCAGCGCGCAGGAGCCGTGGTTTTCGCGCATTTCGCCGCGCGTGCGGCCGTCGTGGGGCGCGCTGCCCTTCGCGGACACGGTGTACAGCGTGCGCGTCAGCAACACGGTGACGAGTACGTACACTGGATTTGGGTGATGCGGTGGGGCGCGTGTTCGTACGGGCGTGTTGGTACCGCGCTTGAATCGAAGAGCCAACCCACTCGGCGCGCGCGACCTGTACCGCGGTGGGGTGTCATGGGTGCGGCGTAACAAATGGCGACGCAGGGTCGTCCGCCCGTCATCTTGCGCCAGCCGCACGAGGCGGGCTTCACGCTCGCGCCCGCCCCGCCGCAGGCGCCCCCCGCGGGCGCTGGCGCCACCCGTGACGTCTCGCGCGCGCCGCAGCTCTCCGTCTACACGCCGTCCGCGGCTGCGGCGGCGGCCGCGGCGCGAGGCAGCGGCGGCTTCGCCAGCGGCGCGGGCACCTCGTACATTCTCACGGGCGTCGGGCAGCAAGACAACACGTACCGCTTCTCGGCGCAGACGGGCGGCACGGGGGACCTGTACAACGTGGGCCACGAGGCGTATGGCGACGACGCCAACTTCCACGTGTGGAACCAGGGCGCGGCCGTCGCGCGGTTCTGGTACGACACCAACTACACGGCGGGGCTGACGATCAAGGGCACGGCGGGGATGAACGGCTCGACGAAGCGCACGCCGTCCGACGGCAGCATCCCGTCGGCGGCGTCCATCTACATCTTCGCCGCGCCAGCGCCGTGCACGCCCATCTTCGCGAGCGACCTCGCGTGGCAGTGGCGCATGGTACCCACGACGACGTCGTCGCCCGAGGGGTCGTCGTCCGTGCCAGGCCTGCGCGTCGTGCAGTCGCAGGCCCCGACGACGTCCAACGTCGTGTGGGAGGCGCAGGGCAACCTGCGGAGCAACCCGCAGACGACGGTGACGCCGAACGTCTCCGCCGTCGCAAGCTACCCGAAGTACGCCATCGCGTCCGCGGCGGACGTGACGGTGCTGCTGCCCACGGGCGTCTTTTCAGCCACCACGGGCGCCCTCGTGACGGGCGGCGCGGCGTCGTCGCCGCCCAGCTCGACGACGAGCGGCGGCATCGTGCCGCTCGCGTGGCAGACGAACTTTTGGGACACGAGCAATTCGGCGGAGAACGCGAGCTTCAACACGATCGACCTCTCCATCCCGCTGTGGTACTACCGCAGCGTCGTCGGCGGCGGCATGACGGAGTTCTACGTCGTCGTGCTCTCGTGCGGCTCCGACATTGGCTTCACCATCAGCGCGAACGAGGGCAGCAACCCGTACACGTTCGGCGGCACGGTGGGCCCCATGGCGCTGTACGCGGGCGCGGAGTGCACGTCCACGTCCGTCGCCATCCTGCCCAGCGACCAGACGGCGAGCGTGCCCAACTCGACGCAGAGCTCCAACCCCGTGACGTACGTGTACGGCGTGGACCCCACGAGCGCCCCCGACAACCTGACCAACTCGACGCGTGTGGGCATCAACCGCGTGCGCGACATTCTGCGCACGTCGGGCGGCTACCTGCCGTTCAACGTGGAGCTCAATTCGCTGAGCAGCGGGCTCGTGAGCGGCTACATCGGGGCTTCCAGCAACACGCTGTTTCCAGGCGTTGTCAGCTTTGGGTAACGCGTCACTTGCTCCCGCCGCCGCCGCCCTCCGTCGCCGCGGCCGAGGCTGAGGCTGCGGCCGCAACCTGCTCGCCAATCTGGGCGTACGGCATGATGTTCCTGATGGCGCCCACCATGGCGTCGCGGCACAGCTGCGACGTCTCGTGCAGCGGCTCGTCCTCGCACTGCACCATGAGGCGGCTCAGGTCGCGCCACGACAGGCTCGACGCCGTCGCGCCGTCCGCGAGGCGGAAGCGCGTGCCCTGCGCGGGGCTGTACCTGCCCAGCAGGGCGCTAGGCTCGGCCGAGAACGCGGGCGGTTGCGGCAGCCCCGAAACGGACACGCCTGCGCCCATTTTACGCTGCTTGAACAATCCCCCGCGTCCAGCGTATGCACGTTTTTCATGCCACACGCGCGGTTAGCGCGCAGTTACGCGCGAAGAAAAAGTGGACCTCGGAGGGTGTGGAAACAAAATTTCATACATGGCCGCAACAACCAACGCTGGAATCGCTACGGCGGCCGCGACGGCGACCCACGCCACGCCCGCCCTCGTCCTGGCGGGGGCGCTGGGCGTCGTCGCCGCCGCCACCGCAGTCCCCACAACGACGCCGTTCGCTGGCGCGCTCGTGTCGCAGGCCGCGACGATCGGCATTACGGGCGCGTCGCTCGGCCTGCTCGCGTCCAAGAAGATCCCCGTGCCGTGGTGGGCGTGGGGCACGCTGGGCGTGCTCGGCACCAACTACTTTGCGCGCCTCATGTTCCTGGCGGGCACGGGCGCCGACGAGGCGGCCAACGAGACGGCCGCCGTGTCGCGGTGGGACGCGACGTCCACGTCGGTCGCATTCCTGGCGGCGGCGACCACGGCGTACTATGCCGCGCGCGTCGCGTGGGCGCCCCCTGGCAGCGGCGCGCAGACGCGCAGCGGCAAGGCGGCGTACCACTTCTTCCACTGGGGCACCTTCCTCGCGACGATCGTCGTGCTGTACCCGCTCATGACGCTGCTGCCGCTCCTGCGCGGCGTGCCGCCAGGCGGGTACGACGCGCCGCTGTCGCAGCTCCTGATGGGGAACTGCGACGGCGTCACGTACTACCCGCAGGCGCCTGGGCAGGACGGGACCGTCGTCGTCGCCGCCGTCGTCGACCCGCCCAAGCCACTGATTTGCCTGGCGGGCGGCGGCGACGGCACGGGCGGCGGCGGCAGTGGCAGTGGCAGTGGCAGTGGGAGCGGAAGTGGCAGCGGCGCACCCGACGTCCTCGCCGCCATGGTCTTTACGCAGAATCCGACGGGCGCGCGGGCCATGACGTACGTGACGCCCGACGGCGCGGATGTCGTCGTCCACTTTGCGGGCACGGAGTCGCTGCAGCAGGTGGAGGCGGACCTCGATTTCTCGATCGCGACGTGGCAGGTGAGCGGCAGCCTGACGTGCACGGTGCACGCGGGCTTCCTGGCGCAGGTGTCCACGCTCCGCGACGCGCTGTTTGCAGACGCCGCGGCCAAGCTGGCCGCCATCGGCCCCACGGCCCGCCTGATCTTTGCGGGGCACAGCCTCGGCGGCGCGTGCAGCTCGCTCGCCGCGCTGGACGCCGCGACCAACTTGGCGGCGCTGTACCCCGCGTCGCCCTTCGCGTCCATCTACGCCTCTTCGAGCGGCTCGCCGCAGGCGGGCGACGCCAACTTCGTGGCCGCCTTCAACGCGGCCGTGCCCGCGTCCGTGCGCGTCGCCATCCCCGAGGACGTGATTCCGCACGCCTTTGACGGGCAGCTGTTCCACGTCAAGGGCTACCTGCCCGTCGAGAGCTCGCCCCTCAACACGTCGGCGAGCCTGGGCGACTACCACAGCGCGACGCGGTACACGTACGCGCTGGCCAACTGGAGCGTCGGCGAAGTGCTGTCCACCGCGCTCTTGCCGATGGGCGTGCTCGCCTCCATCGTCGTTGGCCTCTTGCTTGTTGCCGCATTTGTCGTGCAGCGGAACGCTGGCAAGGCGCCCGCGACGATTGCGGGCGTGCCGCTGGGCGATGAGAAGCATTAGTGGCCGTTGGCAAGGCACAATTTTTGAATCGTAGCCGCCGTATCCCCATACTTGTTTTCTGCTGTGCGCTCCCTCTCGCTACTCGTCGGCCGCCGTCGTGGCACGCGCGCACTTGCGGGGCGGCTCCTCGGCCGACGCGGGGCGCACCGTAAAGACGCGCAGGTCCGCCTCGGCGCACGCGCCGCGGCACGTGGGGCACGCGCGCTCCTTGCGCACCCACGGGCGCAGGCACATGTCGCACATGAGGTGGTCGCACGGCGTCAGCGCCGCCTCGGTGCCCGCTGCGAAGGGCACGAAGCACACGGCGCACCGCGCGTCGGCCGTGCCTGCCTCGGCGTCCACGAAGCGCTGCAGCGCACGCGTGTGCTTCTTCGCCTCGCGTGCAGCGGCGGCCTCGCGCTCCGTCAGACGTGCCTCCCTATCCCGCAGGGCAGCGTCGCGCTGCATCAGGGCCGCCTCGCGTGCCTCCAGCGCGGCCTGGCGCCCATCCAGCTCCGCATCCAAGAGACGCTCCGCCTCGTCTTGCTCGCGCTGCGCCTTCAGCAGCTTGCCCGCTGCCACCGCCGCCGAGCGCGCCTCGAGGCGCTCAAGGTTATCCTTGGACTCGAGGAGCGCGTGCAGCGCCGACTCGAGGACGTCTTCTTCGATGTCCGCGGGAATGGACGGCGAGAGAATGTGCGCGCCGACGAGCATCTTGGTCGTGCCATGCTTGCCGCCCACCTTCCATGACCGAAGATGGTACTGCGGAATGACTCGCGTGCCGTACGGCTCGTAGTCCTGCTCGGCGACGTAGCGCATGACGGGGGAGCCCGCTTCCAGCGGCACAATGTCCGTCATGGAAATCGCGCCCGTCGCCGCATCACGCGAAAAGAGGAGCGCGCCGACGGATGGAGGGCGGTCAATGCCGACGATGCGCGGGCGCCACTTGATCTTGGAGCTCGTGCGGCCGTTCGGGTGAACCTTGAACGTCGCCGTGCCGTACTCTTGCCAGTAGGTGTCGTCGACATTGAATGTCGTCGTGTCCATGGAACCAATGGCGCGCGTCAGGTCCATTTCGGGAGCCTCTGACTGTTGCGGCGCGTCGCGCTCGCGCTTGATGCGCGCCCTGCACTCGTCTGCAAAGGCCTCGTGCCGAGGTGACACGATGTCGAATCCCAGCGTGAGATGAGCGCGCGCCTGTCGCGACAGCTGCCAATCCATGTATGGAGAGACTATGCCGCCGTACATGACGCGCAGCGGCGGGCCCGCGCGTATCGACATTTCGTATGCCTGATGTCAAGAATTTTCTGATGCCTTTATCCGCTCCGCACGTCCGCCTCCGCTCCGACGAGGCACGTACTCCGCACGCCCCCACGCTCCGCTCGCACGCGATATCAATCGGCCTTTGCAACGGGTCGCAAACTCAACCAAACGGCACGGGGAGGAACGAGCCATTGTTGTTGTTCGCCGTCGCGTCGTACGTGATCTGGCCGTACGGAAACACGCCAGGGGACGAGCGCACGGCGGCGTAGCGCGCCCGCCCGCCAGTGTAGTCGCACCAGTCCACTAGCGTGTTGCCGTTCGCGTTCGCGTCGTACTTGTTGGCTGCGCTGCTCTCCACGAGCTGCAGCTCGAACCCCATGCGGAAATCTCCTCCTACCGCGTTCTCGCAGTCGTAAATGATGATGATCTCCCACCAGTCGCGTGCGAGCTGCGCGAGAATGGGCTTCATGTCGACGACGCCCGCGGCAATCGTGCCGCTTTCGGACTGCGGACCCATCGACACGGACCCCAGGAACTGGAGCGTCGGCGCCGTCGCGTTGGCGGGCGCCAGGGGGATGGGCGCGCCGCTGTTCCACTGCGCCACCCACGCCGTCAGCGACGCGAGCGTCCCCGCCGTGGCGGCGTTCCACCCCGCCGTGCCAGCCGTCGCGTTGGCGCCGACGACGCTGCTGGCGAGCGAGTTGCCCGCCGCCAGCAGCGAGTTGTCAATCACCTTCAGGCTCGGCGTGGACGTGCCGCCCCCACTTGCAGTCGCACCAGACACCACGAGCTGCCACGACAGGCCCGTCGCGCTCGCGACCTTGCACGGCGACGGCGCCGCAAACACGAAGGCGGTCGCGCCCGTGTTGGGGTTGGACCCCGCGGCGTACCCGTTGTACGCTGACGTGGTGACGCCGTTCGTCGTGGTCCACCCGCCGCCGTTGCTCAAGTCCGTGAGCACGAGGTTCACGTGCTGCGCGGGCCAGTCGGTGTTGTAGAAGAAGCGCGCAAACAGCAGCTGGATCGCGTTCATCTGCCCGCCCTGAAAGGTGCCGTTCGACCCGCTCAAGCGGTCCTGCCCGATGTGGGATCCGCCTGGGATGGAGGACGTGTTGACAATCGGACCCCGCGCGTACCACTCGTACGGCTGGAAGACGCGGGGCGGGTTTGACAGGGTGTCCCCAAACGTGGCCGCGTCCGTGATGTACGCGATGCCGCCGCCAGCCTGGTCACCGACGCCCGAGTTCAGCACGGTCAGGCGCTGCGCCACGGTGGCCGTCGACGCGGGCGGACCCGAGCGCGTCAGCTGCAGCGGCCGCCGCGGCGCGAGTGCGAGATGCGTCGTCCGCGCGCTGAGCCACGACACGCCCGCCGCGACGTCGACGTCCACCGCCGCGTCCACGGCCGCAGCGACGGCCGCCTGCTCCGCGGCGCGGGCCGCGCCCTCCAGCGCCTCGATCTCCTGCGGCGTCAATCCGTCGCCGTCGCTCGCGTCGCCGCCGCCGTTGGACGACATTTGTTTACTGCATCGGCCGCGGCCGTATCGTCAGGGGCCGCGGTGGTGGGGCGGCGGTCGGGCGGGTGATCGCAGGGAACTCGCAGCCGCCGCGTCGGGGTCGTCAAAGGCGGCCGCGGTCAGCGCGCGCGGCACCCGCCGCACGTGCTGCAGCTCGCGCGCGAGGCGCACGGCGATGCGGCCCGTGTACAGCACGAAGCCCACGCCCACGAGGAGCATGACTACAACGACGACGAACGCCGCGCGCATCACGTTAGGGAGGAGCACCATGCCGCGCTCGACGACAGCGTCCAGCTGCGCGCGTTGGAGCGCCTGGGCGGCGCGCGTGACGACGTCGCGCCCCGCTGGGCGGGAAGCCTCGTCCGCCATTTGTCACCGAGGAGCAAAGCAGCATGGCCACATGCGCCCCTCGCCTCCGTGGCGCCGCCCCTCACTCGTGTCCGACGACGGCGGCCGCGACGGACGTGCGTCCGCGCTGGCCCCCAGGAGGCGTTCCAGCCGCGACGTGGCGCCTCGGCGCGCGCCTCGTCGAGGTGTTTGACACGGGGGGCGCCCGCGGCCTGGGCGTCCGCGCGCGCCGCGCCATCCCTGACGGCACCGCGCTCGGCATCTACGGGGGAGAGGTGCTCACGACCGCGGAGCTGGACGCGCGGTACGGCGCCGACGGCGTCGGCGAGTACGCCATCACCCTGCAGGATGGATTGCACGTCGACGCCGCGGACGTCCGCGTGCGGTCGTGGGCGGGGTACGTGAATGACGCGCGCGGCACGGGTGCCGCAGTGAACTGCGTGCTCGACGGCTGGGGCGTCGTGCACTCGCTCGCGCACATTGCCGCGGGGCAGGAGCTGCTGCTCGACTATGGCGACGCGTACTGGCGTGGCACGCCCGTCGCGGGCATGGCGCTCCTCCTACCTCCGACGCCGCCGCCAACAAACCCGCGACGGGACGACAGCGAGAATTGAGTTTGAGGTCCCCGACTGGCCGCCGCCACTGCAGCCGCTACCAACGCCGTACGGCCTGCGTCCGCGCGGCGTGCACTCCGTATGGCGGCGTCGCGCCATCCATCGTGGGCACCCTCGGGTGTGCAGGCGCTGAATCCGTACTCGCCGCCCCCGCCCAGCCTGTCTGTACACGAGAGCGTCGTGCGCCCCACGCAGCTGAGCGCGCCGCCCCAGCCGTACGTCGTGGTGGATTTGGAGATGGACCGCGACATTCCGTCGCGGCACAACGATGAGGGGTGGCACGCCGCGCCGCCGCGGGCGGTCTGCGCCGTCACGAGCCTCTACGCCGCAGACGGCACCGTGCGCGAGACGCGGCAGTGGTTCGGCGACGGCACGCAGCCCCTGGACTCCGCGACGGAGATGACGCCCGCGGCGGTGGGTGCGCTGCTGGAGTACCTGAGCGACCGCGTCGCGGGCGGCGCGGTGCTCGTGACGTGGGGCGGCGCGCACTCCGACATGCGCGTGTTGGCGTTGCAGGCGGAGGACGCAGACGCGGCAGCCGCGGCGCGGGCGCTCGCGCTGCACTCCGTGGACGTGGGCTTCGCGCTGCTCGCGGCGGAGGGCTGCCTCGTGGGCCTGGACGCCGCGGCGCGGGGCGCGGCCGTCGGCAGCAAGTCGACCGAGGCGTCCGCCAACGCGCCCGCGGCGTGGCGCGGCGCCAACTCCATCGCGCGGAGCGTCGTGCTCAAGCACTGCGCGCACGACGTCTCGCTCACGGCGCTCGTGTACGCTGCGGCGCTCAAGGGCGACGGCCTCGTGCCGTGGCGCACGCAGAAGGGTGTCTGGCGGCCAGGCAAGCTGGAGGTCGTGCACGCCAGCGGGGGCGCGCGCTTGCCCACCATTGCCGAGTGCCTGGCCATTGTGCCCAAGCGCGCGAGGGCGGACGCGGAAATGCTGCCGCGCGCGCTCGTCGGCTGGATCCTGCAGTGATCATCCCTGCAATCCTTGAAAAGTTTCAATCGTGCTGACTACTTGTCATCCTCGCCGTCGCCATCGTCATCGTCGCACGAAGCATCCGCCTCCTCGGCAGCGGTCGGCTCGTACGCCTCGCCCTCGTCGCCCTCGTCGTCGGCATCCTTGCCCTGGTCCACCACCGTCTTGCGCGTCGCCTCTGCAATCGCAGCCTTGCCGTCGGCGCCATCGAGGGAGAGGCCCGTCACAAAGCACTCGTCGTTCAGGAGGGCGCGCAACTTGGCGCGGTCGGCGGGCGTCCCGCTTGCCATGTTCTTCAGGTACGCGCGCACCGCGGCGATGTCCACTTGATTCGCGCTCATTTCGTCGGAAGCGCTAGCGCAGGGGTGCGGGGGAATGGGAGTGGGAATGGAGACGAGTGCGGAGGCGGTCGCGCGCGTCAGGAAATGCCGTCAAGAAAAATCAATCGCCGCACATTCCTGAAAGACATCTCGCCGCAACTTTCACCTGCTCGCTCTCTGGAATGTCCGCATTCAAGCCTGCGACACACATGATACCCACGACACACACGCCAGGAGACGGCCATCCGCCGCGCACGCATGCACGCGACTATGACTTTCTGTTCAAGATTGTCATTTTCGGCGGCAGCGGCGTTGGCAAGAGCAACCTCCTCCTGCGCTTTGCAGACGACACCTTCACCGACTCGTTCATCTCGACGATCGGGTGAGTACCTCCGCACGCGTGTGCGCGAATTTGCACGTGCGCACGTGCGGCGCACGTTGGCATCCGATCTCGCGCGCTCGCAGCGTCGACTTTCGATTCCGCACCATCGTGATTGGTGACAAGAAAGTCAAGCTCCAGATCTGGGACACTGCTGGACAGGAGCGCTTCCGCGCCATCACGAGCGCGTACCTGCGCGGGGCGCACGGCATCATGATGGTGTACGACGTCACGTTCAAGGACAGCCTCGCGGCGCTCGTCTGCCAAATGTCGGCGGCGGCGCACCACGTCACGCCTCCCACCAACGCGCCGTACAATACGTTCGCGCTCGTGGGCAACAAGGCTGACCGCCCCCAACAGGTGACGCCCGACGAGGCACGCGCCGCGACGGTCGCGCTCGCGGGCGCGCTGCAAGTGGACGAGCACGCGATCGGACAGCCAGTGCTCACGTCCGCGCGGATGGGCAACAATGTCGACGCCGCCTTTACGGAACTCGCCATCAAGTGCATGGAAGCGGCTGTGGGGCGCGCCGCCGCCGAGGACGCTGACGCCCTCAAGGTTCGGCAGCCTGCGACGACAGCCTTGACGTGCCCCTCGTCGTGCACGGTAGTTTGAAAGTGCACACCTGAATCAGCCGCGGAAAGTACTTCACATTCAAAAGTAGCTGCGCAGCTTGCCTGCAAAATGCACGCCCGCTGCGCGTAGTGCCTGGAGGCGCGCCAGCGGGAGCAGCGGCTCGAAGTGGTAGCCGCTGTTGTACAGGAACACGGCGTGCTCCGCCTCCTCATTGTACACCTCGTACACGACGTCGTCGTCGCCGTGGTACGCTGACACGACCGCAATCGCGATGCCCAGAACGTGCGCGAGGATGGCCAGCTCGTTCGTCGTCGCAAACACGCCGTCCTTGGCCATCTCGTCCAGGTAGTCGCCCGCGTTGCGCAGCGGCTGCGCGGCGGCCGTCGCCGCCGCGGCAGCCCGCTTCTTCTTTCCCTTGATCGCGGACACGGCGTCGCGCGCCATCTGCCGCGCCTCGGCGTCCAGCAGCTGGCGCGCCGTGCCGTAGTTCTGCAGCGTGTCGGGGAACAGGTGCGCGACGGGCGCGTCGTGCGCCACGGCGTCGCGCCACGCGTCCACGGCGAGCATGCGCAGGGCGTGCATCAGCGCCTGCGTGTCGAACGAGCGCCAGTTGATGAGCTTGTCGTCCTCGGCCTGCATTGGCAGGGCGCCGAACGCGCCCAGGTGCACGCCAAGGCACTGCAGGACGTGCAGGTACACCGCCAGCGCGCTGAAGGCGCAGTTGCCCCTGTTCTCGGTGGGAACGAGGGCCCACGCGGGCGAGATGGCGAGCAGGGGCATCTGCGCCACGATCTCGGCGCCGTCGAACACGTCGTCGGGCGGCATGTCACCGTGCAGGTCGCTCTTGCCGTGGACGCCGCGGACGCCGCCGCCAGCCGCGTCCTTCTTCAATTTCTTGGGTGAGGGAGGCTGCGGGAGCGCCGTCAGCCAGGCATCTGCGCAGCAGGGAAGTGGGCGCGGCGTGAGACATGGGGGCATCTGCGGCGCGCTACATTTCGCTCGCGCGCGACAGGAATGCGCGGAATGCGCGGTGAGCTCACCTCCCGTGTCTAGCTGCCAGACGTTGCCGACGTTGCCGCAGCCGCTGTGCAGGCGCACGCAGATGTAGGGCAGCTGCGCGCCGTGGACGCGGCGCCCTAGCATGCGCGTGCCAGGCTCCACGTGCATGGGAGACACGCGCGGGAACCCATCAATGAGCACTGCATTCATGCTGCAAGGATTGGAGTGCGAAATGTAAAAAATTGGAAATTCGTGATGGGATGGTGGTTGGTGATTGCGGATTTGTATCTCCGCATCCGCACATCCTCACCGCACTCGCCTCCACCACCCAAACTCTCCCGATTTATTGCAAACACTCGAAAGACATTGAAAATGAACTCCCAGCGAGCGCGCGGTGAGTTTGCCGCGACCCTTGGCGCGCTTGACCACGAGAGTCGTCGTACGTCTTCCCACAGCCACATCACACATCACGCACTCGTCTCACTCTCAGGCACCGAGCGCCACGAGAAGCGCGCCAAGGACGCGTCGGACGCATCGGACGCATCGGACGCGTCGGACGACGACGCACGTGGCGCAGCTGGTGCGTACGCGTACGCGCGGTCGGACGTGGTGCGGCTGGGATGGCACACATGGCGCACCACGCGCGCGCACACTCACCTGCACCGCGCACTCGATACAGGCCTCGCCGCCTCGCGCCCCAAGCGCGCCGCCGCATCCAAGAAGCCCAAGTACACGGCCGACGTGGATTCCGACGACGAGCAGAGCGGCGAGGACGACTCGAGCGAGTTCAGCGCTGGCGCTGGCGACGACAGCGACGGCAACGACGCGTCCTCGTCATCGTCTGATGAGGACGACTCGGACGACGAGTCCGCCTCGCTCGCGGCAGAAGACGAGGAACCCGCGTCGGACGACGAAGCAGACGAGAAGCAAGGCAGCAACAACGAGGACGAGACGAAGGCGCGCGCAACGCGCAAGCACTACATGCGGGCGCTGTACAGCTCGCGCAAGTCGGGCCTCGTGCCCAAGGCGGACGCCGTGCAGACGCTCGGTGCCGCGCCGCGCACGCAGTCCACGCTGGAGCACCAGCGCAACGTCGCCAAGCGCCTGGAGGACGTGCAGGACGTGCACTGGGTGCCGCCGCCCGCCACCACTGACGTCCTGCGCGAGCTCGACACCAAGCTGCGCGACACGATCAAGCCCTACTTTGGCGTGCGCGTCCTCGACTCGTGCGACGGCCGCGTCACGCCCAGCCAGCTGCGCGACGTGGCAGCGCTGGAGGCCCACGCCGCGAGTGCCCAGGCCGCGGGCGGCAGCTTCCGCTTCGTCGCTGCGTCGCGCCTGCGGGCGGCGCGCGAGTGGGCGCCCACCAAGTTCGTCAAGCTCGACTTTATCGTCAAGGACGCGCGCGCCAAGGAGCTGCTGGACCTCGTGGGCGGCATCGCCGTCAGCACCTTCGCGGACCAGCTCGGCTTCGCGCTGCGCAAGTACCACGAGTACCTCGACGACATGCGCCGCGTGCACAACGTCGCGCTGCGCTACTTCTTCTGCACCCTCGAGATCACGGACGCGGGCGCCACGCTCATCGCGTCTGTCCGCCGCCACACGCAAGACGCGGACGAGCAGTGGCTTGTCAAGCACAACCGCTACGTGCACGCGTACTTAATGCCCGCGGACGGCGGCGTGCCCACGCGGATGGCGGGGCGCGAGGCGGCCGAGACGACCGTCAAGCACCACGACGACGCGGGCAACGACCCGCAACCCTTCCTGGACGCGTACGACGCCGTCCTCGCCGAGACCTTTACGCTCGGCAGCGACGGCGGCCGCGCCACGCTCGCCAAGACCAAGCCCAAGATGACGCCGTCGTACCGCAAGAAGGCGACATTCTACCGCGACCTCGTCGTCTTCCCCATCCCCTCCGAGGTGGACTGCTCTGGCAGTGGCGCGCTCTTCACGCCAGAGCAGCGCGCGACGATGATCGAGTACCGCGGGCGCGCCGCAGAGGACCTGGGCGCCGACGAGGAGGAGGACGACGTCCACGCCCTCTTCCGCGTCGACGCGCGCGTCGTGTCGCCCATCAAGCGCAACGCGCCGCGCACGCTGCTGCGCCTCGTCGGCTTTGCGCACGCCGACGGCAGCAAGGCGATCGACGCCGTCGCCACCGACGCCCACGTCGAGGTGCAGGTCAAGTGGCGCGGCAAGCGCGCGCTCGTCGTGTTCGCATCGCACGGCGCCAAGCACTGCGCGCCTGGCACCAACACCAACAAGACGCGCCTGGCGGTCGCCGCCGCGCTGCTGGACAAGATCAAGGCGTGAGCGCAATGGCGTGTCGTGCTAGAGGGATTGAAACGTGGGAGGCGAGCACCCCCCACCGTGTCGGCAATTCGCATGCAAGCACGTGTCGCGCGCCCAATGCAAACGGGTAG